>Ga0066709_100005170_pt1 | contig 10653 bp, 6 predicted proteins | sample GraSoiAngelo_158_FD_79665 | JGI IMG/M metagenome (GOLD analysis project Ga0066709, IMG submission 79665) | Grasslands soil microbial communities from the Angelo Coastal Reserve, California, USA - 14_1009_16_30cm | ecosystem: Environmental > Terrestrial > Soil > Grasslands | place: USA... | reverse complement strand
GGCATTTTCCAAACTGAGAATGCCGTTCAGGTGAGCGCCAACGGCTCGAGGCTGGAGGCCAACGGCTATTACCTCGACGGGGTGACCACGAACAGCCAGGCATGGAACGGCGCCACGGTGATTACGCCCAACGCGGAAGCGGTCAAGGAGATCAAAGTTGATGTCAGCCCCTATGACGCGGAGAACGGCCATGGCGCGGGGGCAGTCGTGCAGGTGGTCTCCAAGAACGGCACCAATAGCTTTCACGGCAGTGCGGCCCTTCAAATCCACAGCCCAGGCCTCAACGCCTTCCAGCGGTGGGGCGGGCCGAACGGAGCCTCCGCCAACCGCGACAATCTGCTCACCCACGATGTGCTCGGCAGTTTGGGTGGCCCAATTTGGAAGGACAAGGCGTTCTTCTTTTACTCCTTCGATCACTTGAAGACAGGCGGCGCCACGTATCACGCCCAGAATTGGGTAGAGACTTCCCAATGGATCAGCCTGCTTCCCTCTGGGAGCCTTGCCGCCAAGATCTTTGCCGTGCCGGGGTCCGGGTTCACCAATGCAAAAATACTGTCTTCATCAACCTGCGCGAATCTGGGCCTTACGGAAGGCACGAATTGCGCGACGGTAATCGGGGGTGTGGACCTGGGCCAAAACACAGGAACTCCGGGCACGATCGTCAGTTCCTCCACGGGCGGCGGGTTTGACGGGAGCCCTGACGTAGCCTTTATTGATTACCAGGCATTTGTGGACAACACCAAAGCCACACAACACAACGGCCGCGTGGACTACAACGTCACGCAAAACGACCGTGTCGCCTTCAGCTTTTTCTATGTGCCGCTGAGCAATTCATTCCTCCCTGGCGGCTGGGTGGACGGGCGCCAGAATGACATCTTCAAGCACGACTCAAAAAACGAAACGGCCGCGTTGCTTTGGACGCGCACCATCAATCGCACCACGGTTAATGAAGCGCGCATGAACCTGACCCGTTGGTACTTCGACGAAATCAAATCCAACCCCCAGGCTCCGTGGGGCGTCCCGAAAGTCCACATTCCCATTCCGAACAACACGATCGCGGCGGGTTTCTTCAATCCTCCTGGCGTCTTCTACCAGACCACGTATACTTTTCGCGATACGCTCAGCAAGGTTCACAACAGCCACATCTTGAAGTTCGGCGCCGAATTCGCCAAGGAGCAGAATAACAGCGCCAACACTTGGGGCGCCGTGCCATCCTACGACTTCAACAACCTCTGGAGCTTTGCCAACGACGCGCCGACCGACGAGGGCACGACCACGTACAACCCCAAAACCGGTTTCCCGACGGATTTTCGTAAGTACATCCGGGTGTCTTCCCTGGGATTATTTGCTCAGGACAACTGGAAGGCACGGCGGAATCTGACCCTGACGGGAGGATTGCGCTACGACTATTTTACTCCCCTGCAGGATAAATTTGGGAGACTGAGCAACATCATTTTGGGATCGGGGAACAATGCCCTAACGGGAGCCATGATCGAGATCGGCAAGAATTTCTCTAAGCCCGACCGCAATAACTTCGGCCCACAAATTGGGTTTGCCTGGAGTCCGGGCTCCTTCATCGGTCACGAGTTCAACAACAAATTCGTGCTCCGAGGGGGCTTCGGGGTTGCCTACAACCGTGTTCCGGAAAGCCTCCTGCTGAACGCCGCGGGCAACCCGCCGGATTTCATCGCTACAGCCTTCCCGACCAATGAGGTCGTGTACGGCTTCAGTACCTGCGGGACCTACTGCTTCACCGGATTTCCCGCCAATCCAGCTGCAATCCTGACGTTTGACCCGGCCACAGGCTTGCCGATCGGCGGAGAGCATCTGGCAAAGCCAGATATCAAAGGGCCTATCCAGAAGTTGGCGACGCCCTACACGATGCACTTCTCGATGGAAGGGCAGTATGACTTCGGGAACAATTGGATGATGTCCCTGAGCTACCAAGGCAGCCAGGGCCGTAAGTATCCTCGCTCCCTGAACTACGCCTTGTTTTATCCCCAGAATCTCAACATCAACACCGTGACCATTTACCAGACGGACGTCAACTCCCATTACAACGCCATGCTGGCGCGCGTCTCGCACCGCTTCTCGAAGGGACTGGAGCTCGAAGCGCACTATCGCTTGAGCAAAAGCAGCGATGCTTGCTCGAGCGATCAGGTGTGCAACCAAACCTTTCCGTTTGACCAAAGCACAGAGTATGGGCCATCAGACTTTGATGTCACCCACTCCATCACCGCGTATGCCGTTTGGGAACTTCCGGTCGTCAGAAACCGCCATGACTGGCTGCATACGGCGGCGGGCGGATGGATGCTGAGTCCCATTTTCAACTTCAATTCAGGCTTCCCCTGGACGCCGGTGGTAGGCACCTGCATCAGCAATGTTTTCGGTAACGTCTGCCCGACACGGCCCACAGGCTACTTGGGGGGCGCCGGCACCAATTTCAGTACAGGCACTTTCCAGACTAAGGGCGGAAACTTCTCAGGATTTTCTACGACCCCCGCCACTTGCGTGGTTGGGCCGCCGGTCAGTTGTCAAACCAAGTACTTTACCGTGGTGGAGTCTCCTTCGGGCTCGGGCATATTACCCCCCGTCCCAGGGGTGGACCGAAACCTCTTCCGTGGGCCGAGATACACCGGCTTCGACTTATCTTTCGGCAAGAGATTCACGTTCCCGGCAGTTCGGCTTTTAGGTGAGGAAGCGGGATTAGAAGTTCGGGCCGAGGCGTATAACCTCTTCAACAAAACCAATGCGTCACCTTTTGCGTTTAACAGCGGCAGCAGTAACCTGGGGACTTTTCAAACCTGTAGTCCGGTTAGTACCTGTCCGGCGGGCGCGGCCATTCCATCGGGCGGGACTTCGGGGACGTTTTTCGCGCCGAACTCCACTTTCGGCCAGGCAACCGGCGCGCTATCTGGCCGGGTCGTCGAGATGTACATGAAGTTCAGCTTCTGAAGGTTTGAAAGTACTGACACTTGTGGGTCCGGGTTGGCCCCGGACAAGGTGGCCCCGCTGAGCGACGGTGAGGACAATGCCGCCACAAGGGTGGCCCTATATAAGACAGGGAGGCGGCTGAACGCCTCCCTTTGCTTTTTGGTCCTGGAAGTGAGCGATGGAGTCTCTTGCCAAGCTCCCATTATTTTCCTCGGCTGGCGGGGAAAATCGCAAGTACGATAGAAGTTCCGGAGAGTCGCCCTGGTCCGCATGAAAGCCGCCACCTCCAAAGGCCTACTCACTTGGCTGATTTTCGCGAATGCATGTTTTTTCAAGCCGCCGGAAATCAGAGGACATCCCGCATCGCAAGCCATGCCCTCTCGACAGGCGCAAGCGACGGAAGCACAAAGCGAAGAGGCAAAGCTCCGGGAGGCGATGAAACGGGCACCGGATGATCCTTCTTATCCCGCGCGTCTGGGCGCGCTCCTGGCGGGCGAAAATAAGCTGGAAGAGGCGACCGTATATTTCGAGAAAGCGCTGACGCTGAACCCGAAGGATTTTGTTACCCGCCGAAACCTCGCGGCGAGTTACTGGCAATTGGGAAAGTTGCCGGAGGCCCGCAAGAACCTGGAAACGATTTTGGCAGCCCATGCCGATGACACCTGGTCGGTCTTGCTCTTGGGATTGGTCTCGGAAGACCTTGGTGTCCACAAAACAGCGGCCAAGCTGCTGAGCCAGGTTCTTCCGCTCGTCGCCCAGCGGCCAGAGACGATCTGCTCGCTTGCCCGCGCGTACTACCACCTCGGTGAAACAGAGAAAGCCCGAACCACTTTGCAAATGCTGGCGGGCCCCGATGCGACTTTCCAAGGCGGCCGCGTCGCGGCAGAGGGCGGGGATTACGAAACTGCCGAAAAGATGTTCCTCTCCGTCCGTGCGACCTATTCCGATTCCGGACGGTTGAGCTACAACCTGGCGCTCGCCCAGTACAGCGGGAAGCATTATGCGGATTGTGAAAAGACCCTCGAGGATTCGATCGCCGAGGGCCAAGGTACGAGCGACGTGTATGCGCTCCTGGCTCGGGCCTATCAAAAGCAAGACCGCCTCCAGGAAATGCTTACGGCATTCGAGAAGGCCATCAACTTGGAGCCTTCCAACGAGGCCACCTATCTCGATCTCGGCCAGGCTCTTCTTGAAAAGAGGAATTATGGCACGGCGATGGAAGTTGCGAAGGAGACGGTGAAACGGTTCCCGTCTTCGTCCCGCGCCTACCGTCTCGAAGGCAGCGTCGAGTTGGGAATGGACGTGCTCACCGAGGCCAAAAAATCCTATGCGAAAGCGGTCGAGCTCGATCCCAATGATGCGAAGGCGGCCCTTGGGTTAGCCTTGACGCTCTGGAACGCGAATCGGTACGAGGAAGCGGCCAGGTCCTTCGAAGCGGGAGCTCGCAAATTCCCGCGGGACGCCTTTTTTCAACTCAAGTACGCTCTTTTTCTTCTGAATGCGCCTGAGGAACGGAATGCCGAGAAGGAGGCTCGGATCAAGGCCCTACTGAAAAAATCAGAGGAGCTGGATGATTCGATCGCGGAGACGCACTTTCAACTCGGCAACCTGGCGATGATGGAAAACAACTACGATGTAGCATTGAAGGAGCTGGAAACCGCAGCGCGCGAGGACCCTGAGCTGGCCAAGGTTCACTACGCCCTCGCCCGCGTGTACCGACGCATGGGACGCGAAGAAGCTGCCGCGGGGGAAGCGGGGATTCACAGTAAGCTGAAAGAAAAGGAAGACCAGCATGTGAATGCCAACGCCGCGATGGCCACGCGCCACCCATGATGGCGTGGTCTATTTGAGATGAGCGACGAGCGAACAACCCGAAGGGGTTTCCTGGGGAAAATAGCCACTGGAATTGCGGGCACAGCCGGCATGGCGGGGGTGGTGCGGGCCGGACCGTGGTGGGCCGGCCCAGGTCCGCAAGGGGAGATTTTCACAGAGGTGACGGACGCGGCCGGGATAACCTGGAAACACTTTAGCGGCGAGTCGCCCGATCGCTTCTTGATTGAGGCCTCGAGCGGCGGCGTGGCATTCATGGATTATGACGCAGACGGCCGCTTGGACATTTTTCTCGTGAACGGCGGCGAGACCCCCAAGGGAAAGAGTTCCGTCCCGGTTCGGAATGCGCTCTACCGGAATCTGGGAAACGGGAAATTTGAGGATGTGGCCGCCAAGGCCGGGGTTGATCGCCTGACGTTCTACGGCATGGGAGCCGCCGTTGCGGACTATGACAATGATGGCTACCCGGATCTCTATGTGACCGGCTCGCCGCGCGCCGCCCTCTTCCACAACCAGGGTGACGGGACGTTCGTGGATGTCACCGAACAAGCCGGCGTGAAAAATGACGGGAGATGGTCGGCGTCCGCGGCTTGGTTCGATTACGACCGGGACGGGTATCTGGATTTGCTGGTTTCGAATTACACCCAACTTTCCTTGGAGAATCCCAAGGTTTGTGAGTTCAATGGCATGCGCACGTATTGCGATCAGAAGATCTATCAGGGGATGCCGCTCACGCTCTACCACAATAACGGCGATGGCACGTTCACCGATGTCAGCCACTCGTCCGGAGTGGACCAATTTATCGGCCGTGGGTTGGGAGCTGTCGCGCTCGACCTGGATGACGACGGATGGCCTGACTTGTTCGTGGCGCGAGACGCGTCACCGAATCTCCTGCTCATTAATAAGCATGACGGGACCTTCGTGGATCGGGGCGACGAAGCGGAGATTTCCCTCGATGAGAATGGAGTCGCCAAGGCAGGCATGGGCGTGGATGCCGGAGATGTGCTCGGGAACGGCCACCCGGCTTTTGTGGTGACCAATTTTAACGATGAATTTCACTCCTTGTTTGTCAGTCCCGGCGAATTTCCCTTTGAGGATTGGACACGGCGCTCGCATCTGGCGGCGCTCACGAAATCTTACGTCGGCTGGGGCGTTAAATTTCTCGACTACGACAATGACGGCAATCTCGACCTGTTGATCGTGAACGGGCACCTAAACCAGGTATTCGATATGGTGGGCGGGGATGTGAAGTATAAAGAGCCGCCGCTGTTGCTGCGAAACAACGGTCAAGCGGTCTTTGAAGATATGCAGGCAGAGGCAGGCAGCGCTTTCAAGAAGGGATACAACGGGCGCGGACTGGCCGTCGGCGATTTTGATAACGATGGCGCAACGGATATCATTTTCACGGCCCTTGATCAGCGCCCGGTATTGCTTCACAACAACGTGGGCGCAAGCAACTCCTGGATGGGTTTCTTGTTGGTGGGAACCAAGAGCAATCGCGACGCGATCGGGGCGAAGCTCACTCTGCGCAGCGCCGATCGGAAGCTCGTCCGATGGATTACCGGGGGCTCGAGTTATCTTTCATCACATGATAAGCGAATTATCTTTGGGCTTGGCCCACAACCCTCTGCGGCTTTAAGCCTAGAGATCCGGTGGCCGAGTGGCCAAACCCAGAGCGTGTCCGGTCTCGAGCTGAATCGTTACCATGTCATCCGCGAACCAGCTTCTCAGTGAAAGCAGCTTTCTCCAGTTGCCTTCGCGAGCGGTTGGAATGAAACCCGGGACCTAACCAAGGAGTGCTTAGCATTGTGCCGTTGGCAACACGCGCAAGGACAGTCCCGGATTCGCATCATCGGAACAAGGTTGAGCTGGGTCGTCGCGGTCGTTCTTTTCTTTTCAGGAGCCGCCTGGCCTGCCGCCTTAGGGGTGGCGAAGCGCGTCGCCCCTGCCGCCGCGACTCTCACGCCCGAAGACAAGGCGTTTGTCGAGGACCTCAGCCATCGCGCGTTCCGCTTTTTCGTCGAACAGACGGACCCAGGAACCGGCCTGGTCCGTGATCGGGCTCGCACAACGGGCGCGGCAGTCAGCGGCCGCAGCCGGGATGTGGCCAGTATCGCCGCCACGGGCTTCGGCCTGTCCGCCCTTTGCATCGGAGCGGAGCACGGTTGGATTTCACGCCAGAACGCGCGGAGTCGCGTGCTTCAAACCCTGCACTTTTTCGCCGAACGTGCCCCCTCCGAACACGGCTGGTTCTACCACTTCATGGACGCGCGCACTGGGGCGCGCGCGTGGAATTCAGAACTCTCCTCCATTGATACGGCGCTGCTCGTTGCCGGCGTTCTTACAGGAAGCCAGTATTTCTCGAACGACCGCGAGATCACGTCGCTTTCCGATGCCATCTACCGCCGGGTTGACTTCCCGTGGATGCTTAATGGCGACCGCTATCTGTTCGCGATGGGTTGGACTCGCGCAAAGGGCTTTATCCCCACGCGTTGGGACCATTACTGCGAGCTGATGATCCTTTACATGCTTGCGATCGCTTCCCCGACCCACCCCATTCCCGCCGAGTCGTGGCATGCTTGGAAGAGACCTCCCATCACCTACGACAATTACCATTACATATTCGGCGACTTCCCGTTGTTCGTTCATCAATACGCGCAGGCTTGGATTGATTTTCGAGGGCGGCGAGAACAGAAGCCTCCATACATTGACTGGTTTGAAAACTCCGTGACCGCGACCCTGGCGCAAAGGGCCTACTGCATCCGCCTGCACTCGAAGTTCCCGGGATATTCCGAGGACATCTGGGGCATCACGTCATCGGATAGCGTCAAGGGATACGTCGGCTGGGGCGGCCCTCCAGACGATCCTCGCGTGGACGGCACGGTGGTGCCGTGCGCCCCGGCAGGATCATTGATGTTTACGCCGCGCGAGTCGCTTGCGGCCCTCCGAAAAATGAAGCAGCTTTACGGCGACCGGATTTATGGCCGCTATGGTTTCGGCGACGCTTTCAATCCGAGCACCGGATGGGTTGATCCCGATGTCATCGGGATTGACGTTGGCATCACGCTAATCAGCGCGGAAAATTTGTCTACCGGTAATGTATGGACTTGGTTCATGCGCAATGGATGCATTCGCGCCGCCATGGACCGAATCGGCCTGACATCATCTTCGGGCGTCGCGCCCAACCATGTCTTGCCGGGAGGGACTCTCAAACCATGAGAAACCGTCGCCTGGCCATTTCAAGCGCGCTCGCAGCAAGCCTGGATCTGGCCCTCCTGCTCTCGGTTTCGCGGCAAGCGACGCTCGTCGGGCAGGTGGCTTCCGCGCATCAAACTGAGACGATCTCCATTGACGCGCAAGCGCCCGGACGCGCCTTCCCGCATTATTGGGAGCGGATGTTCGGCTCCGGCCGGGCCATCCTTAGCCTCAGGGAAAGCTATCGGCGCGACTTGCGGGAGGTTAAGCAGGCGACCGACTTCGAGTATATCCGCTTCCACGCGATCTTTCACGATGAAGTCGGTCTCTACAACGAGGATGCAGATGGCAAACCGTCCTACAACTTTTCTTACGTGGATCAAATTTATGACGGCCTTCTCGCCAACGGCGTTCGGCCTTTCGTGGAGCTAAGTTTCATGCCCGAGAAATTGGCGTCCACACCGTCGCGGCAGGCGTTTTGGTACAAGCCTTTCAATTCGCCGCCCAAGGATTGGGACCGCTGGGGCGAGCTCATCGAGGGATTCGCGCGCCACCTCTTCGCACGGTATGGGATCGAAGAGGTCTCGCGGTGGTACTTCGAGGTGTGGAACGAGCCGAATATTGATTTCTGGGCGGGCCAGCCCAAACAAGCCACCTACTTCCACCTCTACGACGTGACGGCCCGAGCGCTCAAGCAGGTGAGCCCCCAGTTGCGCGTCGGAGGGCCGGCAACGGCTCAGGCTGCGTGGGTGGACGCGTTCATCCGCCACTGCCAAGAGCAAAACGTTCCCGTGGATTTCGTTTCCACGCACGTGTATGGCAACGACTCCGCCGAGGACGTCTTTGGAACCCGCGAGAACATTCCTCGTGACCAAATGGTTTGGCGCGCCGTGAAGAAGGTACGTGGCCAGGTGAAGGCCTCGGCGATGCCCGGCCTCCCCATCATCTTCAGCGAATACAACGCCAGCTACTTGAACGAAGTTGAAGTCATCGACTCGCCCTTCATGGGTCCATGGCTCGCCAACACCATCCGGCAGTGCGACGGTTTGGTGGACATCTTGGCCTACTGGGCCTTCTCGGATGTATTCGAGGAGCAAGGTGTGGTCAAACGGCCATTCTACGGCGGCTTCGGCCTGATCGCCGTCGGCCACATTCCGAAGGCCGTCTTTAATGCGTTCGAGTTGCTGCACCAGCTCGGAACGGAACGATTACCGGTTGACTCCGAGTCGGCAATCGCCACGCGCCGCAAAGATGGCTCGCTTGCGATCGCCGCGTGGAATTGTGTGCCACCGGGGAATGGAGGCGCAGCGAAGCAGATCACGCTTTCGTTTCGCGGCCTGGCAGGCGCCGACCAGGCCCGCATTCAGGTTGTTGACCGCACCCATGGCAACTCATTTGCTGCCTGGGTCGCAATGGGCAAACCGGACTTTCCCACCCGCGAGCTGCAGGAACAACTCCGCAAGGCGGCACGACTCGGCGAACCTCGCGACTTCACTCTGGACCCGGGCGAGTCTGGACGATTGACACTTACCCTCGAGCCCCAAAGCCTGGCGCTCATTGAGATCGTGAATCGCGCGTCCAATTGACTGTGGCGGATGAAAATAACTCCGAGCGGCCGAACCGCAGCGTATTACTACTTGGCGCAGACGCAACTGAATCGAAGTTCAAGTCGGAGCCCCTGGCCAACTTCAAAATTCTGCACTTTGCCGTCCATGGGCTTTCCAACCCGCAATTCCCGGACAGGGCAGCACTCATTTTGGGGCGGGACCCGAAATCAAATGACGGTGGGCTGCTTCAATTTCGAGAGATTGCTCAGCTTTCCTTGTCAGCGGACTTGGTGACGCTCTCAGCTTGCGATACAGCGACTGGAAAGCTCGAAGGCGAGGAAGGGATTGATGGACTCACGGAAGCGTTCCTGCTCGCTGGCGCCAAGAGCGTCGTCGGGGCACTGTGGAATGTGGACGATTCCGCTACGGGCACGCTGATGAAGGACTTCTACGCACACCTTGCGAACGGCGAAGATAAAGCAGCCGCGCTCAGGCAAGCGAAACTCCATTATGTGCTACGGATCGGTGATCGCGCACCCGCCTACTGGGCTGCTTTTACTTTGGTCGGAGACGGTTCCGGTCCGATCATTTTCTGACGGATGGCTCCAATCGCTATCAAGATTGCGAGCCTCCATCTCTTCGCCTCACGGCAGCGGACACAGGCTACACAGAAGATCATTAGCGGCGAATGCCGGCAACACCGCTTACGAGCGCTCGGGGCAAGCCCTACCGATTCAGCGAGAGCTGGCGATTACGGATCGGATCAATTAATCGCCCATGCCGACTACCTGCCCGCAAGCAGCGCATACCACCTCGCCGTCCTTGCGTCGCAGAACGAGACGCAAATTGCCACAGGTTGAACAGTAGAACCGTTCGACCTTGGAATTTGCCATGGTTCTACCGTAACGCCGAAGGACAGACTGAATGGCCAGTCGAAAATCTCCGACAACCGATCGATGCAGAAATATTTCTCTTGACATCCCCTTTTATAGATTGATTCCAATGCGGACGGGGTCTTTAGTAGGTAAGCGTCTGGCCTTGGCCGTCTAGACGGAATCAGGATAGGTGGGCATTCTTCCAAGTGGACACTTTGATTGTGTCCACTTGGAGGGACCGATGGGCACTTCCCATCCCGCGGTGATCGAGG
>Ga0066709_100005169_pt1 | contig 10653 bp, 10 predicted proteins | sample GraSoiAngelo_158_FD_79665 | JGI IMG/M metagenome (GOLD analysis project Ga0066709, IMG submission 79665) | Grasslands soil microbial communities from the Angelo Coastal Reserve, California, USA - 14_1009_16_30cm | ecosystem: Environmental > Terrestrial > Soil > Grasslands | place: USA... | reverse complement strand
GACCTCCCAGACGCGGTCCGCGCCGGCGTCAACGAAGATCGACTCCTCGACGCGCATGGCCTACCCGATGACCGGGAAGCGGCGCTTCTCCGCGAGCGAGTCGAGCGTCGCCTGCATCGCGCCAAGGACGTGGTCGTTGATCTCGTCGATGTCCGGTTTGCGGCCGAACTGCTTGCGCAGGTGGATGGGCGGGAGCACTCGCATCTGGAGCTTGGCCGGCAGCGGCCAGTGGCCCAGGAAGTCGCCGACGTTGAGTCCCCACGGGATGGCGAGCGAGATCGGGAGCACCTTGAGCCGGACCAGCTTGTCGAGCCGGAGCAGCCGCGCCAGACGCTCCCCGCGCGACAGGAACAGCGCGGTCTCCTGGCCTCCCAGCGCCACGACCGGCACGATCGGGACGTCCTTCTCGAGCGCGAGCCGGATGTAGCCCTTGCGGCCGTTGAAGTCGACGCGCGCCGACTCCCAGCTCGGCCGGTGGACCTCGTAGTCGCCGCCGGGATAGACGAGCAGCGCGGCGCCCGAGTCGAGTGCCTTGTTCGCGTTCTCCGGCGACGCCGCCACCGTGCCGTACTTGCGGAGGCTCGCTAGCTGCGGCATCGCGAGCACGAGGTTGTGCGCGAGCTGGTAGAAGCGCCGCTCGACGCCGAAGTAGGTGTTGAACGCGAGGGTGAATACCAGCGTGTCGGGCGTGAGGTTGCCGCCGGAGTGGTTGCCGACCAGCAGCACGGGGCCCTCGGCTGGGATGTTCTCGAGGCCCTCGACCTCGGCCCGGAAGTAGAAGCTCGCGAGCAGCCACATCCCCGGCAGCGTGTCGCGGATGTAGTCGGGGTCGCGCTCGTCGAGGTCCGCCTGCGGGATGCGGCGCTGGACCTGCTCCGCCAGGGTGCGGCCCAGGACGGTGACGAGGTTCATGTCCCCGCGGCCGTCCACCGAGCCGTTTGACCGGGCCTGGCGGGCGGCGTGCCGCTCGTACTCGCGCGCCCCTGTTCCGTCCGCAGGACTCATACTCGCCTCTCTATACCCGGGCCCCGATGGTCAAGCCTACAGGGGCGCTGGCTTGCCCGGGCTCGCGCGACGAGCGCTACGCCTCGGCCGCCCGCGACGACTCGCCACGCGCGGCGGCGGTGCGCCTGCGAACGCCGGGAAGCGTGTCCGGCCACTCCGACGGCGGCCCGTCAGGCTCGCGGATCTTGTAGTCCGGGCCTGGCGGCAGGTCCCTCAGGAGCCCCGCGACCTCGGGCGCCCGGAGCTGCTCGCGGACGGTGCGGATGGCCGTGCGGATCACGGAGTTCCGGTTGCGGGTTGACATCAGGTTCGGCCCCATCGCCTCGTGGTCCTCGTCGGTCGGCTGGATGAGGACGACCTCGGTCCCGGCGGCGACCAGCTTCTTGCGCTCGCTTCCCAGGCGCCGCCCCGAGCCGCGCCGCGCCAGCCCGGCGAGCCGCTCGACGGGGTTCCAGGCGTGCGGTGGGTGCAGCGACGACGTCGGGTTGAGGCAGATCACGAGGTCGAGCGCCTCATTGCGGAGGATGTCGAGGTTCGACGTCGACCAGAGCCCGCCGTCGATGTATCGCCTCCCGGCGATCGTCACGGGCTCGTAGAAGCCGGGGATCGCGCACGACGCGGCCACGGCGTCGGCCAGGTCCGCCTCGGGCGCGTTCTCGCGACCGAACGCCACCCGGTGGCCGTCCGTGTAGTCGCACGCCACGGCCCAGAAGCTCGGGTGGTCGGTCCAGCCGTGAGGCACAACGCGGCGGATCGTCTCCTTAATCGGCTCGGTGGAGATTGGACCGCGCGGCAGCCACCCAGCGAGCAGCGCCGCAGGGCGATGGCTGCCCGGGGAGCGAAGGCTGTTCGCGATCAGGCGCCAGGATCCCGGGCCGATCGGCGGCAGCCCGCCCGCGTAGCGGAACTGCGCGCCGCCCGATCGGCTCGCGGTGGCCGCGGGGCGGCCGTCGGCCCCCGCGAGTCCCTGGAAGGTGCGTCCGGCGGAGTGGGCGACCATGAACCAGGGCGGCACGCCCGACACGAGCAGCGCGCCCATCATCGATCCCGCGGATGTGCCCACGACCCGGTCGGCGCTCGCCGGGTCCCAGCCGGTCTCGGTCGCTAGCGCCTCGAGCCCGCCGGTTATCCAGGCGCCGCCCATGATCCCGCCGGCGCCGAGCACGAGCCCGACGCGCGGTGAATCGCTGCGAGCCATAACGAAGACCAGTCTAGGGTCGAGGGAGGGGCCGGCGCCACCTTCGCCGGCGCGTGGCCAGCCAAACGAATACCCTGGCGCCGCCATGGCTGAGCGGCGATCGGTGCGAGGACTCGTCGTGGCGGTGACCGGCGCGGCGCGCGGGATCGGACGGGCGACGGCGGCGCGGCTGGCCGCGCAGGGTGCGCGGGTCGCGATCGGGGACCTCGAGGCGGAGATGGCGGAGGCCGCCGCCGCCGAGATCGGCGCCGAGACGATCGGGCTCCCGCTCGACGTGACGGAGCGCCGGTCGTTCGAGGCGTTCGTGGAGGCGGTCGAGCAGCGCCTCGGACCGCTCGACGTGCTCGTCAACAACGCCGGAATCCTTCTGATGGGGCCGTTCCTGGAGGAGGACGACGCCGCCACCCAGAGGGAGTTCGCGGTCAACGTCATGGGCGTGGTCCACGGGATGCGGATCGCGCTGCCGCGCATGCGCGAGCGGGGTCGCGGCCAGGTCGTCAACATCGCGTCAGGCGCGAGCTACGTCGCACCGCCGGGCGAGGCGAGCTACGCCGCCACCAAGCACGCCGTGGTGGGCCTGACCGACGGGGTTCGCGCCGAGATACGCGATAGCGGAGTGGAGCTGACGCTGGTGTTCCCGGGGCTCGTGAACACCGAGCTCGCGGCCGGCAGCAAGCCGACGCGCGGGATGAAGTGGCTCGATCCCGACACGGTCGCCGAGGCCGTTGTCGGCGCGATCGAGAAGCCGGCGCCGGAGGTGTTCGTCCCTCGATCGCTCTCGGCGACGCTCAAGCTGAACAAGGTCCTGCCGCCGCGGGCAAGGAAGGCGATGGGGCGCCTCTTCCGCCTCGACCAGTTCGCCACCGCGGCGAGCGCAGAGGAGCGCGCCGAGTACAACGCGCGGATCCGGGGGAGCTAGCCGCACGTACGGACGAGGCGGCCGCGTTCCATACGGTTAGGGGCGCATGCCGAGCGTGCCGGAGATCTTTCGCGACGCGATGGCGGGTCTCTGCTCGGGAGTTGCGGTCGTCACCGCCCGGGCCGACGACGGCGAGCCGTGCGGGCTGCTGGCCACGTCGGTGTCGTCGTTCAGCGCAACCCCGCCGTCGGTGCTCGCGTCGATCGGCCACGCCTCGCGCTGCCACAACGCCCTGATCGAGAGCGAGGAGTTCGGCGTCCACGTCCTGCGAGCCGACCAGGAGGCGCTCGCGCACGTATTCGCCGATCCGGTGAGCGAGGACAAGTTCGAGGGCATCGCGTGGGGCTGGGACGAGTCCGTGCCGGAGCTTCACGGCGCGCTCGCCTACCTCCGCTGCCGGCGCAGTGCGCTGTTCGAGCTGTACGACCACTCGATCCTGATAGGCGACGTCGTAGGCGGCAGGCGGGCGGCGGGAGAGCCGCTCGTCTACATGGACAGGCGCATGGACTGGCGCGTCGAGCCCCGTTCGAGCGCCTAGCGGAACGCGCCTGCAGCCCCCGGGGTGGCGACCTGCGCGGGAGGTAGCCTCAAGTCGTGAGCGCCCGCACGGTGGCGAAGGTGATACTCGTCGCGGCGGGGGTCGCCGCGGGGCTCTATCTCCTCTACCTGGTCCGCACGGTCGTGGGCCTCGTCCTCATCTCCATCTTCGTGGCGATCGCGCTCGGCCCGGCGGTCGACCTCTTCCAGCGCATGGGCATCAAGCGCTGGATCGCGATCGTGGCCACCTACCTCTCGCTGCTCCTGTCGGTGGTGATCGTGGGGCTGTTGATCGTGCCGCCGATCGTGAGCCAGACGAACCACTTCGTGAAGAACGTCCCCCGCTACGTGGACGACCTCCAGAAGAACAAGACGATCCGCAAGTACGACAAGCGCTACCACATCACCGCGAAGCTCAAGAAGGAGGCCACCAAGCTGCCGTCACGGCTCGGCTCTGCCGTGGGGGCCCTGCGGGACGTGACGGTCGGCGTGTTCTCCGCGCTCGTTCAGCTCGTCACCGTCCTCACGCTCGCGTTCTTCCTCCTGCGCGACGGGAAACGGATGGCCGAATGGGCCTTCCTGGAGCTCGGCCCCGTGCACGGGCCGCTCACCCGCTCGATCGCCGAGCGCGTCTATCGCAACGTGGGCGGCTACGTGCTCGGCAACATCCTGATCTCGATCATCGCGGGCACCGGCACGTTCATCGTGCTGAAGATCCTGGGGGTGCCGTTCGCCACCCCGCTCGCTGTGCTGATGGGCTTCCTCGACCTGATCCCGCTGGTCGGCGCCACGATCGGAGGCATCGTGATCGGCATCGTCGCGGCGCTGCACAACTTTCCGGCCGACCCGATCATCTGGGCCGCCTACTTGATCGTGTACCAGCAAGTCGAGAACAACGTGCTCCAGCCGGTCATCTACCGGCGCACGGTCGCGCTGCATCCACTCCTGGTGATTGTGGCGGTCCTGATCGGCGCGGCGCTGCTCGGGGTGCTCGGGGCCCTCGTCGCAATACCGGTCGCCGGAGCGGTGCAGATAGTGGCGCGCGACTGGTGGGAGCTGAGACGCGAGGAACGCGTCGACCTCCCGCCCGACGCCGCCCCGGCCGCCGAGGGCGCGTAGCCGCATTGGCCCCCCAGGGCGTCTTGCGCTCCAGCTTTATTGCGCATTACGACTGGCGCCCGGCCGCCGGCTGATGTATGAATTGATCTGCGGGAAACATAAACCCGTTCCGGACTCGCACTGACCGGGCACCGCGCAGACGTGTCTGGACGAGATGCGGCTGTTCTCGCGGACCGCTCCGGCCGACAACCGAAGATATGGACTCTGCGCCAAAGCTGGGCGGCAATGGCCGTCGCCTAATCCAGCCTGCGCCTGCGCGCGCGAGGGCCGACCGCGCCCTCCTCGAGCGCTACCACGCCGGCGATCCCGACGCACGCCAGGAGGTGATGAGCCGCTTCCTGCCGCTGGCGCGCCAGATCGCCCGCCGCTACGTTCGCGGCAACGAGCCGATCGACGACCTGTTCCAGGTCGCGAGCGTCGGGCTTCTAAAGGCGATCGACCGCTACGACCCCGAGCGCGGCGCCGCGTTCTCCACCTACGCGGTCCCCACCATTACCGGTGAGCTCAAGCGGTACTTCCGCGACACCGGCTGGGCGGTCCACGTTCCCCGTGCGATCCAGGAGCGAATCGTCCAGATCAACCGGGCGATGCCGGTGCTCGTGCGCCGCTTCGGCCGCTCCCCCACACCCGCCGAGCTGGCTGAGGCGATCGACACGCCCGTGGAGGATGTGCTCGAGGCGATGGAGGCCTCGAAGGCGTTCGACACCATCTCGCTCGAGACCCCGCGGAGTGACGACGACGATGCCGGCACCTACGCGGAGACGGTCGGCGAGTCGGACGTCGGCTACGAGCAGGTGGAGATCGCGGCGACCATCCAGCCCACGCTCGACGCGATGTCCGCGCGCGATCAGCTGATCCTGAAGCTCCGGTTCGAGGACGACCTCACGCAGTCCGAGATCGCCGAGCGCTGCGGCATCTCGCAGATGCACGTCTCGCGCATCATCCGGCGCTCGCTGTCGCGGCTGCGCACGGTCGCCGAGGCCGCGTAGCGCCTAGCAGCGCGCTCAGCGGCGGCGCGCCCGCACCCAGGCCACGAAGCGGCCGATCGCCCGGAGGATCGTCTTGAGATCGAAGGCCCCAGGCGCGGGCGGCTCGATCAGAACGCGGCGGCACGTGGACGGCATCCCGGTCGCGTCGATCACGCTCACGTGCAGCTCGTAGTGCTTCGCGGGGTCGAGCTCGATCGTGGTCTGAAGCCGCGCCCGCGGCGACCGCTCTACGTCGAAGGTGTACGCGCGCGGCGCCACGCCCGGCTCGTCCGCCGAGTTGACGTTCACGATGATCGCCCGCGCACCCGGGCGCTCCCGTGCGAGGTCCCAGGCGAGCACGAGATGCCCGTCGTCCCGCGCCAGCCGGATCCCGTCGGGTGCCGCGTCCGGTGCGCGCAGGGCGTGCTCGACGGCGCGGTCGAGCAGCGCGGCCGGATCGTGCCACTGGGAGTGCCGGCAGGGCGCGACCGGGCTGTCCTGGTCCACAGCCGCGATTCGCTTCGGAGTGCCGCCCCAGCGTCCCGGCCAGCGGGCCCAGGGGAGGTCGTCGAGGAACTCCAGACGCGCCGCGGGTGCGGGTCGCGCGCCATCGACGATGTCGTACCAGACGTCGGTTACGTGCAGGCCCGGCTCGAAGTACGAGGCGTGCGAGCCGCGGCCCACGTATACGAGCGGAGTCTCCGGTCGCCCGGTCGCCCTCGCGACCAGGTCCCACGGTCGCCGCTCGGCGCGGGCGTGCTGCGCGTAGACGGCGAGGTCCGGCGTGCCGCCCTCGCCCGCCAGCCGGAGCTGGATCATCTCCCAGTCGCCCTCGTGCGCCCCGATGTCGAAGGCGAGCCTCTCGTCGTTGTAGAAGTACCAGAACCAGTACTGGAGCCAGAGGAGGCTCTCCCGGTCCGTGGCCGCACGCGCGTAGATGACGTTCGCGTAGCGCGGGCTCCGGAGCCGTGCGTACTGCTCGCGGTAGTCGGGCGGCGCGTCCGATATCTGGTCGCCCGGGTGAGCCCGGGCGCCGTTCGCGTAGCTGACCTCGCCAAGGAAGTCGAGCGTCAGCTTCTCCTCACGCTCCCCAGGGGTGGCCGACGCCAGGATCACCGGGTCCTTGCCTGTCTGCGGCTCGCGGCGCAGCACGTTCGCGGGGTTATTCGTCCACTCGGCCGCCGAGTCCGCGAAGTAGGTCTCCTGCGAGTCGTACAGCAGCTGCGGCACGAAGCGCCGCAGCTCGTCCTCATGCTCCGCCACGGCCGCGAAAGCTACCCCGTACGGGCAGCGGGCCCGATCGTGTTTGACGCACGAGACGACGTGGTAAATGGGCCTAAAGCCTCCCCTGTGGCTTGCCAACGAAGCCGCAGGGGTCGGGCCGGTTCCTATGTATCGAGAACAGAGGTCCGCGGAGCGGGCCTCTTTCTCTGTCCGGAATATCCTCGCCGGGTGAGCTGGGAGCCCGAGCTCGAGGAGCTGCGCCGCCGCGAGGAGCTCGCCCGGCGGATGGGTGGCGAGGAGCGCGTGGCCCGGCAGCACGAGAGCGGCCGCCTGACCGTTCGGGAGCGGATCGAGCGCCTGTTCGACACGGGCACCTTCCACGAGACGGGGGCGATCGCCGGGCGCGCCGACTACGACGACGGCGAGCTGGTCGACTTCCTCCCGGCGAACTGCGTCGTCGGGCAGGGCCGCATCGACGGCCGGCGCGCGGTCGTGCAGGGAGACGACTTCACTGTGCGCGGCGGCGCCGCCGACGCCGCCATCTGGCAGAAGATGGTGTTCGCCGAGCGGACGGCCCACGACATGCGGATCCCGCTCGTCAGGCTCGTCGACGGAACGGGCGGCGGCGGCAGCGTGAAGCAGATCGAGTCGATGGGCTTCACCTATGTGCCGTTCGTCCCCGGCTGGGAGCTGGTCGTGGCGAACCTCTCGGCGGTGCCCGTCGTGGCCGCGGCGCTCGGTCCGGTCGCGGGGCTCGGCGCCGCGCGCGTGGCGGCCTCCCACTTCTCGGTGATCGTCCGCGGGACCGCGCAGATGTTCGTGGCAGGCCCGCCGGTGGTCGCCGCGGCGATGGGCGAGACGCCGGACAAGGAGGAGCTCGGCGGCGCGCGCATCCAGACTCAGGCCGGGGCGATCGACAACGAGGCGAACGACGAGGACGACGCCCTCGACCAGCTGCGGCGCTTCCTCTCCTGCCTACCGCAAAGCGCATGGGAGGCCCCGCCGCTCGCCGCCGCGACCGATCCGGCGGACCGGCGCGAGGAGGAGCTGCTCTCGATCGTCCCCCGCGAGCGCCGTAAGCCGTACCGGGTGCGCCGCATCCTCGACCTCGTGTTCGACCGCGGCTCCGTGTTCGAGCTGGGCGCCCGTCACGGCCGCTCGCTGGTCACGGCGCTTGCGCGGCTCGAGGGCCGGCCCGTGGGCGTCCTCGCCTCCGATCCCAACCACTACGCGGGCGGCCTGACCGGCGACGCATCGGACAAGCTCGTGCGCATGGTCGACCTGTGCGACCAGTTCCACCTGCCCGTCGTGAACATGGTGGACCAGCCGGGCTTCGTGATCGGCACCCAGGCTGAGCGCGCGAACACGATCCGTCGAGGCGTCCGCGCGATGTACGCGAGCTACCAGGCGACGGTGCCGTGGGTGTCGATCCTCGTGCGGAAGGTGTACGGCGTCGCCGGGGCCGGGCACGGCAACCACGCGCGCCTCAACCTGCGCTACGCCTGGCCGTCGGGCGAGTGGGGATCGCTCCCGCTCGAGGGAGGGATCGAGGCGGCGTACCGCCGCGATCTCGAGGCGGCGGACGATCCGGCCGCGCTGCGGGCCGAGATCCATGAGCGGCTGGACGCCGTACGCTCGCCGTTCCGGACGGCGGAGCGCTTCGGCGTGGAGGAGATCATCGATCCGCGCGACACCCGCCCGCTCCTGTGCGACTGGGCGGAGCGCGCGCACGAGCTGGTCCGCCACGAGCTGGCGGCGGGGCCGAAGGAGCGTGGTCTTCGCCCCTGAGTTCGGTGGCAGGACGCCGCCTCTTGCAGTAGCGTCAGGTTGAAGCGCAATGACCTGGAAGACCTGCGTCCTCGTCGTCGCGAACCAGACGGCTGACTCCGACGAGCTGATCAGCAGGCTGCGCGCACGCAGCGAGCGCGGACCGACCCAGTTCACCCTGCTGCTCCCCGGGCTGCCCGGGACGTCCAGCGAGGGGTCGAAGGAGCGCCTCGCCCTCGTGCTCGAGCGGATGCAGGCCGCCGGCGTCGAGGCCGACGGCGTGGTCGGCGACTCCAATCCGCTGACCGCGGTGAGGGAGACCTGGGATCCCGGCAAGTACGACGAGATCGTCGTGTCGACGCTGCCGACCGGCGCGTCGAAGTGGCTCCAGATCGACCTCCCGCGCAGCGTTCAGCGGATCACGGGGGTGCAGGTCGAGCACGTGGTGGCAGCGCCGCGCCCGGCACACGCCTGACGCGGCCGCGGCCGGCACCTGACGCGCGAGCCGCCGGCGGCGAGTAGAACTTCACCGCATGAGGCGGGGGCTGCCGCTTGGGATCGCCGTTCTCGCGGCCCTGGCGGCCACGGCCGGCACCGCCGCGGCGGCGGGGCCGCGCGTCTCGGCGCCGACGGTCGTCGTTCCGTCGGCCGGGCTGCCGCCGCAGGTCCACGACAACCGCTCGAACAACAACGTCCACGTGGTCCGCCACCGCGGCCGCTTCTACATGGTCTGGCGAACGGCCAAGTGGCACATTGCGAGCGAGGACGCCGTGCTGTACGTGGTCAGCTCGCGCGACCAGCGGCACTGGCGGTTCGAGGGGAGCTTCACCTACGGGCGCGACCTCCGCGAGGCGCGGCTCCTGTCGTGGAAGGGCCGCCTCTTCCTGTACTTCGCGCTGCTCGGCGCGAACCCGGCGGCATTCGAGCCCGGCGGCACGATGGCCACCGAGGAGATCGCGCCGGGACGCTGGCGCACCCCCAAGCGCATCCTCTACGACGACTTCGTGCCGTGGGCGGTGAAGGTTCACCGCGGCGTGCCCTACATGCTCGGTTACACGGGCGGCGGCGGGACCTACAGCGCCAACCCGCCGGACAAGAAGGTCTTCTGGCTCGAGACCTCGGACGGCTTCCGGTGGCGGCCGGTCGATCCCTCTCGCCCGGTGGTCTACCGCGGCCAGTGCGGCGAGACCGACTTCATATTCCGCCGGGACGGGAGCCTCCTGACGGCCTGCCAGACCGAGAACGACGACAAGCTCGGCTGGGGCGCGAAGGTCTGCACGGCGCCCGCGCGCAACACCGCGCGGTGGACGTGCCGCGGCGACAAGCGAAGGCTCGACTCCCCATTCGTGTTCGAGCACGACGGCCGCGTGTACGTGGTCGCCCGGCGGCAGCCCAACTTCGGCGGCAACTACGACCTCGGCTACGACTACCTCCCCTCGCGCGACGCGAAGTTCGCGACCTACGACGCGCTGTACGCGGGCACGAGCAAGCGCTGCGCGCTGTGGCGGATCGACCCGCGCACGCGGACCTTCGGTCCGCTGATCGACGTCCCGGGCAGGGGCGACACCTGCTACCCGGTGGTGCTGCCGCAGGGCCGGAGGAGCTACCTGCTCTACAACTACAGCTCGCCGTTCAACGGGCCCGACGAGCCGTGGGGCACCGCGCTGCTTCACGGGCCGACGCTGATCTACCGGGCCACGATCACCTTCCCCTGAGGCCGTGAGACGGGGCATTCCGGCCGCGCTCCTGGTCGCGCTGTGCGTTGCGTGCCTCGCGGTCGGTGCGGCGCCCGCAGCGGCGCGCTCGCCGTTCCGCTGGCGCGGGATCGTCGAGGGCGCCTACGGCGGTGCGTGGACGCACGCCGAGCGCGCGCGCGTGCTCGCCTGGATGCCGAAGCACGGGTTCAACGCGTACGT
>Ga0066709_100005168_pt1 | contig 10654 bp, 9 predicted proteins | sample GraSoiAngelo_158_FD_79665 | JGI IMG/M metagenome (GOLD analysis project Ga0066709, IMG submission 79665) | Grasslands soil microbial communities from the Angelo Coastal Reserve, California, USA - 14_1009_16_30cm | ecosystem: Environmental > Terrestrial > Soil > Grasslands | place: USA... | reverse complement strand
TTGTTGAAGTTGCGTTGAGATCTATGACAGGTTAGGCTTAATCTGGCGACCAATGGCTGAGCTTGACGAGCCCGTCTACAGCATTGGTGCCGCGGCCAAGATCCTCGATGTGCCGGCGGCCACTCTGCGGGCATGGGAAGAGCGCTACGGCGTGATCACACCCACTCGCAGCGAAGGCTCGCAGCGGCTCTACTCACGGAATCAGATCGAGAAGCTGAAGTACATCAAATCCCGGCTCGACGCTGGGGTCAGCGCCGCCGACGCTCATAGGCTTCTCGCCCAGCAGCTGGCGGGGGGAAGCGTGCCCGCAGCCATACCTGATCGCAGCGCAGAAGGACGCCCTCTGATCCTGCTCGCAGACCGCGACCAGTATGCCGCCGACCTTGCCGAGTACTTCCTCCGGACCGAGGGCTACGACGTGAGCATCGCCACGGACGCCGCGCAGGCACGGCTTCTGTTCGCCGAACGGTCGCCCGACCTGGTCGTGGTCGACCTGTTGATCTCCGGTGGCGCCGGCTTCCGCCTGTGCACCGATCTGTCCAAGGCAGGAACCGCTCAGGTGCTGGCGGTCGCCGCAATCGACGCGAGCGATGAGGCACTGGCAGTTGGCGCGTCAGCGTTCCTGCGCAAACCGCTCGAGCCCCTGATCCTCGTGTCCACCGTGCGCGACCTGTTGGGCACGAGCGCACTCGCCCGCACCTCGAAGCGTAGCCCTGCGCCTCGGTGAACGACCGGCTTTCCAGCGGGCACGCGCGTCTCGACGAGATCCTTCACGGAGGGCTTTTCAAGAACTCGATCACGCTGGTGGTCGGCGTTCCCGGCAGCGGGAAAACCATCCTGTGCCAGCAGTTCGTCTTCCACAACGCCACAATCGACAGGCCGGCGCTCTACCTGACGACGGTGACCGAGCCGTTCGACAAGATCCTGCGGTACAGCGAGTCGCTCGACTTCTTCGATGCCACCGCGGTGCGCGAGCGCAGGGTGATCTATGAAGATCTCGGGCACGCCGTCACCTCCGGTGGCCTCGATGCCGTCTTGTCAACCCTGGGCCGGTTCCTGAAGGAGCTGCGCCCTTCGATGGTGGTGATCGACAGCTTCCGCGGCCTGCATGCCTTCGCAAAGGACGAGGGAGCCTTCAGGCAGTTCCTGGACGGCCTGACAAGGCAGCTGACAGCGTCCTCGGCCACCGCTTTGTGGATCGACGAATACCCCCGCGGCGAAGCGCAGAACGCAGCGGAGTTTGCGGTCGCCGATGGGATCATCGCGCTGGACACCAAGCAGCTCGATGACCGCGAGCATCGAACGCTTCAGGTGCTCAAGCTGCGCGGAAGCGGCTTCCAGTCGGGACAGCATGGATACCGGATCTCATCTCGAGGCCTCGACGTGTTCCCGCGGCTGGCCGACCTGCAGGACCCTTCGGGTTACGCGCTGGGAAAAGAGAAGGTCGAGACCGGGGTGGCGGCCCTGGACAAGATGCTGGGCGATGGCCTGTGGCCCGGGGCTTCGACCCTGGTGGTCGGGCCGACCGGCGTCGGAAAGACCCTGATCGGCCTTCACTTTCTGTTTCACGGGGCGAAGTCGGGACAGCCCGGCATTCACGCCACGTTTCAGGAAAACGCAACCCAGCTCAGGCGCATCGTCGGCGGCTTTGGCTGGTCTCTGGAGACAGGCGGCGTCCATGTCCTCAGCCGCAGCCTGGTCGACATCTACATCGACGAGTGGGTGTACGAGCTGCTCGACCTGGCGCAGTCAACGGGGGCCAAACGCATCGTCATCGACAGCCTTCCCGACGTCATGACCGCCGCCGGCGATCCGACCCGATTCCGGGAATGGATGTTCTCGATGGTGCAGAGGTGCACGCGGCAGGGCATCACCCTCCTGATGACGCTCGAGGTGCCAGAGCTCTATGACATCAGGCACATATCGGAGCACGGTCTCTCTCATCTGGCCGACAACGTGATAGTGCTGCAGTACGCGAAGGACAGCACGCGCGTGACCCGCACCTTGACGGTGCTCAAGACGCGCGGTTCACATCACGAGCAGAACGTGCGCGCGTATGAGATCACGAGCGAGGGTCTGACCCTGGAGGACCTGCCCCCGGACGACCGTCGCTAGCGCGGCCCGATCACAGCCTGCGTTTGAGTGACCTGCGCCACCCGCCGGCCGCCCGCGTCGGAGAGATCCGTCTGGATGACGATCGTCGAGCGGCCAACATGCAGCGGCCGTGCCGTCCCTTCGACGTGCCCTTCACGCACAGCGCGGAAGAAATTTGTCTTGGATTCGATGGTGCTGGTCAAAGCGCCTTCGGGCAGATTGAGGAATGCGCAGCCGGCGCCGAGCGTGTCCGCGAACGCCATCAGCACACCGCCATGCATCACCCCGCCCGCCGTGCACAGCCGCTCCGACCAGGCTAACCGTCCTCGGACCTCCTCAGGTGTCGCCGCGGTAACCTCAATCCCAAGCTCCCGAGCAAAAGGCATCGAGTCGATCAGGTCCTGCATCTCAGCCGATCTCTGCAAATGCTCGCGCGACCTGCGCGGCCACGCGCGCGTTGTTGACGACGAGGTCCACATTGATTTCGAACGAGCGGCCGCCCGAGAGCTCGGCCACGCGCGCCAGCAGCCGTGGGGTGACCTCCGCGCCCGCAAGGTTCGTCAGCTCGCCGATGGCCTGCTCCACCAGGAGCTCTGCGTTCTCGAGCTCATGCGGCGGCGGCACGCACAGCACCACGCCCTTGGAGCCCGTTTCCCACGCAGCGGCGAGCGTTCGTGAAGCCTGCTCTGCGCCGTCGACGCGAGCGCTCACGCGGCATCCGCTGTGGCGCGTGTAGAACGCGGGCACGTCGTCGCATCCAAATCCGAGCACCGGCACACCCAGGCTCTCCAGCCTCTCCAGAGTGAGCGGAAGATCGAGGATGATCTTCGGGCCCGCGCAGAAGACCGCCACCGGCGTCTGGCTGAGTTCGAACAGGTCGGCCGACTGATCCTCGGGGTGGCCGCGGTGGACACCACCGATGCCGCCGGTGGCGAAAAAGCGGATGCCCGCCATCGCCGCCGCACGCATGGTCGCGGCGACGGTGGTGGCGCCCGCTCTCCCGCCGGCCAGCACGGGCCCGAGGTCGCGAGAGCTCACCTTGATCGAACCGCGTGCGATGCGCTCCAGCTGCTCGGGGCTGAGGCCAACGCACACCTTGCCCTCAAGCACCGCGACCGTTGCAGGCACCGCGCCCTCGTCCCTGATGGCAGCCTCGCACCCGGTCGCCGCGTGCAGGTTGTGCGGAGCGGGGAGGCCCTGTCCGACGATCGAGGTCTCGAGCGCCACGACGGGCCGACCCTTTCGCAATGCCTCTGCGACTTCCGCGGATACATCGAGGCGGGCCGTCACCCGTTCGCTCCCTGGCCTGAAGGCGGCCGCGCGCCGGCCCTCGACACGGCTTCTGCAGCGACGGCCACCGCGGCCTCGGCCGCCGCCACCGGTGATGCCCCACGCAAGAACGAGCAGCAGAAGGCGGCTGCAAGTGCATCGCCCGCGCCTGTGGCGTCGACCACTTTCACCACCGGTGCCGCGATCCTGTGGCCGCCGACCTGGCAGCCTGCAGGGCCCAGCTTGACGACCGCCACGCCGGCCAGGCCGTCGATCCCGCCGAGGGTATCCGCCTCGGCTGCGGTGGCGAAGAGGAGGTCAGGCTTGAGTGATTCGAGCTCGGCCGCCATGCGAGCCGGACCGTACTCGAGCAGTCCTGCCACAGACGAAAGGTCGACCGCCAGCGCGCCTCCGCGGCTCCGGGCCATGTCAACGGCGGCCCTGGCAGCCGCTGCCAGCGGCTCGTGGAATAGCGAGTAGGCCGGCACATGGATGAGGTTGATCCCCTCCATCCATTCAGGCCTGAGATCCTGCGGTCGCAAGCCGAGACTGGCGCCTCGCTGCGTAGCCATCGTCCGTTCGCCATCGGGACCCACCAGGATCGCGATCGCTCCTGTCGGCTCGGATCCGATCACCGCGAACACCTGCACCCGAAGCGCTTCGAGCTCCTCGACCGCGCGTCGCCCGGCATCGTCATCACCGATGCGCGTGATGAGGCGTGCCTGATCTCCAAGCGAAGCCGCCCAGGCACAGAAATTGGCGGACTGCCCGCCACCTCCGATGGTGATCGCTGCCGGCGTGTCGTCGTCCGGCTGCAGCCGCCGCTCGGGGACGATGGTGATGTCGAGCACCAGGTCCCCGATCGACAGCATCACTGCGATGGGAAGGCTATTTCATCGCCGGGACTCGGGGCAGCTGTTCGACCGCCGCGTCGATTCGCGACTGTGAGAGCGCGACGTCTTCCAGCTTGCCGGCGAAGTACGCGTCATAGGCGGACATGTCGAAGTGGCCGTGCCCCGAAAGGCCGAACAGGATGGTGCGCCGCTCGCCTGCCTCCCGCGCGGCAGCTGCTTCTTCGGCAACGGCGCGGATTGCGTGCGCTGACTCGGGTGCCGGAAGGAAACCTTCGGACCGCGCGAACCGGACAGCTTCGGCGAAGCATTCGTTCTGCTTGTATGCCCGTGGCTCGACCACCTTGTGGTCGACGAGCATGCAGAGCGATGGCGCGTCTCCGTGATAGCGAAGGCCGCCGGCATGGATTGGATCGGGTATGAAGCTGTGGCCGAGTGTGAACATCTTCACCACCGGTCCCATGCCCACCGCGTCGCCGAAGTCGTAGGCGAGCACACCGCGCGTGAGCGTGGGGCACGCAGCCGGCTCGGCGGCGATGAAACGCGTATGCGGCTGCCGGCCCTTGAGCCTGTCGGCAATAAACGGATAGGTCAGGCCGGCAAAGTTGGAACCTCCGCCGACGCACCCGATCACGACGTCGGGATACTCACCGGCCATCTCCATCTGCTTTTTGGCCTCGAGGCCGATCACGGTTTGGTGAAGGAGTACGTGGTTGACGACGGAGCCCAGCGAGTACTTGGCATCCTCATGCGTCGCGGCATCCTCCACCGCTTCGGAGATCGCGATCCCGAGGCTCCCCGGCGAGTCTGGGTCGGCGGCAAGGATCCCTCGTCCGGCGTTGGTGAGCTTTGTCGGTGAGGCGTGAACTGTCGCGCCCCACGTCTCCATCATCGCTCTGCGATATGGCTTCTGCTCGTACGAGACCTTGACCATGTAGACAGTGACGTCGAGCTTGAAGAACGCACCCGCAAACGCCAGCGCAGAGCCCCACTGGCCCGCACCCGTCTCGGTGGTCAGGCGCTTCACGCCCTCCCTGGCGTTGTAGTAAGCCTGCGGCACTGCGGTGTTCGGCTTGTGCGAACCCGCTGGCGAGCCCCCCTCGTACTTGAAGTAGATGTGCGCGGGAGTGTCCAGCGCTTTCTCGAGTCTTTCGGCGCGGTAGACAGGGCTGGGCCTCCAGATGCGGTACACCTCCCGCACCTGCTCGGGGATGTCGATCCAGGGCTCGGCCGAAACTTCCTGGGCGATGATGGCCTGGGGGAAGATCGGGGCCAGGTCGGCGGGTCCCATCGGCTGCAGCGTGGCGGGGTGGAGGTAGGGGGCCGGCGGCTCCGGAAGGTCGGGCAGGATGTTGTACCAGCGCTCGGGGATTTCGCTCTCGTCGAGCACGATCTTCTTTGACATCTCCAGCTCATCTCCTCTCATCTTTCGCGAGCGCTCGCTCGCGATCTCCGGCTACGCAGGTGCATCAGCGTAGCGCGCGGAACCACAGGCCGCATCAAGGGGTAGTTCTGTCATGTGGCGATCTGCCTTGCTAATCTGGACTTAGGTCAAGGGTGGGGACCCGAGGGTTGGCTGCTGCCCGCACACGCGCCTCCCGTTCGGTGGCGAACCTTCGTCGCCAACCTGCCGATCAGCCGGTAACCACTCATCCGTCGCCGTCCGGCCCACTGATCAGGCTGGCCGCCGTCAACAAGACCTTCGGGCGCCGCGCGGTCGTCGACAAGGTCGACCTCACGGTCTCGCGAGGCGAGCTGGTCGAGATCACCGGGCCGAGCGGCGCGGGCAAGACCACATTGCTCCGCCTGCTGCACGGCCAGCTCCGCCCCACGTCGGGAGAGGTCTGGGTGGAGGGCCGCGCTCTCCATCGCCGGTGGCGGCACGACCTCGACCGCGTACGGCGAGAGGTCGCGTTCATCTTCCAGGAGCAGCGCCTGCTCCCGAGGCTGACCGCCCTGGAAAACGTCGTTCTCGGTCTCACTGTCAATGACCCGCACAACCCACCTGAAGAGATCACGAAAAAGGCCACAGCGGCCCTCGAGGCTCTTGGCGTCGGTCATCGCAAAGATGCGTATCCGCGCCAGCTCTCGGCGGGAGAGAGGCAGCGGGTCGCCGTCGCGCGAGCGCTCGCCACCCGTCCGAAGGTGATCCTCGCAGATGAGCCTTTCACATCGATCGATCGCGACAATGCGAGGGCGGTCGCGCGCATGCTCGAGGAGGCGGCGGCCCAGGGAGCTGCAGTGGTGATTGCCACCCATCACCCCAGCGGTCGCGCGGCCCGCACGCTGGCCCTACCCTCGGGCACGGTCGTCGAGGCCCAGCGCAAGCCAGGTCCGGCGAACGGCGCCCGCGCCGCCCGTTTGGGTTGGATGCGCCTGGTCGCCTCCAACGGGCACAGCCCTAACGGTGCCTCGGCCAACGGCCACAGCTCCAATGGAACCCGGCCCGGGGGCTCGCCGTCGCGGCGCCCGCACAGGCGTGCCGGCGAGCCTACCCGGTGGAGCCGAATCACTGCGTTGGTGGCAAACAGCTTCCAGCTGGTGATGGTGGGCGGCTTGCGCAGCTGGCGCCGCGACCTCCGCTTCAACGCCCCGGCCATGCAGACGATGGCGTTGCTACTTGTCATGTGCGGGCTGCTGGCGCTCGTCGGGATCGGGCTGGGCCAGGCCGCCGCGCGCGCGGAGGTGCAGGCGTCGACGGTGCGTGTCTACCTTGCGTCTGACGCGACCGCGCTGCAGGTGAGCGCGCTGAAGGACCGTTTCCTGGCCGATCCGCGCGTGGCATCGGTACGCGAGGTGAGCGCGGCCGAGGCCCTTCAGGAGGCGACCAGCCGGCCTGGCCTCGGCACGCTGGCCGGGTTGAGCGACACCAACCCGTTCCCGGCCAGCCTCGACATCAGCGTGAAGCTCGTGACCGAGGTCGGAGCTGTCGCCCAGCTGGCGAACGGCAACCCAGCGGTCGACCCGGGTTACCCGACCTCTTACGACCCCGATGTCTACAGCCGGCTGCGCAAGCTGGCGATCGGGGTCGGCGTCGTCGGTGGCACTCTGATCCTGCTCTTCGCTTTCATCGCCTATGCAGTGGCCGCCAACTCGATGCGGGCGACAGCGGCCGCACGCCGGGAAGACGTGGTCACGATGCGCCTGCTCGGTGCACGCCGATGGATGGTGCGCGACCCGTTCGTGATCGAGGGCCTCATGACCGGGGCGCTCGCAGGCGCTGTGGCAGGGATTGTCGTGACAGGTGCCTGGCTCATGGCCGGACAGTTCGCCGGCGCCACATACATCCAGATCCTGCCGGGGGTTGGGTTCGGCGAGCTCCGCACCGTGGTGGCCGCGGTGATCGTCTCGGGAATGGTGCTGGGGGTTTTGACATCCCTCCTCAGCTTCCGCCGCGCTCGCGCATGAGCTCAAGATTCAGCGGCGGCCTGCTGATCGCGGCCGCGCTCGCCATCCTGGTTGCCGGCCACGCATCCCCGGCCGCAGCCGTTGCGAGCCCATCGCCTTGCCCGAGTCCGGCGGCCTCAGGCTCCCGGTGCGTCACTCCAAGCTCGTCGGAATACGACCAGCTGAAGCTGCGGCTCAGCGCCGACCTCGCAGCGGCCTTGTCGACGCAGCAGCAGCTCAGCGCGGCCGTCGCGCAGGCTTCGGCGACCGCGCTCCTGCTCGCCGATGAGCTCACGCAGGAGGAGGCGCGCATCACCGAGCTCCAGGACAAGATCGCGCAGCTCGACCAGCAGATCTCCGACCTCGACGCGCGGATCGCTGTCGAGAAAGAGCAGGTGTCCGCGCTTGCGCGCGCGATGTACAGGCGGCCGGACTCCTTCCTGGACATCCTCGCCAGCTCCGGAAACCTCGCGGACGCGCTCGCCTCGTCGGCCGACCTGGTCGTGGCCGGGCAGCGGGCCCACGCGCTCCAGGAGCAGCTCAAAGCCGACCTCGAACAGGTCCAGGCCGACCGCGAAGCCCGGCAAACGGACCTTGACGAGGAGACCGCCGCGCTGGTCCAGGTGCAGAGCGGGGTATCCGATCTGGCTGCGATCCAGACCGAGCTTGCGGGTCTGGCCGCACGGCTGAACACGCTGATCGGCAACGTCCGTTCGGCGGCGGCTGGGTTGACCGGCCAGCCGGCCGATGTGACCGCGGCGCTGGCCAGGCTGCTGGAGCAGGAGGAGGCGCAGCTGGTCTCGGAATCGAACGCGGCCGCCTGGGCGCAGGCGAACGTCGGCGCCGGCCTGGCGACCGACTACCTCCAGCTGCCGGCAGGGACAGGTCCCGCCGGGCTCAGCCTGTCATGGCCCATCCTCCATGCGCGGATCACGCAGCTCTTCGGGCCGACCGGCTACGTGCTCGAACCTCCGCTCGGCCCCTATCCGCATTTCCATACCGGCATCGATCTCGCGGCCGCTTCTGGATCGCCCGTCCTGGCCGCGGCTGACGGGGTAGTGGTCGGCGTCGCCCACACCAACTTCGGCTACGGGAACTACGTGATCATCGCCCACGGGGGAGGGGTGCTGACCCTGTACGCGCACCTGCTGGAGACCGACGTCGTGGTCGGGCAGCAGGTGGTGCGAACACAGCTGATCGGGCGCGAAGGCTCATCAGGCCTCTCGACCGGCCCCCACCTCCACTTCGAGCTGCGCTACAACGGCCAGGTCGTCGACCCGCTCAGATACCTGCCTTCGGCCTGATCGTCAGCGGGGAGCTATGCGCTGGCCGATGAGGCGGGCGCACTCCCGCATGAGGTCGAGCAGCTCCGCCTCGATCCGCACCGCGTCCTTGCTGGCGCCGCACAGAGTGCCGAACCACTTGCCGTCGGAAGAGAACACCGGGTAGGACACGAACGTGCGAATGTCCAGAAGCCGCGCGACGCTGCTTTTCGGAAACACCTTCTGGGCGTCGATGGTGTAGTTCGGGCCGCCCTCGACCACAAACCTGCATACGCCTTCTGACCATGGAAGCGAGATGTCCTCCGGGATGTGGAACACCTCGCTCGTGTTGTAGGAGAAAAGGATGCGCTGCTCGTCCTCGTTGAGCCGGGTCTCGGCCAGGTAGGTCGAGCTCAGGCCCGTCAGCTCCGCCAGCCGGGCGAGCAGGCCCCGGGCAACTGTCTCCAGGTCCTCGCCCTCCGCGGCCACCTCGGCCAGCAGCTCATGCGCCGTCAGCGCCATGTGGCTAGTTAAGGTACTAGGCCCGTCGGGCTACTGGCGTGCGCGCCGGCGCCGGCCAGAGGATCAAGGGGACCGCGAGCAGCACTGCACCGGGCAGCACCCACGCCGCGGCTGCGTAGCCGTACGACGCAGCCGTCAGTCCTATCAGCGAGCCCCCGAGCGACGATCCGAGATCGATCCCGCCGTTCCAGAGGGCGCTGATCGCGCCCGAATCAGACCGGGTCCCGCGCTCGGACATTGCCAGGTACGCGGCGGTCTGCATCGCACCGTAGCCTGTGCCGTACGCCACCGCAGCGAAGAGCACCGCCGCGACGCTGCTGCTGATGGCCAGCACCGCGAGCCCGGCCAACGAGAGCGCGATGCCTCCGACCAGCACCAACCTGGAGGGCCGGCGGTCGCCGATCACTCCTGCGAGCCAGCGGCTCGCTGCACGCGTGGCGCCGGACACGAGCAGGAACGATGCAGCTGAGCCGAGGCCCTCCAGCGGCAACGCGACAGGTGCGTACGTGACCACCCCGCCGAAGCTGCAGCTGGCGAGCACGTAGCCGGCCATGATCACGAACATGCCGGGCCGGCGCAGCGCGCCGATCAGGTTCGTCGGACGCTCGAGCTCGGTGAGGTGGACTGGCTGCTCCGGAATCCGGAGCGCGACGAGCCCGCCGGCGACACCGGCTCCGAACGCGATCAGGGCGTCGAGATCGGACCTGCCATTCGCCAGCAGGAACACCCCGACTGACGGGACGAAGATGCCGGGGCCGCTGAGGGCGAGACCGATCAAGCCGATCGATGTGCCGCGTCGCTCGGGACGAGCGAGCTCCGAGATGAGCACGACCGAGATCACTATCGCGACGCCCATGCCAAGGCCGCGGCCGCTCGCGGCGGCGAGCATCGCCCATGGCGACGCGTGCGGAATCAGGTACACGAGACTCGGTACCGAGGTGATCACCTGGGCCGCGATCAGGACCCTCCTGGAGCTCCAGCGGGAGAGGAGCCATGGGGTCGAGAGCTCGCCGGTGACCGCGCCGAAGAAGAGCGCCGCCGTCGCGGCACCCGCCGCGCCATGAGGGCCTACACGCTCCATCATCACGGGCACCACCGGCAGCAAGATCTGAAAGGTGATCGCGATGCAGACGGCGAGCAGGCCGATGAGGATGGTGGGGCTGATGCGCGATTGGGAGATCAAAGAATGATGCGGTAAGGTGGTGACCGCATGTCCTCGACCTCTCGCACGTCGTCTCCACGCACCCTCGACGACCTCGCGCAGTTGGA
>Ga0066709_100005166_pt1 | contig 10655 bp, 7 predicted proteins | sample GraSoiAngelo_158_FD_79665 | JGI IMG/M metagenome (GOLD analysis project Ga0066709, IMG submission 79665) | Grasslands soil microbial communities from the Angelo Coastal Reserve, California, USA - 14_1009_16_30cm | ecosystem: Environmental > Terrestrial > Soil > Grasslands | place: USA... | reverse complement strand
GATGCGGAACCAGTCCCAGATGAGCAAACGCTGCTGCGGCGAGCGCAGCCGCGTTTCGCGCACGTCGAGCGTTCCGGGCCCCAGCGCATTTTTCACACGAGACTCGCTCAAGCTCGTCCACACGGGATGCTTCTGAACCACCATGATGTTCCACGAGTTGACGAGCTGCGCCCCGCGCCGTTGGTGGTGGTAGTAGCCGAGGTGGAGCGCGACCACGCTCCCTCCCTTGCTGTAGACCTGAAAGATCGTCGCGGACGCGGGATCGTAGTGGGGACGCCAGTCGGTCAGCGGCGCGGGATCGGCGACCCAGCCGCCCGCGCCGGCAGGCGCGACAAGCCTCAACGCGGGTTGGCTGCCCGCGGTGTCCTCGCGGTCCAGGTAGGCGGCATAGGCGGGCCAGGCAGCGGCGAGCGCGACCGAGATCACGACGTATCCGGCGAAGATTGCGCGTGTCCCCGTCTGCGTTGACGGCGAAGCACGCGGTGCCCCTCCAGGTTGCGCCGCATCGAGGTCACGCCAGGACGAGCCGATCCAGAAAAGCAACAGCATCACCAGCCCGAAAAAAACCCATCCGTAAATGAAATGGTCGACGCCGTGTGCCAGTCGGTTGTCGCTCAAGTGCGCGATCATGACGATGAGGTAGGCGCGGAAACCATTGGCGATGATCGGAACGATCACCGACAGCGCGGCGAACAACAGCCGCTTCCAGGTGCGTCGATACGAGAGGTAGGCGAAGAGCACGCCGACCGTGAACGAGGCGATCAGGTAACGCACGCCACTGCAGCCTTCGACGATCGACCAGTTCCCGGACGGGATCGTGAAGAAAAGGCCTTCGCGAAATACAGGGATTCCGGAGATCTGCAGCGCCCTGACCGTGAAATCTGCAGTCCAATCCATCAGAGCCGGGATCAGAGCCTCGCCCATCGGCACACCTAGAAGCAGGAAGCCCAACGGAAACGCGATTGCGCGTGCCACCTGGCGCCCCAGGATGGCGATCACCGTAGCCCAGATCATCGCGACCAGCGCGAGTTGCTTGACGACCAGAACCTCGCCCGCGTAGGCGACGAGCCAGGCCGCTCCGGCGCCACCGAGCAGCACCAGGCCGAGCCAGTCGGGAGAAGGCGTCAGGGCGGAGAGCACGTGGCGGCGCTGCCAGACCAGAAGGAGCACGATCGGAACGATGAGATAGCCGTGAGCGAAGGTTTCCGAGCGCGCCCAGATCGCGACAATCGATTCGACCGTCGATGCGTGAAGGGCGAGCAGCGCGACCATCGCCACGACGACCAGCGGCAACGCGAGCCGCCAACCGGGATTGGCTTTTGAGTGGGCGAGTGCCGGCATCGCCGGCATGCTCCGGGCGTCGGTGCTCATGGCGCACTCACAACAGCGGTCGCGGGGCGCGCCAATGGGTTCGCGGGGACCGGCGCGAAGCGCGGGGCATCGGAATACACCAGCAGTTCATCGAGCCGCGCGAAGCGCGACGACCACGCGTAGTCGGCAAGGATGCGCTCCCGGGCGCGACGGCCCATGCCTTCGGCGATAGCCGGATCCATGACGGCGAGTACCTTTGCCGCGAAGGCGGGTGCATCGTCGGCGACTTCCAGCTCGATACCCGGCCGCGCGCTGAGCACCCGCGCGGCGGCGGCAGTGACGACGACGGGTCGGGCCATGGCCATTGCCTCGAGAACCTTGTTCTGGATACCGCGCGCCACCCTCAGCGGCGCGATCACCGCGCGGGCATGGCGAAGGTAGGGGCGTACGTCGTCCACCCTGCCCGTGACGCTGACTGCCGGGTCGTGCTCTAACGCTCGCACCGCGCGGTCGGGGTTCATGCCGACGATGTGGAACCTGGCGCGCGCGTCCTGTTGGCGGATGCGCGGCAGAACGTCGCGCGCGAACCAGGCGACGGCGTCCACATTCGGCCAGTAGTCCATCGCACCTGTGAATACGATCGGGTGCTCATCCGGAGTAAAGGGCGACTCGAATCCGTGGACGGGCGAGAAATATTCACTGTCGACGCCGTTCTCGATCGCGACGATCCGGCTCGCGCATTCTGGCGCTTCCGCGCAAAGCAGCCGCGCCTCCTCCCGGGTCACGAACAGGCTCACGTCAACGCGAGAGGCGACGAGCTTCTCGAAGGCAAGCAGTCGTCCGGCTTCGAGCCGGCACAGCGCCGAGATCGGCCACGGCCTGCGTTGCGCGTAATCAGCCCACTTCGCCGAATCGAGGTCGACGAAGTCGACGATCGAGTGCAGCCGGGACAGATCGAGCACATACTGAGCCATGGGCGATGAATAGACAAAGGCGCGCTCGATGCGCTCGCGATGCACGATGTCCTTGACCCAGGCATCGAGGCTAGCGCTGTGGAAATACGGCAGCGCCAGAGCCTCGCCGGCCAGAACCGCCCCGGCACTGCGCATGGTTTTCGACCAGCGCACGATGGGCTCGATATGCACCTCGGCGCAAAACGTTTCGAGTCGCTCCACGTGCTGCCAGTCCGCGGGGTCATCGATGAAGCTCCCCAGGACGATCCGGTAGCGCTGCGCCAAGTGCCGCAGCAGGTGATGCGAACGCACCTTGTCGCCCTTGTTCGGCGGATAAGGCAACCGGTGTGCCAGGAACAGGAGCGTTTCCATGGTCATGGGATGCGTCAGCCCAGGCTCTTGACCAGGTGCGGACCCACCGCATTGGCGACCGGAATCGGCAATTGCTTCCACAACGCGATCAGCATCCGATACTTCGGGTTGAGCGGGTTGTGTTCAGGAATGCGCTCCCGGCGGTAGAGCTGATACTCGTAGGCGAGCGGCGTCGGCTCCCAGCCCCAGTGCTTCTTGAAGTCGAACGCACCGGTCCCCCGCTTGCTGCGGCCGTAGTCGAATATACCGAAACCGCGTTCGCACGCTCTGCGCAGCAGCTCCCAGTACTTGAAATCGTTGGCCGCCAGATCGCGCGCTGCGTCGACATCGCCCGCGTAATAGGGCAGCACCTCATCCCGAAAGTAGAAGGAGAGCACGCTCGATACAGGGTCACCGCCGGGGCCGAGCACGGTGAGCACCTCGCAGTCGCGACCGAACGCGCGCAGCAACGTCTCGAAATAGCGCCTCGCCAGGGGTGGCGTGCCCTGGCGGTGCATGTTGTCCGCGTAGAGCCTGAAGAAGTCGCCGGCGTCGTCGTCGATCCGGCTCGTCAGCCCGTGTCCGATTCCCTTGCGAATCATTGCCCGTTGTTTGCGCGGTATCGCGGACAGGTTGGACTCGGCGTCCGGCAGGATGGCCTTGCGGAACGTCACATAGAGATCCTGACGCGGCCAATCGGCTTCGCGCACCACGCGATTGCGAAGCTCGAGATGCTCGACGCCCAGGTCTTTCCCGAGGCGTCGAGCCGCGGTATGCAACGCGCTGACCGCCTCGTCTTCGTCGGCGGCCACGCCTCCATAGGCGCAGAATGGGAGCGACACCAGCGCGTGTCCGAACAGGAAGCTTTTCACCTCGGCCAGCGGCAGCACGCCAACGATCTGCGCGTCCCTTTCCGGCAGCAGGAAGTGCGTCGGGTGGCCGAAGCATTCCTCGATGACCTCCTTCCACCCGATGCGATGGAAGAAGGTGGCGTCGACGCAGCGGTGGACGAATTCGTCCCACCGGACACTGTCAGCCGGCGCAAAGCCGCGCACTTCGACCGGCGCCAGCGCGGCCGGACGCATGGACTCGGCGGTCGCTCTCGAATTCATGCGGCCTCCTTGTCCCGACAACGCGCTATGCGACGCGCCGGGTCGGCCGCTTTGGCATTCGCGCGACGCCGAGCGCTTCGCGCCTTAAGTTCGCGCGCCGCGCTCATGCCACCCCGAACACCACGCGGTCCATCCGGTCCCAGCGGAAGTCCTGCAGCAGCAAGCGCAAGCGGTTCGCCGTGCGCTCCAGGTTGACGTAATGACGAAACCGGGTCTTCGCGTCCGCCCCATTGACGCGAGGCTGCTCGGGATCGATCTCCCAGGGATGAAAGTAGAAGATCGCGGACTCCTCGTCGCAGCGATTCACGCGTCGGAGCAACCAGCGGGAGAGCGCATAAGGCATGAGGCGAAAGTAGCCGCCGCCGCCTGCCGGCAGATTCGTGCGAAACAGTCGTGCCGTGGCGATCGGTACCTCGAGTACGCTGGAATGGGCCATGTGCGCGAAACGGGACCCGTTCGGCGACCCGTAGTGATCGTGCCGGATCGGGTAGACGCTGGAACTGTACCGATACCCGGCCTTCGCCAGGCAAGCGTAGGCCCATCGATTCTGATCGCCGATCGAGAAGCTCGGCGCCCGATAGCCCTGCACGCGGGTCCCGGCGATATCCTCGAGCACCGCCTTGGCCAGCGCGACGTCGGCGAAGAACGCGTCCGCCTCCAGCGCACTCGCCCGCTCGTGCGCGTAGCCGTGGCTCGCGAGCTCATGTCCATCCGAGACGATTCGCCGGACCATCTGCGGATAGCGTTCGGCGATCCAGCCGAGGGTGAAGAACGTCGCGTGAACCCCGGTCGTCGAAAGCAATTCCAGGATCCGGTCGATGTTCTGCTCGACCCTGCACGGCCGTTCTTCCCACGTCGAGCGTGCGATGTACGGGGCAAACGCCGAGACCTGAAAATAGTCCTCGACGTCGATGGTCAGCGCGTTGACGACCTCGCCGGTGTTTGCTACGGCTCGCACCGATTCAGGCATAGACCGATTCCACACGCTGGGCGAGCCACGAAGTCAAGTGATTGGCGATGCGTTCCGAAGCGTGCCCGTCCCAGAGCTCGGGGACGCGTCCGCGCTTGCCGCCACCGGCGAGTATCTCCTCGACACAGCGTCGAACGAGCGGCCGCTTCCTGCCCACCAGCACGTTGGTCCCCTCGTCGACCGTAACCGGACGCTCGGTGTTCTCACGCATGGTCAGGCACGGCACGCCCAACGCAGTTGTTTCTTCCTGGATGCCACCCGAATCGGTGATGACCAGGGTCGCATCCTTGATGAGCCCCAGCGTCTCGAGATAGCCCTGCGGCGGCAGCGCGATCAGCCGCTTCGCGTCGATCAGGCGCCACAGCCCGAACCGCTCGATATTGGCGCGGGTGCGCGGATGCATGGGCCAGACCAGCGGCAGCTCGCGGCTGACGTCGCCGAGGATCGCCAAAGCTTCGGCAAGACTTCCCTGTTCGTCCACGTTGGACGGACGGTGCAGCGTCACCAGGCCGAAGCGACTTCCTTCCCCGACCAAGGCGGTACTCAGGCCGTTGCTCGCCAATACCGCACGAGGCGGCACCGCATGCGGGAGGCTCACCCGCAGCGAATCGATCATGACGTTTCCTACGAAGTGCACACGCTCCATGCGGATGCCCTCGCGACGGAGGTTGTCGGCGGCGGAACGTTCGGTCGTGTAGAGCACGTCGCAGATCTGGTCGGTGAGCAGGCGATTGATCTCCTCCGGCATCGTCCGATCGAAGCTCCTCAGGCCCGCCTCGACATGGACGATCGGGACCCCCTTCTTGACGGCAACCAGACTGCACGCCAGCGTGGAATTGACGTCTCCGACCACGACTACGCAGCTCGGCGACGCAGCGTCGATCACGGGCTCGAAGCGGCGCATGATCTCCGCGGTCTGCTGCGCATGCGTCCCGGAGCCCACGTCGAGATTGACGTCCGGTGCGCCCAGCTTCAGGTCGGCGAATAGCCGATCATTCATCGCCACGTCGTAATGCTGCCCGGTATGCACCAGCGTCGTGCGTGGAGCCGCAGGATCGCCGCGCAACGCCCGGATGAGCGGAGCCATCTTCATGTAATTCGGCCGTGCCCCGACCACGCACATGACGGATCCGAGCGTTTTCGCGAGATCGGACATCAGCCTTTAACCTGATCGGGTGGTCTCGTCGGCGACGATCGGCGCATCTGCTGCAACAGGTCGAGCGTCGCCGTCATGGCACGCTCGAGCCGTACCACGCGCTCTTCCAGGCCGATCGCCGATTCAGCGTCACCGAAGCCGCGCCCGTCCAGCCGGGACACGGAAGACACCGCCGCGGCGGCGGGGCTCCCCGCGCTCAGCTCCAGACGAATTTCATCGGCGGTGGCATCGACGTTTGCAGCCGTGACGGCGTGCTCCTCCGAAAGCATCGCCGCGAGCAGAAGACGGTTGCACAGCGTATTGATCCGCCGCGGGATGCCTGCGGAGAACGTATAGATCGCATCGAAAGCGCCGTCTTCGAAGCGCGGATCATTGCTCCAGCCCACATGCCGCAGACGATGCTCGACGTAGGCCTGGGTCTCCGCCCGGTCCATGGGTCCGAGGTGATACGACGCGGTCACGCGCTGCCGCAACTGCTGCAGCTCGGGCCCCTGCATCAGCGCTCGCAGCTGTGGCTGACCCACCAGGAAACTCTGCAGGAGTCCCTGACTGCCAAGCTGAAAATTCGACAGCATTCGCAGTTCCTCGATCGCGCGGCCCGTCAGGTTCTGGGCCTCGTCGACGATCAGCAATGCGCGTTTGCCTTGCGGCACCAGCGAGATCAGGAACGCTTCGAGCTCGGCCAGCAGTTGCGCCTTGTCGACCGCCCGGGTCGAAATCCCGAACGCCATGGCCACGGAGCGCAACAGGTCTTCCGCGTCCAGCTGAGTCGTTACCAGCTGCGCGGCGACGAGTTGGTTGGGGTCGATCTGTTCGAGGAGGCTCCGCACCAGCGTCGTCTTCCCCGCGCCGACTTCCCCGGTGATGATGATGAAGCCTTCACTCTGGTGGACGCCGTATTGCAGGTAGGCGAAGGCGCGCTTGTGTCCCCGGCTGCCGTAGAAAAAAGCGGGATCCGGATTAAGCTGGAAGGGCTTCCCACTGAGCCCGAAGAAGGATTCGTACACGTCGCGGCCTAGAAAGTGTGAGAAATGGTGGCATACACACTCAGCGTCGACGGGTTGCCGCCGCTGCTGCCAGCGGTGTCGAAGACGAAGTAGGACACGCCAACCGACCCGCTCGTCTTCGGGCTGAAGCGCGTGCTAAGCGCAACGAACGTATTGAAGTTGTGCGTGCGCACATTGGCCACTGTGGTGTCGAAGTCGTTGTTGGGGGTCGTCGTGCTGTATGTAAGCGTGGCAGTGAGATTGGTAAGACCGGAGAGACGGTGGCTGTAGCTCACGCCGGCGCCGGTCTGGGTATTGTTCGATGCGAATTGAAGCTCGGCCGGCAACGTCGAACCCTGACCGGTGACCGCTTCACTCTCGGATCTGAACACCGTGAAGGCAACGCTGTTGAGCACGCCGATCCAGACGGCGGATAGCGTCTCCGTCTGCTGCAGCGTGAGTGTCCTGGAGTAGAAGTTCACCGGGCTCAGCAGGTTCGGGGGCAGCCCCGACTGCGCCAGGAACTGCGCGACCGCCTGTGCACGCTCGGCGGGATCGGGAATCCGCGTCGTGAACGCCGCGTCGAGGAATTGTGCGACGTTGACGCCCGCGGGGATCAGCACCGCGAGCTGCGGATAGCTGGCCAGGCCGCGCGAAAAATTCGCGCTCAACGCGACGTTGGGCAGCCTGTGGCTCGCTTGAAAGGCGTAGGACGAACCGAAAAACCGGTGTTCCCAGTAGCCATCGACCAGGGTCCGCTCTGTCGGCTTCCAAGTAAGCCCGCCGCCGTAAATTGTGCCCTCGATCGGTTGCGCGACCGCGAAGCGATCCCTCTCGTACCCGCCGCGTGCGGACACAGACAGCTGGGGATCGACGTGAAAAGTAGCGATGGCGCGGCCGACATCGACGGTATATTTGTCGGCGTCGACCCCGTTGTCGTAATACTGACGGCTGTACTGCAGCGCCCATCCCCAGTAGCCGATCTCCTGACTGAGTTGCCCGTTGACGTTGTTCCAATAGGTGGTCGGCGTCTTGGCCGAGGAGTCGCCGAAATGGCTCGATGGGGTCCACACGTTATCGTCGCGCAGGGAGTACGAGACATTCGGCGCGATCACCCCCTGAATGTACGGACTGATGCTGTAGGTCTGCGACGTATAACGATTGTTGGTCGGCGTCGTGATGTTGCCGGGCTGCGGACCAAACGGCGAAATGAAGCTCTGCGTGATGCTTGCCGTCGCATCGACGAAGAAGAACTTCTCGATCGCCTCGACGTGGCCAAGAATGTTGGCGGTGGGGGCGAAACTGTTGTTCTGGTTCTGCCCCACGTAGAAGTTCTCGGTCGCCGACAATGTCCCGGAGACCCTGGCACGGGCGCCCACCCCTTGGAACCCCGCCGCCGCGGTCAGTGAGGTCACCAACCCATCGCTCGGCTGATCGGGGCCGGAGTAATGGTTGTACGTCTCCCCAGCGCCTACCGACGCGGTTGCCGTCCACTTCGCGGCGTGCGCGGCCCCCGACACTGCCAGACCGCCGACGACAACTGCGACGGCTCTCCAACGCACGGCCAAGCGTGGCGTCGGTGCCGGCCCGTCATCACTTGCATCCCCCGATCGGCGGCATCCATACACGAGATTCGCTCCCCGGGTCAGGACGCGGCGGTGTTGGCGTAGTAGTGATGGCCGTAGTAGCTGCCTACCTCCGGGCGCGGCGCCTTGTTCAACACCATCATGACCACGGGGCAGCTTTCAATGGTCTCCAGCGCATGCTTCACCAATGCCTGGGTCGTACGGTCGGCCTCGACCACCATGATGATCTGGCCCATATGCGACGCGAGCGCGCGCGCTTCGGTGGTCGCCAGCAATGGCGGCGAATCGAAAATCAACATGCGGTCCGAGTACCGGGAGGCCATGTCCTCGAGGAGGCTCGCCATGGTCTCGCTCGCCAGCATCTCGGTTGCCCGTCCGTGTGCGGTCCCTGCCGGCAGAAGAGTAAGCTTTTCGACATTGGTCCTGAGCAGCACATCGTGGAGCTTGGTTTCGCCGTTGTCGAGCAAGTCCAGCAGTCCCTTGGATGCCGGAGGCAAGTGCGTCAAGTGCATGAGACTCGGGTTCGCTACATCCGCGTCCACCAGCAGCGCGTGGCTATCGACCTCGAGGGCGATGCTCATGGCCAGGTTGAGGGCGATGAAGCTCTTGCCTTCCGCGGGGATCGCGCTGGTCACCATGATCAGGTTGGCACGGTCCGCCCTGGCCCCGATTCTTTCGTGGGCGTTCCTGATGATCGGGCGCTTGATGACCCGGAATTCGTCAGCAATCTGCGATCGCTGCGCCTGAGGCGTGACGAAGCCTGCAGCCGCCAGCGCGTCGAGGTCGATCTGAACCACCTTGCTGCGCTGCCCAACCTGCGAACCGGCCCGCAGTTCGTGACCGTGCAAGGTGGGCGTCACGACCCTGGCCGCCGCGGGCACTGCGACTCGCGGCTCCGCAAGCTGAGCCCGCTCGAGTGCTTGGGCGAGACGCTCCGGTGTGGGCATCGACTCACCGCCATCACCGGGGGCAGGCACAATAGGAACCTGCGGTACCGGAACCTCGACTCCGGCCTTCTGGAGTTGTGCGAGGCGCTGCGCTGCTTTCTCTACGAGATCCATGGGTTACCCTTCAAGAACCACGCGCAATCAGGAAGAGCAAGGCGTAAGCAGCGCCGTACGATGCCACCAGGCCGCTTAAGCCTCCGGCAAAGAGCAAGGCGGATCGACGCCGTAGCGAACGCAAGCTGTGCGTAGGCAGCATGCTGATCATGCCGATCAACGGCCGCTGCGCCACGTCCCGCAGGGCACGTCCGTCATGGAACGTGGGCCGCACCTGACTGACCAGCCAACTCGTCGCGACTCCGGCGAGGAGCGAAATCAGGACGAGGAACCCGAGGAGCAGCACCCGATTCGGTGCGACCGGGTTCGGCGTGACGCGCGGTGGGTCGATGATTCTGAACTCCGCGACACCCGCGTCTTCGAGCTTCCCGGTGAGGCTCGCGGTTTCGCGACGTGAGACCAGGCTCTCGTACTGGCGTTTCAGGATATCGTAGTCCCGATTGAGCTGGGTCAGCTCCATGTCGACCTTGGGCAGCGTCTCCGCGGAGGATCGGAACTGACTGTAGCGCGCATCGTATTCGCCGAGGCGCGCACGAATCGACGAAACGTTGGCGTCGGCATCGTTCAGGGCGACCTTCAGCTGTTGAGCAACGGGGTCTCCGCTCAAAGGGTTGCCAGGATCGTTTTCCGATGCCTTGCTTCGCGCCTCGATCTCACGCTTCCGGTCCTCATTGAGCTGAGTCAGCAACCGCTTGGTGCTGACGACGTCCGGATGCTCATCGGTATATTTGCGCAGCAACTCGTCGAGCTGGCGTTTCTGCTCGTTGATGCGGGCGTCGAGCTCCGGAACCGCGACCGTGGCGATCCGCTTGCCCGGCGCCGCGGAACCGCGCGGCGTCTGCTCTTCGAGCTGCTTCCTGATGCTGTCCCGGGTCTGCTCCGCCACGCGGAGCTCGATCCGCGTGTCCTTGATCTGCTCGGTCAGGGCGCCCATCTGCGCCACATAGCCCTGGCCGCTCGTCCCGAGCAAGCCGAGGTACTTCAGCCGGAACGCCTGCATGCGGGCCTCCGACTCCCGCAGCTTGTTCTCGTAATCCTTGATCTGATCATCTACGAACTTTCGGGCGCTATCGGTGCCGCTGCGGGTCCGCCCGAGACTTTGTTCGATGAACGTCGACAGTGCGGCCTGGACGACGTCGCGCGCCTTGCGGCCATCGGGATAACGGAAG
>Ga0066709_100005165_pt1 | contig 10655 bp, 8 predicted proteins | sample GraSoiAngelo_158_FD_79665 | JGI IMG/M metagenome (GOLD analysis project Ga0066709, IMG submission 79665) | Grasslands soil microbial communities from the Angelo Coastal Reserve, California, USA - 14_1009_16_30cm | ecosystem: Environmental > Terrestrial > Soil > Grasslands | place: USA... | reverse complement strand
CTCTACCTTCATCGCAATCGAATCAAAATGCTCAGGCGGCGGACTTGCCCCGGGAATGTCCAGTCCTGCCCTGCACCATTACACCTTCCACACGAAACAAGGTCTTATCCCAGGACCGGATCAGAGAAGACTTAAACTCGTTGTAGTAGTGTCTGGCCCACTTGGTCGCCTTCCAGCCAAACAATTTTTGTATCCAGGCGTACTTCCAGGATAATCTTGGAGATTCCAATTTACCTCCCATCGCTATAGCAAGCTGCTGCGCTTGCTGAACGATATCCGGCCGTTCCGGATAAAACTTAAGAAGCGCTCGTCGGAGGTAATTCACGCACACTGCTCGAGTTTTTTCGCTGTCATCGAGAGAGCGGAGATGGGCAATCTGCAACTGCATCGCCAGGAAATGCCCTTCTATCTTTTTGCTGGAGCGGCCGATGTTGCTCAACCCCGAACTGGTTATGCGATAGAATACCTTAGCGTCAGGCACAAAGCGGATGCCATCACACGCTGCGATAGCCCGACAAAAGTACTCGCCGTCATCACCACCTCCTCCTCTGAGCCGTGTATCCCAGCACCCGTTTGCTTCGCTCAATTCGCGGCTAACAAGCCAGGTCGCCGGATTCATATGGAGATTTCTTCCTAATCGCCGCTGCAACCATTCAAGCGGCGTCAGATCGCACCACAGCGGCGTCGGCACAAATTGGGCCTTGTGCGGCCGAAAAATGAAATAGCCCCACGCCGAAGAAAAAAGTGTCCGTTTACTTTGACACTCCTCCGCTACTTCCATCTGCTTTGCGATTTTATCCGGAGCCAGCAGGTCATCCGCGTCGAGCCATTGAACGTAGTCTCCCTGGCAAAGCTCAAAGGCTCTGTTTCTCGCCGCACAAACACCTTGATTCTCCTGAGACACGATGGATAGCCTGTCGGAGGCGAACTGTTGGGCAATTGAGAGAGTCTGATCGCGAGATCCGTCATTAATAACGATGATCTCTATCCTCGGCCAGGTCTGGTTAAGCGCCGACTTAATCGTGTCGGCGATCCAAGGCTCGGCGTTGAACGCCGGTATCAAGACGGACACTAAAGGCTTCATTGGGATGCAGATGACTTGGTATCGACAGGTTCGGGCAGACTCGTTTCCACGAGATCTAATTCCACGAGTTCACAAAACAAATGTCCAATCGCAATGTGGCATTCCTGAATTCGGGCAGTGTTTACCGCGCAAACAGTAATTGCGGTGTCGACACATTTTGCGAGCATCCCACCATCTTTGCCGATTAGGCCGATGGTTTTAAGCCCCTGTTTCTTTGCTGTCCGAACGGCAGCGATGACATTCGGAGAATTACCACTGGTGCTAATACCAATGGCTACATCATTCGCTCGACCTAACCCCTCGATTTGCCGTTCAAAAATGCGTTCAAATCCGTAATCGTTGCCAACCGCTGTGAGAATGGAAGAATCGGTCGTCAGCGCGATCGCAGGCAGCGCGCGGCGTTCCCCGATAAATCGGCCGACGAACTCAGCAGCCAAATGCTGGGCGTCCGCGGCACTACCGCCGTTTCCAAAGAGTAAAAGCTTACCACCGGCACGCAGGCATTCCGTAATCGCGGAAGCAGCTTCCACGATCGCATGGGCATTATCGCGGGCGACCTTCATCCGCAATTCCGTCCCTTCCTGGAGAGAAGTTGCAACTTTGGCTAACGCAACCTGGGTATCCATGATTTCAAATTAACTTGCTAAGCGAGACGTGGCGACGACATCGTTTTATCAGCTTCCAGAAGGCGCGAATAGATTCTAGTCGTTATCGTCGCGACCTTACTCCACGAATATCGCTCATTAGCATATGCTTTAATTTTTGATCGCCGGCTCTCAAGCCGCCGAAAAAGCTCACTTGCGAAGTATTGCTCGATTGCTCGTGCGAGGGCGGAGGAATCCCGTACCTTGAAAATCAAACCTGTTTCACCTTCGACGATTTCTTCTCTTAGCGAGCCCACATCTGCCGCAATCGCAGGCAATCCAAAACTGTACCCTAAAAATAGCACGCCACTCTGAAAAATGTGAGTGTAGGGGAGAGCCAGGACATCTGCGGCTTTGAAATACAATTCGGTTTCCTCATCTGGAACATACTCTATTCGTTGGATTACCCGGTCAGTCATGCCACCCTGCACGATAGCTCGCTGAATCCGACTCCAGTAGCTCTCGTCGCCTTTCGGCTTGCCGACAATAATTAGTCGATAGTCCCGATCGGTTTGTGCGAGCTCGCCGAACGCAGCAACAAGATACTCAAGACCTTTGTAACGAGCGATATTTCCAAAAAACAGGATAGCCTTATTGCTGCTCACCAGCCCCAGGCGACCTTTTGCCTCTCCAGTTGAGAGATTCGTGTGCGGAGTCGTATTGTTAATCCCAAAGGGAATGACGCTTATCTTGCCTGGCGAAATGCCGAACTCGGAAGCGAGCTGCCTCCTCATCTTTTCTGTATGAACGAAAACGTGATTGCTCAATAAGTACTCACATTTGAGTGAAAATCGGTTCAACCATGAATCGTTCGAATCCCGCTCTCCGGCATTTACGTTATGGGCGGTTAACACGATCCTCTTGCCGAGCAATCTGTAATACGCCAGCAATGCGGTGCGATCAAAGATCACGAATTTGTTAGTCCATAAAACATGAAAAATCTTTGGCCTTGCCGTAGCCGCATAACGAATAAGCCTGAAATAATAGACTAGAATCCGCCGCACCTTTGCGAAAGGACTTATATTCGACCGTTGATCTCCTCGCAGATTAAGAAAATGAACACGGGGATTATCAAGTAGCTCTGACACCTCCAGATCGTCGCTTCCAATGAAATCGAGAAGTATTCCTTCGGAGGTAAGACTGGCTGCCATCCCCAGTGCATAAGGTTTATCTCCGCCACCGGTTAGCAATGCGACTTCGATGATGTTGTCAGGCCCATTCTCCTCGCAGCGCTTTTTTCCGAGACGCACATCGCCTGGTGCCTCGGATAAGTAATTTGCGGACGAGAATTCCGCTAAAGATCCATTCCGCTTGCCCGTCATTTTGCAACACTATGATCTGGCGTCACGCGAGAACGCCTAAGTTGGCTCATGATCCCGCGAATGACTTCTTCAACCGTTATAGCCGTGGTGGCGCGCCGATCAAACCCGCGATGATAAAAGAACTCTTCCAGGTACGGTGAAATTATCTTCTTCTGAATACCATAGTCGTAAATTTCCCACGGACTGGTGCAGCTAAACAGGGTAACACACGGCGTGTTGGTCCCGAGCGCGAAGTGCATGGGGAGGCTATCCCCACCGACTAAACAGCGATGGTTTCGAATATCGGCGAGATGTTCCAGGAGCGACGAACGGAAGGGTAGTACATTCACTACCAGTCCCTGATCTTCAAGTTGTTGCTGGAGTTCATTATAGTAGGCCCAATTTTTCATTGGCCAGACGTGCCCAGCCGCGGGAGCTATCGCTACATCGCCACTTAACGGCGTTTCGATCGGTTCCGGTAGCAAATACCTTTCGCCGACGAAGCGAAAGCCGAGACCACTAAAGATCATCTCCTGATAGGTATCCCGATTTAGATACTTAAGTTGATCAGCCTGTCGCCGTCCATAGGAACTGATAAGACTGAGATCAAACCAGCGCCTGGAATTCTCCGTATATCTCAATGAGTCGCCGGAAGCGGCGTAGGCACCAAAGATTTCATCGCACCGAACTGTATTGAGAAATTGTGCGACATTCAGGGTATCTTCCAAGTTTATCGCCACGTCATACTGTCTGTCTAACGCTCGTTGACGTTCTTCCCACGAGATACAGCGCAAATCGTCTTTTAAACCTTGCAATAGCACCGCATTGCCCGCGGTTGTGAGCCAGGTGACCTCGCCATCCATCTTGCGCAAAAGGGGCGTAGTCCGGACGACATCCCCGGTTGCACCAAGCTTGATAACTAATATGCTCACTTGACGGCTTTCTCGCGACGGCGGCTTCTACACTTGGTCGGCAGCAAATTTCATTCTCGCGAATGAACGGTCGCAATATGTTCTTTAGTCAATTGCCGCGCTCGCTTTGGCTGAGGAACTCCTTGCGGGTGACGGGAACGTCGGAGTTCCCTCCAGCGTAACCATAGTCTAATATCAAGGGCTGCGTGGTAAGCCTCGTAGGCTAGTCTCTCCCGTAGCGAGAGCAGTGTCTGATTAAGTTCCCCCAGAATTCGCCAACTCGGCCGTCTCTTTCCACAAATTGCGTGCATTTCATCCACCCAGGTCGAAACCCGACCCTCCAGCAACTCATTGAGACGCTCGGTGGGCTTCACCAGCCGATCTGCAATGTACCATCGCACTACTTCTGGAATCTCACGTTCATGCTTAACCAAGCTGTTGGTCGCGTAGACTTTTTTCTTCATCAGGTTGGCTGGGAGAGCCCATGGGGTCGTAGCCCCGAGATGCCGTAGAACACCATTGAGGTAAGCTTCCGGATCGTTATGAAGCCGATCAAAAAAATCGATGTGCACTGCCTCCCGCCCAAAGGCAGTGGACCAGATTTGGATGGTGCGCCGGTAATCAGAAGAAAGTCTATTACGCGCCTTCTCGATTTTGCGCAGAAACTCGGCCGAGCCAATCTTGCGCACATCCTTACGTTCCCAAAATCCACTTTGGTAAAGTACTTGAGACCAAACACGTTCAATCGGGTGGCGCAATGTCAGGATGATACGAAGATTCGGCAGCAACTCGGCGATTCGATTAACCTGCCATGCTTTCAGACGAGCATACGATGGCGAAATTTCTCCGCGAATTGGCCTCGGCCCATTTCCATCTGCCGGTGCAAAGTGTGCTTCATACCAATCCAGGTCATGTCGCAGCATCTGAGGCATAAAGAAGAAATCGAGTTCCTTGCTTTCACTCAGCTGTACATCCGGATGGCACTTGAGCGCCTCGTAAAGCCAGGTCGAGCCGCACCGCATGGAACCAATTCCCAAAAAAGTCGGCGGATACCTATTGCCAAAGCTCTGCTCGTCAGACAAACGATTCTCTCCTTTTAGATTCTGCAAAAGACATCTACCGAGCAACAGCAGCCGGCGAGAGTAACTCACTGGTCCGGGGGAGTTCTCGAAACAATAACCTCTCGATGGCCTCGAGCGTAAGCACGGTATTAATCTCGCGGCTGTAGTTTCTGCGCCCTCCAATATGCGCATCGGTCATGTGTGAAAGAGATGCAGTATTCCAGAATGGCGCTTGCTTAACCGCGCGATCAGCCAGTACCTCCTGTATGTATGGGGCCAATTCCCGGCGAAACCAGCTCCGGTAATGAAGAAATTTGTGATGCCCAAATATTCGTACTCGCGCGTTAAGTCGCTCTAGAAGTGGATCAAACGGGCAAAGCCAGGACGGCATTCCTTCATTGTAGAGATAATCAAGTTTGAAACTTCCTTCAAAAACCAGTCGTTGCAGTCTGCCAGTAAGTCGCCCATTTTTGCTTTCAATCCGCCGATCCGTCGGAATGTTCAGCAGTTCCCTCTTATTATTTCCGATCACGCGCAGCGCAGTTTGAGCAGAAGTGCGGAGACTTTCGGGCGCCTGATATGCAAGGGCCACTATTTCATTGTCGAGATACGGGGTTCGAACAATAACCTGAGACCGCGCAGCCGCCAGGCTACCAAACAGATTCCACGGCACGTTTCTGAAAGCTGCAGTAGTAACTGGATTTACTTGATCGGTTAGCTGGCGACGCGCAGCACCCACACTTTGCTCAAAATCGGGATGGAAAAGAGAAGGTGATAGTCCGATCGGTTTAAAGGTAGATACGCCCCTCAGGATCTCACTTCCGAAAAGCCCGGTAATGCGCACCGGCGCCAATTGCCGTGCCGATTTGTTGAGATAAATCTCATGCGCACCTGTAATCCCGAAACAACCATCTGTGATGTAAACAGTTCGGTCCGCATGACTCCCAAAATCTGAGAAGAAATCAGAATTGAGACGGAGAAGACGATGCGGCAGATGACACATTCTTGCGACGCGATCAGCAATCCGGTCGTCCATCGTTTTCCCGGTCTGTCCCGTAAAGATATAGGATATTGGCGTTTCACCCCGCTCGGACCGACACGCCACGATCATGCGCGTATCCAAACCACCCGTTAACGAAACGCCGATCTTCGACTCCGATTCAAAATGGCGCGGCAAAATTCGCTTCAGCGCCTCCTCGAACTGCTCTTCGAACGATTCAGCCGACAGAACTGACAGGTTTTCCCATTGACGGGCATGGAAGTATTGCCGCTTATGGCAAACTCCTTCTGCAAAGGTATAGGCTGATCCACCCGGAACCAGCTGGACTCCCCGAAACAATGTTCGCCAGTTGAACGTGCATCCAAAAGCGCAAAACTGCGCAATGCCATCGCGATCAAACTCCCTCAATTCCGGATTGATGCGCAGCAGCGCCTTGGCCTCGCTGGCAAAATAAAACGCAGCCGCGGTTTCGTAGTAATAGATCCGCTCGCTGCCGTAACGGTCATTGAACAAAACGGCTTTCTTTCGCTTTTTATCAATCAGCAGCCCACTGAACAGGCCATTCAATTCTTCAAAGAAGTGATCCCCTTCGTTCTCATAAAGATCGAGCAGTTGACGCGCTGAATTGCCAGGGCATTCGCCGGCAAGAATCAATGCCGCATCTTTCGCTTCGTTAACGACAAATTGAGCACTTGCGAGAGAAGCGTCGAATGACGTCCAGCCACTGTAGACTCCGAGCTCTGGCACGGCATAAGTTCCTGCGGCATAGAACGGCTCGTGTCCCATGGATTCGACCATGCTACTCACAAGACGCTCGCAGCGATGAGCTTCTCTTGGGCTGATAACGCCGACTATGCCGGGCATATCTGGTTATTGATTAGTAAATTCAATCGAAATTGATGGCGCGGCCTTTCCGCAAACAAACAGATTGGAAGTCGTGCTCGCACTGATCGAAACTCGAGGCAGGCTAATACTAGTTCCTACCAATTTCGTTCAACGGAGAGGGGAAGGATTCGAACCTCCGATGCGACCTTGCGATCGCACTACAGCCCTTGCGAGCCGTCGCCTTAGACCACTCAGCCACCTCTCCAAAAAGTGGGCATATTATCCAAAGGATTTCTTCCTGTCGACTCCTTAAATTGAAGCTTCGGCCATCTTAATCGCTGCCACATCAAGCCGGCTCTTCACATTGCTGACCGGCAGGAGATTGGCTATGACGTCTCATGCGAAAAATGGGATGGACCTCAGGATCATACTCAAATCTTTGCATGCTTCTTTTCGTCAACGTCGTAATAAGCCATTTGTCAAAACTTGGTATCAGGGTTTGCCATCGAATCGCCGCATCTGCGTCAAAAGCCTTACGTTGTTTGCCGGTCAAACTAGAGCGCTGGTGCTCATGCCGGCCCCTTTCTGGATGGAGCAGATCCTCGGTATAATCGACGTCTATAAACTCGCACAATGTCTGCACGACCATTTCGGGATCGGCCAGCAAGTCTTCGTACCGGAAGAGTCTGTAGTTGGGGAAGTGCTTGAATTGGACATGCTGCAGAGACGTTCTGCGGTATTGAGCGATAACAAACCAGACCGTCAGCTTCCTGATCAGCCAGCCGAGCCGGGGATGCTGCAACACCCTAATCGCCGTGCCCGATGGATCATTTGTTTTCGACATCGCCATTGCCCTCGGATCTCGAGTGATATGAACTATTTTGCACTCGGGAAACCACGCCACCAGTTCGGGAACATGTCCAACGTCGACGGGGAATTTGACACAGGCTCTTTCGCAGCCGCTGAATTCAGTAATTTTATCAATCAGTATTCTTGCAATCGACCCGACGGTTCGATCTGACCGCTTGATCTCGGATGAGATTTCCTTCTTTAACTCAGGATCTCTGACGGCGTCGATGTTCTCGAACCTCCAGAAGGTCGCGTCAAGCCCTGGAATATTCTGCTTCGAGAAGCACATCTCAACCATCCTATCGACGTTCCTATCAAATGACAGGTCGCCCACCTGCGTTTCGAGGAAATATTTGAAGTTCTTGTGCCTCCTTTCGCTAAGGAACCGCGGATCGGTCAGGCGCATTACGCCAGGACACATCGAAATAAGATTATGCCAAAGGGTGCTGCCGCTGCGATGTGGCCCGACGATGAATATGGGAGGCTTCACAAAACTCCTCAAACGACCTTTACCGGATACCTCAAAGCGTACCAGCGAGATCTCAAAGCCAATAGCCAACCCATCATTTCCTCGGGAATCAAACCTCGTACGCCCTTGTGCAGCCCAAGGCGCAAAGCGATTCCACCCTTTAAAGTTAAAGGCACGAAATATTCTGGCACCGCCATCTTTTTGAAACCGACGCTTTCCTGGAACTGACCGTGTTCACCTCTTCGCCAGATTGTATAAACGATGTGGGGAACCTTCCGCCGGGCGCACACTTCAACAGCCTTCGCAATCATACCATTCATCGGGGCTTTGTCGCGATGAGCAGTCTTGTCGAGGATTAACGTAATCATCGCGTAGCGGTCTGTGAGGTAAAGTTTAATAAAACCAATTAGTTCCCCCTGATAATGAGCTGTGACAAAGATCGATTCTTTTAGGTCTAGCGACATCTCCTCCTTAACGGTTTCGAAACTTTTGCCGTAGTGCCAGAACCGTTTTCCCCGCCGTACGGGAGATTGATTGAAGATCCCCATGATCCCGCGTACCAGGTTGTCACTCAATTCACTTTCCTGAACCAGGACGCCGAACTTTTGCGTTTTTTTGATTTTATTTCGAGCACTACGCGTAACCTGCTTAGTTAGCCAATGCTCGTAGTCGGTTATCGGGATAGCGGCGATTTGACGCCACTCTTTATAGTATTCGAACTTGGGTTCGGTATCCGGAATTCGCTGACCGAACCTGAGCAAATCAATTTTAACAGGAATGGTCCTGAGTGTCCGAATCACTTCGTCCGGCTCAAGCACATCCGCTAACCATTCGTCTTTGTCACTTAGATGGGCAGTCTTGGTGACTTTGCCGGAAATGATAAAAGTCTGGCTCTGGATCCGGACGGCATCAAACGGTATGGGAATCCCCCTTACCCGAACGGTCTCTTTGAGCAGAAAGCCACCGTGACACTCTGCCATGCCTGTAATACCTCCGATTTGGCTCAAGGAGTTTTGCTTTTAATGGCTAACTGCTGCGCACACATTCTCCCGATCGAGCGAGAAACCGCGCAACCATTGCTCAAGCATGACCAAGCTAAATAGAAGTTTGTGATTATCTTGTCGACCTGACCGGTGATCATTTACAAGTTTCTCCACTGGCTCGCGCTTGAGTAGTTGAAACATAAGAGAGCTGTCATCCAAAAGCAGCTCCGGAAGCTTGCTTTTAACAGATGAATGGAACCATTCGTCGACTACATTCACGGCAAAACCGCGTTTCTTGCGTTTGAGAATGCGTGACGGCAGATAGCTTTGGCAGACTTGGCGATGCAACCATTTGCGGGTGCCGTTGCGAATTTTGAAGTCGGCGCTGAGTCGTTGAACGTATTCCACCACCGTGCGATCGAGGTACGGCACTCGGGCCTCCAGGCTATGGGCCATTGACAGCTTGTCGGCATACATCAGCAGTTCGTCGGGAAGTGATGATCGAATTTCAAGAAGTTGAAAACCACCCAGTTCGTCCATGGGCTCTATCTGTGGCAACAACGCACGCCAATAATCAACCAGTTCATGATCCTGCCACTGCGGACGCAGGTCATCCTGAAAAAGCTCATCGATAACCTGTGCTGGCGCCAGAGAAAAAACGTCCTGATAGCGTTTTAGCCGGTCCTCGGTCCCTAGCGAAGAAACGCCCCGCTTAAGTGTTTCATTGCGAGGCCAACGGTCGATAGCAAAGCCGACGCTCGATCGTAGACCTGCCGGCAACCATCGCCACCACTCGCCATAATGAACTCCCAGATGCCGTTTATAGCCGCCGAACAACTCATCAGGTCCCTGACCAATCAGAGCCACTTTGACATCTTGTCGCGCGCGGTCCGAAACGAAGTACATGGGAACAATGGAAGAAGCTGCAATTGGCTCTTCCAGGCACTCTACGATTTTGGGAAGGGAGCGCTCGAATTCCTTCTGGTCGAGCTTTATTGTAATGTGCCGCGCTCCCAGTATAGAAGCTGTTTCCGCTGCGTCTGCTAGTTCATCGTCCTCAAACGTTTCTCCATAACCTATGGTGTAGGCTGGCCAGGGCCCGCCTTGCTCATTCATCAGGGCGAGAAGCAGACCGGAATCAAGTCCTCCACTTAGAAGTATTCCTACTGGGACGTCACTTAGCAGATGGCGTTTTACCGCAGCCCGATATAGTTCCAGTAGTTCCTCGGTGGTTTCCTTATCGTTCTTTCGGGTCGAAAAGGGTCGAGGCACGTAGTTGTACCACCGTTCCTCACGACATTCTCCTCTCTCCAAAACCAGCATTGTCCCCGGCGCCAGCTTTCGAATTCCACGAAAAATTGTCAGCGGAGAAGGTGTGTATCGAAATCGCAGGAACATGTTGAGCGCCACCGGGTCGACTTCCGGCCGCGATTCTTCCGCAGCTAAGATCGCACGAATTTCCGATCCGAACGTAAAACCGCCATTGGAAATCCGATAGTAAATGAGCTTGATACCCATCGCATCCCGG
>Ga0066709_100005164_pt1 | contig 10656 bp, 12 predicted proteins | sample GraSoiAngelo_158_FD_79665 | JGI IMG/M metagenome (GOLD analysis project Ga0066709, IMG submission 79665) | Grasslands soil microbial communities from the Angelo Coastal Reserve, California, USA - 14_1009_16_30cm | ecosystem: Environmental > Terrestrial > Soil > Grasslands | place: USA... | reverse complement strand
GCGACGAGGCGAAGTCGCAAGGCTGGACAGCGCTCCTCCTCGACACCAATGGAAACGGCAAGCGGGGCGGCTACGTCGAGCCCGGCCAGCCGGTGGATCCGACCAAAGACAAGCGGATCACGGCTGCCTTCTATGGCGTGGCCGTGGAACCCGTCGACGGCACCGTCTGGGGATCGGTGCTGGGTTTCCCCGGCCTCGTCATCCGGCTCAACCCGGGACCGAATCCGCCGGCCACGGCGCTGGCGGAAGTCTTCGAGCCGGCGCTGCCGGGCTACGGGCCGCGCGGCATGGATATCGATCGGAGCGGCGTCGTCTGGACCCCGCTGTCGAGCGGCCATCTCGGCAGCTTCGACCGGCGGAAGTGCAAGGGACCGCTGAACGGGCCGGCGGCGACGGGACGACACTGTCCCGAAGGCTGGACGCTCTACCCATTCCCCGGACCGCAGCTCATGACCGTGACCGATGCGGGCAGCGCAGAGGCCAGCTACTACACCTGGGTGGACCAGCACGATACGTTCGGGCTCGGCAGGGACGTGCCTCTCGCCACCGGCAATGCCAATGAATCGCTGATCGCCCTCGTGAACGGGAAGTTCGTCAACCTCCGCGTGCCGTATCCGATGGGCTTCTACACCAAATGGGTGGACGGGCGCATCGACGATCCGAATGCCGGCTGGAAAGGCAGGGGGTTGTGGGCGACCTACTCCACCCGGGCGCCCTTCCACGTCGAGGGCGGCAAGGGCACGACCAGCAAGGTCGTCAAGTTCCAGCTTCGACCCGATCCGCTGGCGAGGTGATCGCATCCCATGACACTCGAGGACGCGTCCATCCAGAAGTTCCTGGCCACGAAGGAAGTAGCCGTGCTGGCCACCGTGCAGCCGGACGGCTCCCCACTGGCCATGCCGATGTGGTTCCTGCCAGATCGGGCGGCGCTCACAATGATCAGCGTGGACGGCCTCCAGAAGGTGCGTAACCTGCGCCGCGACTCGCGTGTGTGCGTCGTGGCCGAGGCGGGGGAGGGCGGTGGCGACATACGCGGCGTGAGCGTGCGGGGCCGTGCCGAGTTTCTCGCTGACGGTCCGGCACGACACGCGCTTGCCGAGCGCTTCCTCGAGAAGTACCGGCCTCGTCTTGAGCGGCTCTGGGGAGGCCGGAGGATGCCGCCCAACCGCGTCATGTTCCGGATCGTGCCGGAGCACGTGCGGAGCTGGGGACTCCAGTGATGGCCCGGCCCATGCGGCGGGTCATCACGGGACACAATGACCAGGGCCGGTCGGTCATCGTCGCGGACGGCCCGTCGCCGCACGTGCTCGAGCTCGAGGCCATGCCGGGTCTCGCCCTCATCAATCTGTGGGTGACGGATCGGGCCCCCGCGAGCAATGTGGGCGCGGCCGACGCCGCGGCCCGACCGGTGGTCCTCGAGCCGCCCGCGCGGGGCACGATTTTCCGGGTGGTCGACTTCCCCCCGGACAAGGGCATGGCAGGGAAGGTCGATCGGGAGAAAGCCTTCGCGGCGATGGGCGCCGAGCATGCGATGGACCGGAGCGCCGCGCGGCATCCGGCCATGCACAAGACGAACAGCGTCGACTACGCGCTCGTCCTGGACGGTGAGATCTGGGCGCTCATGGACGAAGGAGAAACGCTGCTCAAGGCCGGCGACTGCCTGGTCCAGCGCGGGACCAACCACGCGTGGAGCAACCGCACCGACACACCCTGCCGCGTCGCCTTTATCCTCGTCAACGCCGACCCCGCCAGCTGATCAGGCACAGCCTGCTGAAAAAGGCTCAGGGCGTCGAGAAGGGTCCAGATGCGAGGTGGCGCCCGAAGACTGCGGGCGAGGCGTAGTCTCTCTACGTCGAGCGGGCGGCCGAGGGCGCCAACGAAGCAGATGGGCGCTTTTCAGCAGCCTGCTAGGGGCGCTGGCCGAAGCCGCAATTGCAGTTCCTAAGAAAGTAGATCGCGCACCAGAGCCTGTGCTGCATCGGCGCTTGCCGGGCTGCGCAGAAGGAGCAGTCTGGCTCGGTATGGGGGTGGTCGAGTGACAGAGACTCGGCGTCTTCGTACTCCACTTCTCCGATCACGGTGAGGGGGGTGCCGCAGTCGCAGATGGGACGCTTGGCGCCGGCGGTCAAGGCGACCGTTCGGACCGCCCAGCAAGCGGGACAGGCGAATTCGTACATCTCCATTTCCTCGCTTTCGTATCGGACTGCGGCGGTAGTCATGTCGTTCCTCCTTAAGACGGGTTGGAGCAACTCGCATGCCGTGACGAGATGACAAGCTTGGCGGGCACTTGCAAAGCCGCGAGCAGCGCGGATTGACGAGGATTGTTCGCCGGTATGCAGACTTTGACACCTATCCCCCAGGGTCGGAGTTGTGGCACACTCGGCGTCCGATGAGAGAAGAGGAGGGACGATGGGGAGGCTGACGGGACGGACCGCGCTGATCACAGGCGCGGCGGGGGGAATCGGCGCAGCGTGCGCGCGCCGGCTCGCCGCTGACGGCGCACAGCTGGTTCTCGCCGACCTCGACGCCGCGGGTGTGGAGAAGCTCGCGGCCGAGCTGGGCCAGGTCGCCGTCAGGGCCGATGTCACCCTTCACGGCGACATCGAGCGCATGGTGGACGAGCCATACCGGCGCTGGGGACGGCTCGACGTGCTGTTCAACAATGCCGGCGTCATTCGCGTCCAGCCGATGCTCGAGGTCACCGGCGAAGAGTGGGACCGGGTCATGAACGTCAACCTCCGCGCCGTCTTCTTTGTCCTGCAGGCCGCCGCGGGCCGGATGCTTCAGCAGGACCTCATGCCCGGGTCGGACCTGCGCGGCAAACTGATCCAGACCGCGTCCATCGCGTCGTATCGGGGCGGCAACCACCTCATGACGCCCTACTCGGCGTCCAAGGCCGGCGTCGTGAGCCTCACGCGCTCCGCAGCCCAGGTGCTGGCGCCCCAGCGGATTACGTCGAACTGTGTCTGCCCGGGGGCGGTGGAGACGCCGATGTGGGAGCAGATCGACCGCGAGTGGGGCGCCCTCGATGGTCTGGGACAGGGCGAGACATGGAAACGTCGGATCCGGAACATCCCACTGGGACGCCCCGAGCGACCCGAGGACGTCGCCAGCGTGGTGGCCTTCCTCGCCGGGCCTGACTCCGACTACATGACGGGGCAGCCGCTCAACATCGACGGCGGCCTCGTGATGGGTAACTAGGACGCGTGTTCCGGGCGGACGAATGAGCGGGTATCCTGTGCCCACCCCGATACACGCCCGCGACACCACGAAGGACCAGGAGGAAGCACGATGACCGAGACGGCAAAGCTGGCGGTGTTTCACGGGACGGGCAAGCCCTTCGAGATCCGCGAGTATCCGGTGCCGGAGCCCGAGCCGGGGGCGATGCTCGTCAAGATCGCGCTGGCGAACGTCTGCGGCTCCGACATGCACTACTGGCGGGGCGAGCAGGACTACGTCAAGATGGGCCGCCCGCTGCCGCTCAACACGGGCCACGAGCACGTCGGCACCGTCGCCAAGCTCGGCGAGGGCGTCACCGCCGACTCGATGGGGCAGCCGCTCAAGATCGGTGACCGCGTGCTGTACCGCTACTTCTGCCCGTGCGGGCGCTGCACGGCCTGCCTGCGCCGCCAGTACAAGTCCTGCCCGGTCCGCCAGGCCAACTGGCTCGTGTCGTGCGAGGTCTGGCCGCACTTCCAGGGCGGCTTTGGCCAGTACTTCTACTTGCGGCCGAACCACGCGGTGTTCAAGCTCACCCCCGAGATCACCGACGAGATGGCGGCCGGGATCAACTGCGCCTACACGCAGGTCTACGCGGGGCTCGAGATCGCCCAGCTCAGGGCCGGGCAGACGGTAGTGGTCCAGGGCGCGGGCGGGCTTGGCGTCTACGCGTGCGCAGTAGCGCGCGAGATGGGCGCGAGCCGCGTCGTGGTGATCGACGGGCTCGACGAGCGGCTCGAGCTGGCGAAGCAGTTCGGCGCGACCGACGTGGTGGACATGCGCCGGCACTCGACGCCCGCCGAGCGGATTGCCGCCGTCAAGAAGGCCACCGACGACTGGGGGGGCGACGTGGTGCTGGAGCTGGTCGGCCACCCGGGCGTGGTCGAGGAGGGCTTGCGCATGACGGCGCCGGAGGGCACCTACCTCGAGATCGGCAACATCAACGTGGGCTGGAAGGCCGAGTTCGATCCTTCGTGGATCATCTTCGGCAACCGGCGGATCATCGGCCTCGCGCACTACGAGGCCGAGCACCTCCGCGGCGCCCTCGACCTCATGCGGCGCACGCTCGACAAGTACCCGTGGGGCCGCGTGGTTTCGCACAAGTTCCCGCTCGAGGAGATCAACGAGGCGTTCATCCAGCAGGACAAGGGCCACGTCACCCGCGCGGCGATCGTGCCGAACTGAGAGGAGCCGAAAGGCCCGAGACCATGGCGACCGAGCGCGGAACGGCAGAGCTTCGAATGGACCCCACCACCCTCTTTCGCGAGGAGACATTCACCGACCGCAGGCTGGGCATGATCCGCGTCCTCACGCCGGTGACCAAAGACGGCTCTCCCGACTTGGGGCGGAAGGTCGTCTATCTCGGCGAGGCGCAGCTCCTCACTCAGGTAGGCACCCTGCCGCTCACTTTCGAGATCGAGGCCGGCTCGCTCGGTGAGGCCACGGAGAAGTTCGCGGCCGCCGCCAAGGTCGCCGTCGAGCGCGCGGTGAAGGAGCTTCAGGACATGCGCCGCGAAGCCGACTCACCCATCATCATTCCGGACCGCGTGCCGCCGGGCCTTGGCGGGCTCGGGGGGCCACGTGGGACCGGAAATATCCAGCTGCCGTGAACAGCAGACCTAGCCCACCGTGAAAAGAATCTGCTCCTGGTGCCGGAGTGAAGGGTCGCCCGCCGATCTCGGTGAGCGCGAGCCGCTGGACGATCCCAGCGAGACTCACGGTCTCTGCCAGCGACACCTGACGGATCTTCTGGCGGCGGCCCGCGCTCGCCCGTTGGCCGGCCTACCGTCGGACGGCCTGAGGATGCTGATCGTGGTCAAGAACGGCGATCGGAGCCTCTACGACTACCTCACGCGTTCCATGACTGAAGTCGAGGGCGTCCACGTCATTGTGGACGGGCGACTCGCCGACCGGCGCAGGGTAGCCCGCCCGGTGCGCGGAGAGCGCCGGCAAGGAGACCGACGGCAGTCGCGTGAGGTTCTTGATTCCATGGGGTGTAGCTTCGTGAGGTTTGGGCCGGATGACGGGGTGGCCCAGGCGGGCTGAGGCAGGGCGCCGATAAGGGCCCATTTGCTTCGTTGGCGCCCTCGCAACTGGACCCTTCTCGACACCCTGCCCCGCGCCGATAAGGGCCCATGTGCTTCGTTGCCGCCCTCGGCTGCGGGCTCAACGTAGAGAGACGACGCCTCGCCCGCAGGTCTATTCAGCCCTCGTCTCGCGTCAGCCAAAGGCCGCCGCTCAACTCGAACGGCGGGGCGCCGCCTCGCAACTGGACCCTTCTGACGCCCTGCGAGACCGGCTAGCCGCCTGGGTAGAAGGCGTCGCGACCGCGCTGGTAGGTGGCTTGGCGCTGGGCGGGATTCCTGTTCACGAGCGGGCGGAGGAACATCGGGTGGGTCTGGCTCCGCACCTCGTGCTCGATGACGCAGAGGACCTCGCGCGTATCCGGGTCCACGATCTTCTCGAAGCGGTACTGGTAGTCCTGGCTCTCTTCGCTGACGAGCCCGTGCTTGTCGAGCCACTCGTGGGGTCCTGAGAAGTTCGTGATGTAAATCGCGATGTGGTAGCCGTCATAGGCCGGGATGGGCCCCGAGGTCTCCCGGAAGACGAGCTCCTGGCGCTGGCCGATCCTGACGTGCGCGGCCACGCCGTCCGCGTCGGGCGTCACCGAGGCGGGAGCTCCCAAGACTTGCTGGTAGAAGCGCGCGATGCCGGCTGCGTGCCCGGGCTCGACAGGGAATTCGACGTGGCTGATGCCGAGTGTCCAGTCGCCGAACGCGGGGCCGGCCGCGAAGAGGCGGAGCCGGTTGCCCCAGGGCGCGGTGACCGCGACGTACTTGTCCTCGACGCTGAAGTCGAACTTGGTGCCGGCAAGCAGGTCGCGGACGGTACCCAGCCGCGCCGTGAGCGCTTCGAGATCGGGAACCACGATCTCGACGTGGCCCCGCATGAGGTTCGGCTCGCCGGTGGGCAGGTGGAATTGCGTCTGACCCATGTTGATCCACATGTTCTCGACCCCGACCATGATGTACGGATCGCGTGTGAAGCCCAGGCCCTGGATGTAAAAGGCCGTGGCGGTCCGTTGGTCAGGCACGCGCACGTTGACGTGCTCGAGCATGAGGATGTTGCCGACGTCCTGCTGGTGCCGATCGTAACGCTTCATGGCGATCCTCCTCGCGGGCGGGTATGCCGCCTATCCTAGCCCAGCACGCACCCGGAAGCCAGATAGAGCATTTTACGTTATAGTCCGGCCCATGGACACCGGAAGTCTCGCGCAGGCCGGAGGCGAGTACGTCGAGCGGGCGCGCGGGCTCGCGCCCCAGATCGAGGCCTGTGCGGACCAGATCGAGCAGGAGCGGCGCCTGACCGGGCCGTTGCTGGACGCGCTCTTCGAGGCGGGTATGTTCCGGCTGCTGCTACCCCGCTCGCTCGACGGAGCCGAGGTCGACCCCGCCACCTTTGCGCAGGTCATCGAGGAGATCGCCAAGGCCGACGCCAGCACGGCGTGGTGCATGTGCCAGGCTTCCGGCTGCTCGATGTCAGCCGCGTATCTGCCGCCCGACGTCGCTGCCGAAGTCTTCGGCCGAGATCGCCGCGCCGTCCTCGCCTGGGGCCCAGGGCCCGACTCGCGGGCCGTGGCCGTCGACGGTGGCTATCGTGTGACGGGTACCTGGAGCTTCGCCAGCGGGTGCCGCCACGCCACGTGGCTGGGCGGACACTGCCCGATCTACGCCCACGACGGAAGCCGGCTCCGGAAGGGCGCCGGCAAGGCCGTCGAGCGGACGATGCTGTTCCCCGCCGCCAGCGCGCGGATCGTCGACGTCTGGCACGTCAGCGGGCTCAAGGGGACGGGGAGCGATGCCTTCACCGTATCGGATCTCTTCGTGCCCCACGAGTATTCGATCTCGCGCGACGATCCGGCCGAGCGCCGCCAGCCGGGCCCGCTCTACTGCTTCCCGACCGGCTCGCTCTACGCGTCCGGTTTCGCCTCGGTCGCGCTCGGAATCGCCCGCCGCATGCTCGACGGGCTGGTGGAGCTCGCCAAGGAGAAGACGCCGCGGGGATTCAAGCGGACGCTCCGTGACAGCGCGGTGATCCAGTCCCAGGTGGGTTACGCCGAGGGGCAGCTGCAATCGGCGCGGCACTTTCTGCTTGGATCGCTCGAGGAGATTTGGCGGGCGGTGGGCCGCTCGGGCGCCCTCACGCTGGACCAGCGCGTCCGGATCCGGCTCGCCTCGACCTACGCGATCCATCAGGCAAAGGCGGTGGCCGACATGACGCACCACGCGGGCGGCGCAACGTCCATCTTCATCGAGAGCGCGTTCGACCGCGGGTTCCGCGACATCCACGCGGTGACCCAGCAACTTCAGGGTCGCCAGTCGCACTTCGAGACGGTGGGCCAGTTCCTGCTCGGGCACGAGCTGGACACCACATTCCTATAGGCAGGCTGCCAATCAGGGCCCATCTGCAGCATTCAACTCAAAGCGCTTTGGGGCGAGCTTGCGGCACTCCTCAACGGACGTGGCCCTTCGAGATGAGGGGCGGAGCCACGAGCCGAGGGCTGAGACAATATATACGGACCTTTCTTGAGCAGCCTGCGAGCAACATAGAACCCTGTTAGAGGGGAGGATTCGATGGATCGCAAGCGGGTGGGTATCCTGATCTTCCCGGACGTGGAAGTGCTCGACTTCTGCGGACCGTTCGAGGTGTTCTCGGTGACGCGGCTCAGCGAGGACGCGCGGCGCGAAGAGCCGTCGCCATTCGAGGTCCTGCTGGTCGCGGAGACACCGGACACCGTGGTCGCGACGGGTGGGTTGAAGGTCATTCCCGACGTCACGCTCGACACGTGCCCCCCGCTCGACATCCTGGTGGTGCCCGGCGGCTGGGGCACCCGCGCGGAGGCCAAAAATCAGCGCCTGCTGGACTGGATCGCCGAGCGCGGCCGCTCGGTCGAGACGCTCGCGTCGGTCTGCACGGGCTCGATGCTGCTCGGCCACGCGGGGCTGCTGCACGATCGGCGCGCGACCACGCACTGGCGATCGCTCGACCGGATGCGCGAGTCCTTTCCGACCGTGACCGTCGAGGAGAAGCTGCACGTGGTGGAGCATGACCACATCGTGACATCGGCCGGTATCTCGGCCGGCATCGACATGGCCCTCCGCGTGGTCATCCGCTACTTCGGCGAGGCCGTCGGCCGCGCCACCGCGCGCAACATGGAGTACCCGTTCCCCGACGACAACTCCCGCCGCGTCTAGCCCGCTGCTGTACATCCTGCACGATCAAGCGCTGTCCAGGCAATCGGGCGGGTGGCGTCGGGGGAGCGGGGGCGCGGCCGAGCTTCGTTCCGCCCTTCCGAAGTGTGCGCAGTCCGCAGGGCTGCGATTCACGCCAGAATAGGGTGGCGAAGCCGGCCGCGCCCTCGCCTCCCCGACGACAGGCCCCGCCCGCCTCGCGCGTCGTGTACCCGGCTAGACTTTTTCGTAGGTCAGGCGTTTCACCTTGTCCATGTTGGTTCCCTCGATGCGGATGAGCCGCGTCGAGCCCTCGCGCTTTGGGGAGTGGACGTCGCCCTCGTTGTAGACCTTCGCCATGCCCGGCTTGAGCGGGTAGGCCCGGACGTGACGCACCTTCCCGGACTTCTTCTCGGCCGCCGGATCGACGACGGCCCAGTCGCTCATCACCGTCTCGCCGCGCGCCTGGCCGTAGATCGCCCAGGAGGGGCCGTGATCGTGTGGCTGGCTCTCCTTGGCGCCGTTGTACACGTGGGCGAGTATGCAGAAACCGAGCTTCGGGTCTTCGTACAGGATCTTCCGCTCCGGCACGTCGTCGCCGAGATGCGCGGCGATGAACGCGTCGTCCTGGAGCACGTCCTGGACGAGCGCGCACACCTTCTTGCGCCCTTCGGGACCGGGATCGTCCGTGAGGATGCGGTGACACCCGTCGGCGAACTGCTCGAGGCTGTAGCCCATTGATCCAACCTCCTCTGCGGCGTCTGGAGCGTGAGGTCCTCGTACGGCTTGGTGCCTCATTTGATACTCTTTTCCGGCCCGGCGCGCAATGGGCCCGGGTTTCCATGCGCTTGCCCTTCTTCTACGGCTGGGTCGTCGTGGCCGTCGCCTTCGTCACGATGGCGGTGGGCGTCAACGCGCGCACGGTGTTCTCACTGCTCTTCCCGCCGATCCTCGCCGAGTTTGGCTGGGAGCGCGGCGTGACCGCCGGCGCCTTTTCCTTCGGCTTTCTCGTCTCGGCGGTCCTCACCCCCTCGCTCGGCCGTCTGATGGATCGCCGCGGACCGCGCGTGGTGATGGAGATGGGCGTGGCCCTCATGGCGGCCGGCCTGCTGCTGGCCCCGCTCGTGCGCCAGCCGTGGCACCTCTACCTGACCCTGGGCGTCCTCGTCGGCGGCGGGAGCGTGTGCGTGTCGTACACGGGTCAGGCCCTCTACCTTCCCAACTGGTTCGTGCGCCGGCGCGGCCTCGCGCTCAGCGTGGCCTTTTCCGGAGTCGGCGTGGGTTCGATCATTCTGCTGCCGTGGTTGCAAACGCTGATCGGTCGCGCCGGCTGGCGCGCCGCCTGCTGGGCGCTGGCCATCCTGGTGATCGTGCTCCTCGCGCCGCTCAATCTCCTGACGAGGCGCCGGCCCGAGGACATCGGGCTCGAGCCTGACGGGGACCGTTCGTCGCGTGAAACGACGGCCGGGCAGGCGGCGAACATCGTGGACGCCGCGTGGGCGGCCGTCGACTGGACGCTCGGTCGCGCCGTGCGCACCGCACGCTTCTGGTGGGTCGCGGTCGGGTATTTCGGCGGCCTCTTTTCCTGGTACGCGGTACAGGTGCACCAGACCAAGTATCTGGTCGAGATCGGCTGGAGTCCCACCTATGCCGCCTGGGCGCTCGGCTTCGTGAGCCTGGTCGCCATCCCTGGGCAGATCGCGCTCGGCCACCTCTCGGACCGGATCGGGCGCGAGTGGGTGTGGACGGTCGGCAGCGCCGGCTTCGCCATCTGCTACCTCGCCCTGATCCTGATGCGTACCGCCCCGACCCCCGCGCTCCTCTGGCTGATGGTCGTCTCGCAGGGCATGCTCGGTTACGGCCTTACCTCCGTGGTCGGCGCCATTCCGGCGGAGATCTTCCAGGGTCGGCACTACGGAAGCATTTTCGGGACCCTGATGCTGTCCGCCATCGGTGGCGGAGCCGTGGGGCCCTGGGTCACGGGCGTCATCTACGACGCCACCGGCAGCTATACGCCGGCCTTCTGGATCGCGATCGGCTGCAGCACGCTCTCCGCGGTGGCAATCTGGCTGGCCGCCCCGCGCAAGGTGCGCGCCGTCGCCGGCCGCGTGCCAGGCCGCCGATAAGGGCCCAGCTGCGCCATTTAGCTGAAAGCGTGTTGGGGCGCCCTCGGCCGTAGGCTCAACGTAGAGCGACTACGCCTTGT
>Ga0066709_100005163_pt1 | contig 10657 bp, 5 predicted proteins | sample GraSoiAngelo_158_FD_79665 | JGI IMG/M metagenome (GOLD analysis project Ga0066709, IMG submission 79665) | Grasslands soil microbial communities from the Angelo Coastal Reserve, California, USA - 14_1009_16_30cm | ecosystem: Environmental > Terrestrial > Soil > Grasslands | place: USA... | reverse complement strand
GCGATCGAGGAGAAGCAGGTGCAGATCACGCTGCCTCTGGGACAGCCGGACTACGAATACCTCGTTACCTGGCAAATGGAAGGCAACAAGCGGCTGACCGACAAGCGCCGCGACACAAGCGGACTCATTTTCGTGGACGAGCTGCCCGTGAACGCGAACAACGGAGGAGGAACCCAATGATGAACGCCTCAGTCCAACCCAGGCGCGTCCCGGGCCGACGCGCGACGCTCCGATTTCTCTCCTCGTGGGGGTGCGCATCGGTCCTGTGGACCGCTTGCATCCTCGCCCCGCTCCCCGCGCGCGCGGTGGTTCTCGACGACGAGAATCGGATCGACGTGGTGCTCAAGGACAACACCCACGTGACGCTCTTCGGTCAGGCGGGACCGGCTTCGGGAACAAAGACCGAGAACTACTATTACCTGCCGACCAACCTCCATCTCTCCAAGCGGCCGGACAGCACGCCCGAATTCCTCTTCCTCAAGTTCACGACCGAGGCCCGCGCCGAGCAGGGAGGCGTGAACGGCGGGCTCATGCATTTCCTCATGGAGTGGGGGCTCACGCCGGAGCAGGAAGCCGAGCTCAAGGAGAAGATCAAGGAAGACCACCCGAAGGCCATGGTGCTGGGAGCCGTTCCCCTGGAGGCCGAGGGGGGCGAGGGCGGCTCCTTCCAGATCATCTCGGGGACGCTCTCCGACGACAAGATGGCTTCCAAGCTGGTCACCTCCGGGAAAGCGCCTCTCATCCCCGGCGGGAAGTGCGCGGCCGCCTCGCGCCTGAGCGCCGAGGGTGCCCAGCTCCTGGCTTCGACCTTCGAGAAGAGCCGCTCGATCACCGATCTCTCGATCGCGCTCAACTTCGGCTACACCGTGCTGGCCCCCGCCGCGCGCGGCACCATCACGTTCGACTGGAGTAAGCTCGAGACCCATTCCGACTCGCTGGGCGCCGAATACAAGCGGAAGCAAACCGGCGTCAGCACTACGGGAGGCGGCTTCTGGGTCTTCTCGTGGTCGTCCTACAAGCCCGAGTACTCCTACTCGTACGACGAGATGCACAAGCAGTACGACTTCCTCGTGGAGTCGCAGGTCGTGAAGATCGATTTCGACGAGCTGGTGAGCGATGAGCGCGTGGCGAAGGTTCGTGAAGCCTTCTTCCAGTACTTCCTGAACGCCATGACCGAGCCGGCTCCTCCCTCCAATCCGACGCAGCCAACGGAGCAGGAGAAGAAGAACACGCCCAACATCCAGATCGGCGAGCATTACGTCTACAAGAAGCAGTCGTTCCAGCAGGCGTTCGCGCAGAAAACGAAGCGGATCAATCTGAGCTACCGCATGGCGATCAAGCGCCCCTGCCAGTTGGTGGGCAATCTAGCGAGCTGGTACGACGGCGTGCGCGACAACCCCAAGTGCGTCGCCGCAGTCAACCTGAACGATCCCTTCTTCCAGCACCGGGACATCAACTTCATCCTGGATCTGGACGCGAAGGACATGTTCGAGCAGGAAGCGAACTACGTGACGGTGAACGTGCGGAAGAACCGGAGCACGGGAAATCCCTTCCAGGACCACGTCACGATCGACGCCAAATACCTGAAAGAGAAAGGGATCAACGCCTCGGTCACCTACGCGCGCGCCGAGGACAAGGACGCCGACGTCTACGAATACCAGGCCCAGTGGAGCTTCCGCGGCGGCACGGTCTGGCCTGCGAATCCGGCGTGGCAGAAGGGGAGCTGGGAGGGCGTGACCCTGGCGGCTCCGATCGCGCCGCGTACCCTCGAGGTCGAGGGGGACCTCGACGCCCTGAAGGCGAGCAACATCACGCGCATCACGGTGCAGGTCCACTATCCAAAGTTCGGGACGGAGATGGAGGAGAACTTCAGCATCTCCCCCGCCAAGAACGAGCCCCTAATCACGAAGAAGATCTTCATGGACCGGGACGCGAAGGGATACGCCTATCGCCTGGTGGTGGATCACAGGACGGACGGCAAGATGGCGACGCCGTGGAGCGCCAAGGTGGCCGATGACTACATCTACGCGGCGATCCCGAAGGAGATGTTCGAACAACCGGAGTTGAAGGCCGTGGCGAAGACGGCGGCGCTGGACGCGGCCACCAGCGCCAAGGAGAAGGTGCTGACGAAATTCGCCGAGCTCCTCGGAGGGAAACCGCAATGAGGACCACCACGAAGATTACGCTCTGGACCATCCTTCTCGCGATCGGGGTCGCGCTCGCCTGGGTGGCACCGGCTCCGGCCCAGCAGATTCTTCTCGACAAGCCGGTGCGGGCGGGCGAGCTCGTCTGTTTCCCCGACCTGAACGACCCTCTCGCCTATTACTACGTGAACGACAAGCCGCACCTCTCGATGGACCTGAACGGCAAGCCGCAGTTCTCATTCCTCCGCTACGTAGAGAACGTGCGCTCGGGCGCCGATCAGCCCGAGGCCCGCGAGGGCGAGGGAGGCGGCATCGTTCACGCGGTGGTCGCACTGAGCGTCACCAAAGAGCAGGTCGCGGCGGCGCAGCGCGAGCTCGTACGCGTGAAGCCCGGGGCCAAGCTCCAGGGCCCGGTCGTCTATAAGTCGGGCAAGTTCGGACTGGTGTCCTCGTTCAAGGACACGAACGGGAACATGACGAAGCAAGTCGTTGGTCTGGGAAACGCGCCGCTTCTGGATGGTGATAAGGCGGCGGTCTCCATACAGCTCACGAAGCTCGGCGCGAAAATCCTCTGGGAGTCCTTCCAGACACCGACGCCGGACATCAGCTTCACCTTCGAGATGGACATGAGCGGATACCGGTCGCCGCACCGCGCCCTCATCGAAGCGAATTTCGACCAGATCTACGAGCACAAGGCGTTCTCCGTCGGCCTCGCCACGCAGTTCTTGGCGGCGGAGATCAAGGGCGCTTTCGACGACCTGAAGCGCGAGGGCGCGATCAAGCTGACCCAGGTCGGCGAGGACGAGAAGCTGGACGCCTTGATCACGACCGCCTACAACAAGATCGCGGAGATCATGTTTTCGCCGCTGGGCGGCACCGGCACGCCGGACCTCTCGAGTCTCGCGGGGACGGGGAGTCAACCGAGCATGCTGGATCGCGCAACCGCGATGCTGGCGGCGAATCGGGCGGCGACGAACACCGAGAACGAGCGGATTCGCGCCGAGAATCGCCAGATCCGCGAGGAAAACCGGACCGATGAGGACCGCAGGCGGGCCGCGGCGGCCGCCGGTGGGAGCGCCGCGGCTCCCGCATCGACCTCGGGCGGAAGCTCCACGACCGCGAAGGAAGCCCCATCGGCCGGCGACACCGCCGACCGGCCGCTCGGGTACCATCCCCGGCCGGTCTCTCTTCAGCCGACCTACGCCGACCGGGCGCGTCCGGATGACGCTCCGGGCGCGGGGTCGCAGCCCGTGGCGCAGCGGCGGGAAGAAACTGCTTCCAGCTTCGCCGTGCTCGCTTCCTTCGAGATGAAGAGCGTGCATCAGCGCGGCATCTTCAAGATCGACCTCAACAAGTACACGACGGACAATCTGACGCTTCGCTTCGACGAGAACATCGGCGACATGCGGAATCTCATGCGAGAGGGTGACAACTTCCGGCAGGTCAATCTGGACGATCCCCTCTACAAGCAGCGCGAGCTGGTGGTGTTCGTGGACGGGATGAACGCGAAGGATTTCGGCGACTACGTGAACTTCGCCACCGTCCAGCTCCGGAAGCACCATCAGGCGGGCGACGAGACGCAGGACGAGGTCCGCATCGACCGCGTCAATTTCAACAAGGAAGGAAATAACTTCAAGCTGCTCTACGGCTGGAAGAATGACTCGGATCGCCGCCAGTGGATGAACTACGAATACCAGACCACCTGGAGCTTCTTCGGCGGCAGGGAAGTGCTCCAGCCGTGGAAGAAGGCCAACGCCGGCGCGATCAACCTCGCTCCTCCCTTCCAGAAGCGGAGCGTGGACCTGCAGGCGGATCCCGATGTCATCACGGCGGCGGGGGTCCGCTCCATCACCGTGAAGCTCTTCTACAAGCTGGGCGACACCGAGCAGGTGAAGACGGTGACGCTGAACGCGAGCAAGGGGCAGCTCTCGGACAGGATCGACTTCATCCTGCCCGCCGACACGGTGAACTACGACTACCAGATCGACTGGCGGCTGAAGGGGAACCGGGTCATTACTTCGGGCCGGAAGAGCGCGAGCGACGCGGTTCTCTTCGTGGACGAGCTTCCCAACGCGGGATGAGGAGGGGACCTATGAACGGCATACGTTTCTTTGGCCCGGCGCTCGTGACGGCGCTTCTCCTCAACGCTTCCACGGCGTGCGCCACGGACCGGGACTATCTGAAGACGAAGCTCTCCTTCCGCTACGTCGCTCAGCCGAACGAAACGTCGTCCACGCCCGCCGTGCTCGACAACAACGCCGTCGCTTCCGGCACGGAGGCCGGGGCGTTCTGGACCAACAGGAACATCCCGGGGCTTCAGAATCTGGTGCGCTCGCTCCTTCGGGAGCCGGCACACGGCGGCAACATGAATCTCCAGCACGTCGTCGCTAGCGTCGTGAAGATTCTGGATCGTCCCGTGCTGATCCGGCTCCTGGACGACACGGTCGCGCCGCTCACCTCCGACGCATACCAGCAGTGGGAGGCATGCCGCGACCCGAGCGGGCAGCGGGCCTGGCCCTGCGCCAGGAACGCTTCGGTGGATGACGACGCGCGCGAGCAGTGCGCTCAGGCCCACCACGAATCCGTGCCGTCCCGGCGGGACGCGACATGGGCGGGCTCGATGACCCTCGGGCAGGCAGCCTTCAATGCCGGAAACGCCGGCAATCCGCTCGGCACCTTCGTGCACGAGCTGGTGCACACGCAGGACCGCTCCGACGGCTCGGCGCACATGTTCACGGTGAGCCAGCGCTCGTACAAGTACGGATCCGACAGACAGCATTACTACTACGAGGCGATGCCCAATCTCGCTGCCACGTACCAGGAAGGAATCGCGGACGCGGTCATGATGATGGTGGACGGGGGCATCAGCCAGCAGATGTTCGACTGGTTTTCAAGGAACGACGTCATGATGGTCGAGAAGACCGTGCTGGCCCCAGGCACGGGAGCCGGGCCGGCGCCCTGCTGGACCACGGTCACGTCTCCGTCTCCGGATATATGGCTGTACGACCAGCTCCACACGGCCGGCGTGCGCGAGGTGGTGCCCTCGAACCCCTACCCCGGATACGCCTACTTCCTGGTCCGTGATCTTCCACCGCGCTTCATCGTGCACAACGAGTTCATCATCGGACTCGTGTTCTCGGAATACGCGCAGCATCTGGGCCTGCAGAGGTTCCTCGATGCTCTGAAGCAGAACGATGGGACGCTCTTCCGGACCTGCGCTAGCTCCATCGCTGTGCTCTACGACGCGCTGGGCCGGGCGGGAATGGGAGGCGGGCGGCCGCAGCAGACGTTCCTTCCGCCGGGCGCCCTCGAGGGCCGTCCCGACGACCAGCCGAAGCCCTATCTGATCCCGCTCGCGTATGCGGACTACTTCACCTCGTACAACTCCACGACCAAAGAGCAGTACGCGAGCATCTTCGAGAACATGCTGCCCCACGACTGGGTGGATCTGTACTGGAACCTGTACAAGGACCGCGTGCGGCTGGCCGCGCCGCTCGGCCCCACGCTTCCGCCGCGGCGCCAGCATTTGACGGACATCGCGACCGCGCTCGGCGTCAACACATCCACCCCGGACCCGCTAGGGCTCGGAGCAGGAACACCCGGGAGGTAGCTCAGATGCCCCACCGATCCATTCGAATGAGGTTCTGGCCGTGCGCCGCGGCGCTCCTGGCGGCCGCGATCACGGCATGGACCGTTTCCGCGACTCCGGAGGAGGATCGAACCTATTTGCGGAACAAGATCTCCTTCCGGTACCTGGCTCAGCCGAACCAGACGGCCAGCGTTCCGGTCGTGCTCGACAACATCGGCATCTGGCGCGGGACGGAAACGGGAGCCTTCTGGTCCAACGCGAATATTCCCGGCCTCAAGAGCGTGGTCCGGGCACTTCTCCAGGAGCCGGGCAGGGGCGGCGACGCAAGCCTGCAGTACGTGGCGTCGCAGATCATCAAGGTCCTGAACAAGCCGGTCATCATCATGCTTCTGGACGACACCGGCCCCCCGATGACGGGCGCGGCGTATGGGCAGTGGGACGCCTGCACCGACCACCACGGCCATGCCTGGCCGTGCGCCTTCAACTTCGCGACCCACGACGACCAGCTGGCGAACTGCGCGCGGGAGCTGCACCAGGCGGTCCCGGCGCGACACGACGCCTGGGCCGGGCAGATGGCTCTGGGCCAGGCAGTGTTCAACGGGGACACGGACTGGGCGACGAGCACCTTCATCCACGAGTTGGTGCACACGCAGGACCGCTCCGATGGACGCGCGCACATGTTCTGGATGAGCAGCAGGCCCTACCACTACGGCGCCGACGGCACCCACTATGGCGTGGAGGCCGTTCCCAATCTGGCGGCGACTTATCAGGAAGGAATCGCGAACACCCTCCGGCTCGTCGTCCACGGGCCCCGGCGGCAACGGATGTTCGACTGGTTCGCCAATAACGACATCGTGTACGTCGAGAAGGCCCTGCATCCAGAAGGTACCGGCGTGGGAGACACGATTCCGTGCGATACCCCGGTGATCCCGCCGTCCGACGACGTCTGGCTTTACAACCAGCTCCAGAGAGCCGGCGTGCATGAGATCGCCCCTTCGGGCGACCCTCCCGCGGGCCCCGACTATGCGTACTACCGGATACGCGATCTCCCACCGCGGTTCATCGTGCACAACGAATACATCCTCGCGCTCACGTTCTCGGAGTACGCGCGACACATGGGGCTCCCCAGGTTCATGGCCGCCCTCCAGGCGAACGATGCGACGCTGTTTCGTGTTTCCACCAGCCCTATTGCCCAGCTCTACAACTCGCTTTGCCTTGCCGGCCTCAACGGGCGGCCGCTCTCCAGCGTCACGGGCGTGAACGAGGCCGGACCGAAGCCGTATCTGATCCCGCTCGCGTACGCGGACTATTTCACGGGCTACACGTCGCGTTCCAAGACGGATTACGCGTCGATCTTCGAGAACATGCTCCGCCCCGAATGGGTGGATCTCTACTGGGACGGCTACAAGGACGAGGTGCGCGCCGCGGCCCCCATCGACAGAACTCACAGACCCAATTTCGGCGACCTGACCACCATCGCGATCACGCTCGGCGTCAATCAATCGGAGCCGGACGCGCCCTAGAGGGCGAGCCGCTCTCCTCGGAGGATCGGAACATGCCAGCCACAGCGCTTCCTCGCTCGCGATCCGCGATCGCGTTGACCCTGACCCTCGCCGCCATCCTTGCCTCCGCCGTGGCGCCGGGACGGGCACGAGGCGCGGGAGAAGCATCGGGTGCCGCGACTGCCACGGCTCCCGCAGCTGCCTCCTCTTCGCCGGTGAGCGCGACGGGACTCCTTCCCATCTTTGGAGTCGGGCTGGAGCTCGACGGCCTTCCCTCGAATGCGAGCCCCGATGATGCGGTCGCCTCGGTGCAGAGACTGTGGGACAAGTATCTGAAAGCGGCGGGATTCAACGTCATCCAGTTTCCGGTGGACGTGAAGGAGCTGGGCGACCGGGGCGCAGGACGTCTCGCGAAACTCTGCGCGTGGGCGAAAGCAAATGATGTTCGCCTAGCCCCGCTCTTGATCGGCGCCGCGCCCGGCGAGGCGCTGCCGGGGGACTTTCCCGACCGGGTGGGAGCCTTCGCCGCGAAGACGGTCGAGCTGGTGGGCAAGACGGGAGACGCCCAATCCTACTCGCAGATCATGTTCTATCAACTGGAGCGGCCGCTGAATCATCCCGCCAGTCACGGGCCGATGGAAGCGGCGCAGGCCGGCGAGATCATGCGTGCGACCGTCGAGAAGCTTCACGCCTCGGAGCAGGCTGCCCTCGCGGGCACATCCCTTCAGGCCACACCGGTCCTCGCGAGCGCGTCCTTCGATTACGAGCTGATCCGCTTTGGGGCCATCGTCAACGTTGCGCTCACGGACGAAAGCTATCAACAGGCCTACGAATCCCTGCGCGGCTACCTGAGCACGATCCTGGGCGCGGCGGCCGTGGACGTGGTGGCGCTGGAATGGTTCCCCGGAAGCGTGAGTGCGAACGCCGTGGACCGCTTTCCCGATCTTGTCTCCAGGCTCCAGGGCGATTTCCCCGGGAAGCTCTTCCTCATCGGAACGGGATACTCCACGGCGGCGGGGACCGAATCGGATCAGTCGCAGTACTACACGCAGACCTTCAACAACCTGAGCGACCTCCGCGCGAATCAGGGAGTCGAATCCTCCTTCGCGGGAATCCTCTGGCGCACGGCGATGGACCGCTCGAAAGGGGAACCGGATCCGCCCTCGTCGAAGACGCTTTCGGAGCTGCCCAAGTGGAACTGGTCGGATCGCGCGTCCGAGATCACGCGCATGTGGAACACTCCGGGCGCGGATTCGAAGGACATGCGCTGGTGGTACGGGCGGGTGGAAAGCCACTTCGGGCTCCTGGGTGGCGGGAAGGACCTCTCGAAGCCCGGCGAGCCCAAGCTCTCCTACACGCTCCTTTCCCACCTCAAGACCTCGCTCGCGGCCGCCGCCGCATCGACCGGGGCCGGTGAAATCGCCACGGAGCTTGCCTCGCGCGGAAGCGCGAAGGGGGTGGCGGGCGCCGTGAAGGACAAGCTGCAGGCGGCGCTCTTCGGAATGCTCGACGCCTGGATCGCCAAAACCGCCGAAAACTTTGTCGGCGGCGGGGGCTCGGGCGGCGGCAGCGGTGGCGGGGACGGCGGAGGGTTCGAGGGAGGGGGAGGCGGGGGGGGAGCACCTCCCCCACCCCCCACGCCTTCCAATACGGCGGACCTCAGCATCGCGGGAGTCGAACCCGTCGAGGAGATCGTGGCGGGAGCCGTCAATCCGCTTTCCTTCACGGTCGTGAACGGCGGCCATGCTGCAGCCACGAACGCCGTCCTCTACTTGCGTGAGAACTCCACCACCGACCTCGCGAATTCCACACCGATGGTCATTGCCGCGGGAGGCACCACGACGATCACCGTGCCCTGGACGCCGTCGCATCCCGGCAATCACAAGAACGTGACCCTCGATGCCTACTGCGACAACGAAGGCAACCCGAGCACCAATCACGCGGATTTCGGGGACGTAATGGTCTCGTCTGCGCCGGCGGGAGGAGGGACCGGCGGAGGAACTGGAGGAGGGAACGTGGGCGGTGTGCACATCAAACCCGGCCATCTCGGCGCGATGCAGGGTGGTCTCCTGACGGCGACCGATCCCGGATTCCTGAAAATCGAGATGGTGCGTTCCATGCCCGCGGTTCGGATGATGACCTCCGGGACCGGAAGCGGAACCGGGATCCACTCCGTCGGTGGCACGGGTTCGGCCGGGAGCACGAGCTCTGTGGGGAGCGCCGGCGGCTCCGGAACCGGCGGGACGCAGGGCACTATGTCCACGTCCCAGGCCATGACCGCAGCACCCGCGCCCTCGGGACCGCAGCCGATCAGCCTTGCGTTCACGGTGATGAATCCATTCGACCACAATTTCAGCGACGTGCGAGGGACGCTGAAGATCGAGGACAAGATCGTGGCGACCAAGAGCCTCGGCGTCCTCTTCCCGCGCCAGCGCCGCACGGTGACCTTCGAGCAGTGGACGCCCTCGAAAGCGGGGACCTTCCCGGTACGGATCGAGCTTGCCGGCAAGGGGCCCGGCGGGCGGCCGCTCAGCTCCACCGCTGTCGATAAGATCACGGTGAGCGCGGCCGCGATGCGGGCCGGCGCCGAACCGGCTCCCGTCACCGCGGCGGGGGCGACGACGAGGTCGGTGCTGGTCGGGAAAGCCTCGGGGACCACTGCTTCCACGCGTTCCTCGATGACCGCGGGCGGCGGCGCCGTGCAGGTGACGCAAACCCGAATCCTGACGCCGCTCCTTCTCGCGCCCGCTGGTGCCGCGGCTCCAATTCAGACGCGATCGCTCGATCTGACGTCCCGTGGAAGCAAGTCCGCCGTTCGAAGGACCTCTTTGCTTGGAGTCACCGCCAACAGCATCGTGCTGACCCCCTACCCCGCGCAGGTGGGCGCCGACATTGCGCTCTCGGTCCGGCTCTTCAACTCGGAGCTTAAACCCGCGAACAAGGTCAAGGTCGAGGTATTCGTCGGCGACGAGAAGCTCGGCGAAGCCAAGGTGGACGTGCCGGTCGCACAGCCCGTGCTTGCCGGCGGATTCAAGACGTGGAAGGCGCAGCCGGGACGGCATGACGTTCGCGCCGTGGTCACCTGGGGAGACCGGAGCGGATCGGCCGCCAAACCCATCGAAATCGGATCGAAGGATGCCATGCGACTCGGCAGGGTCGTCTCGCTCATCGGCCGCGCCTCCTTCACCCTGCCCCGGCTCATCGTCACCGCGGCGGACGTGCGTCTGAATCCGGTGGCGCCAGCGGCGGGCGAGGCGGCCGAGCTTTCGGTCCGCGCCCAGAACACCGGGAGCGCCGACGCGAAGGGAGTCCGGATCGAGTTCTTTGCCGACGACGTGCGGTTGGGTGGGGCGACCGTAGATGTCGTCGCAAGGAAGTAGCGCTTGCTCACGGGCTCTCCCCCCTGTGCCCCGTACTACGGC
>Ga0066709_100005160_pt1 | contig 10657 bp, 9 predicted proteins | sample GraSoiAngelo_158_FD_79665 | JGI IMG/M metagenome (GOLD analysis project Ga0066709, IMG submission 79665) | Grasslands soil microbial communities from the Angelo Coastal Reserve, California, USA - 14_1009_16_30cm | ecosystem: Environmental > Terrestrial > Soil > Grasslands | place: USA... | reverse complement strand
TCGCGGCGGCGAACATCGTCTACGAGATCCTGTGCCTGTTCGTCTCAGCGAGTACGACTTAGGCCGCTAAGCCGACTTCTGCGTTTCCTCCTCGATGGCTCGTGCCCCTTGCTGCAGGTTGGCCGCCGCCTCGCGAAGGTCCATGCCCTGCCCAGCCGCTGCCTTCTCGAGGTCCTCCAATGTGATGTCGGAAGGCTTGTGGCGCTTCTCGTACTCACCGCACCCGCAGTTCAAACACATTTGCTATCACCTCTTGCTTTGATCTCTCTAAATGGAGAGCGCTTCAGGCAGGACAGCTACTTGAGCGGCGGGGGTCGTTACGCTCGGCCGCCGCACGCTGTGTGGCACGCTTGAGCGACGGTGACTCTTGAAAGGCCGGAGCTCGTCGTGCGCGACGCCAGAGCGTGGCAGGCGTGGCTCGGCAAGCATCACTCTGACTCGAACGGCGTATGGCTGGTGCTGGCCAAGAAAGGCACTGCAGAGCCGACCAGCCTCACGTACACGCAGGCGCTCGAGGAGGCGCTCTGCCACGGCTGGATCGACGGGCAGGCTCGCTCCGGCACCGACCGCACGTACACGCAGGGTTTCACTCCCCGCCGGCGGCGCAGTCAGTGGTCGAAGCGTAATACGGGCATCGCCGAGCAGCTGCTGGCCGCGGGCCGGATGCACCCCGCCGGCATCGCCGAGATGGAGCGGGCGAAGGCGGACGGCCGCTGGGAATCCGCTTACTCAGGCCCCGCCGCCATCGAGATGCCGCCGGACCTCGCCGTCGCGCTAGCCGCCGACCCCAACGCACAGGCGATGTTCGCGACTCTCAACCGGCTGAACAGGTACGCCGTCCTCTATCGGGTCACGACCGCCAAGCGAGCCGACACGCGGGCGCGACGGATCGAGCGGTACGTATCGATGCTCGCGCGTGGCGAGACCGTCTACCCGCAGAAGCGCACTGGTTGATCAGGTGATCACCAGGGTGACGGTCGTGGTGCGAGTAAAGCCCCCGCTCGTGCCAGAGATCACGAGAGAGTAAGTGCCGGCGGGCGTCCTTCCGTGCTTGGTCTGAATGGTCAGAGTCGAAGAGCTTGAAGCCGGGTTGGGGCTGAAGACGGCGGTGGCCCTGGGCGGAAGACCGCTCACGCTCAGCGTGACCGAGCCGTTGAAGCCGTTGAAGCTCTGAATGGTCACGACGTAGGTAGTACGAGCGCCCGCGGCGATCGTACTGGAGGTCGGTGACGCACTCACCGCGAAGTCTGATACGACAAGGAGGGCTGTGGTCGTGTGGTTCAGGCTGCCGCTCGTACCCGAGATCGTCAGCGTGTACCTGCCCGACGGTGTGGTCGAGTCGATCGTCACGTTGAGCGTCGAGGCGGTGGTTGCCGGGTCGGGGCTGAAGCTGCCGGCTGCGCCCACGGGGAGCCCGGCCAGGTCGAGCGTGACCGGCCCACTGAACCCGCCAGTCGGATTGATGGTCACGCTGTAAGAGGTGGCGGTGGCACCCGGGCCGACGGTTCGGCTGGCCGGCGATGCACCCAGGGTGAAGTCGGGCGGTACGTTGATCACGAGCGTGGCCGAGGCAGTGTGCGTCAGGCTCCCGGCCGTGCCCGTGACAGTCAAGGAATAGGTTCCTGCCGGCGCGCTCGTGTCGGTGCCCACGGTGAGCGTCGAGCTGCCGCCCGCCGGGTTGGGGTTGAAGCTGCCGCTCGCGCCTCTGGGCAGCCCGGCCAGGCTCAGAGTGACTGGGTCTGTAAAACCCCCGGTCGGTGTGATGGTCACGGTGTAGCTCGTGCCTGCGCCCGCGGTCACGGTCTGGCTCGGAGGCGACACGCTGAGGCTGAAGTCGGGCGGGTTGGCCGCGTTCACGACGAGGGTCGCCGAAGTGGTGTGACTGAGGCTGCCGGAAGTGCCGGTGATCGTCAGCGGGTAGGTTCCGGCAGGCGTGCTGGGGTCGGTGCCCACGCTGAGCGTCGAGGCACTGATTGCCGGGTTGGGGTTGAAGCTGCCGCTGGCTGCGCTGGGAAGGCCGCTCAGGCTCAGAGTGACCGGGTCTGCAAAGCCCCCGGTCGGCGTGATGGTCACGCTGTAGCTCGTGCCCGCGCCGGCGGTCACGGTCTGGCTGGGCGGCGATGCGCTGAGGCTGAAGTTGGGCGACACCGTGCCGCCCGTCGAGATGGCAAAGTTCTGGGTCGTCCACTGCGGGAATCCGAAGATGGACTGGCCGTTGACCATGTTGCTACCCCAGACCACGCCCGCGTTGAGCGGGTCGGGGGTGGCACCCGAGTAATCGCCCCATCGGCACGGCGGGCCGTACGGCGGGCTGCAGCTGAAGTCCTGATCGACGTCGGTGCTGCTGCCCAGCAGGACCTCGCCCGCGTCCATCGTTCCCAAGGGAGTCGATCCCTGGCGACTCTGCGCACCGATCGTTGGAGTGAGCGTGCTGCTCGCGCGGTTGTATTCGACGACTGCGTCATTTCCGTTGATCGACGGCGAGATCGCCCCGTTGAAGACGAAGTCGGTGGGGCTGGCAATCTCGCCCTGCTGGCGTGCGGTGAGGCTGCCGGGCAGCAGCTCGTACCACCGCACGACCGACCGGCCGCCCGCCGAACCGATGGTGTGCTGGGTCCAAACGGCGAGGGCTCCGGCGTCCGGGTCGAAGCGAGCCACGGCCTGTGTCAGCTGTGCATCGAGAGTGTCGAGAGGATTCGGCTGCGGGGCGTCCGCGGGGACGTCGAAGGCGTTGACTGTGATATCGCCGTCGGCGGCCAGCGCCGGCAGGCCCGCCTGCTTGGTCATGTGCCACACCATGACCCGGTTGCGGGGCCCGGCCGGCGCGGTCAACGGAGAGTGCGCGGCAACTATGTAGCCGCCGATCGAGCTCGCGGTCGTGTTCGCGGGGACCGGCGTGTCCGCGGAAGTGCCGTCTGCATTGAGGAGCAGGTGGGTGGCGTCCGCGAAGTAGTACGCGACGGCGGGGGCGGGGCAAGAGGAATCGCCAAGCGCAGGTTTGGGATATGCCCAGATGTTCGCGGTGACGAACGTGAACTTCGAATTGGCGTCGTCGTAGACGTTGCTGCCGAAGAGCAAGAAGTTGTCGTCGTGCCCGAGCTTCGGAAAGTCATTGAGGCTGCTGCCGGTGCCGGCCCCGTACCGGCACCATCCGTTGTTCAGGTCGCTAGGGTCGCTGGTCTTCGACCAGCCGAAGACCAGGAAGTTGTTGCCGGTCGCAAAGGCTACCGCGAGGTAGAACCAGCGGTTGGCCTGGAAGTCCCACTCGATCTGTGGATCGCTGAGCGTGAGGCCGGAGGGCGCGGCCGTGAAGGCGGCAGTGTCCATCGAGCTGAGCAGGCTGAGGTTGCTCTTCGAGTACACCCCGATGAGGCTGTTCACCATCTGCACGTAGTGGTTTGGCCCGACTGCTCCCGTGGGGTCGGGTGGAACGCAGCAGAAGCCTTCGTCGAAGACGGACAGGCCTGGCTGGTTGAGGTTGTTGAACAGCGACGCGTGAGGCCCAAGTTGGCCGGCCGGGGCGGAGGGGCCGGGACCGTGCGAGGCCGCCGCGCGCTCTTTGGCCAGACGGTGCGCGGCGGGGTCACGGACCAGGTGCGGCGCTGCGAGATGAGGCAGCCACGTAGCGCGCCCCGGGCGGGAACCAAGATTCGTCACTGCGACGTGGCCCGCTGACTGGATCATCAGGGCTCCGGTCGCCGCGGCGCTCGCGGGACCCCCAGGCACCAACAGCATCCCGAGCACGGCAAGCGCCGTCCCCAACGGGATCGTCTTCTTGAGCTTGCGCCGCAGCGCGTTCACTGTCTAACCCCCCAGCCACACGTGGCCGATGGCGCGAAGTATGAGCGGCTGCGCAGGAAATGGGACCACCTGTTCTTCGATGACACGCCCTCTTCGGCCAACGAGCGAAGATTCGCGAGACGCCGGACCGGTGCGCTAACCTCGAGACTGGTTAGCTAGGCCAGCGCCTGGGTGCGCTAGCAGCCTACCCAGCCGAAGAGCTGCTGCACCTTGACCCGATCGAGGCCGTGGACTATCGCGTACTTCCCCATCCGCAGGAGAGGAACCCGCTCCCCGTCGAGCTGCTCCCATTCGCGCATGGCGGCTGGATCGCGGTCGACCCGCCGATATTCGAACTGGACGCCCAGCTCGTTCAGGAGCGCGACCATCGCCGTCGACTCCAGCGACTCATCCGAACCGTACAGAACCGCCTCGTCAGCGTTGTCCATCTCTTTATCCAACGCCAGACTAGGCGCGTTCCACCGATAGAGCCAATCGATAGTTCCGATGTGACGCATAGGCCTCGCTGATAGGCCCCGCCGGAGCCGGGACGCTAGCTTTCGGCCAGCCAGCGAGCCAGGTCGGCCGCGAGGTATGTGACGATCACGTCCGCTCCCGCGCGCGCGATTGCCGTCGTGCACTCCAGAGCTGCGGCCCTTCGGTCGAGCCATCCCCGCGCGGCCGCGGCTTCGATCATGGCCATCTCGCCGCTGACCTGGTAGGCCGCCAGCGGAACATTGAACGTCTCGCGCGCGCGCGCGAGGACGTCCAAAGAGGTAAGCGCCGGTTTGACCATCAGGATGTCAGCACCCTCGGCAAGGTCGAGCTCCATCTCATGGAGCGCCTCGCGCGCGTTGGCGAAGTCCATCTGGTAGCCCTTTCGGTCCCCGAACGATGGCGCGGAGCCGGCCGCCTCGCGGAAGGGCCCATAGAGTGCGGAAGCGGCTTTGGACGAGTACGCCAGGATCGCGGCTTGCAGGTGGCCGGCACTGTCCAGGCCGGCGCGAAGGGCCGCGACCTGTCCGTCCATCATGGCGCTCGGCGCGACCAGGTCAGCGCCGGCGTCGGCGTAGGCGACGGCAGCCTCCGCCAGCAGCGGCAGCGTGGCGTCGTTGTCTATCTCGCGCCCGTCCAGCACGCCGCAGTGGCCGTGCGAGGTGTACTCGCACAGGCAGACGTCGGCCGCCAGAACAAGGCTGACGCCGGCGTCGCGGATGCGGCGCAGCGCGCTTGGCACCGGCCCTTGGGGATCGGCTGCTCCACGCCCAATCGGGTCCTTCGCATCGGGGATTCCGAACAGGAGCACGCCGCCGACACCCAAACGTGCAAGCTCGGCCGCCTGGGCCGCGGCCAGCTCGGGGCTCAAGCGGGAGTGGCTCGGCAGCGACGCGATGGGTTCGCGGCGCCCGCGACCTGAAACCACGAACAGCGGGGCAAGCAACGATGCCGGGCTGAGCCTTGTCTCGCGGACGAGGGAGCGGAGGGCGGCGTTGCGTCGCAGCCGACGAGGTCGCCATGGGCCTGCGCCCGCGCCTAAACGGGTGTCGGGAGCTGCGACTCGAGCCATCGAGTTACCTCCTTTTGAAGCGCGCCCTGCACAGCCGCGCTCAGGCCGGCGGCATCCGGGGTGCCCGCCTCACCTGTGACCTTGAATCCATTGGAGCGCGCGACAGCGCTCGTGCTCGGGCCGATGGTGAACACGCGCAGGCTCCGGGCCCTCTCAACTTGAGGCCCGGCCAGCTCGACCAGGCCCCGTACCGCAGACCCCGAGGCGAAGACGATCCCCTCGAGAGCCGGATCGGCCAGCGCGCTCAGGAGTGACTGCATCGATTCCCGCGGCGCGCGGACGGTGCGGTAGGCGACGACATCGTCCACGTGGGCGCCGTGCAGCCACAGCTGGACCGGCAATGAGGGCGCCGCCGCATCCGCCCGCGCAAGCAGGACGCGATCGCCGCGCTCGAGACCGCCGGCGGCCATGGCGCGCGGGATCTCGTCGCCAACGGCGAGCTCGGGCTGGACGTCGACTTCCACGCCACGATCCCGCAGCGCTCGTGCGGTAGACGGCCCAACCGCCGCGAAGCGGACCGACCGCGGCACTGCCTCCTCCAGCCCGTCGAAGAGCGCCGCAACGCCTCGTTTGCTGGTCAGCACCACCCACTGGTACGCGCCGAGCTCCCGGCGCGCCCGCTCCAGCTCGACGTTACGTTCGATGGTCGCGGTGACCACGGTTGGGACGTGGACGACCCGATAGCCGCTTGCGCCCAGCAGCAAAGCCCCGGCAGGGTCGAGCTCGGGCCGCGTGTCGAGGATCGCGCGGGGCCGCAGCGAGACGTGACGCAACAGCTCTGCCGCCACAGCTGACGCACCTCGAGCGAGAGCCTCGGCTCCGCCCGCATCGCGTAGCGACAGCGCGACGACATGCTTTTGACCGCCGCCGGGCGACGCCGCACCCGCGACGATCGTGATCCTGCCGCCGGCTGAAACCGTCGCCAGGACGCCCACCGGCGCATCGCACCCGCCGCCGATGGCTTTCAAGACAGCCCGCTCCGCTATGACTGCAGTGCGCACGGCGGCGTTGTCGATCGCCCGCACCGCCCGGAGAACCTCCGCGTCGTCCCGCCGCACTTGAATCGCAAGAGCTCCCTGGGCGGGCGCCGGCGGCATCGACCACGCGTCGATGGTCGCGGCGATCCTGTCGCGCAAGCCGAGGCGTTCCAACCCCGCGGCCGCCAGCACCAGCGCGTCGGCCTCACCGCCGTCCAGCCGCTTGACGCGAGCGTCCACGTTGCCCATGAGCGGGACCACGCGCAGGTCTGGCCGGATCGCGCGCAGGAATGCGGAACGGCGCGGGCTGTCTGTGCCCACCCTCGCCGCTCGACTGAGCTCCGTCACCGAGCACTCCCCGCTCCTGGTGACGAGCGCATCGAGCGGATCGGCACGTTCGGGATAGGCAGCGATCGGCAGCTGGGGGTCGGGGTCGAGCGGCAGGTCCTTCGCGCTGTGCACGGCGAGATCGATCTCGCCCGCCACGAGCGCGTGCTCCAGGTCCTTGACGAAGACCCCATCCTTGATCGGCGAATCCCGCTGGCGCAGGTCGCCTTCGGTGACGATCGTCACCAGCTCGACCTCGATGCCGTCTTGCCGTAGGCGCCCGGCGACGAGCCCGCTCTGGACGAGGGCCAGCCGTGAAGAGCGCGTGCCCAGGCGCAAGCGCCTCACGCGCGGCTCCCATTCGGAATGCCGGCAGGCACCCGCGCTGCCGAGACCACGTCGCCGACGACGAGAGTGGCGGGCGTTTCGATCGCCGCTTCGTCGGCAAGCGCCGCGATGCTGTCGAGCGTGCCCGACACGCTGCGCTGATCGGGCAGCGTGGCCTTGCTGATAACCGCGGCGCCTTTGGAGCCGCCGAGCGTCCGGGCGAGCACCGCAACCACCGCGGCGAGGTCCGCGCGCGCCATGAGGACCACCAGGGTGTCGGCGGCCCGCGCCAGGTCCGGCAGGCGATCCATTGAGCCTGGACCCTGGGCGGTCGTGATCGCCACCGATGAGGCGACCCCGCGGCGCGTGACAGCGATGCCGGCGGCTGCCGGCGCCGCCAGCGCGGCGGTGACCCCCGGCACTACCACGACCTCGACTCCGGCCTGCTGCAGATCGCTGAGCTCCTCCCCACCGCGACCGAACACGAAAGGATCGCCGCCTTTGAGCCGCACCACCAGATGGCCGGCACGCGCCAGCTCGATCAGCCGGGCTGTGATGTCCTCCTGGACGGTGCTGACCTGACCGCCGCGCTTCCCGACGTCCTCGAGGCGCGAATCGGGACCGCACAGGCCCAGCGTCTCCGGTGCGATCAACGCGTCGTGCAGCACGTAGTCCGCGCCCGCCAGCAGCTCGCGAGCTCTCACAGTAAGAAGGTCGGGGTCGCCCGGGCCGGAGCCGACCACGGCGACGCGGCCCGCGCGGCGAGACGGGTCGGCTGCGATCTCTTCGGCCAGGCGGTCCGCGTCGGCGGATCGCCCGCGGCGCAGGAGCGTGCGCAAATCTGAGTCGAGCAGCCGCTTGTAGACGCGGGTCTGATCGGCGATCGGCACGGCTCGCTCACGCAACCGGCGCCGCACCCCTCCGACCAGCGCCACAAACGGCCCCCACTCGCGGCCGAGCCAGCGCTCGATGCGCACGCGCAGCGCCGAGGCGAGAAATGGGCTCTCTCCAGACGTCGAGATGGCGATCAGCAGCGGGTCGCGGCGCACTATCGCCGGCGCGATGAACCGGCACTGCGGCGGCCGGTCGACGACGTTGATGAGGACCCCGGCGGCCTCCGCCTCCTCCCAGCTCATGCGGTTGATGGCCTGGTCCTCGCTGGCATCGATCGCCAGGCGCGCGCCCGCGAGATCGCCGGGTCGATAGTCACGATCAACTGCTTCAATGAGTGCGTCAGCCGCAAGTGCCTCGAGCTTCGGCGAAAGGCGCGAGGCGATCACTCGCACCGTGGCGCCGGCCTCCAGGAGACCCTCTGCTTTCTCGGTGGCCAGCTTGCCGCCGCCCAATACCACGCAAGGCTGCGCGGCGAGGTCGAGGAAGACCGGGTAGTACCTCATGTGAACCACACGACGAAACCCTTGGTCATGCCTCGGCTCCGAGGAGGCCCCAGCGCAGCCTGATCGCGCGGTCGAGCGTCCCGAACAAGGAGTCGATGACGACCCCGATGACGAAGATCACGATCATGATGGCGAGCAGCTGCTCGGCGTCGGCCAGGTCTCGCGCGAACTGGATCTGCTGGCCGATCGAGGGCGAGTGGGAGACGATAACGATGATCTCGCCCGCCATCAGGCTGCGCCATGCAAACGCCCAACCCTGCTTCAACCCGCCCACAAAAGCGGGCAGGGCCGCGGGCAGGATGACGTGCCAGTAAAGGACGAGGCCGCGCGCGCCCATCACGCGGCCGACCCGGATGAGCAGCGGCTGCACGTGGTCGACCCCGCTGAGCAGCCCAGCCGCGATGGCGGGCGCGGCGCCGAGGATGACCACGAAGATGATCGCCGTCTCGCTTTGCTGGAACAGGAGGATCGCGAGGGGGAACCACGCGATGGAAGGCATCGACTGCAGGCCGAGGATCGCCGAGCCGATCGCCCTCCGAAGGACTGCGACGCGCGCCACGACAAGCCCGATGGCGCTTCCCGCCGCGGCCGCGATGACGTAACCGACCAGCGCCCTGCGAAGGGTGATCGCGACGCCGACATAGAAGTCCGCGTGGGCCAGGTCCTCGCTTAGGCGGCGGAAGACCGCGATGGGGCTCGGCAATACATAGTCCGGGCGCCACCCGGACCAGACGACGACCTGCCAGGCGCCCACCACGATGGCGATCGCCACCAGCTTCGGCCACAGCCACGACCAGGCGCCCGAGCTCTGGTCGCGCCCTTTGTGCGGTGCAACCGCGGCGACATCCCGCCGTTCGACCACAGGCGCCAGCTCCAGCTCAACCGCCATCGCGCATCTCCTGCTTTAGCCTGTCCGTGATGCGGCCGGCGATGACGGCGAGCTCGGGCGAATCGAGACTGCGCGGTCTCGGCAGCTCGACGACCACCTCGTGGGCGACGCGCCCCGGCCGGCTCGTGAAGACCAGCACCCGATCTCCCAGACGCACCGCCTCGCGCGCGTTGTGCGTGACGAACAGAATGGTCAACCCGGTCTGCGTCCAGAGCCGTTCCAGCTCCTCGTGCAGCAGGTCGCGCGTGATGGCGTCGAGCGCCGCGAACGGCTCATCCATCAGGAGCACGTCGGCGTCCTGCGCCAGCGCACGGGCAAGAGCTACCCGCTGCTTCATGCCACCCGACAGCTCGTGCGGGCGGCGCTTTTCGAAACCGTCGAGGTGGACCCGGTGAAGCAGCTCGGCCGCCATCCGGGAGCGCGCCGGGTTGCGGACTCCCCGAAGCTCGAGGGCGAGCTCGACGTTGCCGGCCGCCGTGAGCCACGGCAGCAATGCAGCCTCCTGGAACATCAGCGCCACGCGGCCGTGAACGTGGGCCCTGCCGTTCGAAGGGCGCTCGAGGCCCGCGAGCACGTTGAGGAGCGTGCTCTTCCCCGACCCTGAGGCGCCGACGACGCAGACCAGCTCTCCTCTTTTGACGTCGAGGGTCACTCCGTGCAGGGCGACCAGGAGGCGGTCTCCGTGCGGGAAGGCAATGGTCAGCGCCTCCACGCTGAGCGCGTGCTTCTCGGAGAGCTCGAGAACGTTTCCTTTCACAGGCCGCTCACCGGCGGTTGCTTGTGCTCCGCAAGAACCTCGTTGAGCAATTTCAGGTCGTACAGGCCGCGGACGTCGACGCCGGCGAGCAGTCCCACGCTGTGGGCGTGGTCCGCGGAGGTCTTGAGCGTGTCCGCCAGCGGGTCCAGAGTGAAAGTCATGTGCGGCCATGCAGCGGAGACCACGCCGGCCGCGAGCTTCTTGCCGGTGATCTCCGCCACTGCGTCATTGGTCACCTTCTGGGCTTCGTCAGGGATCGAGTTCAAGTAAGCGTTGGCCGCGTAAAGGCCTTCGAGCAGCGCCTTCACACGCTTGGGATGGTCGCGCAGGAAGGCGGTGCTGACGATCAAGTTCGTGGTGACGAACCTGCCCTGCGGCCAGAGGTCGCGCTCGTCGACCAGGACTCTTCCGCCGCCCTCGACGATCAGGCGACTGGCCCACGGCTCGGGCAACCAGGCACCGTCGATCTGGCCCTGCTTGAAGGCGGTCAGCGTCTGCGAGTTGTCCTGCGGCAGGACGTGCACGTCTCCCCCGCCCGAGGTGTCGGACCTGAAACCCTGTGTCTGCAGGTACCAGCGCAGCGCGATGTCCTGAGTCCCTCCGAGCTGCGGATCCGCGATCTTCGCTCCCTTCAGG
>Ga0066709_100005158_pt1 | contig 10658 bp, 11 predicted proteins | sample GraSoiAngelo_158_FD_79665 | JGI IMG/M metagenome (GOLD analysis project Ga0066709, IMG submission 79665) | Grasslands soil microbial communities from the Angelo Coastal Reserve, California, USA - 14_1009_16_30cm | ecosystem: Environmental > Terrestrial > Soil > Grasslands | place: USA... | reverse complement strand
GCTACTTGTAACCGGAGCCTGCTTTCCTGTATTCCTCTCTGGGTGGCGAGAAGATGTCGAGCACCACGGCCCGTTTGTCCGGGAGCGCGCGCCCGCCGTGCGGCACGTTCGGCGGCGTCTGCCAGAAGTCGCCGGCCCTGACGTGATGCTCGACGCCGTCCTGGATGCGGACCCACTCGCCTTCGAGGCAGACGCCCCACTGCTCGTTGGGGTGCGCGTGCACGGGGGAGACGGAGCCCGGCGCGATGTCGACCACTGAGAGCATCAGGTGCTCGCCGGGGAACACCCGCGCCGAGAGCCCTTCGGCGAGCTGGCGCGGAATGCCGCCCCGCTTGAGGTTGTGAAAATGCCCGTTTTCAGCCATGAGTAGCTCCTTGTCCGGTAGGATGCAGTCCCAGAGGGAGATAGTGTACAGGAGAGCCCGGTGAGACTGTTCCTGGCGATGCTGTCCCACGAGACGAACACGTTCAGCAATATCCCGACCGACCGCGCCCAGTTCGAAGCGCGAAACCTCCACTACGGCGGAGAGATCATCGAGGCGTACTCCGGCACCGGCACATGCCTGGGCGGCATGATCGACGCGGCCGCCCGCCTCGGGGTGACGCTGCTTCCCTCGGTGGCCGCCGCTGCCTCGCCCGCCGGCCTCGTCACGAAGGACATCTACGGGCACGTCAAGGACAGGGTGCTCCGCGACCTCAAAGCGGCCGGCAAGGTGGACGGCGTCCTGCTCGACCTTCACGGCGCCATGGTGCCGGAGGGTCTGGACGACGGCGAGGGCGACCTCATCGAAGCCGTGCGCGCCGTCGTCGGCCCCGCCGTGCCGATCGCGGTCACCCTCGATTTCCACGGCAATATTTCGGAGGCCATGGTGCGGGGCGCCGACCTGCTCGACGGCTACAAGACGTACCCGCACGTGGACATGGGCGAGCGCGGCGTGGAGGCGACCGAGCGGCTGATCGACATCGTCGGCAAGCGAGTGAAGCCGACGGCCGCGCTCAGAAAGCCGCCGATCCTGCCGCCCCTCGGCAACCAGGGCACCGCGCGCGGGCCGATGCGACGGCTCTACGACCTTGCCGCCGAGATGGAAAAGGATCCGAAGGTCATCTCGATCTCCATCTTTGCCGGCTTTCCGTTCGCGGATATTCCCGACGCGGGCTTCTCCATCTACGTCGTCACCGACGACGACCAGGCGCTGGCCGAACGGCTGGCCGACGAGATCGCCGACACGGCCTGGAAGCACCGGCACGAGTTCATCCACACGGCGCTGCCCGTCCGCGAGGCCGTGGCCAAGGCGCTCGCCGCCCCCGGCAAGCCGATCGTGCTGGCCGACATGGCCGACAACACGGGAGGTGGTGCCGCCGGCGACGGCACCGAGATCTTGAGGGAGCTCGTGCGGGTGGGCGCCCGCTCGGCGGTCGTCGCCTGCATTTGGGACCCGAAGGCCGTCGCCCTCTGCGCCGAGGCGGGCGTGGGCGCCTCGGTGACGCTCGACGTGGGCGGCAAGGTGGACGATCGGCACGGCGCGCCGCTCCGCGTGACGGGCGTGGTCCGCATGCTTTCCGACGGCCGCTTCGTCCACAAGGGCCCCATGGCGCGCGGGCTGCCGGGTCGCCTCGGCGCGACGGCGGTTCTCGACATCAACGACGTCAAGGTCATCCTCATCTCGTACCGATGGCAGACGCTCGACCCCGAGATGATCCGGTTCGTGGGGATCGATCCGCTCGACCACAAGATCCTCGTCGTCAAGTCCACCATCCACTACCGCGCCGCCTTCGAGCCCATCGCAGGCGAGATCATCGAGGTGGACGCTCCGGGACTGTCCTCTTCCAATCTCGCCCGCTTCGACTTCAAGCGGGTCCGGCGGCCGATCTTCCCGCTCGATCCGGACACGACCTATCCCTGAGGAGACCCCCGCATGGCGTTCCCAGGCTTCAGCCCAAGCGACTTCAAGGTCTTCGACATCGAGGGCTTCCAGCCGCGCATGACAGCCATCAAGACGCGCATCCGTCCCAAGCTCGAGGCGATCGGCCGCGACCTGCTGCCCGAGGTGGCGCGCATCGCGGGCGGCGCGGCCTTCGCCCACGTCGCACGCCACGCGCGCCGGACCGTCAACCCTCCAGATGACACGTGGGTCGCCTTCGCGCTCGACAAGCGCGGCTACAAGAAGCACTGTCACTTCAAGGTGGCGGTCTCTCGCGGCGCGGTCCGCTTCCTCTTCGAGGCGGGCCCGGAGCACGCCCGCAAGAAGCGCTGGGCGTCGGCGTGGAAGCGCCAAGGACCCAAGCTCGCGCCCGTCCTGAGGCGCGCGAAGGGCCTCGCCTGGTTCAAGAACGAGCACGACGAAGCGCCGGCGGCCATCCTGGCCGATCTCCCGCCCGAGCATGTCGCTCAGCTGGGCGACGCGCTCACGCGCACGCGCGACGGCCAGGTGGTGCTGGGGCGCGCCGTGCCGGCTCAGGAGGCAGCGCGCTGGAAGCCGCGCGACTACGCTCGCGCCGCGCGGGAGACGTTCCAGCTCCTCGCTCCCCTGTACCGGCTGAAATGACTGAGGCCGTCATTTTCGACATGGACGGCGTCCTGATCGACTCGGGCGTCCACCACCGGGCGGCCTGGCGGGCGTTGCTCGCCGAGCTTGGCGAGGAGCCGGCGCACCCGGAATACTGGCGTCTCACCATCGGGCGCCCCAGCGAGGAGGCATTGCCGCTACTCCTTGGCCGCCCCGTGCCGGACCATGAATCCTGGGCCCTGGCGCGGCGCAAGCGTGATCTCTACGTGACCTTCGCGCGCGCGGGCATGGTCTCGGTGGCCGGCGTGCGCGAATTCGTCGCGGCGCTCTCGCGGCTCGGCATCCCGCGCGCGGTCGGCACGTCGGCGTCGCGCTTCGACGTGGACCGGATGCTGGTGGGGGTAGGTCTCCGCCGCCACTTCGACGTGATCGTCACGGCCGACGACGTGACCCTCGGGAAGCCGGATCCCGAGGTCTACGAGCTGGCCGCCGCGAGGCTCGGGATCCCTGCCGAGGCCTGCATCGTCTTCGAAGACTCGGAGGTCGGCGTCCTGGCCGCGCGGCGAGCCGGCATGCGCGCGATCGGCGTCACCACTGCGCACAGCGAAGCGGAGCTCCGCCAGGCCGGAGCCGAAAGTGTCATCGCCGATTTCGAGGGCATCGAGTGGCAGACCCTCGCAAGCGGGTAAGCACGCCGGCCTTCTGGGAAGGGCTCTACGCCGAGCGACAGGACGGGTGGGAGCTCGGCGAGCCCGCGCCCTCGCTGCAGGCCTGGCTGGCCTCGGGCGGCACCTTCTCTCCCGGCGCCAGAGTCGCCGTTCCCGGCTGCGGGCGGGGCCACGACGTGAGGCTCCTCGCGCGTCACGGCTTCGCCGTGACGGGCTTCGACTTCGCCGAGGCGGCGGTGACGGAAGCGCGGGAGCTGGCCGCGCGCGAGCAGATCCCGGCCGTCTTCGAGCGGCGCGACGTCTTCACGTTGGGGACCGACCACGGCGGCGCTTTCGACGCGGCCTGGGAGTACACCTGCTTCTGCGCCATCGACCCCGACCGCCGGGCGGAGTACGCGCGCGTGCTGTACGACATCCTCAAGCCGGAGGGCATCCTCCTGGGCTGCTTCTATCCCTTGAAGGATGGCGCGGACGGCCCACCCTTTCCCGTCGCCCTGCAGGATATCGAGGCCGCGCTCGGGCCCTTCTTCCGCATCCTCGAGGCGGGCCCGCCCCCGGCCTCCCCCGAGCGCCGCCGCGGGCTCGAATGGTTCGTGCGTGCCGAGCGCGGCGCCGGTTGATTCGCCCGTGCGCCCGTGCTACGGTGCGCTCGCCCGCAACACCACAGCCAAAGGAGGCACGAGCATGAAGGTCTTCCGTGTCGCACTCGTCCTGCTCTTGATCGCCGGCGTCGGCGTCGGCTTGGCATCCCGCGACTGGGCCGACGCCCAGGCGCAGACCATTAAGATCGGCTTGCTCTACGACCACACGGGTCCGTTCTCGGCCGCCGGCTCGCTCAACTGCTGGCGTGGCGCCAAGATGATGATCGACTTCATCAACGAGCGGGGCGGCGTGGCGGGCAAGTACAAGATCGTGCAGGTGGACGGTGACGGGCAGTCCAAGGCCGACGTCGCCATCAACGAGGCCGAGCGCCTGCTCAACGTCGAGAAGGTGGACATCCTGGCCGGTGTCTACTCGAGCGCTCACGCGGTTCCCATCGCGGAGCGCGTGGACAAGCAGAAGAAGTTCCTCTGGATCACCACGGCCATCTCCTCCAAGGTCTTCGACGGTCGCAACCTCCAGTACACCTTCCGCCCCCAGCCCACCGGCGACCAGTTCGGCGCGCTCTCCGTCCAGTACATCGCGGAGTACTCGCAGGAGAAGTTCAAGAAGCCCGCCAAGGATCTGCGGCTGGCGATCATCCACGAGGACGGCGCCTACGGCGTCGACGTGGCCCTCGGCAACGAACTCAAGGCGAAAGAGCTGGGGCTCAACGTGGTGCTGAAGGAAGGCTACTCGATCAGCGCGCCCGATCTCTCCGCGCTGGTGACCAAGCTCCGGTCCGTCCGGCCGGACGTGCTCTTCCACACCGGCTACAATCCCGACATCGCGCTCTTCCTTCGCCAGGCGACGGAGCAGGGACTCCGCCTGCGTGCCTATATCGGCCACGGCGCCGGCCACAGCCAGATCGACAAGCTGAAGGAATCCTTCGGCGCCAAGGAGATCGAGGGCTTCCACACCCTCGATCCCATCGCCTCCCAGCTCCTCGATGCCAAGAAGCTCAAGCCGGGCGTCGGCGAGCTGACCGCCGAAATGGTGCGGCGCTTCAAAACGCTTCCGGGAGTGGACAAGGACATCGCGGATCGCGCCATCGCGCCGCACGTCTCCATGGGCTTCAACAACATGTGGATCCTGCTCAACGACGTGGTACCGCGGGCCATCACCAAGTACGGCGGCTTCGGTCCGGAGGCGCTGGCCAAGGCAGCCCGGGACACGGACATTCCGGAGGGTGGCACCATGCAGGGTTACGGCGTGAAGTTCAACCCGCCCGGCCACCGCTTCGCGGGCCAGAACCTGCGCTCGTTCCCGGCGGTCTTCGAGATCATCGAGAGCAAGTTCGAGCTAGTGTTTCCCAAGACCGTGGCCACCGCCCAGCCCCTCCTGCCGCTGCCGGCGTCCTCGCCGCTTGCGGTTCGCTGATTCCATCGGAGGGGGCCGTCAAGGCCCCCTCCGAGTCTCCCCCCTCGGATTCGATCGCGCCGGCGAAGCCGACGCTCGGACGCGTCCGGCACCCGCGCTCGTAACGTGCTGACCGTCACCGGGATCACCAAGCGCTTCGGTGGGTTTACCGCGCTCAACCACGTGTCCTTCGAAGTGCGCGAGGGCGAGATCCTCGGCTTGATCGGCCCCAATGGCTCCGGAAAGACCACGCTCTTCAACTGCGTATCGGGCGCGCTGCCGCCGACGGCGGGTTCCATCCGCTTTCGCGGGGACGAGATCGGCGGGCTGACTCCCGACCGGATCTGCCACCGCGGCATCGCTCGTACCTTCCAGATCCCGCGCCCGTTTCGCAAGCTGTCCATCCTCGACAACGTGGCGGTGGCCGCTCACTACGGCACCAACGAGACAAACACCGAGGCGCAGGCCCGGGCGCGGGCGCGCAAGATGCTGGAGCTGGTCGGCCTGCCCACGGACCCCGAGGCCGGCACCACCTTGCTCGGCGCGGGCGGGCTCAAAAAGCTCGAGCTGGCGCGCGCGCTCGCCACCGGACCGACCCTGCTCCTGGCCGACGAGAGCCTGGGTGGGCTCGACCCGTCGGAGATGCAGGATGCGGCGGAGATGCTCAAGCGCATCCGCAGCGACCTCGGGATCACCATCGTCTGGGTCGAGCACATCATGGCCACCCTGATGCGCGTCGTGGACCGCATCGTGGTCCTGGACCACGGCGACAAGATCGCCGAGGGCAGCCCCGCCGAGGTGGCCGAAGATCCCCAGGTGGTTGAGGCGTACCTGGGCGAAAAGATAATCCTGGCCTGATGGCGACCCGATTGGCTTCGCCACATCCACTCAGCCCTCCTCTCGCGGCGGTGTCGCTCAACTCGAAGGGCCACGTTCTCGGTCGCCGCCGACCCTCAACGTACATACAGGTACGCCTCGGGCCGGCGGCTCCCTCGGGCCTCGTCTGGCTCGCCACTCGGGCCGCCATCCCATGCTGGAGCTAGGTCAGGTCACGGCGGGCTATGGCCACTTCACCGCGCTCTGGGACGTGAGCCTGCGCGTGGCCGAGGGCGAGGCCGTGGCCGTGGTGGGACCCAACGGTGCGGGAAAGACCACTCTCCTCCGGGTGATCTCGGGCCTGATCGTCCCGCGCTCGGGCCACATCGCCTTCGAAGGCGCGGCGCTGGCCGGCCATCCGGCGCATGACATCGTGACCCACGGCATCGCGCACGTGCCCGAAGGGCGCCGGCTCTTCCCCGGCCTCACCGTGGCGGACAACCTCAAGATGGGCGCCTTCGTGCCCTCGGCCCGGGCCCGATACCGCGAAAGGCTGGAGCGCGTCTACACGCTCTTCCCGGTCCTCGCTGAGCGCCAGAAGCAGCGCGCGGGCAGCATGTCGGGTGGCGAGCAGCAGATGCTCGCGATCGGCCGCGCGCTCATGTCGTGCCCGAAGATCATCCTGCTGGACGAGCCCTCGCTCGGCCTGGCGCCGGTGATGGTGCTGCGCGTCTTCGACCTGATCCGCCGGGTGCGCGAGGAGGGCTACACCATCCTCGTCGTCGAGCAGAACGTGCGCCAGGTGCTCAAGCTGGTGGACCGCGCATACCTGCTGGAAGTCGGGCGCATCAAGATGGAGGGCCGGGCCGCGGAGCTCGCCGAGCAGGACTTCGTCCGCAAGGCGTACATGGGCGTATGACACCCCCTCAGATCAGATAGATGGACCCGATCTTCCTCGTCGAGGCGGCGATAAACGGCATCCTCCTGGGCGGCGTGCTCGCCCTCCTCGCGCTGGGTCTCAACCTGATCTTCGGAGTGCTCGACATCGTCTGGATCGCCTACGTCGACCTGGTCATGCTCTGCATGTACGCCATCTACTTCTTCAACGTCTCGTTCGGCTGGCCCATCTGGGCGGCGGGTATCGTCTCGCTCGCTCTCGGGGCGTTCCTCGGCATCGCCGTGCACGTCCTCATCATCTCGCCTATCCTCACCAGCGCGCCGATCAACCAGCTCCTGGCCACGGGAGGACTTCTCTTCTTCCTCCAGTCCGCCGCCACCTTCCTCTGGACCACCGACCACAAGACCGTGCGTCTGAGCCTCCCGAGCTACGAGATCGCCGGAATCTTCCTGCCCGCCACCCGGATCATCCCCTTCGCCATCTCGATCCTGGCCGTGATCGCGCTCTACGTTTTCCTCACCCGCACCTATATCGGCACGGCCATCCGCGCGGTGTCCCAGGATCGGGAGGCCATGTCCTTGATGGGCGCCAGCCCCCAGCGCATCTACCTCGTCACCTCGGCGGTGGGCGGTCTCATGGCCGGGCTGGCGGGGGCGCTGCTCATCTTCCAATACTCCGTCCACCCGTTCTTCGGCGGGCAGTTCGGACCCCTCACCTTCATGATCTGCGTGCTGGGCGGCCTGGGCAACATGGTGGGCGCCTTCATCGCATCGTTCATCATGAGCGAGATCATCTCCATCGGCGGCGTGGTCATCACCACCGAGATGGGGTACGTCATCGCCTTCGTCATCTTCATCGTCATGATGTTCGTCCGTCCCGGCGGCATCCTCGCGAAGCGCGAATGAGACGCGGCCGCCTTCTCGCGTGGGCCGTCCTGCTCCTATTCCTCGTCGCCCCCTTCGTCCCCATGGGGGGCATGCAGCAGTACGTGCTCCACGTGGCCATCCAGATCTTCATCTGGTCCTTCATCGGCCAGGCCTGGTCCCTCATGGGCCGCTTCGGCCTCGTCTCCCTCGGTCACGGCGCCTTCCTCGGCGTAGGGGCGTACACCACGACACTTCTCTGGAACTTCTACTCGCTGACGCCCTGGATCGGCGCCCTGCTCGCGGTGGCCGCTGCGGTGGGGATCGCCGTGGTGCTCGGCATCCCCTGCTTCCGGTTTCGCGTCATCGGTCACTACTTCGCCCTCGTCACGCTGGCCGTCGGCGAGGTCATCCGCCTCCTCATTGTCGCCGAGCGTGACTGGACGGGGGGCTCGCTCGGCGCGAGCCTCAAGACTGCGGGCACGGCCTCCGGGCTGTGGACGCTGCAGTTCGCGGACAAGCGCGTGTTCTACTATGCCTCGCTCGTCCTTTTCCTCGCCGGCCTCTGGGTGTGGGACCGCGTGGACCGGAGTATGGCGCGCCCGGCGCTCGAGGCCATCGGCGAAGACGAGACGGCGGCGGCCTCGGTGGGCATTCGCGTGACCCGCTTCAAGCTCGGCATCACGGTGGTCTCCGCGGCCCTTACCGCGCTGGGGGGCGTCCTCTATGCCCAGTACATGTCCTACGTCAACCCTGACACGCTCTCCGGCATCGGCGTCTCGCTGAAGATCGTGTTCGCCGTGGTGCTGGGCGGCATGTACTCGCTGATGGGCCCGCTCGTGGGTACCGCGCTGACGACGGCGCTGGCCGAGGCCCTGCGCATCGCCTTCGGCCTCAGGTTCCTGGGGATGGCCGACACCATCTACGGCCTGCTCCTCATCATCTTCATCATCTTCCTGCCCGCGGGCATCTACGGCTCCCTCCGGGAGGCCATCCGGCGGAGGGCCGCGGGCTCCAAGCCGAGCCCCGCTTGAGGACAATTTAGCAACCCCTGGAGCCGATTGTGGTATTGTCTGATCAGTTTTGCCAACGATGACTGCGCTATGAACATACTCGCCGTCCACCCACCCTACCCGGGCAACAAGCAGATCGTGTATCTGCCCCTGGGGCTGGGCTATACGACCGCCGTTGCCGAGCGCGAGGGCCACGAAGTTACGGTCCTCGACATGCACAATCTCAGGCTCTCCTACGATGTCCTCGAGAAGACCCTCGCCCGCCAGGAGTTCCAGGCCTGTTTCATGGGGGGCTTCGCCATGCAGGTCAAGGGCATGGCGAAGGTGACCGAGATCATCAAGAAAGCGCAGCCGGACTGCAAGATCATCCTGGGCGGAGTGGGAGTCAGCGACATCCCCGAGATCGCGCTGAACTACACCCGCGCGGACATAGTCTCGAACGGCGAGGCGGAGAACGTTCTTCCCCCGTTGCTCAAGGCCATCGAAGAGCGCCGGCCCAGCGAGGACCTCCCGGGGTTCGTGTATCGCCGGGGCGGGGAGATCATCAAGCAGGCCCGCGCGGCGGCGCCCGACGATCTCGACGCGCTGCCCTACCCCGCCTATCACCTTTTCGACGTCGATTACATCAGCACCAAGTCCTACAACGGACGCGGGCCGCGCTCCCTCCATCTCATGACGTCCCGCGGGTGCCCCTTCAAGTGCAACTTCTGTATCAATTCGGTCCTCAACAACCGGACCCTCCTGAAGGAGATCCACGGCAAGGTCGAAGAGGAGGCGGCGAAGTCGCAGCGCTTCCGCTCCGTGGGCAGCCTCGCCAAGGAGATCGAGTTCCTGCGGTCCCGATACGGCATCACGGATTTCCACTTCGCGGACGAGGAGTTCATCACTCACCGGAGGCGGCTGGAGGAAGTCTGCCAGGCCATCGAGCCTCTCGGCATCTCCTGGTCCACCTCGGGTCGGGCGGACTGGGCGACCGAGGACAAGCTCCACCGCATGAAGAAGGCGGGCTGCACCTACGTCCTCTTCGGCGTCGAGACGGGCAGCCAGACGCTGCTCGATCTGATGGACAAGAACGCCAAGAAGCCTGCCGTCGCCCAAGGACTGATCTCGGCGAGAAAAGTCGGGATGGATTTCATCGCCAACTTCATGGTCGGCCATCCCGGGGAGACGGAAAGCACCATTCGGGAGACGGTCGACTTCTGCAAGGAGCACAAGCTGATCTTCCTCCCCGCCTTCGTGACGCTCTTCCCGAACTCGAAGATGTTCCATGATTTCGCGAAGAACATCACGGATTGGGATTGGTACTTCAAGACCCTCTCGACGATCGACTTCAACCGGAATCTCCTGGTGAATCTGACCAAGATGCCGCAGAAGAAGCTGCTCGCCATGAGGAACTGGGCGGTGGCCGAGACCTTCAGCACCATGCTCGCCCCGCGGCTGACCGGCGTCCTTCACACGGCATTGACGAAGCTCCTGACCGTCGCGCTCGTGATCTCCGACCGATGCCCGAATTCGCTCCGCATGCCGATTCGAAACGCCATCCGAGCCATCTTCGGTCGCACCACCTCGAAGATCACCAGCGACGGCAGCGACCGGAGCACGTCCACCCAGGTTCCGCCCAATGAGTACGGGCAGTCGGAGCTGCCTGACGCCTACGAAGAATCCCTCAAGGAATTGACCGCGCGTCCCAGCAAGTAGCTTCCCCGTCGGACCTCACCCTCCTATCGGCTGGCGGGCATCGCCCGGGTCGGGCATAATCACGCCATGACAAGCTGGGCGGTGTACCTGAATGACGATCCGCCGAAAACGGTGACGGCGCTCGCCGAGCAGATCGTCAAGGACGGTGGCCACGCGCTGGCGCTCTACCGCGAGCCCGTCGGGGATCACTGGCACATC
>Ga0066709_100005155_pt1 | contig 10662 bp, 11 predicted proteins | sample GraSoiAngelo_158_FD_79665 | JGI IMG/M metagenome (GOLD analysis project Ga0066709, IMG submission 79665) | Grasslands soil microbial communities from the Angelo Coastal Reserve, California, USA - 14_1009_16_30cm | ecosystem: Environmental > Terrestrial > Soil > Grasslands | place: USA... | reverse complement strand
GTGCGCTTGTAGCATGTCCTCGGTCACAGCATCGCCATAGATATTCATCGTCGTGCGGATGTCGGCGTGACGCATGAGCCTCTGCTGCACACCAATGGGAGTGCCAATAGCATCGAGCCATGTTCTGTAGGTGTGCCGTAGACTGTGTGTACCGAGCCTGCCGATACAGGCCTTGCTTGCTGCTTTCTGGTACATGCGCCAAACCTGATGGTATGACCAAGGCAGCCTGCCAAGCTGTATCGGTGAGGCAAACATCCAGTCGTCCGGTGCAGAGAACTGCGTTGCTTGCTTCCATCTCTTCAACACTTCGAGCAACTCGCGGTCTATCGCCATTTGCTTCCGTGACTCCCTGGTCTTCACTTCATCCACGTGCTGCGAGACGATTCCGCGTTCCACTCGTACCGTGCTGTTGAGCCAGTCTACATCGCACCACTTCAGTCCAAGGCACTCGCTGATCCGCAGACCGAGGCAGCAGCACAGCAGCGCCACGGTTGCAAATGGTTCCTGAAGATGACTGCAAAATCCTTGGAACTCATCCACAGTTAAGCTGCGTGGCTGCCGTACGCGTCTCGTTGCGCCTTTTACCTTGACGATCTCCATCGGATTGCGCTGCGTTGGTAAATCGCCAATCCACATCGCGAAGTCCCAAAGAATACTGAGCAGACCACGGATGTGCACCTTACTTTTAGGTGCCAGCGTCAGAGATTCGAGCCATAATTCCACAGGCCGTGCCTGGACATCTGAGAGCGCACAATTTCCCCATTTCGGGATAATGTGATTCCTCAGCCAGACTTCATAAGTTCGGCGGGTGTCACTCCGGCTCGGCATCTTCTCTGCTCGGTATTTTTCAATCAAGGTTCTCACGGTTGGTGTGCTGCTGATCGTGCCTGTGGTACTCTCTAGCATTTGCCTGAGCGCTGTTGCTGCACGCCAGGCAGACGCTTTGGTGGGGAACTGGCGCACGGTGCCGATTGCTTTTGATCGCCGCTTGCCGTTCTCCCACCACAGGAAGTTCCATGTCTTAATACGTTTGTCGAAAACAACGCTCCCAAACTGTTGTCGTACTCGTTTTTTCATTGTGCCCCTTTCGAGCAGGGCACGGATGGCCCGACCAGCATAGCATCCAGATCGGAAAGCCGGAACCGCCAGACACGCCGCTTGGTGCCGAACAACGGATACGCCTTTACTTTTCCTTGACGCGCCCAGAGGAGAACGGTTCGAACTCTTACCTTAAGATACCGGGCTGCCTCACGAGCCGTGAGCCATTCCGTCGTTGAGAAGGCCATTGCACCTGCACCCTGTACCGGCTGTGAAGCGGAGGGTTTCTCAGAAGGAACCGGTCTCGTCAGGATTGCGTGCATCATTTTCTGGCCTGGTCATCCCTTTCCTTCGCCTCATTCCGCTTGCGCTCGATCTGCTCACCGACGTAAGCCAGCAACAGGAAAGCTGCCAACACACTTAACCCGCCCAAGAGGGTGATCCTCATTTCTCGTCCCTTCCCCAAGTGGCCACTCCGTCGCACCCTTTCTCCGGGCAGCGATAGCCGACAAAGCTGCCGTCCATCCAACTGGTCTTGATCCGGTCGGGTGTGATCCAGAATTCTTCGCCGCACTTGGGGCACTTCCTTTGATATCGCCGCTGAAGTTCTTCCAGCCGCTTCCAGATGTCCCTTTGCTCCGCGCTGCAGACGAGCCGCTCAAGTCTGCTGATTCCCGTCTCGTTACGTACGAACAACTGCATGCCGCATGGATCGCAGACCAAATAGGGCTTATCCTTCTTGGTTTCGCGTATCTCCAGCCCTTGACCACATACTGGACAAGGAAATAGACCGCGCGTGGCCGATTCTAGATTGAGTGGCATGGACCGTTTACCTCCGATTGTTAACAGAATCTTGCAATAGCAATGTTCTATCTCTTCCTTCCGCGACCGTCAAATGATAGTGCGAGAAATCTTGCAATTGTTAACAGCTTGGACTATCTTAGATAGGAGTCATCATGGACAACAAATTCGGCAATTACATGCGGAAATTGCGTAAGGAAAAGGGACTCACGCTCAAGCAGGTGGAAAAAGTGGCGGAAGTCTCCAATGCCTACCTCTCCCAGATCGAACGCGGCGTGCGAAATCCACCGCACCCGGATATCCTGAAGCGCTTGGCGAAAGCCTACGAAGTAACCCACCGCGAACTGCTTATTGCTGCTGGTTATTTAGAAGACCCAGAAGAACAAGTGAAGCGGGAGAAGATCGAGAGAGCGTTTCAGCACGTTACGACCGATCCCCATTTCAAACATGGCACCCGGCTGAGAGATGGTCACCTGAGCTTGGAAGCAAAACGCTTCATCGTGGAGATGTATGAGAAGATGGCGAACAGGAAGCTGCTTGCATGAATGACGAGTGCTTGCAAGTTCCGCTGAATGAGATTCAGCAAGATACAATTGCTGATTTTGCCAGACGGTCATCTCGAAACACGCGGAACAATGGCCGATCAACGAAGACACCTTGGCACAGGAATTTCTTGGTTTTTTCGGCCTCCACTTAGTTCCGACATTTGAAGGAATAGCCCAGCTTTGCCAAAACCACTTGCGAATCACGGTCTCGTTTGCGTCCTTGCCAACGGGAATGAGGGGCTACAACGGCTCATACCGAGACAAACGGGAAATCCTCATCTCTCTAAACCAGGATTTTGCTGGCGCAACACTGCACACGCTGCTTCACGAATTGCGGGAAATCCTTGAAAGTGGATTTGAGAAACTCGCACGTCCCATCGCCAACCGCAACGATTCAGATTTAGAACAGCGTGCCGAGTCTTTTGCGATATTCGTTCAGATTCGTGCTGCATGCGACACGCTTCCCGTGTTGCTAGAAAACGTGTCCGAAATCGAGAAGAAATGGTTGCGAATTGGTGCTTATGGTTTTCTCTTCGCTGGCACGCTCGCCTACCTTTTCGCGTGCGTTTTACTTCCCCGCATAGAAGACAGTGTCGCTGCTCAACGGCTCACCCAACGAGCACCGTAGATAGCATTCGAGGAAAGTGTGCCGGTCTTTACAGCCGTGCTTATAAATGGGGTCGGTTCGCTGGTACTTCGCGTCTTTTGATCCCAAGTCCCCCAAGAATGCCGAGAAGCGCCAGAAAAACTTTTCTGGCGGATTCGCTACCCGCGACATTTGTGAAACGAGATCGTGTGAAGACAAAACGCGAACACTACATTCTTAAATATGAGTTTTGGATTGGATTGAATGCTCATGCGGTCACAAGGCCCGATCCCGCAATCAGGCTTGCCCGAATGCGGAGCAGCAATCGGAGTTCGGCTCTAAAGCCGCCCCTTTGCTCTTCCCGTAACGTACGTACGTAACGTTAGAGCTTTCGCGTTGCCGCCTAATTTCCGTTTTTCGGAACAACAGTCCTTTTTTCAGCCATGATTTCCACAAGTCGAGGTAAGAGTGCTAACTACATTCGCCGAACCCATTCCTGACCTACTCTGCTTTGAATAAGTAGAATTGCCAGGCTTAAATTAGATTCAATCCCATTCTGGTTGATTTTTTTCTGTTTTCAGAACAGAAATCCTTTTCTTGAGAAATTCCACATGCGCTAACGATAGTGTGCTCCGCATTTTGTGACAGGTTACTTCGCAAATTAAAAGTGGGGAAATCTCAAAGCGGAAATTAATTTGTTACAGGTCAAGGCGCAGTCCACAGGGTACCCTCAAAGAGGGAATCTCGATTTTTACTGTTCGCTCACGATCAAAAGGCGCACCTCGATTACATGCAACGCGGCGGAAAAGGGACGATAAGAGGGGGCCGTCCACCAAATGATCTCCATAAAAGGAATTTTCCAATGTCACCGACCGAAACGATCCGAACGTTCTCGGCCCCATGGCCGGTCGCAACTCTGAGTCGATTCCGCTGGAGAAGCTCGAAGCTCAGCTGGAAGAGGAGTTGGCAAGAGGTGGCGACAACTTCGAGGCATTTGGGCTGAAGCTCCCTGGCGGTCAGGTGACGAGTTTCGGAATCGTGGTCTTGCTGAGCGCTCAGCTCTACTTGCTGCTTTACCTGAGACAGCTTGGAGGCAACCTTACAAGCGCTGACGACGGTTGGAATGTCCCTTGGATGGCTTTGGAGGGTTCCTGGCTGGGGCAGTCCATGTATGCAATCAGCCTGGTTGTTGCTCCGCTCGCAGTTTACCTGTTGCGGTATGGAGCGCTACCTCCTGCGTTTGGCTCGCGTCCGAGTTGGCTGGATTGGATCGGCTTTCTTCTTCCCACATTGCTGAGCGGGGTGTTGGCAGTGGCGTGCTGGATCTATCGCCCCCTGAGAGGGGAAGCACAGCCGGAACGTGCCCGTTGGCAGATGTTCAAGTAGAAGACTATGTCATGTTTTTACAGCAGTTTTTCCCATTCGATACGCAGCTTGCCAAATTGAGCCCATTCTTCTTGCTCTTTGTCCCTCAAAATGGCCGTGACAGTGTGTGATTGATTTCTGCGCGCAGCTGTTTGGTCCTGATTTGCCTTGACGAAGCAGCCCTTGGCCCGTTGGCTCTTGGCTTTTAGCTAAACCGTAAATCAACCGCAAGCCCTGATCTAGTGCGGATGAAGGCGAGTGGCCGCTGGATCATGATCGTCGCTGATCCATTGGAAATAGGTGGAGAATGCCGCGTCCAACCCAGCAACACCATAGCTCGGTGAGTCAGGAATGTCGGCTCGTCTCGATCAATTACTAGCATGTATCGTCGGCGATCCGGAAGTAATCCAGATGGAGCCTCAGAGCCGATTGGTAATGGGAAGTCGGCTAGCGGGCATCATTGCGATATTCTGATCACAATAGGAGACCGCAACTGGCGCGGCCTCTTTTTCTTTTACGGCCTTCTTTGAATGAATTGTAGCCCGAAGGAGATTCACTGGATCATGGTGTTCTAGTCGTCCTGCCGTTCCAGTAAAGGCGGCCAGCGGAACGGTCAGAGCAAAGAATGAGGATACTCCGATCGGGTTTCACCAGTTTCGATACGTGCCGCGTCGCCAAGACTGTCCAACGTAATGCCGGGCTCACTCGTCCCGGGGCTCACTTCGTTTGTAACCCGTTGAGTGTCGCGATTGATTGCTTGGCATTTCTCTTGATAACAGGGTTCCGTTCCTGGTCCCGCAATTGATTGAGGTAGCTAATTGCCGCAGCAACCGAGATGTGGAGACGTTCGGGAGGTCCTTCCGATGATCTCTCAATTTTCCATGTGGGCGAAAATGACCTCCCGTCTCCCCTGGAAGTACGGACGAGAGAATACTCCACACGCACCTTGATTGGTCCCCGGGGCAGACCTGGTATCACCTGTAAATAGCGGGCAAAAGATGAATTCAACTGTCCCAAGTAGATGTACTCGACATACAGTTCAGCGCGATCATTCTTCACTATTGGCTTGCTCACCACGAAATCTTTAACTACAATCAATTTCCGCCGGTTTGGTGGACCTGAGTGAAGCAGGACTCCAGCCATTTCGTTCCAACCTTCAGGACTCAAGCCTTTGCCAGCGACTTCCATGTCGCAGAACCGCTGCAGAGCTGCTTGCGCAGATTCTAGGGGGGCTGATGAAGATATTTGTGCCGAACTCACACTTGAGGTAAAGAAAAGAAGCGAGACGGCCAGTATCCCATACATAGACCCTGTTTCTGTGGGCCGAATCAGCTGCTTTCAACTCCTGACAAGGCCTGTTCGTATTCCCTTTTGCTTACCTTCCGAGGCTCCCCGTTAACTCGCCAGAGCTGTTGAGGAGGCTGTCCGGTTCGGTGCAGCTCGACTATCGCACTGTCGGTTGCGGATTTGTAAACGTTTCCTTGCTTTACCACGAGATTAAGGTCCTTGCCTATTTCAACTGAAAACTGAGAATCCCCAGCGACAGCACCAATTCCCCGTTTCCACCATCCATTTATCTGAGTATCGATGTCCGAAACAAGATGATTGATGCCGTCCAATTCTTTTTTTTCTTGCTCCGTTGCATTCTCGAAATAATCTCCGGCCCACTTGCAGAGAGTTCCCTGACAATTTGCATAAATTGTGCCCCCTATCGGCGTAAATAGATCAGGGATGCTCCCGGTGCTCCCCACCGCTTTTCCTACATGACGTTCAATGCCTGACTGTGTCACTCGGATTACTGTGAGGAAAACACGTTCATCCTTCGGGATAGGAGGGACGTTGACCCACTCCTTGAAAGCAATCCAGGGATACTCCAAGTAGCTAAATTTAAAAGTTCGGCGGGCCACACTCATGAACAAATAGCCTTCATCAGCATTCCACAACAACTGGCCGCCGCTATCATCGCGTACATAATAGAGCTTGAAAGAGGAAGCCGATAACAGGAGCACAGTGGTAATCCCTATCGCAATCAGTGCCTTGATCATTTTACGTGTGGGCATCAGTGCACTGTCGACTGAGAATGCAAATTTCGGAAGGACAGCAGCGCTCTCACGAAGTAAAACAGTAAAATGATTCCCCACAGCAAGGTTGAAATGGGTAGTATCGCAGGCCACCCAGAATATCGGATGCTCGGAAGGTCCGTCAGAAGCAAATCCAATCCAATATACACGAATGCCAGGGAAAGGATTATCCCTAGCGAGTTACCAATAAACGTTATGCTCCTGTAGTCTCTCGGTTTTGATCTGATGTCCAGACGCCAGCCAATCCACCACCAAAAGAAAAACAGAGCGACATAAAAACTTACGCTTACGTGATAAAACCACTCACCGCCGAGCCACCTACCAGCCCAAACTATTCTCCATACTCTCATGTTGCCGACTAAATTGGTGAAAAGGAATGCGGGGGCGTTTATGCAATTGCTGATTAGCTGTGCCGGAGGGGTGAACAGGGGATCATCGTGAAACTGAGGTGGTTGAAAGATCAATTTGGCCTCGTGCAAGCCTAAAGCAGACTGAGCGACGGCGGCAACAAGGTTGGACAGCGAGAGAATTAGCCTCCACTTGAACGTCCTCAACATTGGCGCACCTCACTGACACGGCGCTACGTTGGTTGGCGGCGGTGTGAAAAGGAACTGTTCAACGTAATCTGTGATATTCAAGCTGTTGAACTGAACGCTGCAGCCCAGCGCTCCCTGAAGCTGGAAATCGTCCATACCTGTGAATCCGTGTAGCCCTTCGTGGAATGTCATTGCCATATTGAAAGTGTTAGCTCCGAAATTGGAAGTATCAAAATTAGACGGGTTGAAAAAAACAGTCAACGCTCGCGTCGCCACAGCAGCTTCTTCCTGAGGTGCCTTGCTTGGAATGGTCTCTGCGTCGAGACTCGGATCACTCAGAAAATCGTCCTTTACTTGTCCATTTCTTTGCAGTGGTGACACACCAACAACAGACAGCGGAGCCGTCGATTTTGTTCCATCGTAGGGCGAGAACCCTCTTCGCATGTAAGCGACAAATGCCCCTTCTCTGTACACACTTCCGTTGGGCCCGCTCAGCTTATTGAAAACGTACGTCTGAAGTTGTGTGGCGTTTGAAGTGAGGATTGCAGGTGCCGAGTTAATGGGGTTCTCGATAGCGGGAGCTTTGTAAGCATTCCAGATTACCTGCCTCGGACCTGGACACGGAGGTGGACTAGGATTATCTGTAGCGTAGCAGCTCTTAAGTGGCGGGTATTCGGTCGGCTGTACTGCCGTGGAATTTCCGGACTGATTGCCGCCTTGCAGTGCCCAAAAGCTTGCTGCCAATTCAACAGGAGAAAACACAACCGAAGCCAGTGAGCCAAGCTGGTACGCGTACCCCATCCATGACTGTACGGGTAAGTTCGTAAGGCCGCTAAGCGAGAGATTGGTACCAAACGCGACTGTGGAGCCATCCGATGCTTGTGCGATCACGCCGCCATCTTGCGTCGCAATCTTGGGTTGGTAGTTGCCCGTCGCCACGGTGGTTAAATTACCCGATTGGTCGAAAGATATCAGCGCCTGCTGTACCACCTGCTGTGTCAACATCCGAATGTGTCAGCGTACCGTAAACCGTCCCATCTTCCTTTTGCAGAACTGGCCTGATTTCCCACCACGGATCTGATTGCGGTTGCTTGTCAGGTATATTCACAATTACATCCCGGTCTATGCCACTCGCTGAGATTGCGGTGAGGCGATTGTTGTAGGTGCCGTTGCCTATTCCATCGCCGTTACGGTCCAGCGGTTCCTCGCGCCACGAAAATATGACGCCTGCACTACCGTTTGCAATCAGCGTACCAAAATTATAAAAGTGAGGCTGGTTCGGTGTTCCCGCATCTATTAGAGGATCTGCGCCTTGAGAGCCCCAAAAATCGTCCCAACAGGATGCCAGTCCCCACAGTCGCCAGTCGCGGATGACGATCTTGCTAGAGTCTCCACTTGGTCCGACGCGGAGCATGCGGAAGTGGTCGTTTATTTCGTCGTAGTCATCGCAGTAGTAGGGACCTTTCGTCTCCTGATCCACCTCGAATAAATATGGCACATAGGCATATCCATCTCCGGCGGTGATCATTTGTCCTATGATCGGAAAATTGTCACTTGAGCTCGGTGTGCAATAGAAACCACTACCTTGGCAGGTACTCGAATCTGTTGAATGATCGAGTTGAACGTTAAACTTCGCCGTGCCAGTGGCCGGGTCGATCCCAATTACTTGGTCGCCGTCAATCACGAAAACTGTTCCGTCCGTATGTAGGGCAACAGGAATGTAACCATCACCAGAGCAGTCGGTTTGACCAAGCGGTTGGAAGAAGCCTCCGGGTGGCCCACAAGGATTGGCAAGAGTGTAGGCCCAACTTATCTGGCCGGTCATGCCGTCCAATCTTTGTACTGTTTGCGAATTATCTGCTATCACCAAACCGCCCTGAAAATCGGGTATCTTCTGACTTTGTGTGCCGACATTCGCTGTCCACGAGGCGATTCCATCACTAGTCACGGCCTGAACGTTACCAGATGACTGCACGGCGAAAACATCGGCAATGCCCGTTGCGCTTGGAACTGCTGGCAAGATTTGAGCCACACCCGAGCCATCGCCGGGCACCGACCACAGAATTGTGCCATTGGGCAGTGTTGGATTAGGACCCGGCACGGCATAGACAATTACATCCGCAACACCGCCCCCGGCGCTAATGGTCACGTGTCCGGGCGAAAGAGCCGTCACTATCTGCGGATCGTCACTTGAGAGACTAACAATGGTTGAATCACTTGTGGCCCACGTCAACCCAGAGACGACACCGCCGGCGCCGTTGAGAGCCTCAATAGTGCGCGTTTGGCCCACGAGCATGTTCATCATGCTCGGAGAGAGGGTGATCGATGGAGGAGGACTACTCACGGTAAACGGCAGCGCATTGCTCCAGGTCCGATTCTGCAGAATCTTGACCGTTCCGCTCTGAGCGCTAAGAGGCAATTGCAGCGACGATCTGGGTGTCACCCCAGCTTGAGATGATGCCGTAAGTGCTCCCCAGCCAAACATTACCGTTGCCCTGCGTGGCACCAAATCCCGAGCCCGAGATTGTGACGGTAGTTCCGGCGATGCCTGAACTCGGGCTGGCTCCAGATACTACCGGTGCTATCACGGTAAACGGAACCGCATTACTGCTCACGCCTGCTTGAACGATCTGAGCATTGCCGCTCTTAGCACCCGACGCGATGTTCGCAACCACCTGGGTATCGCTCCAGCTCGTTACGACGCCGTAAGTGCTGCCCAAGAGTAGACTCCCGCTGCCCTGCACGGAACCAAAGCCCGAGCCGCTCACGGTCACCTGTGTTCCAGTGATCCCCGAATTGGGAGACACACTGGTAATCGTAGGAACAGACAAAACTGTGAAAGCGTAGCCATCGGTATCAGTTCCCCCGACATTCACAATGACCTGGCCGGTCGTCGCCGTAGACGGAACCGACACCACGATTCCATTCGGACCCCAGGATGCCACTGAAGCTGGCGTTCCGTTGAAGGTGACCGAACTGCCGCTAGGCTCAGTTGTGCGAAAATCATGACCAACGATTGTGACCGAGGCACCGGGGGCGGCTGAGGCAGGCACCACGTTCGTAATCGCTGGGAGCACTGTGAAGGGCACACCATTGCTGGGAACTCCTGAAACTGTAACGTACACACTCCCGGAGCTCGCACCTGCTGGTACCGGCACTTGGATCGCAGTATCGCTCCAACTTGTAGGGCTAGCCGTTACCCCATTGAAGCTCACAGTGCTGGTCTGCTGAGTTGCACCGAAACCAATACCACTGATCGTGACGGATTGGCCCGTATTCCCAATGTTGGGAGACAGGCTGCTAATGTTTGAAGCATTTGTCACCGTGAAGTTTGCGCCATTGCTGGATGCCCCGTTCGCAAACACGGTCACCGTCATTGTGCCGGTTGTTACTCCTTGGGGGACGAAGGCGCTGATCTGAGTATCACTCCAGTTGAGAATCGCTGCGTAATACGACCCGTTGAAGATCACTGTGTCAAACGAGTTAGGATCTGAGCCCCGGTTGGCTCCAAAGTTGCTGCCAGTAATTGTGATCGGCGTGCCTGGTCCTCCGGTCGTGGGTGTCATACTGCTGATGTTAGGGCTGGACAGCACAGTGAACGGGGATCCATTGCTGGAGGTCCCGTTCACGGTTACTACGACGTTTCCCGTTCCAATACTGGTCGGGATAGGCACCACTATAGAACTCGCGCTCCAACTATTGGGTGCTAG
>Ga0066709_100005154_pt1 | contig 10662 bp, 12 predicted proteins | sample GraSoiAngelo_158_FD_79665 | JGI IMG/M metagenome (GOLD analysis project Ga0066709, IMG submission 79665) | Grasslands soil microbial communities from the Angelo Coastal Reserve, California, USA - 14_1009_16_30cm | ecosystem: Environmental > Terrestrial > Soil > Grasslands | place: USA... | reverse complement strand
TCGGTTTGATTTTGGTCATTAACATCGTAGCCCGGGCGATTCTTTCCCGGGGCATTGCGGTTCCGAGGTCTTAACCTATGTACGCTTCTGTGAGGCCAGTACTGTCCGTGAATATACCTCCTATCGTGACCAGCGCAGCGGCCTGGGAGACGTCTGCGGCCCTCTCTATGCGCATGACCATTTCCAAGGTTAATTTCTTTTATGGCAGCAAGCAGACCCTCTTCGACGTCAGTATGGGCATCGCCACCAGCAAGGTCACCTCTCTCATTGGTCCGTCCGGCTGTGGCAAGTCCACTCTCCTTCGCACCCTCAACCGCATGCACGAGACCGTGCGCGGCGCCCGGCTCGAGGGCGAAATTCTTCTCGACGCCCAGAATATTCTTGCGCAGGATGTCACTTCGCTTCGCCGCCGCGTCGGGATGGTCTTTCAGCGTCCCAATCCTTTTCCAAAGTCGATTTTCGACAACGTTGCCTACGGCCTGCGGATTAACGGTTCGAAAGCCCCCATCTCCGAAGCGGTTGAAAAAAGCCTGCGGCATGCCGCGCTCTGGGACGAAGTGAAAGACCACCTTCACAAATCGGCGTACGAACTTTCGGGCGGCCAGCAGCAGCGCTTGTGCATTGCCCGCGCTCTCGCTGTTGAACCGGAAGTGATGCTGCTCGACGAGCCTTGTTCGGCGCTCGATCCTATCAGCACCGCGAAAATCGAAGAGCTGCTGGTACAATTGAAAGATCTTTGCACCATCGTCATCGTTACTCACAACATGCAACAGGCCGCGCGCGTCAGCGATTTTACGGCTTTTCTGCTGACCGGCCAGCTCATCGAATTCAGCCCGACGCCGCAGCTCTTCACCACACCGGGAGATCCGCGCACGGAGGCCTACATCACCGGCCGCTTTGGCTAGTCTTTGGATTGCTCCGTCATTTCGAGCGAAGCGAGAAATCTCTCTTCGCTTTTCGGCGAGTGAGTCGTGAGGGGAAGGGGTTAATGGAACGTCACTTTGAAAAAGATCTGAACGAGTTGAAGGAGCGCCTGCTCTGGATGGGCAGCCTCGCGGAGCGTGCCGTTCACCAGTCCGTTCACGCCGTATTGGATACCGATGAGCAGCTCGCTAAACGCGTCCTTGAGGAAGAAGACGCCATCAACGAGCTTCAGATGGAAGTCGACGACCGCGTCGTTCAGCTTCTTGCGCTGCACCAGCTCATGGCCATCGATCTCCGCTTCGTGCTGGCCGTTTCGCGCATCAACAACGATCTGGAGCGCATCGGCGATCAGGCCGTCAACATCGCGCAGGGAGCCCTGCGCATCCTTCGCCACCCGCGCGTGAAGCCCTACGTCGATCTGCCCCGTATGAGCGAGCTCGTCGAAGAGATGGTTCGCAATGCCCTCAATGCCGTTGTCCGGCGCGACGTTGAGCTCGCGCAGAGCGTCCTCGCCACCGACGATCAGGTGGACCACTATCGCGACCAGATTTTCCGTGAATTGCTCACCTACATGATGGGCGATTCCAGCGTCGTCTTTCCCGCGTTCGAATTGATCCTCGTCGCCAAGAACCTCGAGCGCATCGGCGACCACGCCACCAACATCGCCGAGGACGTCATCTACCTCGTCCAAGGCCAGGACATCCGCCACCCCACCGTCGACCGCCGCTAGTACCTTTTCGTACGCTCCAATCTGGTAAAAACCGGCGAGAAGGCCTGAAAATGGTACCATCGGCGCAATCCAGAGGAGGTGCTCCGATGAAGACAACCATCTCTATCCCGCTATCTCTAGCATCCCTATCGCTATTCATTTCCGTGACGGCTGCTCAGGACAACCAAAAGCCGTCCGCCACACAAGACAAAGCGCGAGTCTTTATCACCGACAGCCAATCTTGGGAAATGAGCGGGCACAGTGGAGGGTCCAGCGGAGCCTTTGGCGGTGAAGTGCACGGTGGAGCACGCCCACAGACGGCCGAAATCATCAAAACCTTCGGCGAGCGCTGCCCGCAGGTCGTGACCAACAACATTCAGACAAATGCCGACTATATCGCAGTTCTGGATCATGAGGGCGGAAAGGGAGTCCTACGACACAGAAACAAAGTGGCCGTATTTAACCGTGTCAGCGGGGATTCGGTTGTCAGTAAGTCCACCCTTTCGCTCGGCGGTTCAGTACAGACAGCCTGCGAAGCCATCGACCAGGACTGGGCCGCTCATGGCACCGCCATTCGTGCGGCAGCCGCAGCAGCACAAAGCAAAGCCGCAGACTCACAATCGCCTGGTGCTCCCGCACCCGCCGCAACTCCCACGACGGCGAAATTATCGGTCACATCGACTCCAGACGGCGCTGACATCGAAATGGATGGCAGCTTCGTAGGCAACACACCATCCGACATCGATGTGCCCGCAGGCGAGCACACAGTTACCGTGAAGAAAACCGGTTTCCAACCTTGGGAAAAGAAGCTAAAGGTCAGCAGTGGAAGCAATGTGCATCTAAAAGCGGAGCTTGAGAAGGGCGCGAACTAACATCCCCTTGAACTGGTAGCCACACTCCACCGGCCTACTACGGCGGTCCGCTTGGCTTCTTGCTCGAATCACGGGCGCGCTCCTCCTTAAGCTTGTCCAGGTCTCGCAGGAGCTGGGTGACTACCTTGTCGGCCGGGTCGGCGTTCGTTCCCTTGTGCCTCGCGCCCTGGCTCCCTTGCGTGGTGGACCAAATCAAGTCACCAGTCTCCCTCATTACCAAGCGCACGGCCAACCGGGCTTTCGTCAACGAGCTCACTGGAGTGCGAACTTTCGTTGATTCCTGCCCCACCTCGGTGTGTGCTAATCGAGGTTCCTTCGCTGGAAGAGTGGACTTGCTCGAGGGCTCTCGGAGTTGGAACGGCCCTGCTCACGGGCTTGCTGAAAGAAGGCGCAGCCCGCCGGCGTTAAACAGCCCAAGAAGTATCAGCACTGCCATCACGGAAATGGCAATGCCTAAAGTACGATCCGGCGTGCGCACAAGCTTTGCCGTGATGCGCTGCGCTCCGGGAGATAGCGGCAGGATCATCTGGGTGCTGGTCTCTGCGTGCTCTGGCGTCACGGCCTTCCCGTTCACCTCCACGCGCCATGCCGGATAATTCAGGAGCCTCAGCGCCACTCGCACAGGCTCACGCGATGTCACTCGCAACTCTCTTTCCTCCGCGGTCCATCTCATGATATGGACCTCCGCTTGATGAGCGACTTCACCTGATTTCTCAGCCGGCAGAATCTCCACCCGCGGCGCTTTCTCCGGCAAGTTGTAACGATCATCGCCCGCCGGGTCATATTCGTCCGTACCTTCAAACCCCTGGTCGTTCGCAATCGCTTCCTGCAGAACGGGGATGTCTTCAGAATCCCACCACGTACTCTGAACGAGAAAAGTCGCCGTTCCACCAATAACAACGATCACGGCCGCGCCCCAGATCCACTCCGCGCTCCGGCGCGCTGTCCCAGCCGCAAGTAAATACGCATATGGCACCGCAAGGATCGCCATCCACCTCCAGGGAAACTGCACAAATCGCAGCTTCGGAAGGTGTTCCCAAAAAACCGAACTGGGGCGAATCATCAGAATCGTGGCCGCCGCGGAAAGCAGCAGCAGCACGCGCCACAGTTTCCTTGCCTCATCTCTTTCTTGTTCCAGAGCCGTTCCTCGGTGCGCCGCAATCCCCGCGATCCCCGTCATCACCATGAGCAGAATCGCCACACTCGAGGCGATCCAATTGAACACGTTATGTTCTGGATCGTTGATCATGGTATAGAGAAAGTTGTCCGACGGTTGCAAACCCGGCGAAAGCGCTTGCGCGATATTCACCCAGCGTTGCTCATAAGCCGCGGGCAAGAGATAAAAGCTCGTCAATCCAAAACCCAGGGCCAATCCGCCCGCGCCGCCCCACAACGGCCGCAAGGATTTTCCCCTAAGCGCAGCCCACGCAAAAACAAGCGCCATGCTGTAGCTGGCCAGCACCCCGGCAGGCGCGTTCGAAAGCCACACAGCCGCGAACACTACCGCGAAGATCGCCATTGCCCGCGGCAGGGAGGTCCGGCGATTCTCCACCAGCCCGCATAATTGCAAGGAGGCCAGCAACAACAGCGGCATCAGTGCGCACGCGAGTTGCTCCGCAAAGTCGCTGCGCATGTAAACGATCAGCAACGCGTACGGATTCGCAGCGTAACACGCTGCTCCAACCAGTGCCGCGCGCCCCGGCAGAAATCGCCGTACCAACGCAAACGAACAAAGTCCCGCCATCGTCTGGGCGATGACGACGAAAACTCCCGGCATGGCATTCCAAGGAACCACAAAGCTCAGCGCCGCCCCCAGCATCCACGACAGCGGCGGATAAAAGATAAACCGTGGCTCGCCGAATCCGTGGTTCGCCCACTCCGTCCACCGCGGGAAAAAGATCCCCTCTCTCCACTGTCCCGCAACGTCCAGCCACGAGGCTGCGTGAAATCCAAAGTCGTGCCCCGAAGCACTCCCCAACCAGAAAAATGGCCCAATCACCAGCAACGAGGTCGCCAGCGAAACGCCCAGCGCGAGCAGCCAGCGGCGAAGTCCTGAGGCTGCGTTCATTTTGTTCGGGTGTTCGGCGGGAAATGTCATGGGCAGTGTTCCTGCCATCGTAAGCGCTTAGGAAACGCACCGCTGTGTCTCATCCACTGGTGTGCGGCCCCACGGCAGTTGAGCGATAATACACGCGCTCATGAGCACCGCAAACATCGCACTCGTCCCGATTATCCCGAGGTACTCTTCATGGACGAACCGTTCTCCGCCTTAGATTAGACGTCCTCACCGCGGAAACCCTCCGAGGCGAGCTCCTCGAGCTTTGGCTCGGTCACAAGATTCCCACGCGCGCGATTTTCATCGTTACTCACAATACTAGAGCTCGTCGATTCCATCTATCGCATCCTCACGAAGCCCGATCACAAGGACGAAGCTGCTCCGCCGCGAACCTTTGGTCCAGGAAAGGAAGTGCGCGGCCAGGCCTTGATCGTGCTCACCATGATCCGGGTTCTGGCCTTCACCTTGAGCATGGTGTTCTTCCACCGCCAGGTTCGCAGCCACTTCATAAATTGTTCCTTCGGTTTTTGCGATTTGGTTCAGAGGCTGGCGTATCAATGTTGTTACTCCTCAGCCGGATTCCAGTTGAATCCCAGCTATAACTGAAAACCTCCGCGCCCCTTTGTGTGGGCGCCCTGCACTCCCCTCTATTTTTCCCGCCAGAGGGCTCCACCGCAGCCCTTCCTGATGTTTCTTCCCTCCTGCAAAATCCCCCCGCTCTGTCGCGCCAGGCCAATACCTGCGGAATCAACCAATTATCTATGCTCAGTGAATGGGTTTGCGAAATTGATGCTCTATCGCCTCCCCTGCTCCCGCTTCAAGCTGGCGGCGTAGTACAATCAAGTGAGCATAAATCTCTCAGATCTTCCAAATTCATATGCCTGATTCCAAATTCTCTTCCGGCGCTTCCGCGTGGAGCGACCAGGACTTTCTCCGCGCTTTCGAGGATCTATCGTTTCCCGCCGATCTCTTTCACCACCGGGAACACATCCACCTTGCCTGGCTCTACCTGAAATCTACCGACGCATCACGCGCCGCAGAACACATGTCCGAAGGTATTCGCCGGTTTGCGAATCACCATGGCGCGCCGCAGAAATACCATCACACGGTTACATTGGCTTGGATGCGCCTGGTTGCCGCCGCTTTGGTGGAAACACCGGGGGGATACGCGTTTGAGCGGTTCATCGCCGCCCATCCGCAACTGAAGGACACCAACCTTCTCGCCAAATATTATTCGAAAGAACTCCTCGAGACTGCCGCTTCCCGCGAAGCCTGGGTCGAACCAGACCTCCAGCCGCTCCCGCTAAGGATTTGCCGCTGCTGCTGATATCTTCTCGTCCGTCTTCGGCTCGGGCGCTTCTGGTTTCTCGCCCCAGATGTACTGCGCAAACCATTTTTCGTTTTCTTCCATCACCGCGCGTTGCTGTTTCGGTTTTGTAATCCCGTGCCCGAATCCTTTGTACACAACCATCTTTACGGGCACACCGCGGTCTTCCAGCGCCTGACGCAGTTCGTACGCGTTCGGGATCGGCACTCTTCGGTCGTTCTCTCCATGTTGGATCAAAGTCGGCGTCTTGGCCTTCGCGATGTAGCTGATCGGCGAAGTCCTTCTGTAAATTTCCGGATCGTCCCACGGCGTGGCGTGCAAATATTGCGGCGTGAACGGCGTGATGTCCGTATTCGCGTAGTACGTCATCCAGTCGGAAATCCCCGCGCCCACCGAGACCGCCTTGAAGCGGTCGCTCGATGCCGTGATAAACGCTGAAATGTACCCGCCCTGGCTCCAGCCCATCGATCCCACGCGGTCCTTGTCCACCCATCCTTTTGCGATCAGCGCATCCACTCCGGAAATCACGTCGGCATAATCCCCGACGCCAAGATTGCGCACGTTCAGCGCGCGGAATTTTTCGCCATAGCCTGCCGATCCCCGGTAATTCGGCCGCAGCACCAGCGCCCCCTTGGCCACAAACCGCTCGATCGGATAATAACGGTCCGCGTTCACGATCGGTTGATCCACTCCGGTCGGTCCGCCATGAATCACCACCAGCAGCGGGTATTTTTTCTTTGGATCGAAGTCCGTCGGCTTGTAAACAACTCCCTCAATCGTCGTTCCGTCCGCCGATTTCCACGAGGTCACTTCCCGGTGTGCTAGCGCAAATCCCTTGAGCTGATCGCCCATGGCCGTCAGCTTCTTGCCCTCCCACGGCGCGACATTGGACGAATACACCTCTGCATATTGATTTTCGAGTGCCGCTCGGTAAGCCACCTCCTTGTAATCCTGCGAAAACGAAAAAGAAAAGGACGCCATGTGATCCGGCGCACTCAGCTTTTCGACGGCCTTTGTCGCTGGATTCAGCCGGAAGAGATGCGCGTACGTCTTTTGCTCGGCGGCAAAATAAATCCCATCCGGTCCCCAGCCGATGAGCCCCGGATCTTCATCGAAGGTTTCCGTCAGAATCTGCGGGGTTCCGCCCTCCGCCGCCACCACTGCGATTTTCGCGTTCGTGTAGTAGTAATATTTCGCTCCAGCGGCTGTTTCGAACGCGATCTTCTTTCCATCGGGCGACCACTTGGGATTCGTATCCGGCCCTGGCGTGCTCACGATCTTCTTTACCGCGCCGTCGCTCACCGTCACTAGGTACAAATCAGCTGTCCCCGAGGAAATCAGGTCGGGGTCCTTCTGCGCACTGAATGCGATGCGCGTACCGTCCGGCGACCACGAAAACTCTCCCACGCTGAATGTATCACCATCTGTCAGCCGTTTCGGCTCCGCCACGGACGCGCCTGCGCCTGGAACTTCAATAGACCAAAGATGCGTCATCTGATAATCAGCATGAACCACGGAATACTCGCCGTATTTTTCTTTGCGGTCCTTCAGCGGCTTGGGGTCCGGGTCTGTCATCGAAAAGGCGATCCGCCTCGAATGTGGCGCCCAGTCAAAGGCATTCACGTCGTTGTCTACCTTCGTGAACTGCTGCGCCTCGCCTCCATCTGCCGAAATCACATACAACTGCTTCTTGCCCTCTGGCGTTCCCGTGATTTGGCCGGGCCGGTCGGAAAGAAAGGCGATCCATTTTCCGTCCGGCGACCACGCTGCATTCGTGCTCGATTTCTTTGCCGATGTCAGCGCGTGCGATTCACCTGCCGCCGTATCTGCGATCCACAAGTTTCTCTCGAACGCGTTCTCTTCCCAATTGACCTTCTGCGCTTCGTAGACAACACGCTTTCCATCCGGTGAAATTTTCGGATTGAACGCAGCTTTCCATTCCAGCGACTGGTCGATGGTCGGCGTCGTCGAAGCCGTTGCCTTCGAGGCTTTCCCCGTCTCCTGGGCCCCGCCAGAAAGTACGAGCAACCCGCACGCGGCCAACGCAAGAGGAATCAAAGACGCCTTTCGCATCGCTCCATACCCCCCATCTATTGCAAGAGACGTGAACTCAATACTTGTGGTTCCAGCGGATGAACACGATGAAAAGACCAACCCCCACAATGGCAAATCCCAAGTAGACGCGCCATCCGTGCAGCATCGTTGCCGAGACGATCGCGCCCAAGGCGGACAGGATCAGCAAGAGGGCAGCCCGGCCCTTGGTTAGTTTCCTCTGTTCGACCACTCGCGTTTCACTTCTCGCCTTTGCGATACCCACTCTGCACCGCGCCGGCGTTTTTCCCGGCCTTAAGTTCTCGCCAACTCTCGGCTCAAGTACACAATCTGCCCTACATGATGATACGCATGCCCCACACAACGCACGAAAATTTGAAAGCGATCCGTTGCTTCCGGCTCCCGCTCGGCGGTGTACGCTTTTCCCCAATCATCCGTCTTCTGCTTTCGAATCGTCGCCACCACCATGGCGATCGCACGGTCAAACGCCCGCAGAGCTTCCTCCTTCTGCGGTGGCTGCTTGTCCGTAAACTCGCGTTCTCGGTCGCGCACGTATCCCGTTTCCGCGACACGTGCTCCGATGTAGTAGTTCAAATTACCCGTCATGTGCAGCACCAGGTGTCCGGCGCTGTTTCCGTAAGGGTACGGCTTACGCCAGAACTGTTCGTTCGAAAGCGGATCCACCCACTTATGTAACTGCGCTGCAACATATTCGTAATATGCCGCCAGCCCGGTAGCCACCGTTTCGTTCACTTCTGGCATGAAGGAGAACTCCTTTGCACCCATCCTGCGAGTTACTTGAATGAACTCCAGTGCTGCCCGGTTTATTCCCCCCAGGCGAGACGCGTAATTCGGTCATTCTCCTGCCGCAGGCCTCCCATTTCCCCATCGTTTCCAATCGAATCCCGGAACGCCCGACAATAGCCTCTCTCTGCAAAATGTCAAGCTATACGCTCTCGTTCCGCTTGCTTCAATCGGAATGATTCCCGCGCGCAGGAAAAATGAAGCATTACATCTCTATGTTCACAAATCGGATCTGGACGCCTTTTTCAAATTCCGAAAACCAAACACGGGATTCCCCCGGAAAATCCTTGGGATCTGCTAAGGCAAAAGTTGCGCCTCGGAGAAAGAAGCGCAAAATCACGTCCTCTGAAAATGTGAGTTGCAACATGTCGTCCAGGCAAAGAGTCACCCGGGCGCCCCTGAGAGAAATCACCGAGCCAGAGTTGGAGCCCAGCACTGCGAGTTTCTCATTCTGACGCTCCCATCAGCCAAAAGTGTTCAGCGCATCCGCGTAGGAAATTTCACTCATTCGCCCACCTCTTGTTTTGCGAATGCCCAGCGCGCCGGCTATTCTAGCTGTGTAAGCCGCCTCTTGTCCCGCCCATCTCAAGAGCTCTCCTTGTCCCTGCGTACTATCCTTCTATCGTCGCCTTTTTTCTACAGTTTCCCTTGTGCCCACTTTTTCACAACTTTAGGTAGGGAGTCCTTCCGTACTATTGACCCTGTTACTACACCCGCGGACACTGAGTGCAGGATGGCTCGTTACTCCTCCTTTCTCGGGCGTCGCGTGGAGGTGCAATATCGCGCCGGCGATATCCTTTTGCCCGCCTCTGGCACGTTCGTCGCCGATTCCGGCCGTTCCATCTTCCTGGAGCAGAATTTCGAGCAGCGCGGACAGCACAAGCATTTCCGATGGGAAATCCCCTATCAATATTTGGTGCGCATCGAAGAAAAACCCGACTCCGGGGCCTCAGCAAACGGCGTCACCACCAGCACTCCCAAAGCCGCGCCCGAAACCCCGGTCGCGTCCAAGCCTGACGACCAGCCTCTCAGCGCCGCTGCCACGGCCGGCGGTGCTCCTGGCCTCCTCCCCCTCGCCCGGCGCCCCAAGACCGCCTAATTAGCGCCGCTCTCCTCCCCCTCGTTCCCGGACACTCCATGGACGAGTGGCCGGCTTCACGACCAAGTGGTTGCGAACGAAACTTTCCCGAGTGCGCGACAATCCGGGAGGGAACTGTGGTAAGCAAGAAATGCCCAAGAAAAAAGGATTACAAACCGGTGCCCTCACCCATTAGCTAAAGGCTGTTGGTGCGCCGTGAAAGGCGCTGGTCCACCGCGGGTTGAAAGTCCCGCCCGGGAACTGGTTCGCTCCACCGGAAGCAATCGGAGCGGTACCGGAGGTAACGAAGTTGCCGGAGCCTCTGATGTAGAGGGTCGCTTTAGGCGACTCGGCGAGTCTGCAGGCCGTAATGTGCAGTAAACACCGCCGAGCAGGCCCCGAAACAGCTGATGCAGGAGCCGACCCGCCCAACATTCGGGGAAGGCTGACACCGGTGGAAGAGTACGAGCGGACAAAAATTCCTTCGGTCACTGCCGGGGTAGTGATGATAGCATGCAGACAAAGGCAGACCGGACGCAACACGGGAAGCCCCATGCGGTGATCGTAGTGCGATCAATCGGCAACCCGGCCGATCTCACATCCTGGATGCCGGCCATCGAACAACATCAGGCTTGTTTCGGGCGAGCGCCGGAGATGGCCACGGGCGATCGAGGTTTTTTCTCCGACAAGAACCAGCGTGCGGCGCAAAATCTCGGGTTAAAGAAAGTGGCGCTGCCAGGGCGCGGACGTCTCTCAGTCAAGCGGGCCAAGAACTTGCCCTCCCCCAGTTTTTGAGTACCCGCAAAGAGAAAAAATGTAAAAATGTGTTGACACAAAGCT
>Ga0066709_100005152_pt1 | contig 10666 bp, 9 predicted proteins | sample GraSoiAngelo_158_FD_79665 | JGI IMG/M metagenome (GOLD analysis project Ga0066709, IMG submission 79665) | Grasslands soil microbial communities from the Angelo Coastal Reserve, California, USA - 14_1009_16_30cm | ecosystem: Environmental > Terrestrial > Soil > Grasslands | place: USA... | reverse complement strand
CGCTACGCCACCTTCACGGGCCTCACCTCTGAGGTTGTTGCCATAATCGAAAACATAGCTTCCTGCTCGGACGTACTCGAGCAGCGCTTCGACGTGACGCACGATCGAGGAGCGCGCGCGGCGCAGGTACTCGTCCGCATCGGACGAGCGCAGCGCAGCGGCCTGGTCGACCGACAGGCCGGCCGGGATGTAGCCCGTGAGCGGATCGTGCGCAGCGGTCTGGTCGGTGACGAGGTCGAAGTGCTCCCCACGCCGTGCGAGCTCGGGGACGACATTCGCTGCGTTCCCGAGCAACGCGATGGAGAGCGGACGTCGGTCCGACGCAGCGGAGCGGATTCGCGCAAGAGCATCGTCCAGCGAGTCGGTCGCCTCGTCGAGGTAGCGCGTTTCGATGCGACGTTCGATGCGGGCCGGATCGACTTCGACGCAGAGGATGGCCGCGCCGGCCATGGTCCCTGCGAGCGGTTGCGCTCCTCCCATCCCCCCGAGCCCTGCAGTCAGGATCGTCCGGCCGGAAAGGTCGGGAGAGCCGAAGTGCGTCTCGCCCGCCGCGGCGAACGTCTGGTAGGTGCCCTGCAAGATCCCCTGTGTGCCGATGTAGATCCAGCTTCCGGCCGTCATCTGTCCGTACATCGTCAGCCCGAGCGCCTCGAGACGCCGGAACTCGTCCCACGTCGCCCAGCGCGGCACGAGCAGCGCGTTGGCGATGAGGACACGCGGCGCACCGGCGTGGGTCCTGAAGATCCCCACCGGCTTGCCGCTCTGGACGAGCAGGCTCTCGTCCTCGCCCAGCTCCAGCAGCGACCGCACGATGGCGCGTAGAGCTTCGGGATTTCGCGCGGCCTTCCCGGAGCCGCCGTAGACGACGAGCTCCTCCGGACGCTCTGCGACCTCGCGGTCGAGGTTGTTCAGAAGCATCCGGAGCGGCGCCTCGGTGGCCCAGGTACGCGCGTGGAGCTCGCTGCCGCGGGGTGCGCGGATACGCGTCAGGTCGCCGCAAAGGTCCTCGACGACCGCGTCGACTGAACGGGCGATGCTCATGCGAGCTCTCCGATCTCGCCCTCGACCGCCGCGACGAGCGAGCCGTCGCGGATCGCGTCGGCGACCGCCTCGATGTCCGGCGCGAGCGGGCGGTCGTCCCCGAGTCGCGGCGAGATAGAACGGATGAACGCGTGCGTCGCGCGCACGCCGTGCCCCGGCTCGAGGGGTGCGAGGAACTCGACTCCTTGTGCCCCGGCCAGCAATTCAATAGCGAGTGCGCGTTCGGAGTTGGCGAGGACCTGCCATGCCTTCAGAGCGGAGGCGTTTCCCATGGAGACATGATCCTCCTGCCCCGCGCTCGTCGGGATGGAATCCACGCTGGCCGGATGACAGAGCGACTTGTTCTCGCTCACGAGGGCCGCTGCCACGTACTGCGGAATCATGAAGCCGGAATTCAGACCGCCGTCCGTGGTGAGAAAGGCGGGGAGTCCGTCGGACAGGTTCGGATTGACGAGACGCTCGAGTCGCCGTTCCGAGATGTTCGCCAGCTCAGAGCACGCCATCGCCAGGGCGTCGAGCGCGAACGCGAGGGGTTGACCGTGGAAGTTGCCGTTCGAGACGAGCAGTTCGTCCTCGACAAGCACGAGCGGATTGTCCGTCGCCGCGTTCAGCTCCACCGCCACCGTCCCGTCGACGTAGGCGAGAAGGTCGCGCGCGGCACCGTGCACCTGCGGTGCGCACCGCAGCGAATATGCGTCCTGCACCTTGTCGCACCACTTGTGCGCCTCGTTGATCGCCGATCCTTCGAGCAGGCGCAGGACGTTGGCCGCGGAGTCGCGCTGTCCTCGCAAGGGACGAAGCCGGTGGATCTGGGGCAAGAAGCTCGTCCTTGATCCCTGGAGACCTTCGAGCGACAGGGCGCACGCGAGGTCGGCGGTCTTGACGAGTCGGTGGGCGCGGACCGAACCGAGTGCACCGAACGCGGCCATGAACTGCGTGCCGTTGATCAGAGAGAGCCCTTCCTTGGCGGCGAGTCGCGTCGGCTCGAGCGCGGCGGCCGCGAGCGCGTCCGCACCGGGAAGCAACTGCCCGTCGAACCAGGCGTCTCCCTCGCCGACGAGCGGCAGGGCGAGATGCGCGAGCGGTGCAAGATCGCCGCTCGCGCCAACCGATCCACGGCTCGGCACGTAGGGAAGCACGCCTCTTGCCAGACACTCGAGGAGCAGCTCGACCGTCTCGACCCTCGCCCCGGAGGTCCCCTTCGCAAGTGCGTTCGCCCGAAGCAGCATCGCAGCGCGGACGACCTCCACTGGATACGGATCTCCGACTCCGCACGCATGGCTGCGTAGGAGGCGAAGCTGGAGCTCCTCGGTCAGTTCCTCTGGAATCGACTCCGAGACGAAACGGCCGAAGCCAGTGTTGATGCCGTACGTGTGCTCGCGCGTCCCGTGCGCCGCTCGCTCGACGAGCTCGCGAGCGGCACGCATCTTCACGCGCGCTTCGTCCGCGAGCGCCGCGTCGGCTCCCTCGAGGGCGACCGACCACACGTCCTCGATCCGGAGATCGTCTCCGGTCAGGCGGATCGCAGTCGCCTGAGCCATCGCGCGGCCAGTCTAGCTTCGAGTGGACCGGGCAGACTCACGCCGTGGCAGACCCACTCACCGCTGAGCCCGAAGAAGCGCTCGTCGATGCCACGCTGCCAACGGAACGAAGCGTGCAGCTCTTGCGGCGGCCCGACTTCCGCCGAACGTATGCCGCGGTCATCGTCAGCGATCTCGGGGACGCCTTCCAGTACGTCGCCTTGATGTGGTTCGCGCTCGTCGCCGCGGGCCCGCTCGGCATCCTCGCGGTTCGATTGGCGGACAGCATCCCGGCGTTGCTCTTTGGCCTGCACGGCGGAGTCGTGGCCGACAGCCGCGACCGCCGAGCGACGATGATCGCCGCCGACCTGGTTCGGGGGGCGGTGCTCGTGCCGATTGCGGTCGCGGGGCTCACGGGACAACTCCAGCTGTGGATGCTCGTCGTCGCTACGTTCGCCGTGGTCACCGCGACGAGCTACTTCGAGCCTGCGTACGGCGCGCTTCTGCCCACGCTCGTCGAGCGGCGGAACGTGCAGGCGGCGAACGGTCTCGTGCGGGCTTCTGCAGAGGCCGTGCGCGTCGGCGGCTGGGCGGCTGCCGCCGGCTTGCTCGTCTTCATGCCTCTCAGCGTTTTCTTCCTGTTCAACGCCGGGTCGTTCTTCGTGTCCGCCTTGCTGATCTCCGGCGTCCGGGCGCGCCGAGCCCACGGAGAGGCCGTCGTGACGCCTCGGATCCGCGAGGGCTTCGCAGCGTTGCGGCCTCGTCGCGCCCTGGCGATCGGCGTCGTTGTCCTGGGTCTGGCGGTCACGATCAGCTCAGGGACCTGGATGGTGGGCGTCCCTCAGTTCGTACGCAAGACCCTCGACCTCGGCGCAGGGAGCTTCTCGCTGATCGCCGGCGCCTATGCGGTTGGAGCGGTGGCCTCGGGCGCAGTCCTGTCGCGTGTTCGTGTCCGCCACAAGGTGCGCCTGGGTCTGCTGCTCTGGACCGGCTATGCCGCCGGGTATGCGCTCTTCGCGCTCGCCGGCTCTCTGCCCCCCGCTCTCCTCGGCGGGGTGATCATGGGGGCGATCCAGGCAGGCGTTATCGTGCTGCTCTACTCCGCAGCGCAGGAGGAGGTGCCCGACGCCATACTGGGACGGGTGGTGGGATTGATCTCGCTCGTCCACCGCGGGGCCCATGCAACGGGTCTCCTCCTCATCGGCCCGCTCTTCGCTGTACTCGCCACCCGCTCGGTCTTCGCCGCGGCAGCAATCGCGCTGCCGCTCGTCGGCCTGGCCGGGCTCACGTTGCTCAGAGCCGCGCCCGCTCCAGCAGACGCAGCTCCAGCACGTGCGAGGCACTGAAACCCTCGATCCGCAGCACACTCTCTGCGGCGGCAAGCGCGGCACCGGCGGGCATCAGCCCCACCAGCTCCGCACCGGCGACCCCCGTTCCACGTGCACGCGCCTCCTGATCGACCCGCGCAACGATCTCGTGCAGCGCGGCCGCCTCGTAGTCCTCGACGTTCATGCTCACTTGCGTGCGCCCGATGCTCGGCAGGACGAGCCCGAGCGCGCGAACGCCGGGGAAGCCACCGCCCCGCTCGCGGACGAGCGCGGCGATCGCGCGGGCGACAGCGACGTCGTCGGTCTCGAGATTCACGTTGAAGGCGATCAGCGGCCGGCGCGCACCGACGATCACGCCTCCGGCGCGTTCGTCGAGTCGGGACGGCCCGAAGTCAGGTTCGAGCTCGCCCGCATCGATGCGGCGCTGTAGCTCGCCCGGGCCTCCTTGCCGGTAGAAGGCCGGGCCACGACCGGGAGCGGATTCTCCGTACAGAAAGACCGGTAGTCCGAGCTCGGTGCCGATCCGCTCGGCAACTCGCATGGCGCAGATGCGAGCGCGCTCCGCGTGGGTAGGGTCGAGCGCGACGATCGGAACGACGTCCGCCGCTCCGATCCGCGGGTGCGCTCCCTCGTGCGCGCGGAGGTCGATGCGCTCGCGCGCACAGGCGATCCCCGCGAGCAACGCCTCGACCAGCGCCTCATCCTCGGCGACGAGCGTGAAGACCGAGCGGTTGTGGTCGACGTCGGCGTGGACGTCGAGTACCTCGGCGGACCGCGCCAGCGCATCGCGAATGGCGTCGATGGTGCCGCGGTCCCGCCCCTCGGAGAAGTTCGGCACCGACTCGAGCGGCAGGTCCACCACGCGTACTCTACGAACCGTGAAGGCGTACTACGACCGGCGCGCCCCGGAGTACGACGACTGGTGGCTCGGCGAGGGCCTCTTCGCCGACCGCGACCGACCCGGGTGGGACGAAGAGCGCGGTCAGCTCGCTACGGTTATCGCCGACTTGCCGCCGCTGCGAACGCTCGACGTCGCCTGTGGCACCGGTTTCCTGACGAAACACCTGCGTGGAGAGGTGGTCGGCATCGATGCGAGCGAGCGCATGCTCGAGCTGGCACGAGTGCAGGTGCCGAACGCGACGTTCGTGCAGGGAGAGGCGCTGTCGCTGCCCTTCGAGGACGGCGCATTCGAGCGCGTCTTCACGAGCTACTTCTATTGCCATCTGGAAGAAGGGGACCGCGAGCGCTTCCTCACCGAAGCGCGGCGCGTCGCGTCCGAGCTCGTCGTCGTCGCGTCCATTCGGCGTGCGGATGACCTGCCCGAGCGCTGGGACGACAGGCTGCTGAAGGACGGTTCGCGCTGGACGGTCTACAAGCGGGTGTTCGAAGGCGCAGACCTCGCGCGCGAGCTCGGCGGAGAGGTCGTCTTCAAGGGGCGCTGGTTCGTCGTCGTTCGCGCTTGACCCGCCGGCGCTCGTCGTATCGGTCATTCGCTTCGCTGCAGCGCGACCTGCGGGCCTGCAGGGCCTGCATCGAAGCCGGCTTTCACCTCGAGTCCCTCCCGGTCCTCAACGACTACGTCGGCCAGCGCGCCTACATGTACGGCCAAGCCCCCGGCGTGATCGAGGGCGAGGAGCGACGACCGTGGCGCGGACGCGCAGGCAAGACGCTCCGGCGCTGGCTCGAGCTGGACGAGGACGAGTTCTACGGGGCGTTCTATTGCGCGTCCGTCACACGCTGCTATCCGGGCCGAGCCGCGTCCGGGCGGGGCGATCGCACACCGACCCCACGCGAGCAAGAGCTTTGCTCTTTCTGGCGGGACTGGGAGCTCAACCTCCTCCGGCCGCAGCTCATCGTGCCCGTCGGCGGCCTCGCAATCCGGCGTCTCCTCGGGCTCACGGGTCTCAGCGACTGCATCGGACGGATTTACGAATACGAGGGCGCGGTCGTGGTGCCGCTGCCGCACCCGTCGGGTGCCAGCGGATGGCTGAATGCGCCCGCGAATCGAGAGCTGACGTCCGCTGCTGCGCGCCTGGTCCGATCCCAGCTCGCGAGTCTGTAGAGACAACGTGCGCCGCTAGATTTCAGGGGTGAAGGAGCACAGCGGCATGCCGTATCGAGTCACCTTTGCCCGGCTGCTCGGGTTCCTTCGCCCGTACAAGCTCTCACTCGTCGTCTCGATCGTGCTTGCCGTTGCCTCGCAGGGAGCGCAGATTGCGCTCGTCTGGGTGACGAAGCACGTGATCGACGACGCGATCACCCCGCACGACTCGAGCAGGCTCTGGTTGTACGTCTGGGCGATCGTCGGCCTCGGCGTGCTGCGGGCAGCGCTCATGGCCGGGCGGAGGCTCATCTCCGGCAAACAGGCGCTCGCCGTCGAGATGGACATGCGCCAGGGCCTGTACGCGCATCTCGTTCGGCTGTCGTTCGGGTTCTACGACCGACACCAGACCGGGCAGCTGATGTCACGTGCGACGGTCGACCTGCAGGGTGTTCGCTTCTTCCTCGGCTACGGGTTGATCTTCTTCTTCCAGAACGCCCTCACGGTCCTGTCCGTGACCGCGGTCCTCTTCTTCTTCGAATGGAAGCTCGCACTGATCGCACTCGCAATCACGCCCGTGCTGGTCGTCCTCGCGTACAGGTACAGCCACGTGGCGCATCCAACGCTTCGGGACGTACAGCAGAAGCTGGCCGACGTCGCCACCGTCGCCGAGGAGAACATCGTCGGTGTCCACGTCGTCAAGTCGTTCGCACAGGAGCCGCAGGAGGAGGAGAAGTTCCGCGGCCGCTCCGAGGCCGTGTTCCAGCAAACCCTGCGCGCCAACCGCCAGCGCGCGCTCTACGTTCCGTTCATCTCCTGGGTGCCGCTGCTCGCGCAGGGCGCGGTCCTGCTGGCCGGCGCGCGCATGGTGACGAGCGGCGAGCTGAGCGTCGGCGGCTTCGTCGCCTTCAACCTCTACCTGGGCATGCTGATCATGCCGTTGCGCTCCCTCGGGATGTGGGTCGGGCAGGCGCAGCGCGCCACCGCGTCAGGGGAGCGGATCTTTCAGGTGATGGACGAGCCCGAGGAGATCGCGGAGCGGCCGGGCGCCGTCGTGCTGCCCGAGGGCCGAGGCCGCCTGTGCTTCGACTCGGTCGGCTTCGAGTACCTCGAGGGACACCCGGTGCTCCGGGACATCGACCTGGACATCGAGGCGGGCAGGACAATCGCCCTGATCGGGCATACCGGCTCGGGCAAGACGACGCTCACATCGCTCGTGCCACGCTTCTACGACGTCACGTCCGGGCGGATCACGCTCGACGGCGTGGACGTGCGCGACGTCACGCTGACGTCCCTCCGGCATGCAATCGGCGTCATCTCCCAGGACCCGTTCCTCTTCTCCGCGACCGCGCGCGAGAACATCACGTTCGGCGCGCCGGGTCTCGACGACGCAGAGGTGGAGCGCATCGCACGGCTGGCACAGGCACACGAGTTCGTCCAGCGGCTGCCCGAGGGATACGACACCATCATCGGCGAGCGCGGGATCACGCTCTCCGGAGGACAGCGCCAACGGCTGGCGATCGCCCGCGCGCTCGCCGTCGACCCGCGCGTCCTCATCCTCGACGACGCGACCGCGTCGGTCGACGCGTCGACCGAGGCGCGCATCCGCCTCGGCCTGCGCGAGGCGATGCGCAACCGGACGACGCTGATCATCGCCCACCGCCTGTCGACGATCGCTCTGGCCGACGAGATCGTCGTCCTGGACGACGGCCGCATCGCCGCCCGCGGCACGCACGAGGAGTTGCTCGACACGAGCCCGGTCTACCGCGACATCTACGACCATGGCCTGCTGGAACGCCAGTTCGCAGACGCCGTCGAAGCCCGTGCCGAAACCGATGCGCTCGAGGCGGCCTCATGACGTTCCGGCTCGGCGCTGAATCGGCACAGACACGCGTGGCCTCGTCGGGTAGCGTCGACCGCGGGTGGCGGGTGGAAGCACTCCCCTCCCGGGTGGGGACGCGCGCGCGTGTACCTGGGGAGGGCGGCGGCCGATGAGGGTCTGGCAGCCCGGAAGCCACCTGAGCTCGATCAAGAAGGTCGAGGTCGACGATTGGTCGTGGCGGCGGACGCGTCGCCGCATCGCCACGCTCGCTCGGCTCACGCGCCCGTACAAGGCGCGCACATCCCTCTCCGTCGTGTCGCTGCTCGCCGCCACCGCCACGGCGCTCGCCCCGCCCTTCCTCGCGAAGTACGCGGTCGACGACGGTATCCGTCGGCACGACCTCGGCAAGCTGTGGTGGATCGTCGGCGCCTTCGTACTGGCGGGGCTGCTGAACTGGGCGATGAGCTACGTGCAGACGTACCTCACCGGGTGGGTCGGGGAGCGCATCCTCGCCGACCTGCGGATCGGTCTCTTCCGCCATCTGCAGCGACTCTCGCTCGGGTTCTACGAGCGGACGCGCGCCGGGGTGATCATCAGCCGCCTCACGAACGACGTCGAGGCGATCGACCAGCTCGTCACCGATGGGGTCACGAGCCTCGTTCAGAACACGCTCACGCTCCTGGGCACGGCGATCCTGCTCTTCGTCCTCGACTGGCGCCTGGCGCTCGCCACGTTGGCCGTGATCCCGCTGATGAGCGTCGCAACGGTCATCTTCCGCGTCCGCTCAACGCGCGCGTACCGCGCAGTCCGCGAGCGGCTCGGTCTGGTCACGGCAACGCTCGCCGAGGACATCGCGGGCATGCGCGTCGTGCAGGCGTTCACGCGCGAAGAAGCGAACACCCACAACTTCCGGAAGGTGAGCGAGCGCTACCGCGATTCGAACATGGAGACGGTCGTCCTGAACGGTCTCTACTTCCCGTTCGTCGACCTCCTGTCCTCGATTGCGCTCGCGGTCGTCCTGGGCTACGGCGGGCATCTGTACTTCAACGGAGACGTCACTCTGGGAACGCTGTTCGCGTTCATGCTCTACGTGCAGAACTTCTTCGACCCGGTGCAGCAGCTCTCGCAGCTGTACAACACCTTCCTGTCCGCGACCGCTGCGCTCGACAAGATCATGGACGTCATGGACGAGACCCCGGAGGTACACGATCGGCCCGGGGCGCAACCGCTCCCGCCGGTGGAGGGCCACGTCCGCTTCGAGAGCGTCCGGTTCAGTTACGGCGACGGGCCGGAGGTCTTGCACGAGCTCGAGCTCGACGTGCCCGCTGGGACGACGGTGGCCCTCGTCGGTCACACCGGTGCCGGCAAATCGACGATCGCGAAGCTCCTCGCACGTTTCTACGATCCGCGTGAGGGCCGGATCACGATCGACGGCCACGATCTGCGAGACGTGACGCAGGCCTCCCTCCGTCACCAGCTCGGCATCGTGCCGCAGGAAGGCTTCCTGTTCGCCGGCAACGTGACCGACAACATCGCCTTCGGCCGGCCGGACGCCACGTTCGAGCAGGTCGTCCAGGCCGCGCAAACGGTCGGGGCGCACGACTTCATCCTCCGGCTCGAGGACGGCTACGAGACCGAGCTGCAGGAACGGGGCTCTCGGCTCTCGCTCGGGCAGCGCCAGCTGATCGCACTGGCGCGCGCCCTGCTCGCCGACCCGCGCATCCTGATCCTCGACGAGGCGACGTCCTCGGTCGACATCGGCACGGAGCGGAAGATCGAGCGGGCGTTGCGGCTTCTCCTGGCCGGCCGAACGGCGTTCATCATCGCCCACCGCCTGTCGACGATCCGCGGTGCCGACCTGATCGTCGTGCTCGAGCGCGGCCGGATCGTCGAACAGGGGACGCACGAGGAGCTACTGGCCAGGCGCGGCCTTTACACGTCTCTCTATGGAGACTGGGCCGCAGACGTGGCCTAATACGCGGATGGCCCTCGACAAGGAGACCGAAGAGCGGATCGACCAGCCCGTCTCGGAAGAGGCCGAGCGCGAGACGCGCCTCACTCCGACCCAGGCGGTCGCGCAGATGAAGATCAACGTGCCGGTCCGCGGGAACCGGAAGCTGCGGCGGATCCTGGAACGGGTCAACGCGGATACGCAGCTGAAGGCGTGGTGGCACGCGTCGAACGTGAACGCCGTGGCTCGGATGCACATCAACGACCACTCCTGGGTGCACATCCAGATCGTCGCCAACATCGGGCTGAAGCTCCTGCGCCAGCTTGAGAAACATCATGTGCAGCCCTCGCTGGTGGGCGACTACGGGTACGAGAACGACGATTCGGAAGTGGTCGTCCTGCTCGCCGCGCTGACCCATTGCGTCGGCATGGCCGTGCATCGTGAGGGTCACGAGGACTTCAGTCTCTTCCTCGCCGAGCCGAAGCTGCGAGAGCTGCTCGAAGGCATCTACGAAGAGCCGGATCTGACCGTCATCGTCTCGGAGGTCCTCCAGGCGATCACGAGCCACCGCGACTACGGCAAGCCGCTGACCCTCGAGGCCGGAATCGTGCGCGTCGCCGACGCGCTCGACATGGAGCAGGGACGTTCGCGGATTCCATTCGCCCGCGGCTCGATCTCGATCCATTCGCTCAGTGCGGCGGCGATCGAGGACGTCGCGATCAAGGACGGCGAGGAACGCCCGATCCTGATCGAGATCACGATGAACAACTCCTCGGGCATCTACCAGGTGGACAGCCTGCTGAAGGCGAAGCTGCAGGGCTCGGGGCTCGAGCCCTACGTGGAGGTCGTCGCGCACATCGACACCGAGGCGGAGAAGCGCCTGGTGCCGATCTACCGGCTCGAGACCTGAAGAGGAGGCCCATACGGGATTCGAACCCGTGCCGCCGCCGTGAGAGGGCGGTG
>Ga0066709_100005150_pt1 | contig 10667 bp, 7 predicted proteins | sample GraSoiAngelo_158_FD_79665 | JGI IMG/M metagenome (GOLD analysis project Ga0066709, IMG submission 79665) | Grasslands soil microbial communities from the Angelo Coastal Reserve, California, USA - 14_1009_16_30cm | ecosystem: Environmental > Terrestrial > Soil > Grasslands | place: USA... | reverse complement strand
TTCCTCACTCCGCCAGCCGTCTTGGATGGTGTCGCCTTTGATCATCTCCCACAGCAGGTGTGCGCGCCCGCGAGTCGAGTGCTCCTCTTCGCGCGTCACGCGAAAACTAGGGCACATGACGCCGCCTTCATATTGCCGGCACTTTCCTACCCCGACGCAGCGCAACATGGCATGCGCCATACTTTCGCGATCCTGGGCAAATTGGAAATGTGTCCCAGGCTCCCACGGTCGATAGTCGGCTCCTAACCGCAGGTTTTCATCCAGACGATTTGGCTCGACGACCTTGCCGGGATTCATCTTCCAGTCCGGATCCCAGATCGCCTTGAACACGCAGAACGCTTGCACCAGTTCGGGCCCGAACATTCTTTCCAAAAGCTCGGCGCGCGCCTGCCCATCTCCGTGCTCGCCGGACAGCGATCCACCATAACTGACGACCAGGTCGGTTGCATCTTCCATAAATTTTCGGAAACGGACGATACCGTCCTTCGATTGCAGATCGAAGTTAATGCGATTGTGCACGCAGCCATGACCGAAGTGGCCATACAGACTGCTTTGGAGCCCATGCCTGTCCAAAAGCTTGTGGAGATCGCGAAGGTACGCTCCCAGTTTTTCCGGAGCGACAGCCGAATCCTCCCACCCTTCCCAGGTAAGCGCCTCGCCGGGCACGTGCGAGAGAACTCCAAGGCTGGACTCGCGAACCTCCCAGACGCGCTTCATCTGTTGCTTGTCGGTGAAGAGGCGCATATTGGCTGGAGTTGGGCCGCGCTTCAGTGAGTTCATCAGCTTGTGAGCTGGGGCTTCAGCGTCGGCGGCCTTCTCCGCGCCAAACTCCGCCAGAAGCCAGCTGCCACCTTGGGGCAGCAATGCCAGACCCTCTGAGTTAATTCCCTTGCGTCGCGTGTGCTCGACCAAAATATCGTCCATACCTTCGAGGCCAATCGGCCCGTAAGACATGACATCGGGAACATGATCGGCGCACTGGAAAATATCCGGCCAGCCAATCGCGAGCAGGACACGGGCCGGCGGGCTCTCGACTAATCTGCAGTCAGCTTCGAGCACCGTGACGCACGTGCCTTCGGAACCGACCAGCGCCCGGGCGACGTGAAAGCCATTTTCCGGCAGCAGATAATTCAGGTTGTACCCTGAAACGCGGCGCGGGATGTCGGGATACTGGCGGCGCACGAGCTTGGCGTACTTGTCACGCAGTGTTCTGAGACCCGCATAGATTTCCCCGCGGCGGCCGCCTTCTCCGGTGATCTTCTCCATCTCTTCATCGCTTGTCTGTGCAACTTTCATCCGCAGGCCGTCGTAAGCGAGAATCTCGAGCGCCTCGATGTTGTCATCGGTCTTGCCGGCCATCACGGAATGCACGCCGCAGGAGTTGTTCCCGATCATTCCACCGATCGTGCAGCGGTTGTGAGAGGCGGGGTCCGGGCCGAAAGTGAGGTGATGTTTTTCAGCTGCATTGCGGAGGTGGTCGAGAATGACGCCGGGTTGAACGCGGGCAATCCGGCGGACGGGATCGATCTCGAGAATCTCCGCCATGTACTTGGAGAAGTCGAGCACCACCGCAACATTGCAGCATTGACCGGCAAGAGAAGTGCCGCCGCCGCGACATAAGATTGGCGCTCCGTATTGTCGTGCGATGAAGACAGTGGCGAGAACGTCGTCCACATCTCGTGGCAGCACTACCCCGATTGGAATCTGCCGGTAATTGGAGCCGTCAGTCGCATAGAGAGCTCGGCTGCCGCGGTCAAAACGCACGTCGCCGCGCAGTTCGCGCCGCAAAGCAGATTCCAGGGCAGCGGCATCTACTGCCGCCGATTTTGATGTGGCAGCAATTTGCGTGAATTGGTCGGGCATTGGGCAGTTAGGCGAATGCAGAGTATATCGTGGCTGTGCCGCAGGTAGGCTTAGGCGGCCCTGGTCCCCACTGCTGGCAAAAATGGTCGACGCAGGCTGGCTGGTAAAGAAGACTGACCCAGGCGTCTACACATAGAGAGTCAGGAGAGTGATCGCGGTAAACTGGCGCCCATCCTGCCTTTTGGAGAACACGTACAGGAAAAACTGACCCATCCTAAGTACAACCTGCAAACCCTCCCCTGCCGTCTCACCTATGTAGGTGACCGGAGGCAACAGTGGCAACGGCGGCCGAACTCGGGCAAATCGCGCTCCGCAACGGACGCTCTAGGAAGAAATACAACGCAATCGTCGCAGCCATCTCCGGAATTCTGCCCGGACTGATTTTCGGCTTTTTTCTTCATCCCAGTTGGCAACGTTGTTTGATCGGGTTTGTTATTGGGCTGGTGTGGGGCAATGCATTTGAGTACTCTTACCACCGCTGGATGTTGCATCGCCCGCGCGGAGCGTTCTCCAAAGGCCATCTCGAACACCACATGAACGTCGGCACCGCCGAAGAGCCCGAACATGTGTCTCTGGGCAGGTCTCCCCTGCATATCGCACTTTTGTTTGCCAGTAATGGTGTTCTGGTGGTTCCCGTCGACCTTCTCCTCGGCCTCCATGTCATCCCCGGCATTTTCGTCGGCTGGGCTGTTTACTTAATCGCTGCCGAAGATATCCACTGGCGCATTCACATGAATGGCTGGCTGCCGCCGGGTTTGCGCTTTGCGCGCGCCTACCACATGAGCCATCACGATTACTCGAACACGCGTTACAACGTGTTTTTGCCGCTCTTCGATATGCTGTTCGGAAACCGCGGTTTGCCACAGCAGAGCTGACCGCGCTTAATGCATCCTCACTCCGTGCGCAGCGCGGTCATCGGCTCCATGGTGGCGGCGCGACGGGCGGGCACGACGGCAGCCACAAAAGCCGCCAAGCTCAGCACCGCAGTCGTGATCAGCAAAATGTTGGGATCGTAGGGCTTCACTCCGAACAGTTGAGCAGCCATGGCGCGTCCACCCAGAATGGTTGCCGGAATGCCAATCACCAGGCCGATGGCGATCTGCAGGAAGGCTCGGCTTAAAACCAGTTTTAGAACTCTGAGCCGGTCCGCGCCCAGCGCCATGCGAATGCCGATCTCACCCGTGCGGCGCTCCACCGCGTAGGCGGTCACGCCGTACAGGCCGATCGAGGCCAGCGCCAGCGCCAGCAGGCCAAACAACGAGGTCAGCTTGGCGATCATCCTGGGCTGGGTAAAGTTTCCGTCAACCTGGGCGGCGAAGCTCATAAAGTCAATCACTGCCAGATCGGGATGGACTTGCGCGATAGCCCGCCGCACTTGAGGCTCAAGGCCCGGAACATTGCCATTTGTCCTGATCTCGACAGCATTCAAATAGTGGCTGCGGTCTTCAAACATGACGAACCGCGGCTCGTCATAGTGAATGGCCTGCGAACCGGCAAGAAAGAACATCGGCGGGACCTTCTCCGTCGGATTGCGGTACCAGGTGTCTTCGGTTACGCCGACGATCTCGAAATTTCCCGCATATTTCATGTCCAGGTCGCCGAAGTGCTTTCCGATCGAGTTTTCATCCTTGAAGAACTTTTTCGCAAATGTCTGATTCACCACTGCAACCGGGCGCGAGGTGGGCGTATCCTGCAGGGTAATGGCCCGGCCCTGCACGATTTTTGTGCCGATGGTATCGAAGTAGTCTTCGGTCACCCGCACCCAGGAAGCACCATTCTGATTGCTGTCCGGCGGAGGCGGCGCCTGGCCTTCGATATAGACAGTTTCGCCCCAGTTGTCGCCCTCCATCGGGCTATACAGAGAAAAGCTCACCTGGGCCACGCCTGGAATCGCTGCCAGCGTGTCATGAAGCTGGCGATAGAGCGCGGGAATCTGCGCCGGCTTGTAGCCCGCCATCGTGGGATCGATATGTGAAATGTAGCGATTGGCGGTTTCGAAGCCGAAGTTCTGATGCTGCATGTTATGGAGACTCTGCGTCAGCAATCCTGCCGCGCAGAGCAGGATTAACGATAACGCTGCCTGCGCCACCACCAGCGATTCCTGTGTCCACTTTCCGCTGCGCCGGGTTGAACGGTTGGCGCCGCGCAGGGCGTCCGCCGGATTGGCGGCGGCCGTCATCCAGGCCGGCACCACGCCAAAAAAGATTCCGGTGAGCAATGCCACGCCAAAGGTGAAACCCAGAACCGGCAACGAGGGTGTGGGATCGATGGCCACATAGTTCTGCTGAAAGGCCAGGCGCATGATGAGGCGCGTCCCGGCGAAAGCGAAGACAATCCCCACCGCCCCGCCGAACAGCGCCAGCACCGTGCTTTCGGTGAGCACCTGCCTGATCTGGCGCGCTTGTGAGGCTCCAAGGGCCGCACGGATCGAGGTCTGCTGGGCGCGTTGCACGGCGCGAGCGAGCATCAGGTTGGCCACATTGGCGCAGGCAATCAGCAGAACAAAAGCGGAGATCATCATCAGCAGGCGCAGCCCGGCCTGGTATTCGTCGCGCATCGTCTGCACCCCGTTACCGCCGGGGGAGAGATGCAGCGTCTGCTTAGGGACGAGTTCCCGTTCGCCGGGCTGCAGCTTGCTCATCGGCCCCAGCAGCCACTGCTGCAGCTCCAGCTGCAACTGCGCCTCGATCTTCTTGACATCGGCGCCCGGTTCAATGCGGCCCATGACGTTCAGCCAATCCGCAGTGGGAAGATCCAGCAGGCTGGTGGGGCTGTCGACGAGCGGCTCGTCTGCCAGAGGAATCCAGAAGGCGGGGATACTCTCCATGCGATCGCCAAAAAATCCCGGCGGCGCGATACCCACTACAGTGAAGGGCTGGCTGTTGATGATGAAGGTCGCCCCCACCACCGACCGGTCGAGTCCATACTTCTGCTGCCAGGTGCGGTAGTTCATCACGGCTACCGGCTCCGCGCCTTTGCGGTCGTCCTGCGCATTGAGTACCCGCCCAGCGAACCCGCCAATGCCGAACGTGGAAAAGTAATTTCCGGAGACAAACTCGCTGCGTTGCGACTCCGAGGGTTGATTGCTCCCCACGCGGCGCACCCCGATCAGATTGCGTCCGGACTGGAAGCCGGCAAGTTCCCTGAAGCCGCGCGTGTTGTTGCGGAAGGTGAGGTATTTGTCATAAGAAAACAGCGACCAGCTGTCCTGAAGGCCGCCGTTGACGCAGCAATTCTCGACGTCGCCGACACGATAGAGTTCGTTTGGCCTGGCGACCGGCAGGGACTTGAGAAGAACCGCATGCACCAGGGTGAAGATGGCGGTGGTTGCCCCGATGCCCAGCGCCAGGGTCAACACTGCGGTGGCGCTAAAACCGGGAGCGCTGGCGAACTGCCGGAGGGCGTAGCGGGTGTCATCCAGGAGCTGCATGGGTCTTTCTCCTGACCGGTGTATACGGGCGTCGCGGACGTCAGGTTCGAAAGAAGTTTTGAGTAAGGCGATCTTGACGCATGCGCTGCGGCTTAGACGGCAGGTTTCCTGAAACGTAAGCGGAATTGCTCTCGAAAGTCTCGGCTAACCTGAAAGTTACTATCGCGTCCACAATACAAGCAGGTATGCTGCACGAATATGGGAGTTTCCGTCGCGGTGCTCGCCAGTGGCAGCCGGGGAAACTGTGCCCTCGTATCGAGTTCCCGCACGCGCGTTCTTGTCGACGCCGGCATTTCATGTCGCGAGACTTTTAAGCGCCTGAAAGCCGCCGGCGACGAGCCGCGAACTCTTTCAGCCATTCTCATCACTCACGAACACAACGACCATGTGTACGGCCTGCTTACGCTCGCGAAGAGGCTTGCAGTTCCAGTCTTCATGACCGGCGCCACCCATCACGCGTGGTCAAAGATGATGCGCGACGAAGCCGGCGCAGCTCCGCAGTTGAGCAGGCTGGAAGCTTTCGCCGCAGGAAAGACTTTCACGATCGGGGATATTGCCGTCGCAGCTTTCACCATTCCCCACGACGCCGCAGATCCCGTCGGATTCACTTTTCGAGCCGAAGGCATAAAAGTTGCCATTGCCACTGACCTGGGCTATCTGCCGCGCAATGTATGCGATCACCTGCAGGGGTGCGATGTTCTGGTGCTGGAATCCAACCATGACACCGAGATGCTTCGCGGCGGCCCTTATCCCTGGTCAGTAAAACAACGTGTTATGAGCCGGGTTGGCCACCTTTCCAACGAAGATCTCGCGGATTTTTTCAGCAGCGATTATGATGGAAGCGCATCCTATGTAGTGCTGGCACATCTCTCCGAGCGGAACAATCATCCCGAATTGGCGCGGAGAGCAGCGGAAAAAGCCCTGGGTCCCCGGCGTACGCTTCTTCAGAACCGCGTGATGCTGGCAGCGCAATTGGAAGCCATGGAAGTGATTCGCCTGTAGGCTGTATGAATGAGTGTGTTGATCCAATCGTAGGCAAAATTCTAGCCGGCTGGCGATATGATATTTCCGGCCTGGCGCCAGAGATGCGCGGCGACTACGAAGATCACTTCAGTTCCTGTGACCATTGCCGTTCGTGGCAGCGGCTGCATCGCGGCATCGACCTGGGACTAATCGCGCTGGCCTCGATCTCCGCGGCCATGTTTCTGCTGGCCTTCGGCGTCATCCGCCACCTCGGACCACGGCACGCTTTCTGGCTGGAATTGATTGCGCTCGCCGGCTTCGCTTTGTCCGCTCTGATCTGGCTGGTTGTGGCGGTGGCGACTCCCGCACCGGTCGCGCTGGTCGACGCAGCAAAGGTCGGTGCACGGCATGTGCATGACCGTTTGCCGCAGGAAATTCGCGAGCGTCTGCCGGAGGAGCTCAGGCTGAAAATTACCGGATCGTAGCGGGTTGATCTGAACCTGTGATGAGGAATTTATCAAAACTGCTTGTCTGCACGGGGCTGTTGGCTCTCGTTTGGGGGCAATTGCCGCAATTACAAGCCCGCGCCTCCAGCTGCCACTCGCATCAGCACTCCCCGGCATCGAATTCCTCGCCACGGGGGCATCAATGCTGCCAGGCCGGGCACAATTCAGCAGTGCCGCAGAATGGGATGGAATTTGCCAGCCCTGTACAGCTCGCCAGGATTGAGCCGCTGGTGATGATCACCTCGCAGCCCTTTACAGTTCCGTCCCCATCCGTTCTCCCAACCAATCTTCCAGGCCATAGTCCTCTTCGGATCTAGATAGGCGCCGCAGTCGCAACGTGATTGCAAACGCCCGGCTGAGACCCTGGCATTTCAAAGGTTCCTGCAAAGCGAGACGGAGATGACGTGGCAAATACCGCATTTTTGTTAGCGACGGCGATCCTGCTGCTGGCTCGCGTTGCCTCGGCGCAAACCCAGGAGCCCGAGCATGGCATGACACATCCGTCACAAAAGCCGATGCAACAGATGCCGGGCATGAGCGGGCACCATGAATCAAAATCACTGATCGCCGTGGTCGAGCACCACGCTGCCTCCGGCACCGATGCTGCCCCTGCTTCTACCCCCGAGCACATGATGATGGGCGCGCGATACGGCTGGAGGTTCATGTTTCACGCAGAGGCGTTCTTAACTGAACTGCAACAGAGTGGGCCGCGTGGTTCTGACAAATTTTTCTCAACCAACTGGTTCATGCTGATGGCACAGCGCCGGTTTGGGAGAGGCACGTTCACGGCTAAGTCCATGTTGAGCCTTGACCCCGCAACCGTCTCGAACCGCCGCTATCCCGAGCTCTTTCAGGAAGGTGAAACCGCGTTTGGCCGTCCGATCGTGGATGGGCAACATCCCCACGACTTCGTGATGGAGCTGGCGGCTTTATACGACTACCGGCTCGGGGAGAAGATGTTGCTGTCGTTCTATGCTGCTCCGGTCGGAGACCCGGCGCTGGGACCGGTAGCGTACCCGCATCGGGCCTCCGCAGCTGAAAATCCCATCGCGCCGCTGGGGCATCACTTAGAGGACTCCACGCACATTGCGAGCAACGTGGTCACGCTCGGCGTCACACATGAGAATCTTAGGCTCGAAGCATCCGGATTTCACGGCCGTGAGCCTGATGAAGAGCGTTGGGATATTGACTCCGGCAAAATCGACTCCTGGTCCACACGCCTGACGTTTAACCCAGGACGGAACTGGAGCTTCCAGTATTCATTGGCATATCTGCGCAGCCCGGAAGCCTTGCAGCCGCTCGAAGATGTGAGGCGGATGACAGCTTCGCTCAGTTACAACCGGCCGCTGCGTTCGGGAAACTGGTCGTCCATGCTGCTTTGGGGACGCAATCAGAGTATGGCGGACGGGAACGTAGGGAACGGTTATCTGCTGGAATCGACTCTGCACTTTGCCGACCGGAATAACGTCTGGACCCGTATCGAGAACGTGGATCGCACCAACGCGTTGCTGTTAGGCGAGAATCCAGAACCAGCAAACTTTACGGAGCATTACTTCGCACGCGCGCAGGCATACACAGTCGGCTACGACCGCGAGGTCGGCCGTTTGCCGCATCTTTCAACAGCCATTGGCACGCAGATCACCTGGTACGGCCTGCCCGATGCACTGAAGCCGACCTACGGCTCGCATCCCCTGGGCGGAATTGTTTTTCTCCGCCTTCGTTTTTAGTGAGCAGGATTCTGTGACGAGAGCTAAAGAGTGCCGATTCACCACGCCACCTCTGCGAACTTTGCGCTCTTAGCGGTTCAAAGTCTTGCACGGGCTGCACTATTCCACCGCTGTTGCCGGCTCCGGCACCAACCCGCAAAATCGCGGTTCATGGCAAGCTCCATGATGCACAATCAAATTGATGGATACGTCACTCAAAGTGCTTCAAATCATCCGTGCGGCGATGCTGGCCGCCATTGTGCTCTACGCAGTTATTGCCCACCTACTGCTGCCCGCCCGTCCAGCACCTGAGCCAATGTCGCTCTACATCGTCGCGCTCCTCTCAGTGATAGACGTAATGGGGATTATCTTGGTGCGCCAGTTGTTCGTGTCCCGTTCTCTGTCCGTTCTGGCTACTCAACCAACTGACACCAGGGACCTGTCTCAGTGGCGAGCCGGGTATCTGCTGACGTACTGTTTGAGCGAAGCTATCGCCGTGTTTGGCTTAGTGCTGAATGCTCTTGGATACACGATTCGGCAGGCAACGCCTTTCTACGTTGCCGGGTTCGCGCTCATCCTGTTTTTCCGCCCCCGCCCTCCCGTGAATGAGATAGGCTAAGAGCTGGAGGAACTGTGTCGATCAACACTCCCGAAGAACTGGAAAAAATGCGTGCTGCAGGCGCTGTTGTCCGGCGCATGTTGGATGCCATGAAGCAAGCTGTGCGGCCAAGTGTTACCACAAGAGCGTTGGATGAAGTCGGTGCCGCGGTGATGCGGGATCTCGGTGCGCAGTCCGGACCCCAGCTCGTCTACAAGTTTCCCGGCGTGAGTTGCATAAGCGTAAACGAAGAAGCAGTCCACGGCATTCCCGGTGACAAGGAACTTCAGTCAGGCGATCTCGTTAAGCTGGATGTAACCATAGAAAAAGATGGCTTCATGGCCGACGCCGCGGAAACCGTTGCCGTCGGCGACGTCTCGGAAGAGAAGCAACGCCTGCTTGTCTGCGCCGAGCGCGCCTTTGCCAAGTCGATGCTGGTAGCGCGCGCCGGCTTTCGCGTTTCAGAAATCGGACGGGTTGTGGAGCGGGAAGTGCGGCGCAACGGCTTTTCCGTGATTCGCGACCTCGGGGGGCACGGCATCGGGCGGACGATTCACGAGCCGCCGCGAGTCCCCAACTATGCCGATCCGTCCGCGAGCCAACTGCTGACAGAAGGCCTGGTAATCACCGTGGAGCCTATCATTGCCGCCGGGTCGGGGCGCGCAACCGTTGCCAAAGATGGCTGGACCGTTTGCACTGCAGACCGCAGGCCTTCCGCCCATTACGAGCACACATTGATGATCACAAAAGGCGAGCCTATCTTGCTGACCGCGGCTTAGTGCGGTCAGTGCTATTCTTCACCCATGCTGGCTAGTTACGCGATGCGGGTGGAAGATTCGCGCGGACGGCGCCATCCTGAATCGCCCCATCCCTATCGAAATGATTTTCAACGTGACCGCGATCGCGTAATCCACTCGCGCGCCTTTCGTCGACTGGAAGCCAAGACTCAGGTCTTCACGCGCCGCTACTCCGACCATTTTCGCAACCGCCTGACGCACACCATCGAGGTCGCGCAGATTGCGCGTACCATCGCTGAGCAGCTTGGGCTGAACACGGATTTTGTCGAGGCGCTCGCCCTGGTGCATGACATCGGGCATCCGCCGTTTGGCCATGCGGGAGAGAAGGCGCTGGATACTGCAATGCGGCGGCACGGGCATTTTTTTGATCATAATCTGCACGCTCTGCGCATCGTTGAGGACTTTGAGATGCGATATGCGGCGTTCCGCGGACTGAACCTGACCTTTGAATTGCGAGAAGGCATCATCAAACATTCCCGCGATTACTCGTGCGCCGAGTTCCCGCAGCTCGCCGAATATCTGCTGGATCAGCGTCCGCCGTTGGAGGCCCAGCTCATTGATCTGGCAGACGAAATCGCATACATCATCGCCGATCTGGATGATGGCTACGAAGCGCGGCTGCTATCGCTGGAGCAGAGTCGCGCGGGAGTCCCTAATTTCGAGCACGCCTACGTTGATGTAGAACGCACTTTTCCAAACGTGGCGGAAAAGTTGAAATTCAACGAAGCTCTTAAGCAACTGCTGGATAGATTTGTCGGTGATTTGATCGCCAACACTCAAGCGCAATTGCGCGTTGCTGGGGTA
>Ga0066709_100005149_pt1 | contig 10668 bp, 9 predicted proteins | sample GraSoiAngelo_158_FD_79665 | JGI IMG/M metagenome (GOLD analysis project Ga0066709, IMG submission 79665) | Grasslands soil microbial communities from the Angelo Coastal Reserve, California, USA - 14_1009_16_30cm | ecosystem: Environmental > Terrestrial > Soil > Grasslands | place: USA... | reverse complement strand
GAGTCTGAAACAAGACCTGGGCAGGAAAATTGAAGTTCAGTCGTACGCAGACGACGTACTGCTCTGCGGTGACATTCCACACGCATTTACCATGGCAGCCATAGCTCGGTCGGACGTTATGCTGCGGACGACTTTCTATGATGGCGACGCGATCTCTGTGCGGGAAGCCCTCCACCTTGGTACGGCAGTGATTGCAACTGACAATGGCATGCGACCCGGTGGTGTTCATCTTATTCCCAGGTCTGACGTGCAGGCACTCTTCCGCGCAATCGAACAGATCCTCGCCACGCCGCGTACAACAAATCATGAGAGAACTGTGCCAGACGAAAGCAACTTGCAATCGGTGTTGGAGTTGTACGAGGAGTTGCTAGGAAAATGATACATTCCTCGACGATGACTCGGGTTATAGTAGAGCTCTGGTCTGCATGAATGCTCGGCGGAAGACTGCCGATGACTTTTTTCAAGGACCGCGATCCGTAAATCCTCGGAAAGGAAATAGCACACGGAATTTGTTCTCCTGAAAGGCACAATTTAAGTCACAACTTTATGCTGCGTTCCCCTGTTATTGTTGCAACCCGACTAACTCCGAAATTCCTCAAGACATGGATTCAAAGAAATCCTTCCCTCTATCACCTTTTCCGAAAGACATTCTCGTTCTTCGTGGGGTTAGAGGGCAGTACTGTAGTAATCGAGTCCGGTCCCATGCGGGGCATGATGTTGGTGGTCGGTGAACACGTCAGTCATGCCCACATACGTGGCACTTACGAATTAGAGACACAACTCGCCATCGAACGCTTATTGTCCCCGGGGTTCATTTGCTATGACTTGGGCGCCAGCATCGGGTATCTTTCGTTGCTGATGGCACGCAAAGCTAAGCACGTATTCGCATTCGAACCTGCTCCGCATGCCGCTGCAGAGATTCGCAAACATGCGGCCGCTAACCGATTGGAGAATATCACCCTTGTGCCTAGCCCGGTGAGCGATTGTGTACGCACAGTCCACTTTAGCCTCAACAATAATGCCTACGGATCGCGAATCGCGACAGCACAATCCAAGTGGCCCACTGTTGAGCTCACAAGCATAACCTTGGATGACTTCGTCAAGATCAATCCCTCACCGGACTTCATGAAGATCGACGTCGAAGATGAGGAGGCAAAAGTGCTTCTGGGAGCTCGCTCTATCTTGCATGAGGGGAAGGCCACATTGTGCTGCGAACTCCATTCGGAAAAATCTGCTCGTGAAGTACGCCAGATCCTCTCCAATTACAGTTACACGCTACGCGACCTTGAGGGCCGTCGGTTCGAAATCTCGGGTCGGATTGTGCCAGGCGAGGTACAGGTTCTGGCTTTACCCAAGTGATAGAACCTTCGTGAGTCACACCCACTGCAGGTTTTTCGTGACCAGAAACCTGCCCAATGGCGTGTTAGCTTTTACCCATAACTTGGAATTGAAACAAGTCCGGTACAACATCCGAATGCTCTTCAGCTTAGATGTTTCAATTGGGTGCCAATCCTTCGGCGCTGTAGAGTATCCCAGGACTTCGAGTGTCTTACGTGTTACGCATTCAAACGTTCTAAGCTCTCCCGGTGGAAATTTGTCTCTCCAGCGGCCTACAGGGTTGAACGCCTCTGCTGTGTGGCTCCTGAAGGAGGTATTGGGTTCACTTACTGATCCGATACCTACTCTCCGGATCCGGTCATAGTCCAAATCGTGATTAATGAAGTTGCCCAACCGCGCTAGAGTTTCGCGCGGTTCAAGAACCAAGTCCTCAAAATGCACCTCGTAATAGTCTTCACCCAACTTTCGGCCAGACTCCCTCCCCTTGCTCACAATCCATTCCCAGTACAAGCCTGCTACCATAAGGCGCTGCGTTTGGTGCCACCCAAAAGGCCGGATCCAGCCCCCTTTTTCCAGTGACAGCGCAACATCACGACCGTCCCGGATGATGTGAATAATCAAGGCGTCAGGAATTGTCTCTTTGATCCGCTCGAGGTAAAGCAGATGTTCCGGAGTGCACTCCGCCCAGCGTTGTACTCCCTGCTGTTGCCCCATCATTTCCATCACGATGCGCAGAAAATCCCCACCATTGCGGCACTCGGCCATGACCTTTTCTTTGATTTGCTCCCTGTCGAGGCCCGTAAGCGTATACAAACGGCTTTGATACCAGGCATGCAGCAGCCGTTCCTTGTTCCGTGTTTTGCTTAGGTCGCCAAAACGCGGTTCCAGAAGGTTGATGACATTCGATTCCCCACGATATACCACAAAATTTCCTGAAGACAGCAGCATATGGTAGAGTAGCGTAGTGCCGGAGCGACCGCATCCCAAGACAAAGACCGGCGACTTGCTGCGCGGGCCTTGCCCCGGGATCAGCTTAGTTGAAGCAATCTTCGCTATTTCAGCCCCCATAGCCTTCCTTTCGAAGACGCACTTCTCTGGTTTCCTCTAGCAGAGTCCATTTGGAACGGCGAATCTAAACCTGTGCGGCAGGGGTCGCGCTAACGCCAACCTCCAATGGCATGCTAGTTCCGGGCAAGTTTCTCGTTTCCAGGAAGTTGCGATGCCACAATTCGAAAATCAAGAGTCGCCAAATGCGTCCTGAATGATTCCGACGCTTGGTAAAATGCTCATCTAGCAGCCGGCGCAAACCATCTGGGTTGAAGTATCCCCGTTGCGCAGTTCTCGGGTCCAACAATACACTCATTATCAAGTCTTTCATCTCGTGACGAATCCAGTGCACCAGCGGTAAGGCGAACCCTTGCTTGGGCCGATACAGCACGTTCCGGGGCACGCCAACCCTTTCAGCCAACTGACGAAAGATGTATTTCTGCTTTTTCCCCCTCATCTTCCACTCCGGAGGAAGCCCTGTAACCCACTCGACAAACAAATGATCGAGAATCGGGACTCTGACTTCGAGGGATGTCGCCATGCTCATCCGGTCCACCTTTGTGAGGATGTCTGAAACCATGTATGTCTTGGTATCGACATACAGCATCTGGCTGATAGGATCCTGTCCCGGAGCCTGCGCAAAATAGCGCAACATCACGTCTTCTGGCTTGCCGAATCTCTGGAGGGTCTCCCGGAAGCCGTCCGACAGGAGTGGCATATCCCGTTCAAACGCAAAGGAAATGCTGTCTATGTAGCGCTCGCGCCAAGGCAACGATACGTTATAAGAGAACCTACGCCCATGCATACTCTGCGGCAAACGAGGAATGACCTGATCACGGTACAGATCCCGCATCCAGCGGGGTACTCGTTCGAAGATTTTGCGTGCAGAATGGATGCTGTATCGGTCATATCCAGCGAAAATCTCATCGCCGCCATCCCCCGAGAGCACCACGGTTACATGTTGCCGGGCTAGGCATGAAACATAGTAGGTGGGCAAAATCGAGGAATCGCCGAAGGGCTCCTCCAACGAGCGTGTCAGCTTCTCTAGCGTTTCCACTACATTGGGCTCGAGCACGAGTTCGTGGTGCTCGGTACCAAAACGCTCCGCAACCGCTCGCGCATAGTGCGCTTCATTAAAATCGCTGTGACGAAAGCCGATTGAGAAGGTCTTGACCGGCTTTGAGCTTGCCCGCGCCATCAGAGCTACTACGGTAGACGAGTCCGTGCCTCCACTGAGCAAGGCGCCGAGTGGAACATCGGAAATTAGCCGAATCCGCACCGCCTCCGCTAACCGCGCCTCTAGTTCTTCCAGGCACTCCTCTTCACTGTGGGGCCGATTTGTGCTGTATCGGGGCAAGTCCCAGTATTGCCGAACGCGAACTCGGCCCTCCTCGAACTCAAGCAGGTGGCCCGGTGGCAGCTTCCGAATCGGCAGAAAAGAGGTAAGAGGATCGGGAATATATCCGAAGTACATATACTGCAAAAGAGCCTCATTGTTCACCGCAGCAAGTTGAGGCGCAACTGCAAGTATTGATTTGATTTCTGAGCCGAACAGCAATCGTTCACCTGCGAGTGCATAGTGCAGCGGCTTCTTGCCTAGGCGATCGCGAGCCATCAAAAGCTTGCGCTGGCGCTGATCATACAGTGCGAAGGCGAACATGCCCCGAAATTTGTGAACACAATCCGCCCCCAGTTCCTCGTAAAGATGAACAATGACTTCGGTATCGGTATGACTGCGGAAGCGGTGCCCTTGAGCTTCAAGTTCCGCCCTAAGGTCTGGAAAATTGTAGATTTCGCCATTAAAGACCACGCAGATGGATCGATCTTCATTAAATACTGGTTGCTGTCCGCCAGCTAGATCAATGATGCTCAGGCGCCGCATGCCTAGACCAACGCCATCCTTGACGAAAATGCCTTCATCATCCGGCCCACGATGGAAGATGGCCTCGCACATCAGGTGGATCGTGGCCGAATCAATTGTGCGATCGTCGCGCGCCCCGATGATGCCTACAATTCCACACATGACTTAAGCTTTCACACTCGCGTCCGATACTCGCTTGCCCGACAAGTTCAGCGAGTCTGCACGGAATCGTCCGAGCCGGTAATCTCGGAAATCGCCCGGATTGCCTTCCCGGCCGTCACAGGCGGCGAGAACAATGTTCACCATTTCCCGGGCAGTGACAAAGTGCAGCGTCTCTTTCCTCTGCCCGGCTCCTTCAATCAAATCCTTGAGAAACTGCTGCATCAGGCGACCCAGGATACCTAGCTCTTGAGTCGGATCCATCCCATGGCAATGCAGTTTGATGAACAGCCAATCTGGGCGGCCGCGCACGCAAATCGCTGCTCTCCTCCACAGGCGCAGCCGGTGCAGATCGGGCGGATGCGAATTCGTAAACGCGGCAGCCTCGATTCTCCATCGCCTTCCAGGCCGCCTGAAGTCCAGCAGAAGTGGCCCCTGGATGATCAGAGGAAACACCTTTGGTGGGCGGCCACTCTCAAGATCGCGGCCGCGGCGGTGAGGCGCCCGCCTGTCCAGCGGAAGCCCGCATTCGTAAAGCGAATTGATCTTAGCCGTCTGCGCCCAGTGAAAAATGCTGGCCGGCAGGGTCAAATCTGCATAACAACCGGTTTCGGCGAGTATCAGCATTTCCGAATCCACGCCGCAGGCTCGTCCACCCGCCGAATTCGCCAATGCAAAATTGCCGTGAACAAAGGCGTAGCGCGGGATATTGTCCCCGTCTCCGCTAGCAAGACATCCATGCTCAAATGCCAAAATGTCGCGGAAGTTCGAGAGTACCCGCCGCGTGTTCTCCGGCTTGTCAGGTTTGCCGACGCCATGATGCAAATGGATTTCGATCTCCCCCCATCCGGCGTGGCAGTGTTCCGCTAAACGCGCGACTAAGTTCTTGTCGTATTGTTCTGCAGGGTAGAAGTACGTGTGTACGAATGGTCTGCCCTCATGGTCACGCCATTTTTCAACGTGCCGCGGGTAGGTTGCGCACCACCGCTCCAACCGTCTTTCCTGTTCCTGGTAAGGTGCGCGTGCCTGCCCATCTTGCGGAATGATGGCGGGCTCAAAGTGATCTGCTAGAGCGAAAATCAAATGAACAGGACCCTGGGGAGTGCGCCTTGTGAGGCGCTGCCATGCATAAGTTGGCAGCCACCGAGAAGCATAGGAAATTCTTTTCCTGAGGCGGGCGAGGGTGCTCAAATTGTTAGGCGGATTAGCCGACCCGGGGCTCACTCTTGCTGTGTTCATTGCTGTTCGGTGCTGTTGGTGTGTAACGCTGACGAATTTCTATCCGATTGCACGCTGAGTACCTCATTTATCCCGGTTTCGCCATCCTGGTCTTCAGGTTTGCGGCCGCGTACCGAAACCGCCTGTTCCAGCACACGTAAGTCTCGTAATCCGCAACTCTCAAACCATCGGAATACCTGTTCATAAGTGTGTTTCGACTGATACTTGGGTGAATACCAATCGAAGGTGTCCAGAATTCGCACCTCAGGATTTGGATTCCTGCTTACCGGGAAGACGTGTTGCACAAGACCAACCAGCGGGTTCCCTGCCACTGGAATCAAAGAAAGTCCTCTCCCGAGCCAATAAAACAATGGGACCAAGAAGAGCAAAACACTGTGCAGGGAGCGGGCAGACAACCGGTGCGTAATCCGCCGGTAGATGTCACTAAAGCGATACCATTTGTTGTACCCGCTATATAGCCAAATCGCGATTCCGCCACCCGGCTTGAGATACTGCGGCAGCTCCATGAATGCTTTTTCACAATCCGGCGTATGATGCAGTACACCCAGGCTGTACACAAAATCGAAACTCCCGCGAGCCAGAGGCAGTTCAAAAACATCTGCCTGCAGAGCCATGAACTCCCGCTCTGCAAGGTTGCGTTGGGCTACTTCGGCAGCGGCACTCAGATCCACGCCGAGCACGCGAGCACCCCAACGGGTAGCTACCTCGGCGAATCGTCCCATGCCGCACCCAACATCAAGCACGAGCTTGCCGTTCAATTCCTCCGGTGTGAAGCCTGTTCTGCAGCGGAAGACAGCTTCGGAGCTGCGCAACTCGCCCTCATCCAACTGCGTGCGGGCGTATCGTTGCCACTGGAAACCAAAACTGTCTGCATAATTTTGGGGTTCAACAAAACGTACTACGCCCCGAGATACAGGGAAAGTCCGTTCGCATTTTGAGCAGCGATAAGCCTGCGCCTGTTTTTCAAGCCGCCCCCGACAACCTGGGCAGCGCAGCAGACAAATCAAATCACGATCGCAGGGACGGAAGCACGGCTGGTGGTTCATCCGTTGCGTCAACCTCCGTGAAATGCCGGAATCGCCGCGCGGCCTTCACCGGCGCGGCTGAACTGTCTTGTCTTTCCTTGATTATCAGAAAAAAGACCGACGTGTACGCCACCGTAAAATATGGAAAGAATTGGTAAGCCTCGGGAGCAAAACAGGCCCCGACTACAAAACCGACCAAGGAGCTGTGCAACGCTCCGTAGAACAGTGAAATTTCCCTGTCTGGAATACCAATTCTTTTCGTCATTCTCAAATTAGCGAAACCCCGCCAGAAGAACATCAAATACAGCACCATGACCGGAATTCCGCCCTCTACCCCGATCTGTAAATAGGAAGCGTGCACCACCTTCCAAATCCCCGAATATTCAGCAAAATTGCGCACTCCAACGCCAAGAATCGGATAGTGCATGATGCCGACGAGGCTTCTAATCATCAAAAACCGGCGCTCTTCGAATGACCCGGAGGCACTGATCTCCAGCTTCGTGCCTATCCCGGTACCGGTCATAGCCAGGAATCGGTCCTTGAGCCGGCCGCCAGCGCCCAATAAAAGAGCAGCTCCTATCACGACGGTTCCTACGACAAGCGAAAGGCGACGCCCTCTAATACCGAAGTGCCAGAGACAAACCGTCATCGAGATGACCAAGTCAATAAAGCCCGCTCGAGAGGCGGTCAGCATCAACGCCGCCCCCATAATCAGGATCAAAACTCCCCATATCGCCTTGCGAAGCGCACCTCGGCTGTTGAGGCATAGCGCCAGGCACAGAGGTAATGACAGAACGATCGCGAAGGCGAGATCGTTCGGGTCCGAGTAGATCCCGCCCAACACGCCTTGCAGGCGTGGCCGATCGTGGCCCTTCAAGATGGAAACAAGGCAGATGATGGGTACAGATCCGGACTGAATAAAAATTATGCGGCGTAATCTGGAAAAATCAGTCACCAGCAGAAACGTGAGCGCCCAGGCCACTAGAACCTTGGAGAAATCGAGAGTGCGGAAAAAAGCACCGCCCCTCCATATCGGTGAAAGCAGGGCGGAAATGAACAACAGTCCAATCATCAACGACAGGTAGATTGCTTCCCTTGGTAAATCCCGGATGCCCCGTTTGGTTTTCCCGAAGCTCACCAACAAGGCGATCAACGCACAGACGGCAGTGATTTTGGCGAGCGGTATGTAAACCAGCCCCGGTATCCAATCCTCGGGACGAACGCAATAGATCAGATAAAACGCGCTCAGCCAGAAGAATGCACCCTTCAATTGCTCGCGCTGTGGCGCCGTTCGCCCATTCGTCCGAGCGCCATCTGCCCAAGCCATCACACCTCTCCTCTGGAAAAACTCGGTCCACTGCTCACTTCTGTCCTTAAAGTGCTTGCGTCATCGGCCTGGTTCATCGCACCGCCAGCCGGTTAAGAGCTTCCGGATTTTCGCGATCACTGAAATCAGTTTCAACAGCATTTTCCAGCGCTTCGGAAAATTTGTTCGCGATTGCTGGCCAGCCATAGTGGGATGCTACTTCGCGACCGGCGCGTTCGTAGCCGCTGCGAACACTGGCATCACGCAGCAGCATCAGAACGGCTTGACTAAACTGGCTCGCAGTATCCGCCAGCATGATGTCGCGTCCACCATGCACATCGAGTCCCTCCGCACCCACAGAAGTGGAAACAACCGACTTGCCCATCGCCATGGCCTCGTAGATTTTGAGCCGCGTACCTCCGCCAATGCGCAGTGGAACAACCACAACACATGCCTCCCGCAAGTGGTTGACAACGGATTGTACCGAGCCCGTCACCTCGACCGAACTGGAAGCCAACTTCTGCACTCGCCGGTCGGGATTTCTCCCAACGATTCGAAACCGCGCATCAGGGATCTGTCCAAGCACGGACGGCCAGATTTCTACGCAGAAATACTCGGCCGCATCGATGTTGGGCTCCCAGTCCATTGCCCCCACAAACATGACTAACGGTGCAGGTTCAGAGGTAGATCGCTCGGGTCGAAATTTTTCCAGATCGACCCCGGTCGGCACGACCGTGATTCGAGATGCGTCAGTCCATGCGCTCATCAACCTCCGGTCGCTTTCCGAAACCGCAACCACATGATGAAACTTCCGCACCATCTCTTGTTCGTAGTGCAACATTTTGGCGAATTCCGCGCGATACAGGAGCTTCCATAAACCGTGTGAAGTAACTGCATACCGGCGCCAGATTTCACTTTCCACGTTATGTTGAAAGAGAACAGTCGTAATAGTCAGTTCGGGAAGGTTCACCGCCGCGTCGAGGAAATCAGCCACAACGACATCGAAGGCCCGTTCGGAGTACAAGCGCCTCAATTTCTTTCGAACCGGCTTGCACGCAAACCGGCTCACCGCGTATGGAGCCGCTGCCTGGAAATATCCGAGGACGTAATCGACGCCGCGTCTTACGCCCGTGGCATTAGTCTTTCTGGTAGCAATGCACACGCCGTTGGGAAACAGATTCTTGAAGTCCCTTTCGTAGTCGGCATCAGGCGCTCCGTCGTAATAGGACAGAAACGTGACCTCGTGTCGCAATGCCAGTTGCCTGACGATATTGTAGGAACGGATGTCGCCGCCGCTTTGGACTGGCAGAATTTTGTTAGCCTTGACCCAGAGGATTTTCATCGGATCCACACCGTCTTGCGACCAGTCACAAAATTCGCAAAGGCCATCGCGGCCGCTGTGTTCAAGACGACAAAAGTAAAGGCTGCATCCGACAATCGCGCCAGTGGCCCGAGCTTGACGTGGGTTATCGACAGCAAGCTCAACCCATAGAAAGCAACCTGCAGCCCGAACAAAGTCCGGTACAGCGGTTGCCCGGCAAGCAATGACGCGACCAAAGTCAGCGCCAGCGCAAAAGGCGCTAGAAGCCTTGACAGTTTGTGACTTACAAACTCAAACAGGAGCGGGTTCTCACGCGTCAGCAGCCACGGAGAGAGCTGTAGCACTTGGTAATTCCCGCTCAACGTCCGTACCTTGCGGGCGAATTCGCTTCCCCGTCCGAGATCGGGCGCATCCCAGGCACGCGCTCGCGGATCGAACACGACTCGTTTTCCTCGCCGGGCCACATTCATGGGAATGTATACGTCGTCCAGGATGGTGCCCGGCGGCAATTGGACCAGCAAATTCCGCCGTACAGCGTAGATCGCGCCGGTTGCTCCCACCACCGATCCCGAAGCCGATTCCAGTTGCCTGATTTCCTTCTCCACGCGCCAGTACAGCCCCATTCCCTTGCCAGCCTCGCCTGAATCCGGATCCCCGAGCATCAGTTCCCCGCTCGCGCAACCGACGGAAGGATCCGCAAAGTTTTCCATTAGCAAGCGAACCGCATCCCTATCAATCTTCTGCCGTGCGTCGGTGAACACCACAATCTCTCCAGATACCGCGTTGATGGCGCTGTTCAATCCAGCCGCTTTACCTTGCGGATCAGAATTCAGAATCACTCTTACCCGCGGATCGGCTGCGTGTTCCAAGAGAATCTCATTCGTTCCATCCGTGGAGCCATCCGAAACCATGATTAGCTGCATCAAATCCTTTGGATAATTCAATAGCAGCAGATTTTCCAGCTTTTGCCTTATCACCTCGGCTTCGTTGCGGATCACCATCACAACAGAAATCGAAGGCAGATAGGGGCCTGTCTGCACAGGAAACAACCGCATGCGGCTGCGCACCCAAAGCCAAGCTGCATAACCCAAATAGGTGTAAGCAATGACCGCCGCGGCTCCCCAGAAGACCCACTTCATTGCGCGCCCCGGCCCAAAATCACAATCTGGATCGTATGGAACATGACGAGCAGGTCCAGACAAACGGAGGCATTCTTGATGTAGAAGAGATCGCATTTCAGCTCCTCTTAACCGTCTTCCAACGTGTTGCCATCCTTGTACCGGACTTGAGCTCAGCCCGTACTTCCTGGACGTACAACATTGCGCACCGGATACTACAGAATCACTTTGGTCCGCCACTGGTCCAATTCTGG
>Ga0066709_100005148_pt1 | contig 10669 bp, 4 predicted proteins | sample GraSoiAngelo_158_FD_79665 | JGI IMG/M metagenome (GOLD analysis project Ga0066709, IMG submission 79665) | Grasslands soil microbial communities from the Angelo Coastal Reserve, California, USA - 14_1009_16_30cm | ecosystem: Environmental > Terrestrial > Soil > Grasslands | place: USA... | reverse complement strand
CGCAATCATCTTTACCATAACAATGGCGATGGCACATTTTCCGACGTGACCGACAAGGCGGGGGTGAGTGGAGGAGTCTACGACGGCCGCAAGAAGATGTGGTCCGTGGCAGCCGCCTGGGTGGATTACAACAACGACGGCCTGCTCGATCTGTTCGTCTCGAACTACGTGAAGTGGGAGGTCAACAAGGATCCGCCTTGCATGATGGCGAAGGTCCGAAGCTACTGCAGTCCGGACCACTATGAGGAGCTGCCCAACACGCTCTACCGGAACAATGGGGACGGTACTTTCACAGACGTCTCCCAGGAAACGGGAATCGGAAAATACCTGGGGCGCGGCATGGGGGTTGCGATCGCCGACTACGACGGCGATGGGTTCATGGACATCTTTGTTGCCAATGACGGCAGCCGGAACCTGCTGTTTCGCAACGTTGGCGGCAAACGCTTCGAGGAGGTTGGAGTTGCGGCGGGTGTGGCGTACACGCAAGATGGCCGGATCGTCTCAGGCATGGGAGCGGACTTCGTCGACGTGAACAACGACGGGCGGCCCGACATCTGGATGACTGCACTGCCGATGCAGACTTTTCCCCTCTATCTAAACCGCGGTGGCGGAGAGTTTGAGAATGTGAGCGAACGCACCGGCCTGGCATGGCAAACGCTGCCGATGGCGGGATGGTCAAATGCCGTCGTCGATCTGGACAATGACGGATGGAAGGATTTGTTTGCAGCTCGGTCTGACGTGCTGGATACGATTGAGCAATTCTCTTCGCGTCGCTTCGCAACGCCCAACGTCGTTCTGCGCAACCAGGGCAACGGCAAGTTCAAGGATGTGCGCACCACAGCTGGAGATGCCTTCCAGTTGCCCGCGGTGCACCGCGGCTCTGCGGTGGGCGATCTCGACAATGATGGACGGATGGACATTGTGGTCGCAGTCGTAAACGGGCCTGCGAAGATATTCCACAACGTGACGCAAACGAGCAATCACTGGATACTGCTGCAACTGCGCGGCATCAAGAGCAATCGCCTGGGCATCGGAGCCCGCATTCGCCTTACTGGAGAAGATGGATCGAAGCAATTCAATGAAGTGACAACCAGTGTCGGATATGCCTCTTCCAGCGATAGCCGTGTGCACTTCGGCTTGGGCGCATCGAAGATGGCGAAGGAAATTGAAGTCGTGTGGCCGAGCGGAATTCGTCAGATTCTGAAAGATGTACAGGGAGATACGATCGTCCGGATCGATGAGCCGACCGCTGCTTCCTCGATGAATTCGTCGAAGAAATAATTTACTGCGCCGTCGGCGGCGTGCTTCCCTGGCGTTCGCGCTGCTTCTTGATTCTCTCGAACTCGCCGCGCTCCTTGGATGCTTCCAATTTTCTACCGGAGGCGCGGTACGCTTCCGCCAGGTCGAAATGATTCTCCGGGCTTTGCGGCTCGAGCCGGACCGCAGTCTGCAACTCTTGAATTGCCGCCGCGGTTTGTCCGGCGGCCAGCAGAGCACGGCCCAGCGCGTTGTGAGCCAGGAAATAGTCGGGTGCCAGTTGCACAGCCTCGCGAGCCAACGGTATTGCCTCTTCCGAATCGCCCTGCTTGAGCTTTAGAAATACGATCTGCACCCGCGCCACAACTTGCGAGGGATTGATCTCAAGCTCCTTACGAAACTCCCGCAGTGCGGCCCCGGGGTCGCTATCAAGCAGCCGCGCGCCGTAGGCATAGTGCAGGTTGGGCTCATTCGGATAACTCGCGATCAGTTCTTCGAATAGCTGGCTGGTCTGCTCAGGATGGCCGGCGAGGGAGGGCTCCCACGATGCCCGTCCGGCCTTCATGACGAGGCCGCGCTTGTCTGCCGGGAGGTCCGCCGGCAGCAGGGGCAGCCGGAGAGTATTGAGGCCAGCCGCTTCGACAATCGGGTCACTGACATCGGCCAGCCAGGAAAATGGGGCCATACGGTCGCGAGCCCATTCAAACTGACCGACTCGGTTCAGCAGGATCACGATATGGTAATTAACAGTCATTACCATCTCCTGGTTCGCTCCCATGCCCAGTTGTTCTGCAAGAAAGAAATGCTTCAGCGCTTCGGGATAGCGGTGAAGCTGAAACTCACATAGGCCAATCAGTGCCCGGGAGGAACCATCCTTTACGTCAATCCGGCTGAGATGCTGGAACGCGTCCAGAGCTTCGTTATAGCGATGCAGTTCGTGCAGACCGGTGCCGAGATACCACCATCCTTCGCCCCATGCGGGCCGCAGCTTCACCGCCTTGCGGTAGAGGGTGACTTGCTCTTCGGTATTGTGGGAGTGTCGTGCTTGCTCGGCGCGTTGTTGCAGGTCGGAGAACGTGGACGATTTGATTTGACATTCACCAATTCGGACGAAGATGAATAAAAATGCGTACAACACAACGACGCATATTGAGCAGTATTGAAAGAAATGCTGTTGGAACGATTGCCGCTCCAGGGGAGGCATTGCGCTGGCCGAATTTCTTGGGGCTTTAAGCGGGGTCATCCGATGCATCGCTTTAACGAGTATATCGGGGGCGGGCCAGAATCTGCGGGTCCGCACATTCAACAAGAGTGTATTTCGCAAAAGAAAACGGGGCAGCCGCGAGGCCACCCCGGAATTGAGACTGAGAGGAGTTAGAAGGTGAACTTCACCGCGAACTCCATTACGCGACGGCCGACTTTGCCAAGGGGCTTGCCGTTGGTCGTTGCGTTCGAGTTGCACTCCGGCTGCCCGAGATTGCACGACGTCGGCATAATGTACCCGCCTTGACCGTCCTCAATCTGCGTAAGACCACTGAATTGGAGGTTTAAGTCACTCCCCAACCCGAATTGCGGCAGCGGATGATTGGGGAAGTTGAAGGCGTTCACGCGGAATTGAACCGACTTGGTCTCCGTAATTGCAAAGGTCTTGTACAGAGACAAATCGTGGCTTATATATGCCGGTCCGTGGATGTACGGCCAGACCGGTTGTCCGTTTCTGCCCGGGATGAATTGTCCGGTCGCAGTCTCGCCAGCCGGAATCGGCGATGTGAAGCAGTTTGGATTGAAGTACTGTCCACCGGACAAACCGGAGCGCGGGTCGCAGAGGAGAATGGGCGTAGCCCGTTGACCGCTGGTCCCAAATACCTGGTTTGCGCTTGCGTCGTACGTGGCATTGAGGTTGCCATTCGTATTGGGTTGAATGGGCGCTCCGCTTTGTACTTGCGAAATCCCCGAAAACTCCCAACCGTTAACGATTCTGCTCATGAATGGATTCCCATGGATAGGGCTGGGCAAGTGCACGACATAAGCGATGTTGAAGATATGAGTGTGGTCATAGCCGAGAGGAGCGTAGTTGTTCCCCAGGACAAAGGCATCGTTGATCTGACCATCGCCGTTACCGTTATTGGTCTGACCGTCGCGGATGCCCATGACCTTGCTCCAGGTGTAGTTGGCCATGAAGGTGACCGGGCCACGCTGCTTCTGCCAACTGGCCATGAAGGCGTTGTAGTTGGAGTAACTGCCGTGGGTGTTCACGATTAGCGCTCCGTCATAGTTCAAGTACGGGAAGTAATCGTGCATCACGGAATTGACCGACTGGTATGCGTTGCCGCTGGGCACTACACACCCATACAGGGTGGGGGTGGTGTAGGCGCCGGTGCCAGCGCGACCGTCTGCACAACTGGTTTCCCAAACGTTCGCTCCGGTTACCGGATCAGGTCCATAGAGCGCTCCAAGTGGAATCTTGTTGATGTTGGGATAGAACGGAACGTTGGTGCCATTCCCGGCCAGCAGGGCGTTCCGCGTGCGGTTGCCCTGGTATTGGAGTTCCAGCGTTGACTTCCACGGAACCGCTTGAGAAATGATGAAACTCCAGTTTTCGGTGTATGGGCTCTTGTTGTCGCCAAGCTTTAGCACGCTGATGTTGCCGTTACCGGCAAAACCAGGCGTAAACGTAGCCGCAGCGCAATTCGCGGCTTCGGCCATTTTTTGGAGCGTCGCACCGCTACAAGTCGTATTGCGGATTCCCTGAGGCTGATCCTGGCCACCGCCGATGTCGTTGCCTGACACTTGCCAACGGTACACGCCAAACCCGCCACGGAGGACGGTCTTGCCGTTGCCGAACAGGTCATACGCCGCGCCTACTCGAGGCGCGAAGTAGAAGGTCGGCGAAGTCCACCCGGACAGAGGAACCTTGCTGTTTACGCCGTGCCAGGTCAGACCCGTCCACTGGGGAGAATTGGTGATGTCATTGCTATAGAGAGCCGGGTCCCAAGTCGCGATCCCCTTGCCATTGTCGACAAACCACTGACCTTCGTGATCCAGCCGGAGACCATAGGTCAGGGTCAATTTTCGCATCGCTCTCCACTGATCTTGTCCGTACAGCGAGATCTGATGGTACTTCTGGGCGTTGATCGGAATATGACCAACTTGGTTATAGCTGCTATGACCGAGCACGAAATCAGCCATCGCGTTCCCCGATGTGGTCCAGTTGTAGTTATCAAAATCGTAACTTCCCTGTCCCCAGCTACCGTAACCTTCTGTCTGGTTATTGGTGTTCAAGTCCCAGTAGAAGCCCACCTTCAGGGTATGGGTTCCGATCACCTTCGAGACGTTGTCGCTGATCGAAGGAACCTTGGAATCCTTGCCAAAAGAGTTATTCGCCCAGCCAGTCTTGGGGAACGATGGGGCGTAATAGATGGGGAAGCAGCCGGTCGTGCCTGATATCACGCACCCTCCCCAACTGGTCATGTTCGGGAGTTGCGGGAGCACATTGGCATCAAACGGGCCATGAGCTGTGTACCCGTATGTGGCAGGATCCATCTGCTTTGGGTTATTAGGCTTAAACGGGTTGATGAAGTATGCGTAGCCAAACGTGAAGTCATTGGTCAGCGTTGGGCTGAACGCCGTGGTTACGCTAACATTCGCGGTGCGCGACTTTTGCGGAGTTCCCATCCCGGTTGGGTAAGGAATCGTATTTCCCGGCCACCACCATACGCCGATGTTGTTGATGTCTTTCTCGTTCTGCCAGGTGTAGCTGCCGGAAATCCTGGTGCTGCGCGTCATGTTGTAGTCGAGGCGCACACGATATTCCCAGCGATTTACCGGAGCATTATCGAGGTACTGGAAGTTAAAGGGTTGACCCGCGGTTGGAGTATGGTTTGGCTTCGGGAACGAGGAGGCCAACGCCAGTGCGTCGGGGTCCATGATGCTGGTAGGGATGAAACCACCAGAATTTGCCATGGTCTGGCCTTCGGCCGAGTTGCAGTAGCCCCCATACCACCAATCGCCGCTGTGCGCGGAACCGCAAGGAGACTGTCCTGTGCCGTCGCGATTCGCCGCCGCCAGCCCCACAGAGGTCAGATAGCTCGTCGAGAAGTTGCCGCAGGGCCCGGGAATTCCAGCAGCGTTACAGTCCGCAATATTCGCTCCACCCAACATGTCCGCGGTCGGAATGAAATTCTGGACGAGATTCCCCACCGGCTGCTGCTTCATGTACTCGTAGGCTGTGAAGAAGAACAGCTTGTCTCGGTTCTTATTGAAGCTGGTGCCCGGAATAATCACCGGCCCGCCCAGTGTGCCTCCGGGATAGTAGTAGCTGTCCGCAGGAGGTTTTTTGCCTTGGTTGTTCAGCCACCAATCGTTCGCGTTGAAGGTTCCATTGCGGGTGTACAGATAAGCGCTGCCGTGAAAGTCCTTGGTGCCGCTCTTGCCGATGGCCTGGAACGTCACCGGACCCTTGGCCGCTTCCGCACCGTAGGTAGCATTCAGGATGGTGACTTCTTGAGTCATGTCCTGATTGATGTTGGCGACCTGAGTTCCCTGGTTGCCGGGGTCGACAATCTGCGCCCCATCCGTGGTCATGGACAAACCGCCGTACGGCTGGCCGCCACTGGCGCTGTACATCCCAATTGGCCCGCTGTTGGTCTGCGTCGTCAAGCTGCTGAACTGGGTCTGATTCAGGCCCGTGTTCATCGCCATGCCGGGCATGATCTTGATCAGTTCGGCGGCGTCACGGCCTTGAATCGCCAATTCCGGCAGCATGGCGCCGGTGATGGTCGTGCGGCTTTCGCTTGTGGTCAGTGGCACCAGCTCGGTGTCGGCGGCGACTTCGACCGTCTCCGTACCAGATCCCAACTTCAAAGCAATATTGGGCAGGGTCCGGTTCTCGGCCTGGTTAAAGGTGATGCCCTTTACCTCCCAACCGGAGAAGCCCTGCGCTTTCACCGTGACTGTGTAAGAGCCGGGCTCGACGGATGCGAAGTAGAAGTATCCGGAGCCGTTGGTAATGGTGGATACCGCCACCCCCGTCGCTTCACTCTTGAGGGATACTTGCGCGCCGGCGATTACGGCTCCCGTCTGGTCTGCGACTGCACCCGACAAAGATCCGCGCCGGACTTGAGCGGAAAGTCTCGGTTCAGCAACTCCGAGAACAAGGACGGCAAGAATCGTTGTCACAACGAGGGCTACCTGCCACCAGTCGGTACGACGCTGTCCTGTAGTCACGTTACCTCCTCTAAAATAGGCCGTCATCGTCGAAGATGATCGGCAACAATTCTTGTGCGAGCCATCAAGGCAGGGTCGTAGGCCACTCGAGTGGCCCAGGGTACATTTGAATTGCGCCGCGCCAGTTCAACGAAACCGACTGGTCAACAGATTTGCGGAGTAATGTCTTGGTTCTACGACCCGCGACAGCATTAAGAGGCAGTTTGTTATGTTTTGTCAAGGAAAAAACGATTTTCTGGGAGAATTTCAGTCCTCAGGGAAGGCCACCCGCACTGGATGGTTGCGGGCCGATGCTAGCGGGTTTCGGGAAGACTGGATCGCCAAGTGACGAGGACCGCGGCAAGCGATGTCCTGCCAGTCAGATCGAACCTGGTTCCTGTCTATTCCGGTTCAACCGGAGGTAAGGAACCGTTTCTACGCGCAGCCGGATCATTTTTCGGGACAGGAACCGGTAAGGGAAATTCGAGCGTTCCAATATAGCCGCTGGCGAGATCCGCAACTCCGAGCCGCAAGAAACTGGCATCTGCGGGGACATCGAATTCCTGGCGCAACCGAAGCCCCTCGGAGAGGACTGTCCGATAGTTTTCGGGCTGAAGATTGGCCACGGCGGTACTGGCAGCTTGCAGCATCCCCTGCCCGGCGGCGTTATAGGAATTCGCCAACAAACGGAAACTTCCGTGAAAACCACCTTCCGGTCGCGGATCGAAGCGTAATGAGGGTCCAGGAATCGCATAGTCCACTTGATAGTGCTGTAGTCGAATGGTGCTGGGAATGTTCTTTCCTTCTCGGAGGATACCGGCGTCTTTGGCATTCACAGTCTTCGGTTCGCCGATAGGCACGACGCGCGTCTGAAAGGGAATCTGTCTGGATTCCGGCGCCCCGTGCATCATCCCTGCCACGCTCAGACTGCGCAAAATCGCCTCGGACTTTTCCGGAAGCCGGTTCGAATCGTCGGCATAGTATCCGGACCGGTGTGCGACGCGGTAGCCGTGCCCGGAAACTCGAACGCGAATCTTTCGAAAGCGACCATCGTATCTGCGGTTTGTGGGAGTGTAGGAGACCGTGTAATAGTCCGTCCCCTGCTCGACCACCGTACGGACGGCCTGGCTGATGTCATTGCTGCCGTAGAAAGCCTTGCCCCCGGTTTGTTCAGCGACCAGATCCATGGCTGAGTGCTCGGAATTGCGGCGAGAGGAATCCTCGGTAGCGCGTCCGACGAATCCATCGTGCGAGACAGGATGGTCGTTGGCGAGGTTTCGAGTGTTGGCCGCGGCGTTAGCGTCAATGCCACTACCGCCAGCCTGAACCTGCTGACCCGTGCCTGTGGGACTGGTTAGAGGTGAGTTGGGCAAATCCTGGGTGAAGGGTCTCTCTTCCGCTACATCGGCAGTTGAGTTAGTTCCCACGCCGCGGATGTCGACGGGATATACGGATACATGGGCCGTGGCCAGCAGGTTCATTGTTTTGCTGATAAGGCGCACGAAGTTTCTTTGCTGGTGGAAGGGGCCAGCGTCGAGTCCTCGCGCCGAGGCGAATTGGCCTAAGGGAAAAGCTGCCGACAGCCACAGAACCTTCTTCCGTCCGGGGACGCCCGCCATGTAGCGCGCCAGTTCTTCAAAGGCACCGATGGTCATGTAGGTGCGCATGTCGTTTTGGCTGAGTTGCTCGTCCTCGATGGATCGCTCCAAGCCTGCCATTGCAATGGCAAGGGAGCGTGCGACATCGCCGGGAGTATCGAGATGTTGCGCCGCGGAGCGGATGAACTTCAGGCTGGAGCTATCCAATTGAGAGATAAGCGAAGCACTCGGCTTCGCACGCCGGTCATTCATGGCCAGCAGGAGTTCGTTCTCATCGGCAGTAAAGCCCCGCACAAGATGCAACGAAGCATCTAAGACGCAGAGCGCGAAACTCTCGTTCCGCGGCTTGCTCTTGATGTATCGAGTTAGTGCATCGCGCGCCCTGGCTTGGCCTTGCGGTGCAGTATTCAGCATGTCGAACAGAATAAGCGTCGCCGAATCCGGCTGCGAGGTGTTACTGACATTGCTAAAGATGTTGGCCGGGTGCTTGAACTCCGGTGCAGGCGTGTGCTGCGTGTCAGCGACAGAGTACTCTTTGAAATAGTTGACTTTTTGCAGTGTGCCGTCTTCGGCTACGCTGAAGTCCTCGGCTTTCAAGCCAGGGATGGGATGACCCTTCGAATCCGTTACCAAGACGTCCACGATAACCGAATCTGTGCGGGAACGAAGGACCACTTGCGGGTTGTTTGCCAACGTCCCATTGCCAGCCTTCAGATCGCCGGCCCCTGATTCTGCCGGACCTGCGTCCTCGTCCATCTTCGTGCTGGGTGCCAAGTTCATGAGAGCCAAGGTGGCGGACTGCTTCACGAAGGGTTCGTCGTCGCTGGCCAGATCGGCGTCCATGTCTGGATCGCTGCTAGCGCCAGGCGGAATCAATCCGGGGGTTCCGGCCCGCACCGCGGCCAGCCTTGTGGCTTCCTCTTTCTCCAAAGCAGGGAGTCGATAGAGTTCGACGTGTGCATCGCGCAACACTGCCAACATCGCACCGTCGGGGGAAAGAGCAACGTTTCCTCCAACCTTAACGGCCGGTTGTGTTTCCAGTTTTAGCACCGAAGTTCCAGTCGCCGCATTGAAGACCTCAATCGTGTGCCGGCGAACTTCGCGGCTTTTTTCCTCACCGTCCGCCGGTTCTGGATTGTTCTCCTTCACCACGTCGATAGTTGAGAGGGCAAAGCGAGCGCCAGAAATACTGCCCGTAATTAGAGGTGAGTTCAACTGCTCGAGCCAGCGGTGCCGCCAGAGGAATTGCCCCTCTGTCGAAAAACTGCTCATGACATAACGATCCTGCGCGGTCGTGCACCTTCCAATAAGAAGCGTGTTCTCGCCAGAGACCTCGACATCTGGAATGCAGGAAGAATGCACCCGGGTGATATCCCGTCGCAGCTGACCATCCGCACCGAAGCGAATCAGCCATGTCCAGCCATTCTTCAGGACGGTGTCAGCATATCCCGCCCCGGTAAGCCGCGGGGGGACGGGTCTGTCTAGCGGAACTGTTCGGAGCAAGCTTAGGGATGAGGCGTCCAGCAAGCGAATCTCGTATTTGTGGGAATGAGACTTCCCACCTTCTTTCGCGCTCCCGACCGCAAGTCCCGTCGCGATATGCTGGCCGTCGGGAGTCGCGCTTGCCCAAAAGAGGCCCGCGTGCTCAAGTACGAGCGTTTCAGCGAGATTCTGGTCCAACTCCAGCAAGGCGTCGCCGCGCCGGAGCAGCATCTTCCCGGAAGCAAGCGGCCACAGATATTGTTGCCGGTCATGCAGGTACCAGTCCGCACGGCGCAGTAGGCGCCCACTCTTCCAATCAATCACGACAGCATGCACAATCCTGTCGTCATGCGTCGGCGGACAGTTCTTAAGGCGCCGCACCATTTCGGAACCCTCAAACGTCATCACCAAGAGATCTTCATCAAAGAAGCTGAATGTTAGTTGGAAAGAGCCATCCCGGCTTCGCAACGGCGAGAGCCGCCGAAAACCCAAAGGCTCAAGATCGATCGAGCGCATGGGGACTGGGGCTTTTGCCTCCCTTGCTCCAGAGGTCGCCTGCACTTCCTTCTTTTCCTGCTGGCTCTCCGGGCTTGTGTTGGCTTCGTTCTGAACTGCTCTACCCAACGCCGTCAAACTCAACAATAAGCAGATTTTGGCAACGGCTGCCCATCGCCATCGAGTTACGTCCATCTCGCACCGCCTTTCCGCCGGGAACGGGATTCCAGTCCCATCGGGAAACGGAAAGCTCAATTGGCGGGGATTGTAGCATGAGTTTTTTGGGTGTGAACGTCATGATCGCTGTATCTTCGTCTCCCTGAGGCCTTAAGATCACATCGCCACCATGTGCCATGCAACAGCGTGCCGGAGAAGTATTCCGTACATTGTCCGCGATGCTTGTGCCCGGCCGGCTAATCTGCTTACCATGAACGTGCAGGTGAAAATGAGTTTTTCTATGAAGTCAGTCATTACTATTCCTATCCGTGGCGCATCTGCCTTTCTTGCAATCATGGTTGTCGCGGCAAGTTCCCTCTCTGCTTAGCAACCGAATGCTTCGAACAATCACAACTCACAACCATCTGTCTCACCATCCACTCCACTAGCGACCCTGAAGGTCGCCAGCCGCCCGG
>Ga0066709_100005146_pt1 | contig 10670 bp, 10 predicted proteins | sample GraSoiAngelo_158_FD_79665 | JGI IMG/M metagenome (GOLD analysis project Ga0066709, IMG submission 79665) | Grasslands soil microbial communities from the Angelo Coastal Reserve, California, USA - 14_1009_16_30cm | ecosystem: Environmental > Terrestrial > Soil > Grasslands | place: USA... | reverse complement strand
GAGGCCCGAGGACTACGAGGCGGCGAATGCCGAATTTCCCACGCTGACGGCGGAGTTCGGGCTCTAGCCTTTGGCTCGCCACCCTGCGCCGCGCACCACCGCTGCAGCGCTTCCGGTGCCCGCCGCCGCTCCTTAGAATGAGTGATTGCTCGGACAAGGCGATGGAGAGGGTATGCCCCTTCGAGACAAAGTGATTCTCGTGACAGGTGGAACCGGCTCGTTTGGGCGTCGGTTCGTCCAGCTCGCGTTGAGCGATTACTCGCCCAAGAAGGTGATCGTCTTCAGTCGAGACGAGCTGAAACAGTTCGAAATGGCTCAGCAGATCAAAGACGATCGGGTTCGCTTCTTTATCGGCGACGTGCGCGATCCACAACGATTGGCGCGCGCGTTCCAAGACGTGGATATAGTGATCCACGCCGCCGCGCTGAAGCAGATACCCGCTGCCGAATACAACCCCTTCGAAGCCATCAAGACCAACGTGCTCGGTGCCCAGAACGTGATCAACGCAGCCCTCGACCGTGGCGTGGAGCGGGTGATCGCGTTGAGTACCGACAAGGCAGCGAGTCCCATCAACCTCTATGGCGCGACCAAGCTGTGTTCGGATAAGCTCTTCGTCGCGGGCAATGCGTATGCTGGGGGCAGGGGCACCCGATTTTCGGTCGTGCGCTACGGCAACGTGGTAGGCAGCCGTGGGAGCGTGATTCCCCTGTTCAAGCAAAAGCGGTTGGAAGGCCGGATACCGGTTACCGACCCGCGGATGACTCGGTTCTGGATCACGCTCGAGCAGGGAGTCCGGTTCGTCATCGCATGCCTCGACCGCATGAGCGGCGGCGAGCTGTTCGTTCCGAAGATTCCGAGCATGCGCGTGGTGGACCTCGCCGAGGCCGTGGCACCCGGATGCCCGATGCACACAATCGGGATCCGCCCGGGCGAGAAGCTGCACGAGCTGATGATCGGCGAGGACGACGCTCGACGGGGGATCGATGCCGGGGACTATTATGCGTTGCTGCCGGAATTCGCGTGGTGGAGCGGCGACGGCGTTGCCGGGACCCCGCTGCCCGAAGGCTTCATGTACCGCAGCGACACGAACACGCAGTGGCTCACGGTGGAGGACCTCCGGCGGATGATCGAGACGTGACTCGAGCGCGGCCCGTCCTGGCCATCGATGGTGGGCCGCCCGTGCGCCAAAAGTTGCTTCCGTATGCGCGCCAACTAATCGGTGAGGACGACATCGCGGCGGTTGTGGCCACCTTGCGCGGCGACTGGCTGACCACCGGTCCGGCCGTGGAGACTTTCGAGGAGCGGTTCGCAGCGTTCGTGGGCGCGCGCCACGCGGTAGCAGTCTCCAGCGGGACGGCCGCGCTCCATGCCGCAGCCCACGCACTCGGGCTGCGGCCAGGCGACGAAGCCGTGGTCCCCGCGCTGACCTTCGCGGCCACGGCCAACGCCGTGTGTTACCTGGGTGCGCGACCCGTGTTCGCCGACGTGCAGCGCGACACACTCAACGTCGACCCTGCCGCCGTGGAAGCCGCCCTCACGCCGCGGACGCGTGCCGTCTTTACCGTGGACTTCACAGGAGTGCCGGTCGATTACGATGCATTCCGGGAGCTCGCGAGCAGGCGGAACCTCGCGCTCGTCTCGGATGCCGCCCATGCCCTCGGCGCCCGGTACCGGGAGGTCCCGGTCGGGTCGCTGGCGAGGATCACGACGTTCAGCCTGCACCCGGTCAAGCACATCACGGCGGGCGAGGGGGGAGTCGTGGCGACGGACGACGCTGAACTCGCTTCGCGGATCCGCCACTTCCGCAACCACGGCATCACCAGCGATCACCATCAGCGTGAGGCGGTCGGGTCGTGGTGGTATGAGATGCGGGAGCTGGGGTTCAACTATAGAATCACGGACTTTCAATGCGCCCTGGCGCAGTCTCAGCTCGGCAAGCTGGCCGAGTGGCTCGAGTGTCGCTGCGCGATCGCGGCGCGGTACACCGAGGCGTTCGGGGGGGTTCCGGAGCTCGAGCCGCCGACGGTTCCCGCGTGGGCGCGCCCGGCGTGGCACCTGTACGTCGTCCGGCTGAACCTCGAGCGCCTGCGCGCGGGACGCCGGGAAGTGTTCGCGGCCCTTCGTGCAGAGGGAATCGGCGTGAACGTGCACTACATTCCGGTTCCTTGGCACCCGTACTACCAGGCGCTCGGTCACCGTCGCGGCCAGTGGCCAGTGGCGGAAGCGGAGTACGAACGCCTGCTCAGTCTCCCAATGTGGGCCGGCATGACGCCGGCCGACGTAGACGACACAATCGCGGCCGTGACGAAGGTGCTCGCCGCCTATCGCCGTTGAGCGGTACTGAGGGATCATGACGCCCACTCAGGATCAGGTCTTCGCCCGGGGCGAAGCCGACCAGTGGTTCTTGCGCAACCGGCCAGCGCTGTCCGTCGAGCACGCAAAGGACGATCCTGTGCTTCGCGCGCTCAGTACCTTCGGACTCACGCCGCAGCGTGTACTCGAAGTAGGTGCTGCGAATGGTTGGCGGTTAGCGGCGTTGGCGGAGCGAAGCAGCGGATGCTATGTGGCCGTGGAGCCGTCGGCCGAGGCGATCGCGGACGGCGAGGCGCGTTTCCCCGCGATAGAGTTCCGCCGGGGGCTCCTTGGTGATTTGCCGCTCGCTGACGGGGAAACGTTCGACCTGGTGATCGCGAGCTTCGTGCTCCACTGGGTAGACCGGCGCAACCTGCTCCGGGCCGCCGCGGAAATCGACCGCGCGACCGCCGATGGAGGCACCGTTGCGGTCGCGGACTTCCTGCCGGACCGCCCGGCACGCGTTCCGTATCACCACCTGCCGGAGGGCGGGATGTATACGTTCAAGCAGGACTACGCGGCCCTGTTCGCGGCGGCCGGGACGTACCGGATCGCGGGTCGCTGGACGTTCGACCATGCGACCCACGAGTTTCGGGCCAACGGGCTGCCGAGTGATCGTTGTGCCGTGACGCTGCTCGTCAAGAATCTCACGGGACTGTACGAAGACCGGGGACAACCCTAGCGCTCGATGGGCGAGCTGCAGGTTGTGATGCGCGCGGACGGCGGGCCCGGAATTGGCATCGGGCACCTGCGGCGATGTGTCGCGCTGGGCGAAGCGCTTCGGGCGCGCGGGGCCGCCGTGACGTTCGTGGTGCCCGACCACAACGTACTCGTCGCCACGGTTGCGCAAGCCGGCTTTGCCGCAAGGACCGTGGAGCCGGAGGAAGCGGCGACGCTGGCAGCCACCCGTGCGATAACTCGTGAGCTCGGTGCCACGGCCATCGTGCTAGACGGCTATGACTTTCGCGAGGAAGCCCTGCGTTCGGCGCTGGCACCTCTGACCGTCGTCATCGACGACCTGGCCGACCGCGAGTTGCTCGTGGACGTCGTCGTCAACGGCAACATGGACGGCCCCCGGCTCGCCTACCGAGTGGCGCCGCATACGCTGGTGCTTGCGGGCTCGCGCTATGCGATATTGCGCGCAGAGTTCGCCGATTCGCCGGAGCGGCCGGTGCGCTCCCGCGTCGATAACGTGTTGATCACACTCGGCGGCGGCGACCACTCTGGCCTGACGCCTGCGCTCCTCGGCGCGGTATCGCGAGCGGTGCCTCAGGCGGAGATCAACGCGGTGCTCGGTCCCATGGCTCCTCCAGGTCTGGACGGAGCGACGGCGGCAGCGGCGACGCGGGCGCGTGTGCATCGAGCACCGGCGTCGCTGCGTACACTCATGCTCCAGGCGGATCTCGCCGTGTCGGGAGGAGGTCAAACGCTGTACGAGCTCGCAGCGCTGGGCGTGCCTGCCGTGACGATCGAGCTGGCGGAAAATCAGCGACTGAATATCCAGGGCCTGGCGGCGCTCGGTGGGACCGTGTCGGCCGGAAAGGCGTCGGCGCCCGACCTCGCCTCGGGCGTGGCCGGGCTCGTGGCGCAGCTCGATGGCGATCCCGGTCGCCGGCAGACGATGGCGCGAGCGGGGCGGGGGGCGCTGGACGGGCGGGGCGCGGGTCGAGTCGCGGACGTGCTCGTGGCGAAGCTGACGGCCGCGAGGAGCGTGAGCTCGTGAAGACGGTACGCATCGCTGATCGCACGGTCGGGGAGGGAGTCCCGTGCTTCGTCGTGGCGGAGGCGGGGGCGAACCACAATCGAGACTTCGAGCTCGCCAAGCGGCTAATCGACGTCGCGGTGGAGGCCCAAGCGGATGCCGTCAAGTTCCAGACGTACTCAGCCGATACCCTCTACTCCCGCAAGACACCGCGCTTCCGGTACCTGAAGGACGTCGCCGACACGGATACGCACGCGCTGCTCAAATCCATCGAGCTCCCCCGCGACTGGCAACGTCGTCTCGCTGACTACGCTCGTGAGAAGAGCATCATCTTCTTCTCCAGTCCCTTCGATACTCGTGCTGTAGACGAGCTGGACGAGATCGGCGTGCCGTTGTTCAAGATCGCGTCCTTCGAGCTGGTGGACTTACCGCTCATCGAATACACGGCATCGAAAGGCCGGCCCGTGGTGCTATCCACCGGGATGGCCACCCTGGGGGAAATCGAGGAGGCGCTGCTGACGTGCCACAACGTCGGGAATGAGCAGATCGTTCTGCTCCAGTGCGCGTCGCTGTATCCGTCGCCGGCGGAGTTGATCAATCTCCGGTCGATGGACACCATGCGGGCAGCGTTCGGCTGTCCCGTGGGGCTCTCCGACCATACGCTCGGCATCCACGTGGCGATGGGCGCGGCGGCGCGGGGCGCGGCGATGCTCGAGAAGCACTTCACCCTGGACCGCGACATGAAGGGACCTGATCACCCGTTCGCCCTCGAGCCCGGCGAGCTCCGCGCCATGGTCGCTGGTCTTGGGGAGGTGGAGAGCGCGCTCGACGACGCACGCAAGCTCGGCCCGTCGACGGACGAGTCGGACTCATTGTATCGGCTGGCGCGCCGCAGCATCGTGGCGGCGTGCCCCATTCCGCGCGGTACTCCGATCACCCGCGACATGCTGACCGTCAAGCGCCCTGGCTTCGGCATCAAGCCGGCGCAGCTGGGGATCGTGATCGGACGGCCGGCGAGGGTCGACATCGACGCCGACGACGTCATCACCTGGGACATGGTGTGACAGACCTGGCGTGCGACGAGGTGCGGTTGCGCCCGATCGATGGGGGCGACGCGGCTCTCATTGTCTCTTGGCGCGCACGACCGGAAGTGGCCGCGCAACTGTTCAGCGCACCACCGACAATCACAGAGCATGTCCGCTGGGCGACGGAAGCCCGCGAGCGAGATGATCGGGAGGAGTACCTCATCTGCTGGCACCAGCAAGGGGATCGTCCGGTGGGCACCGTGGGTCTCTCCGCCATTTCATCGCGACACCGCCGCGCAGAGTACGGCATCCTCCTCGGCGAGCCGGACGCACGCGGACATGGTGTCGCCCGCGCGGCGAGCGAGCTCATCCTGCGTCGCGCGTTCGGTTTCCTCGACCTGGACCGCGTCTACCTCCACGCATTCGCCGATAATGCGTCAGCCATCGCGCTGTACCAGCATTTGGGCTTCGTCCGGGAAGGCATGCTGCGTTCCCACGCGCGGCGCGACGGCGACGGAGCGTCGCACGATGTGATCGTCATGGGGCTCCTGCGGCGGGAATGGGCAGCGCGTGACGGACACGGCCGGTGAATTCGTGGTGGTCGGGGCCGGCTCCATCGGGCGGCGTCACCTGCGCAACCTGGTGGCGCTCGGTGTATCTGGACTCGCGGTGGTGGAACCGGACGCCGGGCGAAGGCAGCAAGCCTGCGCGGAAGTCGGCGCGCGAGCGATCGCCGACCTCGAGTCGGCGCTGGCGATGCGACCGACGGCTGTTTTGGTATGTACGCCTCCCAACACGCACGTCGCGGTTGCGCGTGCCGCACTGGGGGTGGGAGCCCACGTCTTCATCGAGAAACCGATCGCGTCCACTCGGGACGCGGCCCTCGAGGCTCTGGTGATGGAAGCGCAGCGGACCAGCCGACTGTTGGTCGGCTACAACCTGCGGTTCCACGCCGGACTGCGGCGCGTGCGGGACCTTGCGACGTCGGGGGCGATCGGGCGACTGCTCACGGCTCGAGCCGAGTTCGGTCAATACCTGCCGGACTGGCGTCCGGGGGGCGACTACCGCAGCGGATACATCGTGCGGCGCGATGGGGGCGGCATCCTCCTCGATGCCTCGCACGAAGTGGACTACATGCGGTGGATTTGTGGCGAGGTCACGGCGGTGTATGCGGCTCTGGGCAAGCTGAGCCTTCTGGAGATGGAAGCCGAAGACACGGCCGTCCTCGTCTTGCGTCACCACAGCGGCGTACTCTCGGAGATCCATCTGGATTGCGTGCAGCGGGGGTACAGCCGGAGCTGCAAGCTCGTGGGAAGCGAGGGCACGATCGAGTGGAACTTCCGGACTGGACTCCGGCACACGCGGGACGGATCGACCTGGAGCGAGGAGTCAATCGCGCCCGACGCGAACGAGATGTACGTTGAGGAAATGCGACACTTCCTCGCCTGTGTCGAGAGCCGCGCGACGCCGCTGGTGGACGGCGAGACCGCACTCGCGGTGCTCGCAGTGCTGGAGGCAGCCAAGCGGTCGGCCAACGAGCGCCGGGAGGTGGCGCCGTGACCACTGTGGGCATCGTTCAGGCGCGGACGACGTCTTCCCGTCTGGCGCGCAAGGTGTTGCTCGACCTGGCGGGCGCCCCGCTCATCATCCGGATGCTCGAGCGTGTGGAGCGCGCCCGGGCGCTGGACGCGGTCTGGGTCGCGACATCGACCGACCAGACCGACGACGAGTTGGCGCGTGTGGTCGACCGACGGGGGACCTCGGTGTTCCGGGGTTCGCTTGAGGATGTGCTGTCGCGGTTTCAGGCGGTGGCGGAACGGACGGGAGCGGACGTCGTGGTCCGCTTGACGGGCGATTGCCCGCTACACGATCCCGACGTAATCGACTCCGCCGTGCGCCTGTTTCGCGATGCGTGCGGGCAGGTCGATTACCTGAGCAATACGCTCGAGCCGACGTACCCCGACGGCCTGGACGTCGAGGTCTTGAGCCGCGCCGCCCTCGAGCGGGCGCACCGGGAGGCGAAGCTGCCGCTCGAGCGCGAGCACGTCACGCCGTACATCAGCGGGGCGAGCCGCCGGGCGCCGGGATTCCGGCGTGCGCAGCTCCGGGCACCCGGTGACTTCTCGCAGCTTCGCTGGAGCGTGGACGAGCCGCAGGATCTAGAGTTCGTCCGGGCCGTCTTCGCGGTGCTGCTCCCGGAGAACCCGCACTTCGGATGGCTCGATGTCGTCGCGCTGCTGACCCGCGAGCCCGAGTTGCTGCAGCTGAACCGCCACCTGAAGCGCAACGAGAAATTTCTGAAGCAGCTGGAGCAGAGTCGCCCGTGAGCATCATCCCGGATCGATACGCGCGCAGTGCCGAGCTGCTGCGACGGGCCCTGGCGGTGATCCCGCTGGGCTCACAGACGTTCAGCAAGAGCTATCGCTCCTTTCCCCGAGGGGCCGCCCCTGCGTTTCTCGTACGGGGGCAGGGTGGTCATGTCTGGGATGTGGACGGAAACGAGTACGTCGATCTCGTGTGTGGTTTACTACCCATCGTGTTGGGCTATGATGATGCGGAGGTGACCGCGGCGGTGGAAGCGCAGCTGCGGAGGGGGATCACGTTTTCCCTCGGGACGGAGCTCGAGGTGGAGCTGGCCGAGGAGTTGGTGGACCTTATTCCCTGCGCCGAAATGGTGCGGTTCGGCAAGAACGGGTCGGATGTCACGGCGGGAGCGATCCGCCTGGCCCGGGCCTACACGGGCCGCGAGCGGGTGGCGGTCTGCGGGTACCACGGCTGGCAAGATTGGTATATCGGCTCGACGTCGATGCATCGCGGGGTGCCTGAAGCGGTGCGTGGCCTCACGCATGCGTTCACCTATAACGATCTCGACTCGCTGGAGCGGGTCCTCATGACCCACCGTGACGAGTGCGCGGCCGTGATCATGGAGCCGATGACGACCACCGACCCCGCGCCGGGGTTCCTCGCGGGCGTGCGGGATCTGGCGCACGCCCACGGAGCGCTCTTCATCCTGGACGAGATCATCACGGGGTTCCGATTCCACCTCGGCGGTGCCCAGGCGCTGTTCGGTGTCACGCCCGATCTCGCGACCTTCGGGAAGAGCATGGCAAACGGTTTGCCGATTGCGGCGCTCGTCGGGAAGCGTGAGATCATGCAGGGAATGGAGGACATCTTCTTCTCGTTTACGTTCGGCGGTGAGGCATTGTCCTTGGCGGGCGCGCTCGCGACCATCCGCAAGATGCGGCGACAGCCGGTGATTACATGTCTGTGGGAGCGGGGCCAGGCGCTGCAGGAGGCGGCCACCGCCGCAATCGTTCGGCACGGGCTGAGCCACGCGATGGGGGTGGCGGGCAAACCGTGCTGGTCTGTGCTGCAGTTCCGGGATGTGGCGGGAGCCTCGCAGTGGGAGATCAAGACCGTCTTTCTGGAGCAGGTCATCCGGCGCGGGGTGTTGACCGCCGGGTCCCACAACGTGTGCTACGCTCACACTGCTGACGACGTCGCCCACGTGGCTTCCGCGTACGACGCGGCGTGTGCGGTGATCGCCGACGGGCTGGCTGCGGGCGACCTGACCAAACGAATGGTGGGCGAGCCGCTGCGGCCCCTGTTCCGCGTGCGGTGAGGCGGCCCGAGCACGGTTCCGTCTCCGAGCCCGGGGCCGTCCGACCGGCGCGGTCGCTGTTGCGTGACGCATCGCAGTACACGGGGGCGACGTACATCGCGCAGATCGGCTCCTTCGGCGTCGGGCTCGTCACCAAAGGCCTGCTCGGCCCCACCAACGTCGGCATCTGGAGTCTCTTCAACATTCTGCTCGGATATCTTGCAACCGCCCAGGTCGGGGTGGGGGACGCGATCGCTAAGGAGGTCCCGTACCTGCGCGAAAAGGGGGACTTCGCGCGGGCTCGGCGTCTCGTCGGGGCCATGATGGGGTTTGTCCTGACTGTCAGCCTGCTGGTGGGCGCTGCGGTCGTCGTCGTGGCATTTGCGGGCCGCGCGTGGGGGCCGGCGTACCGGGTCGGACTGCTCGTGATCGGTGTAGCGTTTCCCATGTGGATGGTCCAGAACATGGACATCGTGGTCCTGCGGGCGGCGAAACGCTTCGACGTCTTGAGCAAGCAACTCGTGCTCCAGCTCGCGATCGCGGCGCTCGCCGGCATTCCGCTCATTTGGCGGTTCTCGATCTACGGGCAGTATGCCGTCTTTGTGGTGGCGCTGGTGGGTGTGCTCGTCTACCTGCACCGCGCCGTGCGGCGCGAGGCCACGGCCCAAGTTCAGCCGACGCTCGATTGGGACGCGACCCGGCATCTGCTGAGCGTCGGCCTTCCGCTGCAGCTCTCCAACCTGGTTTTCATCGTTCAAACGACGGCAGACAGCCTGCTCGCAGCCCGGCTGCTCGGCGTCACGGCGTTAGGGTATTACGCTCTCGCGGTGACGGTGAAGGCCTATGTCTATCAGACCCCCAACGCCTTCTCGGTGGTGATGTTCCCCCGCTTTCAGGAGCGGTTCGCTGCCTCGCGCGACAATCCAGCCGCTCTCCGGGAATACGTCGAGAAGCCTATTCTCGGGTTCGCGTTCGTCGTGTTGCCCGTCCTCATCGCCGCCACATGGCAGGTCGTGCCATTCCTCGTTCGTCACTTTCTGCCGGCCTTCAGCCCGGCCGTGCCGGTCATCAAGATCCTGCTCGTTGGAACGTTCTTCGCGTCGCTTTGGCACATGCCATTACAGTTCCTGATCGCCACAAACAAATTGTGGCAGGGGGTGGCGATTGCGACCCTCAATGCCCTGCTGGTGATCGTCTGCGTCCTCGTCGCGACGACGCGGCTCGCCAGCGTGGAGACCGTGGCGGCGGGCACGAGCGTCGCGTACGTGGTGGCGCTGCTCGGCACGGCTGCCTACGTCGAGCGCCATTTCCGGTCTGTGGCCGGGGTAGTGGTCTTCCTGACGGAGGTGACGGGGGCAGCCGTCGTACTGTTCGCCGCGCTCGTGGCCACCGATCGCTGGATTCCGGACGCCGTCTCCGTCGGACCGGACGCGATACGCGTCCTACTGCGGTGCGCGGCCTTGCTGGTCCCCGGGGCGGTGGTGCTGTGGTGGGGTGACCGCTCCCTGAACTTGCGACGGTACTTCGCGGTTGGCCGCGCGGAGGGGGCGTGAAGTACGGCGTGGCGTTTTCACAGGCAGGCGTCCGGGCCCTGGCCGAGAGCGGGCGTCTGGACTTGGTGGTGGCTCGAGGGCCCGCCGCCGTGACAGCGGCGCGGGGGCTGGGCCTCGAGACGACCGCGGCCGACGCGCTGTTTGACACCGCGGTAGCGGAGGAGGTCGACCGCCTGGCGTTGGTGACGGCGCGCCGCTGGCGCCCGGGACCGCTGTCTCCGCTCTTGGGCGAGGTGGATCTGGGTCTGCTCGCCGAATACGACCTCATCTACGTGGCGGGTCGGATCCTGCGGCTGGCGGCGGCGCTCGACGGCCTGTCCGGAGCGTTCGAGACGGGGGAGCTCATCGTGGCCGGCACACCCGACTCGCCCGAGGTGCTGGTGGTGAACGCGATGGCGGCCGCCAAGGGATGGCGCCTGCGGGTCGTCTCGCCGGCG
>Ga0066709_100005145_pt1 | contig 10671 bp, 11 predicted proteins | sample GraSoiAngelo_158_FD_79665 | JGI IMG/M metagenome (GOLD analysis project Ga0066709, IMG submission 79665) | Grasslands soil microbial communities from the Angelo Coastal Reserve, California, USA - 14_1009_16_30cm | ecosystem: Environmental > Terrestrial > Soil > Grasslands | place: USA... | reverse complement strand
TTCCAGATGGTGCGCATGGGGCCGCTCCCTGTGAATTCTAGTGAGGGACCGGCCCCATTCGCCTCGCTGCGGTGCTTTTCCTGCTCCGCGGTGGGCCGACGATCCAGCAGAGGCCCAGGACTAAGCTTCGTACGAGGTGGCAACCGAACGCACGACGCTCTCCGAGGAGACGCGTCCCGCAGAGAGCAGACGCACGATCGCACGCCTCTGGCTGGATGGGGTCGCGCGCGGCTGGCCGGGCCCTGCGTACCTCGTCCAGGAGGGTCAGCAGTGGCGCGAGGTCTCCTGGGACGAGGCCGCCCGAACAGTGGACGAGCTGGCCCACGGCCTGCTGTCCCTCGGCGTCCGCCGGGGCGACGCGTTCGCGATCCTGGCCTCGACACGGCTCGAATGGGCGCTCTTCGACTTCGCGCTCGGCCTCGTCGGCGCCGTCGGTGCGCCCGTCTACATGAACAGCTCTCCGAAGGACACGGCGTACGTCCTCCGCCACTCGGAGGCGATCGGCGTTCTCTGCGAGAACGACGAGCAGCGCGCGAAGGTTCGCGGAGTCGAACTCCAGCACGTACTGACGTTCGCGGATCTGGACGACCTTCGCGCCAGAGGGCGCGCGCACGCCGCACAGAGCCCCGGTGCCGTGGAAGAGGCCGCAGCGGCGATCGAGGAGGACGATCTCTTCACGTTCATCTACACCTCCGGCACGACGGGGCCGCCGAAGGCCTGCATGATCACGCACCGCAACTACTACGAGATGGCCGACAAGTGCCGTCTGATCGGCGACTTCACCGTCAGCGCCGACACGATGCTGCTCTACCTCCCGCTCGCGCATAACTTCGGCCGCCTCATGCACCTCCAGAGCCCGCATGCCGGCTACACGCTGGCGTTCTGTTCCGACCCGTATGCCGTCGCCGAGGCGCTGCCGGCCGTGCGGCCGACGGTCTTCCCGAGCGTGCCGCGCGTCTACGAGAAGATTCACACAGGAGTTACGGCGAAGTTCTCGGAAGCGACCGGCGCCAAGCGGAAGCTCGTCGACTGGGCGTTAGGCGTAGGCCGCGAGGTGAGCAGGCTGCGCCAGGACGGGAAGCCGTTGCCGCTTGCCCTCGCGTTGAAGCACAGGATCGCCGACCGCCTCGTCTACAAGAAGGTCAAGGACCGGCTGGGCGGGCGTATCAGGATCTGCGTGTCGGGCGGCGCGCCGCTCGCGAAGGAGATCATCGAGTTCTTCCACGCGCTCGACATCCTCATCCTGGAGGGCTACGGCCTCACCGAGTGCACGACCGCCGCCACCGTGAACCGCCCGACGCGGTTTCGCTTCGGCAGCGTCGGCCCAGCTCTCCCGGGTGTCGAGCTTCGCGTTGCGGACGACGGTGAGATCCTGATCAAGACCAACACGATCTTCGCGGGCTACTTCAACGACGACGAGGCTACGCGCGAAGTCCTCCCGCGCGACGGCTGGCTCCGGTCCGGCGACGTCGGCTCGATCGACGCCGACGGCTTCCTGAGCATCACGGACCGCAAAAAAGACATCCTCGTCACGGCGGGCGGGAAGAACGTCGCGCCGCAGAACCTGGAGAACGCCCTCAAGACGCATGCGATCATCTCCCAGGCGCTCGTCGTCGGCGACCGGCGCCCGTACGTCGCCGCTCTCGTGACGCTCGTCGAGGATGCGCCGCGTGAGAACGCCGAAGCTGAGGTGCAGCGTGCCGTCGACGAGGTCAACGGCGATCTCTCGCGGTTCGAGCAGATCAAGCGCTTCGCGATCCTTCCTCGCGACTTCACTGCCGAGGAAGGCGAAGTCACCCCCACGCTGAAGCTCAAGCGCCGTGTCTGCCAGGAACACTTCGCCGCCGAGATCGAAGGGCTCTACTCCTGACCGACGTCTTCCTCGTCTTGTCCGCGTTTCTCGCCAGCGCGGTCGAAACAGTCGAGGCGCTGACCATCGTCCTCGCCATGGGCATCACGCGAGGCTGGCGCTCGACCCTCACGGGCGCGGCGGCCGCAGGCCTCGCCCTGGCCGCAATCGTGGCGGCTCTCGGACCCGCCCTGACCGTGATCCCGATCGACGTGCTGCGGCTGGTCGTGGGCGCGCTGCTGCTCGTGTTCGGCCTGCAGTGGCTCCGGAAGGCGATTCTGCGGGCAAGCGGCTGGCGCGCCGTTCGGGACGAGGGCGCGGTCTTCGAGCGCGAGCGCGCCGCCGCGCGAACCGCACCGCACCAGGAACGAGCGGGCCTCGACTGGTACGCCTTCACGATCTCGTTCAAGGGCGTTCTGCTCGAGGGGCTCGAAGTCGCGTTCATCGTGCTCACCTTCGGGACGACACAGGGCAGCATCGGACTCGCCGTGATCGGAGCGGTCGCTGCTGTTGTGCTCGTCGTGATCGCCGGGGTCGTGGTGCGCGAACCGCTGAGCCGCGTGCCCGAGAACACGTTGGCGTTCGCGGTGGGCGTGATGCTCACGACGTTCGGGATCTTCTGGGGCGCTGAGGGCGCCGGGGTCGACTGGCCCGGCGGCGATGCGTCGCTGCCGGCCGTGCTGGGATTCGTCCTGCTGGTCTCGCTCGGCTACGTCAGCGCGCTGCGACGGCGCAAGCTCATGCCGGCGTGAAGCGGTTCGCGATGTTCTGGTGGGACTTCCTCGTCGGCGACGACTGGCGAGTAGCCGTCGGCATCGCGATCGGCTTCGGCCTCACGGCCATTCTCGCGGCGACGTCGGTGCCGGCGTGGTGGCTACTACCGCTTGCGGTCGCCGCCGTTCTGTGGCTGTCGCTGCGGCGGGTGGTGCCTTAGGCGCGTAGTGCCTTAGATCCGCCGGCCGCCGGCGAAGTTCGACGAGTAGTACCCGCTGAGCGAGGAGATCTTCACCACGTCGCCGGTATGCGGCGCGTGGACGAACTGGCCGCCGCCGATGTAGATCCCGACGTGGCTCGCGCCTGTGAAGAAGACGAGGTCGCCGGGCTCCAACTGGCTGATCGACACGGGAGTGCCCATGCCGAACTGCGCGTACGAGCTGTGTGGCAGAGAGAGGCCGATCTGCGCGAACACGTACGAAACGAGACCCGAACAGTCGAATCCGCGCGGGCTCGAGCCGCCCCAGACGTACGGCACGCCCAGGTACTGCATCGCGATCCCGACGACGCCGCCGTGGACGTTTGGAGGCGCAACCGTCGAGCCCTCGGGCGTCGCCACCGAGATGCCCACCCCGTCTGCAGCCACCGGTTGCGCTCCAGCGAGTCGCGACTGCGCGGCCGCAGCCAGCTGTCGCTGCTGCGCCGCCTCGGCCGCCTTGATCCGCTCGATCTCGCCCTTGATCGAGGACAGCAGCTGCCGCCGTGACGCGAGCTGCGACTCGATGTGGCGCTTCTGTGCAGCCTTCTCCGCGACGATGCTGCGTTGCTCGGCGTGCGCCCGCTTCAACTCGGCCCGATGACGTTGGACCGCCGCCTTGAACGACGCAACCTGCTGGACGATGCTCGCATCCTGCTGGGAGGTCGAATTGACCGCCTCGATCCTGTTCAGCAAATCCTCGAAGCTCGTCGAGCCGAGGAGCACCGAGAGCGTCGAGTTGTCCTGGGTCGAGGTGTACGCGGTCACGAGCCGGGCGGCGAGAGAGTCCTGCGCAACCTTGAGGTTCGCCTTCGTGAGCTTGAGCTGCCGCCGATTCTCTCGCTGATCGGCCTCGATCTTGTGGAGGCGGACATTGGCGAGGTTGTAGGCCTCGACGGCGGCGCCCAGGCTGTTGTCGATCTGCTGGATCTGGGCGAGCACCCGCTGAGCCTGCGCCCGCTTCGCGGCGACCGTGCCCGGGTCTGCGTTGGCCACCGTCGCCGCAAGCAGCAGCCCGGCTATGCCGAGGATGAATGCCTGGGCCTGTCGTCTCCTGCCGCTAACCAATAGCTCGGAAGATCGGGTTCGATAGCGCACCGGAGGGGGCCGGTACGTCACAAGTGGCGCACCCTAGCAGCGACTTCGGCTGTCTGCAACAGCTTTCCGAGCCCAAAACTGACGATTTTCAACATGTGCCCAACCCGCACAAAGTCTGGCATTGCTAATGTCTGCCCCTTGCCTTGGCGACGGGAGAGCCGCCTTGTGCTCGGGTTAGGGCTCGGAGCCGTTCTCATCCTCGGCGCCTTCCTGCCGGGGGCTCATGGGGCCGCTCCGGGACATCCGGGCCCCACGGCGTCCCTGAAGCAGCGACAGGCCGGGCTCAGTTCTCGGTCCCAGAGGGCCTTGCTCGGCCTCTACGCCCTCGATTCCCGGCTGCTCCGGGCGCGCGGCGACCTCGGGCGCCTACAGACACGTGCGGCGGCGCTGCGGCTGGAACAGCAGCGAGTGAGGCATGAGATCGCGGTCGTCGAAGGGACGCTGAGGGCCTCTCAGCGGCTCCTCGGTGAGCGCCTGCGCACCCTCTACGAGGAGGGAGAGCCAAACGCCATCGCGATCCTCCACGGCGCCACGTCCCGCGACGATGCGGTTTCCCGCCTGGACGAGCTCGACCGAAGCGCGCGCCAGGGAGCAGAGGCGGCAGCCGAGGCCAACGATGGGCGCACGAAGCTCAAGGCACTGGCTCTCGAGCTCGCCGCTCAGGCCCGGGAAGTTCAGACCCTGGAGGCGCAGGCGGCCCAGACTGCGGCCGCGCTGTCCAGTGCGCGCGCGCAGCGGATTTCCTACCTCGCGTCGCTCGCCCGCGAGCGGCGGTTCACCGCGCACCAGATCGCCGCGTTGAGTGTGCGCGCGCGCCACGTGGTCGAGCGCGCGCAGGCTGTCCAGGTCCAGAGCGAAGCGAGCGCACCGCCGGTCATCGTGGCCGTGCCAACAGCCGAAAGCGCCCGCACCTTGACCGTGACGGCAACGGGTTACTCGCTGCCCGGCCACACCGCGACAGGACTTCCCGTCGGGTTCGGCGTCGTCGCCGTCGATCCCGCAGTCATTCCCCTGGGGACGAGATTGACGATCCCCGGTTACGGCGAAGGCGTCGCCGCGGACACCGGCACTGCCGTCCAAGGTGCGACGATCGACCTCTGGTTCCCGACGCTTGCGGACGCCATGGCCTGGGGCCGGCGCACGGTGACGATCACACTCCACTAGACTTTCCCGGCCTGCGTGGGGAGAACGCCCAGTCATGAGTGAACCCGTCAGAGTGGACGAGCAGACGCTGGCCGATGTCCGCGTGCTGATCGTCGACGACCACGACCTCTTCCGCAGCGGTCTCCGCAATCTGCTCGAGGACGAGGGAGTGCAGATCATCGGCGAGGCGTCCGCCGGACAGGAGGCGTTGAACATCGTGCGCGAGGTCGCGCCGGACGTGGTCGTCATGGACCTGAACATGCCGGGGATGGGCGGCGTCGAGGCGACGCGGCACATCTCGAGCATCGCCCCGCTCACGCGTGTGGTGATGCTGACGATCTCCGACCAGGACAACGACGTGATCGATGCGATCCTGGCCGGCGCGTGCGGCTACTTGCTCAAGGATTCGTCGATCCAGGAACTGATCGCGGGCATTCGCGCAGCCGCGCTCGGCGAGTCGCTCATCTCGCCGACCATCGCGTCGAAGGTCCTGCAGCGCCTCCGCGCATCGAACACGCAGCCGGACATCGAGAGCACGATTCGCGCCGAGCTCTCGGACCGTGAGATCGAGGTCCTGAAGCTGATCGCGAACGGCAAGGACAACTCCATGATTGCGGCGGAGCTGCACATCAGCCCCAAGACGGTCAAGAATCACATCTCCAACATCCTCATGAAGCTGCAGATCGACAACCGCATCCAGGCGGCCGTCTACGCCGTTCGGAGCGGGATCGTCTAGCGCCCCTTGCAATAATGCCGCCGAGTTTCTGGGTCGCGAGCACCAAGCCAGAGGCCGCACTCAACCGCAGCAAGGCTTGTCAGCCTTGCTAAGGGCGAGGGTGGACTCTGGCGCCGCGTGATCGCGGGCCAGAAGCCGGCATGTATTGCTGCAAGGGGCGCTACAGAGACGCGGAGCGGATCTCGGCGGCGCGGAGGCGCAGCGAGGCGAGCAGCTCGCGCAGGCGCGCAAGGTCACCGTCGGCCGTGGACAGCCGCCGGCCGAGATTGGCGAGCTCGGAGTGCTGCGTCTCGCTCGCCTCGGCAAGCTTCGAGGCCACCTCGGCGATCCTGCGCTCGAGCCGCCAGCGCTCGGCCTCCAATGCGAGCGCCCTCGCATAACCGGCGGTCAGTGTGTGCTCGACCGCATCGATGCTCGGGGCGTCCTCGCCCACCGGCGGAGCTTCGAGAAGTGTGCGGATCTCTTCCTGAATCATGGGCAGGGTGACAGGTTTGGCCCCTCGAACCAGTATCCGGTCAGACGGGGCGCACCACATGGGCCGCCCGGACTATCTTCCTCCGCCGGGAGGCCCATCTTCTTGACTGAACGGATTCACGCTCGAAAAATGGATCCTTCTTGAGCCGCCGTCTCGCCACCTCGCTCTGCCTCGCGATCGGCCTCGCTGCTCCTGCTTCGACGGCAGCGGGCCCCAGCCAGCAATCGCCGCTGCAGCGATCCCTGGCCCGTGCGCTCCGCGTGCCGCACGTCGCACCGGCGCGATCTGCAGGCGTTGCCCTCGATCTCGAGACCGGCACGGTGGTGTTCGCACAGAACGGCGCGAGAGCGCTCGCGCCTGCTTCGAACGAGAAGCTACCGCTGACGTACGCGGCACTCGTGCGGCTCGGGCCGACCTTCCGGATCGAAACCGACGTACTCGGAGAGGGGGAGCTGGACGGCACGGTCTGGAACGGCGCACTGGTGCTCAAGGGCAACGGCGATCCCACGCTGTCGCGCGCCGATCTCCGGGCGCTCGCGTCGCAGCTAAAGGCAACCGGCATTCGCAGGGTCACCGGCGGGATCGTCGGCGACGAGAGCTCCTTCGACGCGCGCCGGATCGTCGCGGGCTGGAAACCGAGCTTCTTCATCGACGAATCACCCCCGTTGTCTGCGCTGGTCGTCGATCGGGCCCGCATCGGCCGGTTCGTCACGCGCACGCCGGCGCTCGCAGCCGCCACCACGTTCCGCAACGTGTTGCGCACAGCCGGTGTGGCCGTGACCGGCCCCGTCCGCACCGGAAGTGCTGCCGACTGGTCGGAGCCGCTGGCGTCGGTTTCCTCGCCGACCCTCGCCGCGATGCTCCGCTTCATGGACCGGGAGAGCGACAACTTCACCGCCGAGATGCTCCTCAAGCAGCTCGGGCTCAGCGAGCTGGATCGAGGCACGAGTGCCTCGGGCGCGTCGGTGGTCAGCGACGTGCTCGCGGAAGCGGGCGTCCCGATGACCGGCGTGCGCATCGTCGACGGCTCGGGCCTTTCCAGGCTCGACCGCCTCACCGCGAATGCACTTGCGACCCTGCTCGAGAAAGCGTGGGCCGATCCGACCGTACAGCCGACCCTCGCGGCAGCTCTTCCCGTCGCCGGCGTCAATGGGACGCTTGAGGATCGCTTGCGCAAGCCGCCGGCGCGCGGGCGCGTGATCGCAAAGACTGGCACGACCGACGAGGCGTCGTCCCTCTCGGGTTACGTCCCCCACCGGTTCGCGTTCGCCGTCCTCCAGAACGGACATCCGTTGTCGTGGTGGTGGGCGCGGCGAGCCCAGGACCGCTTTGCGCAGGTGCTAGCCGCGCAGTAGCTCGACGAGCTCCTGCTCCGAGAGCTGCGGGACCTCGAGCTTCCGCGCCTTCGCCAGTTTCGAATTGCCCGGTTCCTCGCCGACGACCAGGCCGGTCGTCTTGCCGGAGACGGAGTTGACCACCTTGGCGCCCTTGGCCTCGAGCGCAACGGCGGCCTCGTCACGCGTGAAGCCCTCGAGCGTGCCGGTGATCACGTAGGTCTTGCCGGTCAACGGCCCCTCGACCGGCCTGAGCTCGTCGCCGATCTCGAACCGCAACCCGAGCGATCGAAGCTCCTCCACCAGCTGCGTGTTCGCTTCGTCGGAGAGCCATTCGGCGATCGCCTCGGCGCGCTCCGGGCCGATTCCCTCGACCTCGAGGATGTCCTCCTGGCTCGCGCGCGTGAGCCGATCGACCGTCTCGAAGTGGCGCGCGAGATTCTGCGCCGTCACCCAGCCGACGTCGGGGATGTTCAATCCGAAGAGGACGCGGTGGAACGGAACCTGCTTCGAGGCCTCGATCGACTCGATGGCGTTGCCCGCGGAGATTTCGGCGTAGCCCTCCAGCTCCATCAGCTGCTCCTTCGTCAACCTGTACAGGTCGGGAAGTGAGCGCACGAGCCCGAGATCCCAGAGCCGGCGCACCGACTGCTCGCCGACGCCTTCGATGTCAGCGGCCGCCTGCACCCAGTTGATCAGCGACTCGAGCCCGCGCGAGGGGCACGCTCGATTGGGACACCGGTGCATCGCCTCGCCCTCGGGCTTGACGATGCCGGCGCCGCAGAGCGGACACTTCTTCGGCATCTTGAACGGCTTCGTCCCGGGCTCGTGCGGGAGGACCGGGCCGACGACCTGCGGGATGACGTCGCCGGCGCGCTGGACGATCACGTTGTCGCCCTCGCGAATTTCCTTGCGGTTGATGTCCTCCTCGTTGTGCAAGGTCGCCTGTGAGACCGTGACGCCGCCGACCTCCACCGGCTCGAGCTGCGCCCACGGGTTGAGCGCACCGGTACGCCCGACGCGGATGTGGATCTTGTTCAGCCGTGTCTGGGCGGTCATCGGCGCCCACTTGTAGGCGCGTGCCCAGCGCGGCCGTTCGTGCAGGGCACCGAGTCGCCGCTGCTGGTCGAATGAGTCGACCTTGATCACGATCCCGTCGATCTCGTAGTCGAGCTCGATCCGCCGCTTCTCCCAGTCCCGGCAGGCGGCCGCCACCGACGCGACGGTCTCGTGCCGGTCCGCGTAGGGATTGGTCCGGAAACCGTGCTCGCGCAGCCATTGCAGCGCGTCCCAATGCCCGTCGACCGGCAGCCCGTCCCGCACCCCGAGCCCGTGGATCCAGATCGACAGCGGCCTCTGCGCCGTGATCGACGAATCCTTCTGCCGCAGGGAGCCCGCAGCGGCGTTGCGCGGGTTCGGCGTCGGCTTCTTCCCTTCGGCGACGAGGCGCTCGTTCAGGGCGTTGAAGCCGCTCAGTGGCAGGTAGACCTCGCCCCGGACCTCGAGCAACGGCGGAGCTTCTTCGCCCTGGGCCAACTGCATGCGCATCGAGATCGCTTTGATCGTCCTCAGGTTCGGCGTCACGTCCTCGCCGCGCCGCCCGTCGCCTCTGGTCGCACCGCGGACGAACGCGCCCCCCTCGTAGATCAGGTTGATGGAGAGGCCGTCGATCTTCGGCTCCGTCACATAGGCGACCTCGGTCGTGCCGAGCCGCTTGCAGACGTCCGCGTGCCACTTCTCGAGGGCTTCGTCCGTCGTCACCTTCTCGAGCGAGCCCATCGCAGTCGGGTGCTCGACCTTCTGGAACTTGTCCGACGGGGGAGCCCCGACGCGCTGAGTAGGCGAGTCGGACGTGACGAGTCCCGGGTCGGACTCCTCGAGCGAGACGAGCTCGTCGTAGAGCCGGTCGTACTCGGCGTCCGAGATCTCTGGATCGTCGAGGACGTGGTAGCGATAAAGGTGGTAATCGAGGAGGTCCCGGAGCTCGGCGGCGCGCTGCTCTGTTGTCTCAGAGGTGGCCAAGCAACTCCTCCGGTGTGTCGACGAGGGCGTCCGGCTGTTCGGCTTCGAGTCGCTCGCGCGCGTGGATCCCGCCCCACGCGACGGCGATCGCGAACAGTCCTGCGGCCCTGGCAGCCTTGACGTCGAAAGGCGCGTCGCCGACGTACGCGGCCTCCTCAGGACGCGCACGCAGCCGCTGGAGAGCGAGCAGGAGCGGCTCGGGATCCGGTTTGTGCCGCTCGGTCTCGTCACCGCCGACGACGGTCTCGAAGAGGTGCTCGATCGGAAGCCGCGCAAAAGCGAGCTCCACCGTTTGCCGCCGCTTTGCAGTGACGATCCCAAGCCGGCGACCCTCGCCCTTCAGCCTGAGGAGCACATCCTCCATCCCCGCACAGCACAGGAGCTCGTCGTGCAGCGGCTCGTTGTGCGCGCGGTACACGGTGATCAGCTCCTCGACACGATCGGGGGCGAGCGCGTGCATCTGCGCCTCGAGCCCCGGCCCGCCAACCGCCGCCATGAGCTGCTCGTCCGGCACCTCGGTTCCCAGTACCTCCCTCGCGGCATGTCGCATCGAGGCGAGGATGATCGCGCCGGAATCGATCACCGTGCCGTCGAGATCGAAGAGTACGACCGGAAAACGCACGAGACGATCGTATCGACGTAACCGGAACCGTCCCGGCTCGGCAGTTGTAGGAGTTGGAAACTCGACTGGAGGTATCGCACATGTTTGGCCTCGCCCCTGCAGACCTGGCTCTTGTCGGTTCGATAATCGGAGTAACGATCGTCTTGATCGCATGGACGATCACGGACATCGTCTCGTGGTCCGAGGACGTCTGGAAACGTGCCGACCAAAATCGCGCAATGTGGATCTTCTTGCCGTTGGCGGGCCTCGTGATCTTGATCCCACCCGGGCTCGGCATCGCGTTCTCGCTCGCGTACTTCGCAACCGTGCGGCCTAAGCTGCAGCGCGCGGCCGCCCAAAGCCGACCTGGTTGATGTCAGTAGTCGACCCGCTCGAGATAGAGGCCCCAGGGCGGAGCCGTCGAGCCTGCCTCGGCTCGCTCG
>Ga0066709_100005144_pt1 | contig 10671 bp, 9 predicted proteins | sample GraSoiAngelo_158_FD_79665 | JGI IMG/M metagenome (GOLD analysis project Ga0066709, IMG submission 79665) | Grasslands soil microbial communities from the Angelo Coastal Reserve, California, USA - 14_1009_16_30cm | ecosystem: Environmental > Terrestrial > Soil > Grasslands | place: USA... | reverse complement strand
GGTGGTGGGTGCCATCTCGGCCATGATCTACGCCGCGGCGGTCGATCTCGGCCTCACCGCCATCCTGGCCGCGGCACTCTCGGTCGGCGCGGGCATCGTTGCCACGGGTGCCCTGCATGAGGACGGGCTGGCCGATGTCGCCGATGGGCTCGGCGCGCGCGGCGACTCTCTCGCGCGACTCGCGGTCATGCGCGACAGCCACATCGGTGTCTTCGGCACGCTGGCGCTGATTCTGGCGGTCCTGTTGAACGTGGTCGCGCTTGCCGCGCTTGCCCTGCCGGGCGAGGTGGCGGCGGCGGTGATCGCGGCCCATGCCGGCGCCCGTGCCCTGCTGCCCTGGGTCATGCACCGATTTGGCCCGGCACGGCCCGATGGCCTCGCCGTAGAGGCCGGCCGGCCCAGCCGGACGACCGCGCTCATCGCTCTCGGCATCGGTGCCGCAATTCTGCTGCTGCTGGAGGGCCCGGCGCGCGCCATCGCGGCGGCGTTTGCCGCAGGCCTGGCGCTTCTTCTGGCACTCCTTGCTCGCCGGCAGTTCGGAGGGATCACGGGCGATGTCTTGGGCGCGATCGAATCGATCGCCCGGATCGCCGTCCTTCTCGCTCTCGTCGCGACACGATGATTGCGACGCGCTGGTGGTGGATCCGCCATGCGCCGGTGGTGGGTCACGATGGCCGCATCTATGGCCAGGACGATCACGAATGCGACTGCGGCGATCCTGCCTCCCTGGCCCTGCTGGCAACGAGCCTGCCGGCCCATGCCCTCTGGGTGACGACGCCGCTGAAGCGAACCGGGCAGACGGCTCGGGCCCTGATTGCTGCCGGTGCACCCGCACCCGCCGCCGAGCGGGAGGAGCCAGCCTTCCTCGAACAGCATTTCGGCCAATGGCAGGGGCTGACCCATGACGAGCTGCGGATCCGGCGCGACGGCGCCTGGCACCGTTTCTGGCTTGCACCTGCCAGCGAGACGCCGCCGGGCGGCGAGAGCTTCGCCGATGTCGTCTCGCGCGTCGGCACGGCCGTCCGGCGCATCGGCGCTGCGGAGGCTGGGCGCGATATCGTGGTGGTGGCCCATGGCGGCTCGATCCGTGCGGCCCTTGCCCATGCACTCGGCGTCGATGCCGAGCGCGCGCTTGCCTTTGCCATCGATAATTGTTCCTTAACCCGGCTCGATCATTTCCCGGCGGACGAAGCCTGGCGCATCGGCGCGGTTAACTTCTTGCCACAAGGCCAGAGGCCAGCAAAAGGTGCTGCAGAGCGGCACTGAATTGCCAAATGCGCAGGTTCTAGGTATGAAACCGGCGGAATTTTTCGCGCCAGACGAAACCAAGGAGGCTATCGATGATCAATATTTCTCGACGCTCGTTTCTTGCGCTGCCGGCCGTTGCCGCGGCCGCCACGCTCGCGCGGCCCGCATTCGCGATGTCGGATGCGCAGAATCTGGTTGAGAAGTCCCGGCTCGCCTTCCTGGATATGATCACCGACGACAACTACAAGGAGATGCGCGACTATGTGAAACAGGCCCGCGCCTTGATCATCTTTCCGGAATTGATCAAGGGCGCCTTCATTATCGGTGCGGAGGGCGGCTCGGGCGTGCTGGTGACTCGTGGGGCGGCCGGCGCTGGCTGGAGTTATCCGGCCTTCTACACGCTGGCTTCGGGCAGCCTCGGTCTGCAGATCGGCGGCCAGTCGTCGGAATTGGTGCTGACGATCATGAGCGAAAAGGCGCTGAACGCGGTCATCAACGACCAGTTCAAGGTCGGCGGCAATGTGGATGTGGCGGTGGGTCCGGTGGGCAAGGGTCTGTCGGCCTCGACGACGAGCAATTTCTCCGCCGACGCCTACAGCTTCGCCAAGACTCAAGGGGCCTACGTGGGCATGTCGCTCGACGGCGCAGGCATCCTCAGCCGCGGCTCGCGCGATATCGAATATTACGGCACCGGCGCGACGTCGGCGGGCATCGTCATCCAGCGCAAGTTCACCAACAAGAACGCCGATGTCCTGCGCGACGCCCTCGCCCCCTACTGACGAGCTGCGGCCAAACAAAATCGTCGAACCATGAATGCGGATCCGGCCGGCGCAGCGAACGCCGGCCGGGCTCGTCTTCGGGCCGGGTGATAGGCTAGAGGTCGGCGGAAATTATTCGTGCGATAATGTCACTATTCAGCTCGCCGATCGCCTCAGCGAGCCGAATCTGCCCCTTTGCCGCCGCTAAGCCCATTGCTACGGCTTGCGCCATCCCACCATCCCAATCGTCCCCGGCGTGCTTGAACGCGCCTTCGTGCAAGCGATGCAAGGCTGCGAGATAGGGCGTCTTCAGGTGGGGTGGAAGGTCCAACGTAGGTTGCCTATGCCGACCCAGTTCAATAGATGCCGGCAACTGAAAAAATCCAAAATCGATCGGCCCGGACGCGGCAATTCCCACCTCAACAATATGCGGGACCGCAGCAAATGAGGCGTCATATACGCTCCCCTGGTGGCAAAGAGCGCTCCACAGGGAAAACCAGGGCTCGTCCCGGTAGTTCTTTGTGGGGCTGGGGTTATCCGCAAGGTGGCGCAGCAGCTGCGGAATGTTCGACGCCGCACCATAGGCATGCTTCAGACGATGCCACTCAGATGAATCCAGTGAAATCACGACCTTTCTCCCCAGCACTAGCCATACAAATCATGATTCGAAATGCGGCGCATTGCGTTCCCAACCCGTTTGCCATCCCGCCTAACCGCCCTTTCATCTCGCCCAGCCCTCTGCGGCCAAATGACGGATTGATCCCCCCAGGCGGCGAGCCTATAGGAAAGCCATGCCGCAGAACCCCGTCGTTCGCCTGATTGCCGCGGTTGCGGTGCTTCTGGCCGTCGTGGCGGTCCTGCTTCTCTATACGCCGCTCGGTCGCCAACTCTGGCCCGGCGAGAACGCGGGCGCGGCGCTGGTGGGCGGACCCTTCCATCTGACCGATCAGAATGGACGGGCCCGCAGCGACGCCGATTTTCGCGGCCAGTACCTCCTTATCTTCTTCGGCTATAGCAATTGTCCCGACACTTGCCCCACGACGCTCCAGACCGTCACGATGGTCATGGCCCAATTGGGGCCCGATGCGGCCAAGGTGACGCCGATCTTCATCACAATCGATCCGGAACGCGATACGCTCGGCGTGCTGAAGGCCTTCGCGGCGAATTTCACACCCCGTCTGGTGGCGCTCGGCGGCAGCCCCGAGGAGATCGCGGCGGCGGCCAAGGCCTATCGAATCTACTACAAGAAGGTCGGCGACGGCGCCGACTACTCGATGGATCACACGGCACTGGTCTATCTGATGGGGCCCGATGGGCGCTATCTTGGCCACTTCCCCGTGGAGGCGAAAGCCGATGACATCGTCAAAGACCTCCGCCAAAGGTTCTAAGGCGCCGGCGCGCGATGGCGCCGGCGAGCCGCCCTTCTGGCGGCGCAAGACCTTGAACCAGATGACCCGCGAGGAGTGGGAATCGCTCTGCGACGGCTGCGCCAAATGCTGCCTGGTCAAGCTGGAATACGAGGACACCGGGGAGGTCGACCATACGAATCTCGCCTGTCGCCTGCTCGATACCCATTCCTGCCGCTGCACCGACTACCAACCGGCAGAAGCGCGTTCCCGATTGCCTGACGCTGACGCCGCGCTGGGTGCGCCGGCTCAGCTGGCTGCCTGCCACCTGCGCCTATCGTCTGGTGGCCGAGGGCCGCGATCTCTATTGGTGGCATCCGCTCGTCTCGGGCGATCCGGAGAGCGTGCACGAGGCGGGTATCTCGGTGCGCGGGCGCGTGGTGAGCGAAGACGAAGCCGGCGAGCCGGAAAACCACATCGTCCACTGGGTCGCCTAGACCGACATCCAATCCCCGCCGATCGGACGCGATCGGCCGCAACAATCGGATAGAGGGCGCCGGGCGCTGGCCTTATCTAGTCAGTGCATTGAGCGCTAATATCGAAGGGAATCGAGGCGATGGATATGGCAACCCCAAGAACCCGTGGACCGGCGCCCGCGGTCGCCAAAGGCAGAACCACGGGCGGCTCGCCCCTGGGCGTGGTCGAACGCGCCTGCCGCTTCATCGAGGGGCGGGTCGCTGAGGGCGAACGCTTCACGCTCGCGGAACTGGGCGCCCATTGCGCCATGAGCCCGTGGCATCTGCAGCGGCAGTTCCGCCAGGCCATGGGCGTCAGCCCGCGCGCCTATGGCGACCAGCGCCGGCTCGGCCGTTTTCGCGATGAGTTGCAACAGGGCGAAGGCGTCGCTGCCGCCACCTATGGCGCCGGTTACGGCTCCTCCAGCCGGGTCTATGAACGGGCCGACGATCTCATCGGCATGACGCCCGCTACATATGCCAAGGGCGGCAAGGGGGCGGCCATCGCCTATGGCATCGCCGCTTCGCCGCTGGGCCGCCTCCTGGCCGCCACCACGCCGCGCGGCATTTGCTTCGTGGGCTTTGGCGACAGCGACCAGAAACTGGAGGCCGAGCTGCGCCACGATTTCTGGGCCGCCGACAGCATCCAGCGCGATGATCGCGAATTGGGCCGGGCCCTGGGCCACCTGCTGAGCATGCTCACAGGAAAAGAACCCCATGCTGATCTGCCGCTCGACATCCGGGCGACCGCCTTTCAGCGCCGGGTCTGGCAGGAGCTGCGCCGAATTCCCATCGGCGAAACAAGAAGCTATGGTGAGATCGCCCGTCGATTGGGCAACGCTGGCGCTTCGCGCGCTGTCGGCCGGGCCTGCGCCACCAACCCCGTCTCCCTCATCGTGCCCTGCCATCGCGCTCGCGGCGCCAGCGGCACGCTGACCGGATATCGCTGGGGAATCAAGCGCAAAGCCGCCCTTCTGGAACGCGAATCCGAAATGCGCTCCAGGAAAAAAGTCCTATAACTCCAACTCCCGCTTGCCTGCCCGACGGGTCGTCCGTAAGACTCGCCGGGCCATGGCGAAAAAGCCCGCGAAATCGCGTTATTCGAAGCCCGGCTACCGGCGCGCCATCGTGGGCAGCAATGTGCTCGCGGTGGGCGACCGCATTGTGCCGCTGCTGTTCGAGAAAAACGGCAGGGCGCGGCGGATCATCATCCGTCTGGACCACGGCGGGGGCATCGTCGTCGTCCTGCCGGCACGGGCAACCAAGGAGGACGGCCGGCGCTTTGCCCTTTCCAACAAGGGCTGGATCCAGGAACGCCTCGCCCATATGCCAGAGCCGCTGCCCTTTCTCCATGGGGTCACCATTCCCTTTCTCGGGGTCGCCCATCGCATCCGCCATCGGGTGGGCAAGCGTGGCACCGTCTGGCGCGAGAACGGGGATATCCACGTCGCCGGCCGGCCCGAGCATCTGCCCCGCCGGGTCGAAGACTGGCTGAAGCTCGAGGCGCGCAGAGAGATCGAGCGCCGCGCCTTGCAGAAGGCTGAGGAACTGGGCAAGCGCATCCGGCACATCACCGTCCGCGATCCGCGGGGCCGCTGGGGGAGCTGCTCGCCCGAGGGCGCGCTCAGCTTTTCCTGGCGCCTGATCCTGGCGCCCCGGTTCGTGCTGGATTACGTCGTCGCCCACGAGGTCGCCCATCTGCGTGAGCTCAATCACAGCAGCCGGTTCTGGCGACTGACCGATACCTTGACCGAACATATGGAGAGGGCCCGACTCTGGCTGGTGGAGCACGGTCCGGGCCTGCATCGCTACGGCAAACCGGCCGAGCCCTTGCCTTTGCTTCTCGACCGGATGGCGTAGATTCGATATCCCTGCCGCCCTTCAGGGCGAGCGAGCCGCACTTCAGTTAAATCCCGGCTCCCTTCAGCGGGGAAGACCGACGAGGAGCTTTACGACGCGGCTTCCTTGGCCATGCGAGCGCCGACCGAACCCTGGCGCTTCAGCATGTATGACTTCGCCGTCTCCACCGCCACGGCAGCGTCGCGGCAATAGGCATCGGCGCCCACGGAATTGGCGAAGGCTTCGTTGAGCGGCGCGCCACCCACCAGCACGACATGGTCGTTGCGGATGCCTTTCTCGATCATGGCGTCGATGACCACCTTCATATAGGGCATGGTCGTGGTGAGCAGCGCCGACATGCCGAGGATGTCGGGGTTGTGTTCCTCGATCGCCTTCAGGTAGTTCTCCGCCGGGTTGTTGATGCCGAGGTTGATGACCTCGAAGCCGGCACCCTCCAGCATCATGGCGACAAGATTCTTGCCGATGTCGTGGATGTCGCCCTTGACCGTGCCGATGACCATCTTGCCCATCTTCGGGGCCCCGGTCTCGGCCAGCAGCGGGCGCAGGATGGCCATGCCGGCCTTCATGGCATTGGCGGCCAGCAGCACCTCGGGCACGAATAGGATGCCGTCGCGAAAATCGATGCCGACGATGCGCATGCCCTCGACGAGGGCCTTGGTCAGCGTGTCGTAGGGCGACCAGCCGCGCTTCAGCAGGATGCGGACGGCCTCCTCGATCTCCTCCTTGAGGCCATCGTATAGATCGTCATGCATCTGCTGGACGAGTTCGTCGTCCGGTAGACTGTTGAGATCGAGTTCGCCTTCCTCAGCCATGATCCTTCGTCCTCGTGCCTGCGGCCGGGCCGCGTTCGACGGGTATTTCCCCTGTCACCATAACCTAGTCAAGGACTGCCCCGATCCCAAGCACGGCGGCGACAGGATTTGCCTCGACAACGACAGGCTTTGATACGCTTCTGCGGGCGTGTTATCACGCTTTTAGTTGTATAGACAAGCTGACGAGGCGATCATGGCCGACGACACCTTCCGGCTCCGGCCCGGCAAGCTGACCCTGGGCGAGCTCAAATGGCTTATGAAGGAGCCGCGCGCCATCGAGGTCGAAGCGGCGGCCTGGCCTGCGGTCGAGGCCTCATCGGATGTGGTCAGAGCCATCGTGGCCGAAGGGCGCACGGCCTATGGCGTCAATACCGGCTTCGGTAGCCTTGCCAAGACGCGCATCGCCGCGGGCGAGGTGGCCGAACTGCAGCGCCGCCTCGTGCTGTCCCACGCCGCGGGTACGGGCGTCCTGCTCGACGACCACCTGGTGCGCGGGATCATGATAGCCAAGATCAACGGGCTCTCACGCGGCGCCTCGGGCATTCGCCGCCCGGTGATCGAGGCCCTGGTGACGATGTTGAATGCCGGGATCCATCCCTGCATTCCCGCCAAGGGGTCGGTCGGCGCCTCGGGCGATCTGGCGCCCCTGGCCCATCTCAGTTGCGCCTTGATCGGCCTCGGCGATGTGCATATGGGCGGGCGAACCGTGCCGGCCGCCATGGCTCTGGCCAAGGCGGGGCTGAAGCCCCTCGATCTCGCCGCCAAGGAGGGTCTGGCACTGCTCAACGGCACCCAGGTCTCCGCGGTGCTGGCAGCCGAGGGTCTGGCGCTCGCTGCCGATTGCTTCAATGCGGCGCTCGTTGCCGGCGCCATGAGCGTCGATGCGGCCGCGGGCAGCGATGCCCCCTTCGATGCCCGCATCCATGCGCTCCGCGGCCAGCCGGGTCAGATCGAAGCGGCGCGTGCGCTGCGCCAGCTCATGGACGGGAGCGAAATTCGCCGCTCACATCTCGAGGACGACGACCGGGTGCAGGATGCCTATTCTCTGCGCTGCCAGCCCCAGGTCATGGGGGCCGTCCTCGATCTGCTGCGCTATGGAGCGAGCGTGATCGAGCGGGAAATCAATGCCGTCTCGGACAACCCCCTGGTCTTCGCCGACACGGGCGAGATCATCTCGGGCGGTAACTTCCATGCCGAGCCGGTGGCGCTCGCAGCCGACGCCATCGCCATCGCCATTGCCGAGATTGGTGCCCTCTCCGAGCGGCGCATCGCGCTGCTCACCGATTCCCGCATGAGCGGCCTGCCCGCCTTTCTAGTGCCTGAACCGGGCCTGAACTCGGGCTTCATGATCGCCCATGTGACGGCCGCGGCCCTTGCCAGCGAGAACAAGAGCATGGCCCATCCGGCGAGTGTCGACTCATTGCCCACCTCGGCCAACCAGGAAGACCATGTCAGCATGGCAACATTCGCCGCCCGGCGGCTCAACGAGATGGCGGAGAATACCGCCACCATCGTGGGCATCGAACTGCTGGCGGCGGCACAGGGCATCGATCTGCGCCGCCCCCTGAAATCCTCGCCCGACCTCGAGCGGGCGAAGGCGAGCCTCCGCGCGGTGGCTGCCTTTTGGGACCAGGATCGCGCCATGGCGCCGGACATCGCCGCCGCCAAGGCGCTCGTTCAATCGGGACGCCTGCGGGCCCTGGCGGTGTTTTGATCCCGGATGGCCCTGTTCCTCTTGACGCGCGCCAGGCGGAGATCGACATAGGGCTCGCCCCCGTCGCCTCCTGGATGGACTTTTCCGCCCCACGGTCTGTGGGGTCTTGTCGCAGTGGCGCGGGCCTTTCTCATCGGCTAGAAAAGCCGCGCTTTTCAGTTTCACGAGGTCTTTTGGCGATGGCGGGTGTTCCCACCTTTTCGACTCGCCCGAGTTTCCTGGGCACGGCCAACGAGGCGCGCGATGCCGCCATCGTTTGCGCCGGCGTGCCCTTCGACATCGGTACCTCCCATCGCGCCGGCACGCGCTTCGGCCCGCTTGCCATTCGCGCCATCAGCCGCATGCTGGTCGACGGCGTCAACCCGCTGAACTGGCGCAATCCCGCGGCGCAGCCCTTCGCCGATATCGGCGATTTCGAGATCGCGCTGGGCGACATGCTCGCCAGCCTCGAACTGATCGAAACCCAGGCGGCGCAATGCAAGCATCTGATCGCCCTAGGCGGCGATCATTCGATCACGCTGCCGCTGCTGCGCGCGCTCGCCAAAAGGCATGGGCCTGTGGGCCTCGTCCATTTCGATGCCCATGTCGATACCTGGCCCGATACCTTCGGCCAGAAATACGGTCATGGCTCGGTCTTCTTCAATGCCATCGAGGAGGGTCTGATCGATGCCTCGCGCATGATCCAGATCGGCATCCGCTCGCCCGTCGGTCGCGATGTCTGGGACTGGACCGTCGGCAAGGGCGTGCAGATCGTGACTGCACAGGACGTCCATGCGCATGGACCCGAGGCTGCGGTGGCAGCGATTAGGGCCAAGGCGGGGAGGGGCAAGACCTATCTTTCCTTCGACATCGACGCACTGGATCCGAGCCAGGCCCCCGGCACCGGAACGCCGGAGGTGGGCGGACTCTGGACCTGGCAGGTGAAGGCGATCTTGGATCGGCTGAGCGGGCTCGATTTCGCCGGCATGGATGTGGTGGAGGTCGCGCCCTCTTACGATGTGGCCGAGATCACCGCGCTGGCCGCCGCCACCATCGCCTGGCAGTACCTCAGCTTGACCGCGCCCCAGGCGTGAATGGATCAGCCCGACCCTTGAATCGTGATTCCCCCATCGTGACCGACCTTTCGCTCGCCCATGGGCTGGTCTTCGCCGATCTCTACGACGCGGAGGGGCTTGCCCGGCTGGATGGTGCCTTCCTCGCCGGCCTGACGCCGGAGCTGCGCCAGCATCTCATCGCCGCACGCCAGGCGCCGCCGGCCGGCAAGGATGAATCGGCACTCCTGATCGAGCTCGCCCCCCATGTGGAGGATTTCATCGCCGAGCTCTTCGGCATCCGCCGCGAGCTGCAGGATCTCGCCGCCCGGCACTACGAACTGGCGCCGGTCTTCACCTGCAAGCGCCTGTTCGTTCAGCGCCAGGCGCTGAAATTGTACAAACCGGAAGCGGCCGAGGCTTTCGACGGGGCGGCGCTCGAGCGGGAACTGGCGCAGCGTTTGGGCGAGCCCTTGAGCGAACTCGGATTCGCCCGTCACGTGCTCGCCTGGCAGGAGGATGCAGCCGTCCATGGCGACGATCTCGACCTCGCGGCCCGCTATGCCGCCTGGGCGACGCTCTCGGCGGCGGGCCGCGCCAAGCATGGGGCCGGCGTATTGTTCAAATCGCCGCGTAAACTCGATCCCTACCACCTGGTTCCGGTCGTCGCCACCGAGCACAACGGCGTCTCGATGATGGAGCTCGATATCCATCACCGCCGCCGGCGCGAGGGTTTCAAGCTGACCGACCCGGGGATGAATCTCACGGGCGCCCTCGACCAGACCCACTACTGCATCTTCTGCCATCACCAGGGCAAGGATTCCTGCGCCAAAGGCCTGAAGGAGCGCGACGGAAGCTTCAAGAAAAGCGTCTTTCACGTGACGCTGGCCGGCTGTCCGCTCGAAGAAAAAATCTCCGAGATGCATGAGCTGAAGGCAGGCGGCGTCCCCCTGGGGGCGCTCGCCATGATCGTGGTCGACAATCCCATGGCGGCGGCCACCGGCCATCGCATCTGCAACGACTGCATGAAGGCCTGCATCTATCAAAAGCAGGAGCCGGTGGATATTCCCCAGGCCGAAACGCGCACGCTGAAGGATGTGCTCGAACTGCCCTGGGGCTTTGAGATCTACGGGCTTTTGACGCGCTGGAATCCGCTCAATCTGCGCAATCCCGTGGCCAAGCCCGATTCGGGCAAGAAGGTGCTGATCGCCGGCTTGGGCCCGGCGGGGTTCACGCTGACCCACTACATGCTAAACGACGGCCATGCGGTTGTCGCCATCGACGGCCTCAAGATCGAGCCCCTCGATGCGACGATCTCCGGGCGCAAGCCCGACGGCACGCCTGTGCCGTTCTGCGCCATCCGCGACGTGCGGCAGATCTACGAGAG
>Ga0066709_100005143_pt1 | contig 10672 bp, 4 predicted proteins | sample GraSoiAngelo_158_FD_79665 | JGI IMG/M metagenome (GOLD analysis project Ga0066709, IMG submission 79665) | Grasslands soil microbial communities from the Angelo Coastal Reserve, California, USA - 14_1009_16_30cm | ecosystem: Environmental > Terrestrial > Soil > Grasslands | place: USA... | reverse complement strand
TAGGAGGCTGTTAGGCTCGGCGTCCCGGCCGCAAGTTCGTAAGGAGCGAAGAGCTGGAAGAGACGGCCGAACTCGTCGTAATCGGTCTTCTGCTCCTGCTGGTTTGCGTCACGAGTGTACGTTGCGAGTTGGAAGCGCAGATCATAAGCTGCCGTCGACTGTAGCCCCAGGTTATCGCTCGTCAGAATCGGGAGCATTCCTGTGAAGCGATCTCGCGAGTACCTGATTTGGTAGCCATTGGCGTCTGTGATTGAGTCGACGCCGCCGGTGGCACCGACAGCGATGTGGAAACGGCCGACTTTGGTTCCAGCGGCATCGGCCCACGTCTCGTGCGTGCTGAGGTTACCATGACTGTCGTATGCAGCGTTCCTCTTTCGCAAGATCGACCCGGCATGGGAGTCCTGCCGTACTTCCACGCTATCGGCGCGATCGACGATGTACGCATCAAGGAACTGATTGCGCAGATCGTATCCGATGTCGGCCGCAAGGCGATCCGTGTTATCCGGCCCGTACTCTTCCCTGAGCTTCGTGACGTTACCCCATTCGTCATATTCCTCGAGGAACTGCCGTCGCTCTAGGGCATTGGTGCCACCCTCAAAGAACCGAGTCACGATCGCGGTGGGCTTCGGAAACCACACGTCACAGGGCGTTCGATTCGTGGAGGCGGAAGTCGCGTTTGCCAAGTAGGCGGCTGGCAGCAACAATTGGTGAACGCATCCGTCGCGTTCGGTGGAAGTGGCTGTCCCCCACAGCGTCGGCGCGTAGGTGTTTTCGGTCTCCGTCAGCAGCGAGCCGTGCGCGTCATAGGCGCGCTCTCGCCGCAGGAACCCCTCTAAGCGGTAATCCCGATTCTCGTACTCTCGCCGCGTTACCCGTCCGTCGGCCCGCATAGTCGTCACGATCTGGTATCCGTAGTCCTCCTTCTCGTATCGGTCGTAATAGGGCTGTTCGTAACTGTACGCCATCACGATCGGTGTCGTACGGAGGTTTTGCGGCACCGATGTCTGATGTCCCAAGGTCGTGGAGTCGAGCAGCCAGCTGGAGTGAGGATCGGCCTCTGAGGGTGTGCTGCGCCGGTAGCGAATGTCGACTTGGCCGCCAAGCGGCCGATAGACTGTCTTCAGCAGATTAGCCCCACCCAACCTATTTCGCTGAACCTGAAGGCCGCCGGATCCTTCGTTTCCTGACCGCAAGACACGGTCGGGAAGACCGTCTCCGTCAACGTCCTCAAGCGCAAGTTGGACGTAGCTGGCGCCCTCGTTGTTCGAGTAGCTGACCGTTCCCTTGACGAAGAAGACTGTCACAGAAAAGCTTCCGCTCCATGTTGTCATCCGAGCACCGCCCGCGGATACCCCATCAGGTCCCAACGCGTCGGTCATGATTTGATCCAGCTCATGGAGAGTGCTATTCGACCGGTTCGCGGCATCGATTGCGGCCTGAAGGGAAGTGGTGCCTCCAAACCAATTAATCTGGGGCACGACAGATTCTCCGATCCACGCAAATCCAGGAACTTCAGGTGGCAAGGCCCACGGACTCGTCTGCAGAGGATTCGACAGTGTGAGGAAAGCGGAGGGCCCGTGCCCGGGGAAAGAGCCAGTGTTCAGGCGAACTAGAACCGAGTTGGAGCCCGGAAAGCGCTCGACGAAATCCAGCAGCCCATCACCATTGATGTCCGCGAACTGTACGGCGCCCTGAGCAACGGTGGCACTTTGAGTCTTCGCAACAGACGCGTCGGCTCCGAAAATGCCGAGATCTATCCCCCCACCTCCCCCGGTACTTTTCGAGAGTGTCAGATTGTCAGACTCAGTTAGCGCTCCGACTCGGGCGCGTTCTTGTAACCAACTTGACAGTTTCTTGGCGATGTCGTTTCCAGTGGGCTGCCCGAGTGGATCCAAGACGCCGAGATCTTCGGCCGCTCCGAGGCGATAACCGAGATTCAGCCGAACGTAAAGATGTGTACGGCCCGTAGCTCCTGACTCCCCGGCGCCAAAAATGATGTCCGGTAGACCGTCGCCATTGATGTCGAGCCGGTTGGAGGTAATGGTGCTGTGGCTTGCTTGCGACCCGCGCCCGAAGGTCACCGTTGCGCGAGACTGACCCGTGACGACATTGCCTTGGGGGTCAGTTTTGAGAACGTATCCACCGCTGCCACTGCCTGAGAGGTTGAATCCAAACGTTGTATTAAGCGCTTCGCTGATACCGGGGTACAACAAGCAATGGCCAGCAAACCAGAGTTGACAGTCGGTATCTATGACAACGGACTCATCACGTCCACCCAGGAACATCACATTGGGACTTGTGAGATCGATGACGCCGTCGCCGTTCCAGTCCTGGACTTCTCTGCTGGTGTAGACTCCACCCGTAGCGACGTCGACACTCACTCCCGCGCCGGCCGGGATGAACGCGAACTTGCTCAAGTCGATCCCCGCGCCCAAGTAGGCGCTCACACCGGCGGTCCAGCTCTCGCGGATGTTTCGCGGCGAAGCCAATAACGGATTCGGAGTCGAGTTTCGCTCGCTTGGGTTTATGTTCCCTCCGCAGATGTAAGCACCGGGATCCCCTCCTGTCATGCACCCAGTGCCGTCATTCCCTCCAGTGACAGCGCTGCCAAGAGGCTCAAAACGGCGTGCCAGTCGCCCTTCACATCCGTCTGGGGACAAATCGATTGTGTTATCGTTCCCGCAACGCTCGTAGAGCGACGGCTGTGGATCTGGGACCCCGTCCCCGGGTCCTGGAGCGTAAGGCATTGGATCGATGGAATTCGGAAGACCGTCAACGTCAGGGTCATCGCCACCGGATTCCGGACAACCGTCCTCGTCCTCGTAACCGTCGAAGTCCTCAGGATCTAGTGGACACTTGTCTACAGAGTCATAGATCCCGTCCCCATCGGTGTCTACATCCGGTTGACTTGGCCCACCGCCCGGTACCGTCACCAGCTGAGAAGTTGTGTCTTGAAGAGACAGCAACACGTTGCCGACAAGACGGGTTGGCGAGAAGTTGGGGTTGCCTTTACGGTGCGTGACGATACCACCGTGCGAAGTCCCTCCAGCCCCCGAGAGTGCAGCGCAGGAGAGCGGTCCTATGCATTTGAGGTCCTCTTTGCCGTTGAAGAGACCGTAGAAAAAGCCGTGATAGCCTCCGCCGTATGGTTCAAATGAATGAACGACCTCTCCGACAAGCTTTGGGAGACGATAGCCAGCGCCGAAATCAGCGCTCACAAGGTTGACTGGGAGCGTGTCCCGCTCGTGGAAGGTGATGGGCAAAGGAAACGTGAATCCGTAGTAGCCGATTTCAACGCCCGGGCCGCCGGCACCGACTTGACCCAAGGGAGGTCCGATCCTGGTGTAAGGCGGACAACAGGGGTACGCACCCTCAATTGTTTCTGTCGGCATCGCGAGGGAGATTCCGCCGCTCGAGGGTCCGCCGGTTTGTACCTGCCCGGCAATCGCCTCCCACTTGACAAGGGTCGCGGTGACGAGCCCATGACGCACGAGAAACGCCGGGAGCTCCCCCAGCTGCATTGTGAAATCGTGGGAGTCCAGCCGAATGCGCACCCCTCCTCCTCCCAGCGACACAACGGTCTCACCGCTGGGCAGCACGAAGGTTTGGCCCGCCGGTATTGTGACGAACGTTGCTTGCGGCGCCAGCCGTTTGGCGATCCCCTCTGCCTCTGAACCGGCCACCACAGCGATGCCGATGTCGGCGTGATCGAGTTGCTGGTAGTACAGGATGCAGTTCGTGGAAACAGGGTTCGTCGCGACGTTAAAGGGCCCTATTACTGGCATGGCACTCGGACACCCAGGTTCTTCATGGCCGGGCGCTACCACCGGCGAACTCACCCAGGCAAGATCCTGCGTCCTCGTGCTTATGGGCGACGTGGCGTGGTCTTTCACGAGAGCGAAGTACTCTGTCACAATGGTACGCTCGCGCTCCGCCTTCACCCGAAGACTCGTCGCAGGGTCGAAAGACGCCTCCGTGTAACCACGGATGAAGTATGTGCCAGGCTTGGGTAACGTGATTGTCTGCCGTTTGGTGGAAGCGTGAGCGCCAATTGCAAGATCGCGCGGCCCGACCTCCAGCCGAGAAGCAACGCCTTCCATTTGATCGCCTGTCACCGTCACGATCAGGGGCTGTTTGGGATTAACAACCGTCGCAGCGATTTCGATTTGCTCGTCTGGCTCGACCGTCTGGAAGGGGACTAGCTGCCGTGTTGGGTGCACTCGATAAAGAACGGGGGGCTCGTAAACAATCGGCTTCTCGGGGTACTCTGTCGTGGAAGCCTGAACGAGGATCTTGGAAACGTATGCATCGCCGCCGATGACCCTGTAGAGATCCTCGCGCCCGTTATTGTCCTCGTGGGTCTCATGCACGGCGCTCGTCAGGTCGGCTTGTGCTTTATTAAGGTAGTCCCGTGCCGCTCCTAAGATGTCGGTCGTTTGAAGGGTTTGGCTTTGGCGGGGTCCCAAGGCCGGAACGGAGAACTTGCGTGCCAGCGTTTCCCCACCGACCCACAGTCCAAGCTGAGAAGGGCCCGCTGGTCCGGCGCCTCGGTTCCGTACCACTGCGATGAAGGTTATCCGGTCGTGCGTGGTCGGTGTTACGGGGACGTGTGTGTAACTCTCGACGAACAAATCAGGGAGAGGCGCATTTGATACGAGCATGCGCTGTGGTGTAATGACTGAGTACGTTTCCGCTTTCTCGTTATTCCCTTCGTCGGATTCAGCGACAGCGTGACCAATGTCCACGGTAGCTGTGGTCACGTGAGAGCCGGCAACCCCTAGGACTTTCTTTCGCAGTACCGTATGGCTTTGGCCCGCTCCCAACGCGGGTACGTCAAGCAGTTGGGGCGATGCATCGTCCCCAATCTTGAACGCCAGTTTGGACGGGCCCGCCCGACTGCCACCCGCGTTTCTCACGACTGCCACGAAAGTGATTTCATCACCTGTGAGTGGTGTCTCAGGGAGGTGGGCCACCGTTTCGACAGTTAGGTCCGGCTTACCGCCGGCCATCGGTTCCACGTCGCGGATCGACACCATCTCGATGTGCGGAGACCACTTAACTGCGTTAGGGGCGATCTCCCAACCGTTTTCGCCATCTACTTCAAACAACAGTCGAATCGGGTCGAAGGCTTTGGGTCGAGAAAGGAGAAAGCGAGCCCTGTCGAAAATGTTGCTAGGCGCCACGGGTACGAAGGGCTCAGGGATCTCAGCGGACAGGGACGCTCGGCCCACTTCCTGAGGAGCGAAGACGTGCTCTGCGAGGACCGTGCCGAGGGGACACACGGTGTGATCAACGGCCGTCGTACTCGCGATCGATTCGCACCGAACTCGAACGTGAACAGCGGTAAGCGTACGGGAGACCTTGTCTACGACCCCGATGACCCGGTTGGGGATCGGGGCTCCCCTGTCCACAACACCAGCGGGCCCAAGCGGGGGCATGGCTCGCCAGTAGACTTCTCGTGGCGACTCGGACGTCCGAAAGTCTTGGGGAAAGCGAAACAGGTACTGGAGGTCGCCCGTCGGCCCTAAATGGCGAAGCTCGTCGGGGTGCACGCGCCGACAGGCCACGCTCGGGCGACAGACTGTGAGGTAAGCAATGTTGACCTCAACCTCCAGCTCGTCCAGCAGGCTTCCGTCCAGGGCGACGGGGACATCTTTGCCTGTATCGAAGACGAGCAGCAAGGATTCCCCGAACTTCACTGGGATCATGCCAAGCCAGGGCATGAGCGATGTCCATCGCGTGTTGTCCGGTCCGAGATGCAGGGTACCAAGCAAACTTGTGCCTGTGCCTTGCTTGAAGTCGGTCACCGACAGCAGGTGAACGTTGACGCCATCGGTTCCGCCTTCGTACTTGCGCCTGACGCGTGCGTTGAACCGAATGGTGCCCGTGTGCGCCGCGTCCCAACGGAGAACCGGGTTAAGCGGGTAAAACTCGCCTTGGAGTGTCGCTTCTTTCTTGAAACGGCGACGCACTGATGTGTTGAAACCCCAGGTGTTCTCCTCGGCATGATTAGTAACCTGGTTAGCAAGTGGCGGTGCGACGGCCGCCCGTCGCGAGGCGTGCCCACCTTCCGAATAGGGCACTCGTTGCTCCGAGGGAACACCGAGGTTCAAAAGCGCAAACGGACCGCGTGACGGGCCGACGCTCGCTCGATCGATCGAGTTCGCGGCGCTCCCATGTTCACTCAATCCGGCTGCGCCCCCATTCGTGGGGCCTGCCAGATTCGAGGGAGCGCGGGCAGTGTGCTCCGTCACCAAAGACACAGGGCGCTCGCCATTTCGGGTGCGACGCTGACGCGAGCTTGCGAGGTAGGACGGCGTCCTCCTCGAAGCGATTGGGCGTCCTGCCGACGGAGCGGGGGCACCGAGAAGGGCACCAGCGTACCGAAACAAAGGGCGTCCCTTGCCAAGCATACCGGCAGGCCGTCTGAACAGGTCCCCCTCATGCCGTCGGCGGTCGTCGAAACCGGACCGAATCCATCGCGACACTCCCTTGCAAGACCGGGATAGAAGGCACCGCCTGCCAGGAGGTCGAGTCGGCCATCGCCGTCCGCATCGACCAGAAGACTTGTCGCTCCTGCCATCCGAACCGAAAACGACATCCCGCCCGATACTTGAGCTGGACCCAGACTGCAAGACGCATCTACTCCCATGCTGGACCCAGCACCATCTTCGCTGCCTAGTTCTGGGAGGCTGTCGCCTAGCCAACTCGTCGCTGCGGGTGATCCCGTGAATTGGGTGCGACTATCGTCGCCCAAGGCAACCCGAGCGTCCGGCTTAAAGAGCAGTGGGGGGCTGAGCGGGCTAAGGAGTACAACGATAGGTCCGTCCGTGCGTAGCCAGATTCGATCCGCGATGCCGTCGCCATTGACATCGCGCAGCAGGACCACCGGTATGGGGGAGTCTTCGCTCACACCGAAGCTCGCGCCGACTTCGCAACCGGCGGTGAGGCCCCCCACTCCGATCTTCGCTGACAAGCCTAGGCCGGCGTTCAGTTGATCACCCTCTTCGAAGGTTCGATCGAGTCGTCGCCGCGGTCGATCAATAGGAAACGGGTCGTTCACGATCACCGGCCAAGTGCTCGTGGCATCGAACGCCTGCGTGCCGGCCCCACGAGCGTGCTCAACGTACTCTGGGCCCGTGTAGTCGAAGGAGTGCTCGTAGACCGGCGATCCCGCCGCTCCAAAAACCTGGACCTTCTGCAGCAGAGTCTTGGAGAACTCGCCCACCTTATACTTGAGCTCGTAACGCCGGACTTGGTCCCACGTCGATGGATTGATCGTGTCTCTAGCGAGAACGTCGATGGACCCCAGGAGACAGCGTGTAACGATCTTGAATCCTGACCTGCCGGTGATAGCCCCGTCCGATCGTGTGCCACATTCCCAAGTGAAGTCCGCGCGATAGGAGCTTTGCAACGTCGGCTGCGAGATGGGCTCGACTTGCGAAGTGTACTCAATTCTTGAGAGATACTTTTGTACGAACTGCTCTCCCAGAAAGTTCGCGACATCATGATCTGAGTCCGACGTGTACCGATAGTCCGTCGCGTTGCCGTTAGTGTCGACGACCCGTCGTAGAAACCAAACGCTGGTGTGGTTCTCTTCTCCCGGTTCATAGCTCGACAGGCGGGACTCGGCGTCTGCCCCGTACTCGAATCGAGTGCCGTCCTTCTCTGTGACCTCCCAAGAGCGCGTCCCCGAAGCGCCGGCACACAGGAGAATGCGTTTAAAGGTCTGAACCCGAGTAGCAAACTCACCTATGAGGGAACCCGACACGCAGTGAGAGTGCGCGCCAACTGGAACGGGAACTACCTGCGCTCCGTCAATGAGGTACCGCTCAGAGCCGTCATAGCGTGGGACCCCCCATCGAGTGTCGATCTCCACTCTCGACACAGGCAGATCCCAACCGACGCCGATTGGTCCGTTCCCACGAGCAGACGAGTACGTCAACTGTACCTGAGGGGAATAGGCGCCCCGACCTCGGGGAAGGCGGATCGGGAAGGTGACTCGCGCATCGCCCTTGTTGTTGGCCTCAGGTGGCTCGATCAGATCCACGTTTGCAGTCGGTTCGACTGCAGCGATGTCCTTTATCGAGTTGGCGTTGAAGTTCGTCGGCGCGGCGTGTTCGGGCGATGCGAGGACAGCGCTTACCATGAGCGTGAAATGCCGTGTCTCACCGACGACTCGCGCGCCGGCCAAGTCGACTATTGGTCTCGAAAGGGGGAGCCAGCGATTCCGAACCTCATCCCAGTAGAACGTCCGAGCGCCCAGCGTTTCCCAGAGCGGCGCGACCGCCGAGTCCTGTTCCAACGGGAGGACAACTTGCGCTGGCTTTCGTAGACGGAGCCCGGAAGGCAAGAACCGGTATCCGACGCCGCCCTTCGTGACGTTGACCATTCCGCCGGTAAGGGGTGGCAGATCGGTCCGCTCGACACGGCGAATTTCCATCTTGGTCGCCTTGCTGAGCGCACCGGCTGGAATCGAAAGCTGTATACCGTCGAAGGACCCGGTACCGCCCTCCTTCGGTATTGTGAAGCTGCCCCGACGCTGCTCTGCCCCCCACTTAGGAGGCGTTTTGTCCGGTTCCCGCATTTCTTCTGACTGGCAGGCGGTAGCGGCGAGGACCAGAACGCACAATGTTCGCGCGGCGAAGCACGACCGATCTTCTGCCTTCCACAGTTCGGCGGGGCGTCCAGGCTTCATAATGACCTCTAGAGACTCGCGTGTTCTCCGGACTCGTCCGCGTGGAGTAGGACGCCTCGGGACGACGTCACCAACGGAGTCGTCGGCAGAGGCGCAACATCTGTCTGAGGATTGCAAGAGAATCGCAGGGCGACCCGCGGCTCGTTCATGGGTCACCCTTTAGTCAGGTGGGTACCGCTGCTCAAGGGCCGCACGCTAGGCGCTGCCACCTATCCGGCGCTAACATGGAGCACCACTGGGAGGTCCGCTAGGGCGTTTTTTGCGGCACCAGCATGGCGTTTGTGCGACATGTGGGTCCGCTCTGGTGCTCGAGGGGGTGCCGCTTCAGCCAATCCCTCCAGTAGGGTCCAACCAGGATTCGCGGTACTTATCCAGAGTCGGGTTGTCGAGGTCCTATGCCCAATCCTGCCAACTTTATCCCCGTCGACTTGCGCAACAAGCTCGACGCCGACGCAGATCGAGCAGCACAAGCCGGTGACCGGAACTGCGCTCACGTTCTCCGTCAGCTCGCCGCGTATAAAGGGAACGACGCACCGCAGTTCGCGCGCGACATCGGAGCGGACGCATGTACGGCGCGATACGCGTCGGCGCTGGAGTTGATGAAGCTTGTTGTCATGGCAGAAGCAGACAAGGAAGAGAGACGAGGCCGCTCGAAGTTGTGATCAAGCGTCAGACGGTCCTCATTCTCGGTGCCGGGGCGAGCATGCACCTGGCGTTCCCCTCCGGGCGGCAGCTCGTCACCCTCGTCGTGGACGGCCTCGCAAACGAGGCCTCGGACCTGGTTCGGCTCCTGCGCGTCTGCGGCTTTCAGCCGCGCATGATCTACGCGTTTCGCGACGCCCTCCAACGGTCCGGCCGCCCGTCCGTGGACGTGTTTTTGGAGCACCGACCCGAGTTCCTGCCACTCGGGAAGACCGCCATCGCCGCGCTCCTGACCCCGTTCGAATCCGAGGCGAGCCTATTCGCCGCGGTGCCCAGCTGGTACTCGTACCTATTCGCGCACCTCGGCCCGTCCCTCGACGACGTCAAGCAGAGCAAGCTCTCCGTCGTGACGTTCAACTACGACCGGTCGTTCGAGCACCACCTGTTCACCGCGCTCCAAAACGCGTTCAACCTGCCCACATCCGAAGTCCCGAAGCACGTTGACCACGGCACCAGCGCTTCCAAGTTCCTACACGCCATTCCCGTCGTCCACGTATACGGCAAGCTCGGCTCGCTACCGTACGTGGGGGGGGAAAACGCCCGGCCTTACGAGCCGCCCCCAACCGACGAACTCGCTGGGGTCGCGGTCACGATCCGGGACTCGATCAAGATCATGCACGAGGGTGGCGGGGGCGATAACCTGGCGCTCGGGCGAGCAGCGCAACTCGTCGGCGAAGCCGACGTCATTTGCTTCCTCGGCTTCGGCTACCTCGAAGAAAACCTGAAGCGGCTCGGGCTCAACCGGCGAAAGGGGGATGCGCTTGTGTGGGGGTCAGCATTCGGCCTTGGCGCAGGGGAGCGGGTGCCTGTCGAAGCTATTTTCGCACACGGTAACGTGGGCCGTAACATCGTACTCGGAACGCCCAATCAGGACACGCTGGAGTTTCTCCGGCAGCATCCTGTGTTCGTGTGAGGCGCGGGAGCGCTATGACAAATGCGCTGCCAGTATACCTCTGTGTGACACGCAGTAGTCGGAGTGCGCCAGCACCCGGCTCGCTATTCGTATAGCCCCCAAAAATGCCCCCAGTAGATCGCTCGAAACCGGCTCGGTTTCAGGTGGGTTGAGAAAGTCATCTGTTTTGGTGACTTTTGACGCCCACGGCGCCGTAGCCAAATGGTAAGGCAGAGGTCTGCAAACCCGGCCCCGCTATGCGGGGCCGTTGTTGTTTCCGCAGGTTTCCGCACGAGGGGACGCCATTTGCAGTCATTCGCAATCACCCTCCGGCACAGTCTGCGGCACAGCAGCACCTGGGCGAAACACGATCCACTGAC
>Ga0066709_100005141_pt1 | contig 10673 bp, 10 predicted proteins | sample GraSoiAngelo_158_FD_79665 | JGI IMG/M metagenome (GOLD analysis project Ga0066709, IMG submission 79665) | Grasslands soil microbial communities from the Angelo Coastal Reserve, California, USA - 14_1009_16_30cm | ecosystem: Environmental > Terrestrial > Soil > Grasslands | place: USA... | reverse complement strand
TACCTTCCCAAAATCCTCGGTCAGCCCGGTCGCCATGATAACATATCGGCCTCAACTGTCGTTTGAATGCCTCGATGGAAAAACCTGAAGAGACCACACGAGGAAAAATTCATCCGCGGCTACTCAGTCTATCCGGGCGGGGGGTGCGGAGGATTTCCGGGGTACTTCCGCCATCTGGAGGGCTTCGGCTCCGATTTCAAGAAGAACATCAAGCGCTACTATCCGACGCCTGTGGGCTTCACGATCCAGGCCCCATCGCTCCCGAGTCTCACGAACTACATCGACATCGATCCGGCAGTGAAGGATGTCTTCGGGATCCCGGCGCTGCGGTTCCACTTCCAGTGGGGGCCGAACGAGCTCATGATGTGGGAGCACTCTAAGCCTGTTTGCAAGGAAGTCCTGCGGGCGGCCGGCGGAGAGTACTGGGGAGCCGCGGAACAACCGCAGACACCCGGTTACAGCCAGCACGAAACGGGCCCGTGCCGCTTCGGCAGCGATCCCAGGAAGTTCGTCACCAACCGCTGGGGCCAGACCCACGACATCCGCAATCTCTACATTTGCGACGCCAGTATTTTCCCGTACTGCACCGACAAGACCACAACGATTTCCATACTTGCATTCACCCTTCGCACCTGCGACTACTTGATCGGAAAGTTCCGCAGGGGAGAACACAGAGCTTGACCACAAACTGAGCCGGGCAAGGGTCCGCGCCGGTGGCTGCGGGCCTGCGTATGGCCTCGTCCGAGAAGTGACGCCGACGCCCAGCAGGACGGATATCATGCGCATAACTTTCAGTGGGCAGTATCACCACCGGTCGTGAGGGCGCTCACAACCTGCCGTGAGAGAGGCGAATCGCATGTGTGGTCGCACCCACCCCGACGTGGAGCGGGCACTATGGTGAGATTGACTTCACAGGTTGAACGAGGGGACGTCAAAGGTGCACAAGCAAACTGACGTCGCCAACAACTTGAAAACAGGCCAGATAACTTGGCGGAGAGGGTGGGATTCGAACCCACGTGCCCGCTTTTGGCAGGCAAGACGCTTTCGAGGCGCCCCCGTTATGACCACTTCGGTACCTCTCCGAGCCTGGTGAATCGAGCTGTTGTGAAGGTTGTTAGAAGATTTCTTTAGGCGTTCGGTAAGCCTGTTTCCACGTCACCGGCTCGTGCCCCGCCCTACTTTCCTGCTTTGAACCCCATCGATATCAGCATCAGCTCCCGATCGGCCCTTTTTGCCGGCGATGGTGGAAAAAGTCGCGCAGGATCGCACCGCATTCCTCTGCCATGACTCCTTGTCGAACCTCGGCTCGGTGATTCAGCCTCGGATGATTGAGGACGGTAAGAGCCGAGCCGTTCGCACCCGCCTTGGGGTCCTTCGTGGCGAACACCACGCGACGAAGCCGCGCGTGTACAATCGCGCCCGCACACATAGCGCACGGCTCGATTGTAACATACAGGCTGCAGCCGGTCAGACGGTAGTTCCCGAGCTTTCGCGCGGCGCGGCGAAGCGCCAGGATTTCAGCGTGGGCCGTCGGATCGTTCAGGTGAATCGGACGATTGTGTGCGCGGCTGATGAGGCGGCCTTCGCGCACCACCACCGCACCCACGGGCACTTCGCCTTCGGCGAACGCGCGTTCGGCCTCGCGCAGGGCGCGACGCATGAATTCCACGTCCTCAGAGAATGCCGCCCGGCCGCTGCCTGGCCCTCGCATGAGGTCATCCTATCACTCTCGTCCAAAGGCTTTGGCTTGCGTTGCAGGCTGGTGACTGATAATCTCCCGCAAACGAATGCAGACAACCTGATCTCCGGCGGTTGCGGTCAAAGCCGAAATCTCACTGGAGGGAACCGGATACCATGCGACTCGTATACCGACGCCACTTCTTGCACGACGCAACGCTTGCATTGGCAGGACTCGGAGCCGGCTTTGCCGGTTTGGTTCACCGGCCCAGGCATCTCAGTGCGAACCCGCTCGGTCTCCCCATCGGGCTCGAGCTATACACGGTTCGGGCGCTGCTTAAGAAGGATTTCGAAGGCACACTCAAACGGGTCGCAGCGGTGGGATACAAAGAGGTGGAACTCTTCAGCTTCCTGGGCAGGAAGCCAGCGCAGATCAAGCAGGGTTTGGCGGCAGTCGGGCTCTCCTGTCCAAGCTCGCACTATGAGACTCCGGAATTGAAATCGGGATGGGAACGGCATATCGCCGACGCCAAAGAGCTAGGTCTGACTTATATGGTCTGCGCCTTCCTGCAACCGCGGGAACGCAGGTCGCTGGACGATTACAAGGGTCTCGCGGAACTGTTAAACAAGTCGGGTGAACAATGCAAGAAAGCGGGCCTGCAGCTTTGTTATCACAATCACAACTTCGAGTTCACCAAGTTTGACGGCGTCCTCGCTTTTGATGAGTTGCTTCGTCTGACCGACGCGGAGCTCGTGAAGATCGAGCTTGACTGCTATTGGATGACGCGCGCGGGTCACGATCCCGTCCAGTATCTTGGCAAGTATCCGGAGCGATTCCCGTTGCTGCACATCAAGGACATGAAGCCAGGCCAGCAGCCTACGACGGACCTCACGAAAGGCTCAAATGCCTTCACTGAGGTGGGTCGCGGCAGTATTGATTGGAAGCGGATTTTTGAGGCGGCGCCCCAGGGCGGCGTGAAGCACTACTTTGTGGAGCAAGACACCTGCGTGCTGCCGGCCGTCGAAAGCATCAAGATCAGTTACGAGTATCTCAAGAACCTGAGCGCATAACGGACGGATGTGTGAGATGAAGGCGGGGTAGGGCACAGTACCACGCTCCCCCCGTCTCTCCCCACGCAAGGGGAGACGGCGCCAGGTGCTGACTGGCGGCCATTACCCGGCGGCGAACAGCGAACGACATGATGCGATGGATTCAGCTTTGGGCGTGATACCCATTCACCGGCAGAAGCTCGCCCTTTTCCAGGTGCCGGACAATACTGGCATGGCTGGCCGCGTGCGGATCGTGGGTTACCAGGACGATGGTCTTCCCATATTCCTTGTTCAAGCGAGCGAGCAGGTCTAGCACTTCGGACGCCGAGGCCGCGTCCAGGTTACCGGTGGGCTCGTCCGCCAGGATCAGCTTCGGGTCCGTGACGATGGCGCGGGCGATCGCTACCCTTTGCTCCTGGCCACCGGAAAGCTGGCGTGGGTAGTGGCCCAGGCGGTCGCCGAGCCCTACCAACTGCAGGGCTGTGGTGGCGTGCTCCAGCCGCTCCTTCTTCTTCAGATTAGTGAGCTTCAGCGGCAGCTCTACATTTTCCAGGGCCGTGAGAACGGGAATCAAGTTGAACGACTGAAACACAAAGCCCACATTCTCATTGCGCCAGCGGGCGATCCGGCGGTCACTCAGCTTGCGCAGGTTTTCGCCGAGCACGCTGATCTCGCCGGACGTCGGGGTGTCCATGGCGGCAATCAGGTGCAGCAGCGTCGACTTCCCTGAACCAGACGGTCCCATCAACGCCACGAACTCGCCCCTGTGGATCTCGATATCCACGTTTTTCAGGGCAATCACGTGGAACTGGTCGCGAAGAAACTCCTTACTCAATTGGCGGGTTGAAATCACAGCTTCGCTCATTTGCATAACCACCGTTACTGAGAATTAGCCGCATAGCGCCCAGCTTTATGAAGCCTTCTGGCGGACGCGAACACCATCTTTCAAATCGGCCGGGGGATTCACGATCAAGTCTTCGCCCCCGATCAACCCCTCCAGGATCTGAACACCCTGGCTGTTCGTTGGGCCAGTCTTGACCGGACGTCGCAGGGCCTTGCCATCCAGGACGACATACACCGCGTTGTCCCGGACGGCGGAGGCTGGTACCACTACCAAAGGCTTGGCCGCGCTCGCCGGAGACTCAGCTTTCTGCTCCGAGACGAAGGCCACGCTGGCATTCATTTCCGGACGCAAGTAATCATCCGGGTGCAGAATTTTGATCTTGACCTGGATCGTAGCCTTCTGCCGGTCTGCCTGCGGGGAAACTTCCGCCACTACGCCCTTATAAACACGGTCGGGGTAAGCGTCGGAGACGACGTTGCAATTCATGTGAGGCGTGATTTTGGCAAAATCGTTCTGGTTGATGTCGAGTTCCACCTGCAGATCATTCAGGTCAGCGAGTGAAGCCACCGAGGCCTTGGCGCCGCCCGTTGTGCTGAAGGCCTGCGAGGTGACCATCTCTCCTCGTTCTACCAGGCGGTCGAGCACGGTGCCCGTAACGGGAGAGCGAATCGAAGTGGAATCGGCCATGGTCTGGGCGTAGTCCACCTGTGCTCTGGCCTGCGCCACCTGGGCGCGCGCGTATTCGATCTGCTCGCTGCGGGGTCCGATTTTCACCAGCTCGTAGTTCTTCCTGGCGCTGTCCAGCTTGGCCTTCGCCATGTCGTACTGGGCCTGAGCATTATCAAGCTGCTGCTGCGGTGAAATCCCTTGCGCGGCCAGATCCTTGGTGCGCTTCAAAGTGAGCTGGTTATTGTTAAAGTCGGCTTCGGCCTGCTCCACGGCAGCGCGAGCAGCCTCAATTTCCTGCGGGCGCGACCCGTGCTCTAATTCCGACAAGCGCGCTTGCATCACCTGCAGGTTCGCTTTCGACTGCTCCAGTTGCGCCCTGTATTCCTCGTCCTCGAGACGAACCAGCACCTGGCCGGCTTTCACATGATCGCCCTTCTCGATCCCGATCCATTCCACCTTTCCCACTACTTTGGAGCTCACCTGGATGGTGTGGTGCGCCACGATGTAACCGGTGGCGTTGAGAACCACGCCGGGGCCGCCAGCAGCGCCCGATCCGGCCGAATACTTTTTAACGCGCACCGTGCTCACTTCCCGGGTTGCTGCCAGCGTGTTGTTGTAGAGCAGGCGCGCCACTCCCAGGAGCACAAACACCGCGACGCCGGCGATGATCCAGCGCTTCGCCCACTTCGAGGGCTTGCGCGGCGCACGCTCGGTCCGATCGATTTGTAAACTCTTGAGGTCAGCTCCCATAATGCTCATGAGAAGGCGATCAGCGCGCTGCACGCGGAAAAAAGAGAACCCCGATGCTCACCTATCGCTATCTACGAATCCAGCCTTCGAAAATTTCCAGGTTTTTTGTGGAGCCTGGAAACCTGCGGTTCACCCGCGGCGTGCCAGTTTCAACCTGCGCCGGGGTCCGCAACCCTCAACACGCCAGTGAGATATGGGCCTTACGCCGTCAATCTCACTCGAAGCACGGTCGCAGCCGCCGGCGTCAAAATTATCGCCGCGCTTATCAAGACTCCCACTGCCGATCATAGCACTGCGCTCTTGGCGAGGCCATTCTGGAGGCAGTACACTCTCCCCAAGGAGGTCACGCCGTGGGACTGACCCACATTGTCGCAACTATTGCAAACCCTGCTAAGCCTCGGCGCACTGTGCGGTTAAATTTTCTGGTGGACTCAGGCGCGGTGTACTCGGTCGTGCCTGGGAGCACGCTGCGCAAGCTTGGAGTGAAGTCGCATTCGCGCCGCGTTTTCACTCTGGCAGACGGCTCTCAAGCCAGCCGGCATGTCGGTGACGTGCTCTTCCGAATCAACATTCGCCGGGCTGCCTCGCCCGTTATTTTTGGCGAAAGAGGAGATAGCACGCTCCTTGGAACGGTGTCTCTCGAATCCCTGGGGCTGCTGCTTGATCCTCTTAAGCGCCAACTTCATCCACTGCCCATGCTTCTGGCCGGATCTCAACAGCATGAACCCGCAGCGTAAACCCGCAAATGTACGATGCGGGGACGCTCCCGTTTTTCTGCGATGAGCTTCGTAGGACCATCAATTGAGGCGGAAATCGTGAAGAGAGCGTTAGAGAGGAACGGTCTGAGCCGGCCGGCTAGCGCCGGTGCCAGTTTCCACCTGCCTTGTTCAACGCCCCATCACAATAGAGTCCTCTCTTTGACCTCTAAATACCGGTTCACGATGGCCGAAGCTAACAGTCCAGGTGTGACCTCGAGCGTCAGGGCTCCCTGCCGGCGAAGCCGACGCAGCAGCAATTGACGGCGTTCGACCATCTCCTGCGCGGCGACGTAGCGATACATCTCCTCCACCGTGGCTGGCCTTTGGGCGAGCAGCTGGCCCAATTCCGGCTGGCCGACGGCTGCAAAGACAACAAGGTGACGGCGCACGAGGCGCGAAGCGGATTCGATCACCTCCGGAGTGCCTGCCGTTTCAGCCAGGTCAGTGAGCCAGACAACCAGGCTTCGGCGTCTCTGGTGGGCGAGCAGGACGTCCGCGGCGCCGGCATGATCAGCCTCCACCAATTCGCCATGCACCGTGGCGAGTCGCTCGACCATGGCACGCAGGTGTCGAGTGCCACGCCCCCCTGGCAGCCGCTCCGAAACCTTGCGTCCGTAAGCCAGCAAGCCCACGCTGTCACCCGAATGCAGCGCTACGCTTGCCAGGCCCAGAGCCGCACTGACGGCGTAGTCCAGCTTGTTCCTTTCTGGGCGGCGGGCAACCCCGTATTGTGAATTCTCGACGAAAACAGGCCCTGGCCGAGGAAGATCTCGGCGACTCGCTTTCGCCGACGACTGCGGGATGGCAGCCGGTACTCCTTTTGAACCCGCAGTCGAAGCCCTGAGGCCCAAGACGGGATTCACCCGAGCGAGCATCAAGCGCCCCGCGTCCACCACAATCAGGACTGTCTGGCTGCGCTCCACCCGGTAGACTCTGCTGATCAGCTTCGCGCGGCGCGCGGTGGCGGTCCAGCAGATTTCCCGCGGCTCGTCGCCTTCTCGATAGTCACGCAGACTCTCAAACTCCCGCCCCAACCCCGGCTGACGCTTAAACCGCCTCTCCATTTCAATCTGACGGCTGCGCATCAGGTAAAAACGGTCTCGCTCGAATGCCTGCAGGTTCGGATACACTCTGACTACCTGGTGGAGCGCAGCGCTGGCCCAGCGCTCAGCCAACCTCAAGGGGCTCTGATACCGGAGAAAAACTGGACCGAGTCTAACGTCGCCTCGGTCGGCGGGGCTAACCGTGTAGCTTAGGCGGGCTCGACCTTCTTCCAGGAAGGAGCCTGTGCGGGTCGCAGGCGGAACTTGGGCGCGCGTGCTCGGTACCTCGATGCTCAGTGATGACGGCACGGAGTCTTCCAGAAAGACTTCCACACCAAGGGTGCCCCGGTACGATACTTCCAGGGCTACAGGCACCTCCTCCCCCTGTGACAAAGGCTCATACCAGATGCGCGACAGTGTAAGGTCCTCGGGCCTTGGCAGGCGCCGCCAATCGACCGCCCAAGCGCACAACATCAGGAAATTCCACGCGGCCATGGCCCAGACGAAGCGCGCGTCCCACCATGCCGGGCCGATCCATACGAGGCCCACGATGATGCCAATGAAAAACCGCGGTCCGAATGCAGAACGCGCGCGGCCCGCCGCTCTGGCGGAAGCAGTGATGGTTGAAGGAACAAGGCGGGAGAGTGGAGGATCGGGTGATTTCGTCATCGACCGATTGAACCGTAATTCAAGGGCTCACTTGGGCACTTCGATGCCAGCGAGCACTTCCGCGACAACCTGGTCGGGAGTGATACCTTCGAGGTCCGCTTCCGGTTTGACCAGCAGGCGGTGACGCAACACCGGGAGTGCCGCGGCTTTTACGTCGTCGGGAATCAGGTAGTCGCGGGCGTCCATGGCGGCCAGAGTCTTTGCGGCCAGCAGAAGATTGACCGTCGCGCGCGTGCTGCCACCCAGACTCACGGCAGGCCAGTCGCGAGTCCTGCGTACGACCGTGGTGATGTAGGTCAAGAGCGTGGACTCGGCGCGCACACGCGCCACCTCGCGACGCGCTGCCTCGAGCAACTCCGTCTCAATTGGGACCAGACCGAGCTTGTCGAGCTCGCGGGCGTCGAAACCCCTCTGATAGCGATTGAGCAGTTCCGTCTCCTGATCGGCCGCGGGATAGTCGATGCGAACCTTGAACAGGAAGCGGTCGAGCTGGGCCTCAGGCAAGGGATAGGTGCCTTCGAATTCCACGGGATTCTGCGTGGCGAACACAGTAAAAAATGCGGAAAGAGTGTGCGGCATACCATCGAGGGTCACCTGGCCCTCTTCCATACACTCAAGCAGCGCCGCTTGGGTGCGAGGCGGCATGCGGTTCACCTCGTCGACCAGCAGCAGGTCGGTAAACACGGGTCCGCGGTGCAGCGAAAAGCTGCTGGTGGCCATGTTGAAGACATTGGCTCCGAGAATGTCCGCGGGCATGAGGTCGGGGGTACACTGCACGCGCTGAAATTCCAGGCGGCAAATGCGTGCCAGTGCTTTGACGGCGAGCGTCTTCGCCGTACCCGGCACACCTTCGAGCAGTACGTGCCCACCACACAAGAGGACGGCGAGCAACTGGTTCATCACATTATCCTGGCCGACGACGGCCTTGGCCAGTTCAGCGCGGGCATGAGACGCGAACTGGCCGGCTTCACTTGACATACGTCCGTTCTACCTGGGGGGCGTCAATCACCGCCGTCCCATGGGTCGATAAGGATCCGTCGGCACTCCACAAGAACGGTGTCCTTGAGCAGAAGTGAGCACCGCGCCCCGCAGCTACGAAAAGGAACCAAGCGTCTGGTTTCCTAATGGTGGAACGGCATACCAGCTCAACAGGTCAGCCTAAACTTCGCTATCAAGGATCTCGGAGCCGTACTTTTTGAACATTGCTCGAAGCGCAGAGGGCGTCCGGTCCGGCATCGTATGGATCTCGCTGATCAAACGAAAAATCTTCTCGGTCATGATGAGCAGATAGCGGACTGGCGCGGGACCCGGATTCCAGTAGGTGTGTGGCGTTCCTCGTGGCACAAACACGCCGGAGCCGGCACGGGCTTCGACCTCATCCTTACCTGATTGGAGGCGCAAAATGCCTTCAAGCACGTACCAGGCTTCATCGTCGTGGTGGTGAACGTGCAATGGTGCGATGAGCCGTGGTGGTCCGGGCGGCCCGCCCGCATCCCGCCACTCAGCGATCACAAAGGCATCCGTGACCGAACCAATGACGTGTCCAGAAAGCGGCGGAGCGATAATCGGTGAGGTCATATTGAAGTCATTTCTTACTTGAGACGAGGAGCGAAGGTCAAACCAGCTCCGTCTGGCGCCTGGTGAGCCCTCCCCGTTCTCACGTGCTTTCCAGCCGGAAGCGGCGGGCGTAGTCGTGCAACTCTTGAATCAGATGCAGGGCTTCCCGGTCGCGTACTCCCGCCGACTTCAATCCGCGTTCGCAACCCTGGAGCGTCTCCCAGAAACCAGGGACCGTCCAGCCTAACCGCTGCCGGACGCCGCGTGCGATTTCCTCGGGAGAAGCGGAGGAAGGCAAGGTCAACCGCGACGTCAGCAGGAATCGAAAGCGATGATACACGATTTCGAGCGCCTCACGGGCGGCGCCTTTCCGCTGGTACAGTCCGCCGAGGGTCTCGATAAATTCGAGCGGCGAAAGGCGGGACTCCGGGACGCGCACGCGTACCGGTCCGCTGCGGCGGGCAAAGGTGAAGAGCCCAGCCGCCGCCAGAAAGCCGAGTTGCAGTAGCGCCCGCGGTGCCGGCGTTCGCCCGAGATAAGCCCAGAAACTCACTCGCTGACCATGGAAGTATTCGTCCCAGAGCACGTGAGTGTGGCTCGGTGGCGTCCTATTGAGTCCCAGTGAGTTCAGATAGAGCGCGAGGTTCGAAGCCTGGGGCAGGCCATGATTGGTGAGCGGAGTCGGGCCCGCCCACCAGACCACCATACCTCTGCCCACTCTATAGCTCACCACCGTGGCCCCTTCGGAGTCGCCATAGAGCCGCTGCTGGCCTCGACGCGTCGGTCCCTAGCGGGTACCACCTTTCATCATGATTTCCGGGGCATCGCGCTTAAGGGGCGCCGGCGATTCGGCGAGGAATCTCTTCTCCTCGAGCTCTGGCGCGGGGGTATTTTGAGCGCGATTGTCCCCCAACAGGGTCGCGCCGGCCGATCCCGTGCCCAGCACCTTGCCTCCCCGGTTGAGAAAGGCGCGAATGATTGATCTCTCGTCGGCGGAGGCAGGAATGAACGGCTCCGCCAGGACCAGCACGGTTCCCTGGGCGGCTTCCGGCAGGTCGCCCGGCGGACGGGTCCAGCGCTCTGCCCGGCAGCCCAGTTCTTCGAGCAGCAGATAGGCCGCTTCGGCGCCGTCCGAGGCAGTTGAATAGCTTGAGGGAAACCCGGCGGAACCTCCAGCCTGGGGGCGCCAGACCATCAGGCCCGCAATGGAAACCACTGCGAAGAGTGCTCCGGTGATGATCAGGAGTTTCCTGTCGTCCGAGTCGATTGCAGCGCGCATCCCAGCCTTTCGAATTGTGTCAAGACCGCTTGAAAGTCGCCCGCAGAAGCCGGCTGCGTTCCATACCACACGCGCTCAAAGCGCGAAGTGATGGCGGCAAACGTCGCGCGGCGTGAAAGCTGCACGGTGGTGCTTGGCTCTTCTGCTGGCTCGCCGCTATCCACCTCAGGCATCAGGCTCAAATATTCCCGCGGAGTGCGAGTCCGATCAATCTGCCAAATACCCAGTTCCGCCAACCGGTGGATTCCCGCCCAGTAGGCCAAGTGGATAGCTTCGCGATGATCTCCGCGACCCGACGCTGCCACAGCATCACGCGCCCATTCCCGCCAACCTCCGGGAACACGAAGCGGCCCCCGCAAATCGAGGACCGCCGCGGG
>Ga0066709_100005140_pt1 | contig 10674 bp, 13 predicted proteins | sample GraSoiAngelo_158_FD_79665 | JGI IMG/M metagenome (GOLD analysis project Ga0066709, IMG submission 79665) | Grasslands soil microbial communities from the Angelo Coastal Reserve, California, USA - 14_1009_16_30cm | ecosystem: Environmental > Terrestrial > Soil > Grasslands | place: USA... | reverse complement strand
CGTGTCGCCGCCGGCATTGGCGAGGCCGACGATCTTCGCCTTCGAGGCCTGCGCCTGCAGCAGATAGGAGGAGAAATCGGGCGTGTTGAGCGGCACGCGGACCTGACCCAGCACCTTGCCGCCATTCGCCGTCACGACCGCGGCGGTGTCGCGTTCGAGGGCGTGCCCGAAAGCGTAATCGGCGGTGATGAAGAACCAGGTGTCGCCGCCCGCCTTGACGACGGCGCTGCCAGTGCCGTTCGCCAGCGCGATGGTATCGTAGGTCCAGTGGATCCCGGTCGGCGAGCAGGCCTTACCGGTCAGGTCGGAGGATGCCGCGCCGGAAATCAGGAACACCTTCTTGCGCTCGCGCGCGACGTCCTGCACCGCCAGCGCGACACTCGATGTCGGCACATCGACGATCGCGTCGACCTTGTCATTGTCGTACCACTGGCGGGCGATGGCGCCACCGACATCCGGCTTGTTCTGGTGATCGGCGCTGACCAGCTCGATCTTCTTGCCGTTGACGGTGCCGCCGAACTCGGCGATCGCCATCCGCGCCGCCTCGACCGAGCCCTGGCCGGTGATGTCGGCGTAAAGACCCGACATGTCATTCATGACGCCGATCTTGACCGTGTCGTCCGAGATCTGCGCCTGGGCCATCTCCACTTGAACCGCCACCGATACCGTCAGCGCCGCCGCGAAAACTGCGAAACCGGCTAATCTCATCATCTCTCTCCCATCTCTCTCAAACCCCGAGATATTCGTGCAGCTTCTCCTCGTGCTGCGCCAGTTCCGCGTTGCGGAACGTATCCACCACCCTGCCGTGCTCGACGATGTAATGGCGGTCGGCGATCGTCGAGGCGAAGCGAAAATTCTGTTCGACCAGCAGCACCGTAAAACCCTTTGCCTTCAGCGCGCGGATCAGATCGCCGATCTGCTGCACGATGACCGGGGCGAGCCCCTCGGTCGGCTCATCGAGCAGCAATAGGCTGGCGCCGGTGCGCAGGATGCGGCCGATCGCCAGCATCTGCTGCTCGCCCCCCGACAATTTGGTGCCCTGGCTGCGGCGGCGCTCCCTTAGGTTCGGGAAAATCGCATAGATCTCATCGACGCCCATACCACCCTGTCGTACGACCGGCGGCAGCATCAGGTTTTCCTCGACGTCGAGGCTGGCGAAAATGCCGCGTTCCTCCGGGCAATAGGCGATGCCGAGCCGGGCGATGCGGTTTGACGGCAGTCCGATCAACTCGGCGCCGCCAAACCGCACCGAGCCGGTGCGCTGGCCAAGGATACCCATGATCGCGCGCAAGGTCGTGGTCTTGCCGGCGCCGTTGCGGCCGAGCAGAGTCGCCACCTCGCCCTCCTCGACCATGAAATCCATGCCGTGCAGGACATGCGACTCGCCGTACCAGGCGTGCAGTCCCTCGACTTCGAGCAACGACCGCGCGCCGGCCATGTCACGCATGACCGGTCCCCATATAGGCCTCGACGACCTCCGGATTGTTCGACACCGTCGGGTAATCGCCCTCGGCGAGAATGCGGCCGCGGGTCAAGACGGTGATCGTCTGCGACAAATCAGCGACGACCGACAGATTGTGCTCGACCATCAGCACGGTGCGATCACGCGCGGCGTTGCGGATCAGCCCCGAGATGCGGCCGATGTCTTCATGGCCGAGACCCGACATCGGTTCGTCGAGCAGCAGCATCTCCGGATCGAGCGCCAACGTCGTCGCGATTTCGAGCGCACGCTTGCGGCCATAAGGGAGCGCGGCGGCGAGCCGCGTCTCGAAATCGGTCAGCCCGACCGCATCGAGCAATTCGTCGGCGCGCGCGTTCAGCCGATCGAGCACCCGTTGCGAGCGCCAGAAATGAAACGAATTGCCGAGTCGCCGCTGCAACGCGACCCGCACATTCTCGCGCACGCTCAAATGCGGAAACACCGCTGAGATCTGGAACGAGCGCACCAGGCCGCGGCGAGCGATATCGGCCGGCCGCGCGGCGGTGATGTCATTGCCGCCATAAAAAATCCGCCCGGCGCTCGGCTCGAGGAATTTGGTCAGCAGGTTGAAGACGGTAGTCTTGCCGGCGCCGTTCGGCCCGATCAGCGCATGGATCGTGCCGCGCCGGACCTTCAAATCCACACCCTGGACCGCGGTAAAGCCGCGGAATTCCTTGGTCAGGCCCCGCGTCTCGAGGATCAGATCCGACACCGCTCGTCCCTGTCCGCTGGGGGCCAACGCAATTCGCTCTTGTTTTTCAGAGCGGCGCCAACCTAATGCCGGGTTCAGCGGCCTACAAGGATTTGCGCCGGCGGCGCATTCCGGCCGGCAAGGAGGCTCCGTGACGGACCCGATCGACCGCGCGCTGGACGAGATCAAATTCGACCCCGACGGGCTCATCCCCGCGATCGCGCAGCAGCACGACACCGGCGAAGTCCTGATGATGGCCTGGATGAGCCGCGAATCGGTGCGCATCACGCTCGCCGAAGGGCGCGCCTGCTACTGGTCGCGCTCGCGGCAGGCGCTATGGCGCAAGGGCGAGACCTCCGGGCAGCTGCAGCGGCTCAAGGAGCTGCGGCTCGATTGCGACGGCGACGCGCTGCTGGTGCTGGTCGATCAGGAGGGCGTCGCCTGCCATACCGGGCGGCGCAGCTGCTTTTTCCACGCCTGGCGCGATGGGCAATGGGCGGTCATCGCCGAGCCGCAGATCGCACCGGAGACGCTCTACCCCGAGCCGCGGGATTAACCGGACTAATAAGGCGGCGGGCAGGCGCGGGTGGCCTGGGCCTGGGCGACCAGGGCCGGATCCAGCGGCCGGCCGGCGCAGCGGCCATTGTATTCCTGGACGCGGGTGCCGTAGCGGTCGGTCGCGGCACTCAACTCGCCGAAAACCGGCCCGCTCGACTGCCGGAACAGCGCGTCGCGGCGTTCGAGGAGCTGGCGGAAGCGCGCGATGGCCTCGGGGCTGTTGACGTCCATGCGCGAACGTTCGGCCTGCAGCTGATTGTCGATCTGGCCGATCTCGCCCTGCATCCCGTCATAGGCCTGCCGCTTGGCCGCCAGATCCGCGCCCAAGGCATCGACGGCGATCCGCAGACAGACACAATCGGGCGCCACCGGGACCGGCATCTGCGCCATTGCCGGCGACACAATCGCGCCGGCCATCAGGCCGGCCAGCAGGATCGCCGCGTGACCTATCGCTGAGCGTCGCATTTCCCCTCCTCTGCCGCGCTCTCCCCAATCGCGCGCGACATTATGATAAGGCGGGACCGCCGTTAACCCTTTCTAGCCGGCGCAACTAAAAATCCAGCGGCCTCCCCGGAAACCCAGGGAGGCCGCTGGATCGTTGATTGCAGCCGTTGGTTAAGCGGATAGCGGCTTGTCGGCTTCGGTCTTGATGGTTTCCGCCGCAGCATCGGCAGCCGCATCGGCGGCCCGCATCGCGACATCGCGAACCCGCGAGACCGTCTCCTGCCCGGCTTCTTCGGCCTGGTTCCACAACTCGTCGCGAGTCGGACCGAACCACTCATCCTCGGCCCGGCTCGGCGGCAGCAAGGCGGCGATCAGCGCTCCGGCCATCAGGCCGATCGCGCCGATCAGCAGCGGGTGACGCTCGAAGGTATCGGCGACTTGATCGGCGATGCGGCCGGCGCTGTCGCCGGCGCGGTCCAGCATCGCGCCGCTCGAATCGCGGGCCGACTGAATCACGCCCTGCGCCCGATCGCTCACCTGGTGGACCCAGCCTTCGGAGGACATCCCGCCGCCCGGCTGGTCGATCATCGGATTGCCAGTATGGCCGAGCGGTCGGTCGGCGCCATTGCCCCCGATGCCGATCCGGTGCACCGCGGTCGTCGCCATCTCGCCGGCACGATTGCCGATATCGCTGGCGAGATCGGTCATGCGGCGTCTGGCGGCCTGCACCCGCTCATCGCGGGCAATGCGATCGACCGCATTGGTATTGTTGGCGAGCAGCCAGACCGCGCCGATGCCGATCAGCGCGATCGGGGCGGGGTTGGCGCGCACCATGTCGAGGCCGCGGTTCAGCCCATAATCTTCACCGAGAGTGTCCTTGAACATGTTGAGTCCCTCGTCAATCAGGTAGCGCGCCGCGAGTTTGCGCTCGAGCGCCGCCAGGGTCAGGGAAAGCTCGCCCCGAGTACGGGCGATCTCGCGCTCCTTTTCGTTTTCGTCGGTCATCGCAGCCGCTCTCGCAGCCATTCCTCATCCTCGCGCAAGGACCGCATGGTTCGTCGCGGCATCAGCGAATCCGCATCGAACCGGCTCTTGCCGACAAAGACGAGAGCGCCGGCAATCGCCAATACGACCAGCGCGACGATCAGCGCCGCAAGCCAGGCCGGCAGTACCGTGGCAAGGCCAAGCACCGCCGCGGCGAGCAACACCAGCCAGCCGCTGAACGCGATCAGGGCGCCGGCGCCGAGCGCCCCCGCCCCCTGCCCGATCCGGCTGAACTTCTCCGATAATTCAGCCTTGAACAGCGCCATCTCCTGCCGGATCAGCAGGATCGTTTCGCTGGCCAGATCGGACAGCAGCGTGGTTATCGACCGGTCGGCTTTCGGCCGCGGCTCGAAGAGGTCCGGGCCGTCGGGATCGACCGCCATCAGCGTGTCTCGCGAATGCCGCCAACGCCGTAGCCGGCATTGGCGCCGCCCGTCACCGGGCCGCCGACCGCGCCGAAATCATGCCGGGCGCCGCCGATCGGCTGGTCCATCGTGCTCGCCGGTTGCGGCATCGGCGACGTCATGGTCTGCGACGCAGGACGGGAGGCGGATGAGACCAGGAAGCGTCCGGCCAGGAATCCGGCGCCCACCGCCGCCGCGATGAAGGCGATCGGCCATTGCCGCGCGAAATCCTCGGCGTCGTTGGCCATCATGCCGAGCGAGCGCGTGCGCAGCCGGTCGGCGAATTGCGTGATCTCGCTGGCGGCGTCCTCGGCGTAGCGTCCGATCGTGGTGGAACTCGACTGGTCGAGCGACTGCGCCGAGCGGCGCAGCATGTCGCCGAGCGAGGCAATTTCACGGGCCGCGCGGTTGCGCTGCTCCTCGAAAAATGAGGTGGCGCCCTCGCGCACGGCGCCGATCAACTCGGTGCCCATCTCCTTCGCGTCCTCAACTGCCCGGCTGCCGCCACCGCCGTCGTGGGCGCTACCCACCGGCGCGCCGGCGGCGTGAGGGGTTTCACGAGCCAGCGAAGCGGGTTTTGATTGATTGGCGTCAGCCATTTAGCGTCCTCCGCCTGCCTGAATCGGCAGAAAAAATCAGCCGAAAATCTCTGCTTGCGAGAACAACTTTCGCGCCCTCGCGGTTCCCCCCGAGACGAGCTCCGGCGCGCTGCGTGAGTCGCGCTTTTAGCGAGGCACGACCGGTGTTCCAGTGGCGCAAATCAGTTCACCATTTGCGGGTAATTTCCGGGTCCTCGCCTCGCTTGTGGCTTTTGCCAATTGCCTCGGCGCGTTCCATCGCGCGCTTTTCCGGGGTGTCGAGCGCCTGCTCGGCTTCATGCGCTTTCTCGTCGACCTTGCCGGATTGGACGAAGCGCCGTTGCGCCTCATTGTACTGCCGCGCCGCAGTGCGATTGCCCTCGCCTTCGTTTTGCGAGGTGCGTTCCTGGGGTTTTTTCGCGGCCATGCCGTCCTCCTTCGCCTTTATCCTGTGTTAAGGCGAACGAGATCCCTCGCGACGGCGTTTCGGATTATCCCGCAGATTGACTGATGTAGTCGCTCTGAGGTGCTCAGATTTCAGTCACAGCCGGCTTGGAACTTTACGTGGGGCGGATAAGCACCGTTGGCCCGCGTCATGGGCGCGGTCCCCTCTTCCGGATCGCGCTCTGCGTGACAGCATTGGCGAGCGGCGTTTTTTTCCGCTGCCGAGGAGGTCATAGCCGAACGGCAAATACGCTCAGAGGACGGTGCCGCCTACGAGCGCATGATGGGGAGCTGGAGCCGTGTCGCGTGCGCGAGCGCCTGCCGTCCGACCCCGCGGCGCAGGTCACTACGCCACGCGGACCAACGCGATAAGGGCACAAAGCCAGCTGTTGGCGCGACGCCGTCTCGGCTGTCGCATTGACAGCAAATTGCCGGATTTCGGCGGCAGCCCCATTTGGCTCAAAGGCTGCCCCAACCCGGTGAATTACAAGCGTGGGGCCATCTTCTCTGCCAGCGTACGCAGCTTCTCGAGCGGCACCATCTCCCTCTCGCTACCTGCCGTGACGCTGATAATGGCCGTTTGCCCGCCCTTGCTGATCGAGCAGTTCGTGCCGAACGGAAGTTCGGGTTTCTGCGGAATACCGGTCGAGCATGTAACCGGACCGAATGTCGCGAACTCCATTCGAATGCCGTGCGCCTTCATTGCCTGAACGATTTGGGCCTGACCGTCCGGACCTGGTATTGGCGCGGCCTTCAATTCAATGCTGACCATGTGGCGGCTTGGCGTCGGGCCCATGCAACCGCCCAGGGCATTCGGCGACAGGGCTACTTTGAAGCCCAATGCAGCTTCGATCTCAGCCGGCGTCAACAGAGCGCATGATTTGTTTCCCTGTGCTTGGGCGGGCGATACCGTCAGCGCATTCATCAGTGCCGCAGCAAGAACGATGCCAATTGCAGCGCCAGTGGGACTGCGTGCATCGCTGCGTCGGCTCATTGCATGCTCCCGTCGAGGTGGTGCGATTTAGCTCCGTCGTGGAAACCGTCAGTGAGCGGATCACCGCGCCATCAGTACCGGGATCGGCGATTCCATGATGATGTGGCGGGTGGCGCCGCCGAAAATCATCTGGCGGATGCGGCTCTGCGTGTAGGCGCCCTTCAGCATCAGATCGGCGCCGGCCGCGATCGCCTCCTTCAGGAACGATTCGCCCTGCGGCTTCTGCCTTCCATAGGCGGTGCGCAGGCTGACGGGTACGCCGTGCCGTTCGAGGGTGCGCGCCAGTTCGTCCCCGGTCGGGCCGGGCTCGGGCATGTGCTGCGGGCCGACCGCGACGACGACGACCTCGCGCGCCTGCTTCAGAAACGGCATGCCGAGCGCCACCGTCAGCGCCGTCTCGGTGCTGCCGTTCCAGGCGACCGCAATGACCTCGCCGAGGGCCTTCCAGCCGTCTTTTGGCACCATCAGCACGGGGCGCCCGCTTTCGAACAGCGCGTCCTCGAGCGTTGCCTCGGCGATCGAGGCAAGCTTTTCCGGCTGCTCGACGACGATCAAATCGTAGACTCGCCCGCTCATGCCGACGACGGCGTTCTGGCGGCCATCCTCCTCGCGCCACGAGGCGCTCGGCCCGTTATGGCCGGGCGCCACCGTCCCGATCGGCACGCCATGCGCGTTCATGAACTCGCGAAACAGGCGCCGCGCCTGATCGCGCCGCTCGTGCCCTTCGCGCTCCAGTGTGCGGTCGACCTCGGAGGAAATCGAAAACCCCATCTCGCCGCCGAACACGACGGCGTATTCGGTGGTCAGGCTATGCAGCCCGACGATGTGGCTGTTGAAGCGCTTTGCTACCAGCAACGCGGCTTCAAGGACCGCGCCCGCATTGCCATCACCGATCACGGCCAGCAAATTCTTCATGGTCCGCCTTCCTGCTCTCGGGTGCTTCTCCCGCATGTCGCGGCTTGCTAGCGTTACGCGATCATAGCGAATCCCGGAGACTCTGGCGATAGCGCCCCGGCTCGACGGCGGAAACCGGCCCGACTACACTCCCGCGCCCCTCCCCAGAGCAACCGGCAGATGAACCGTTCCTCACGCATTTTCCCGGCCATCTCGATCGCGCTCTGCGCCGGGCTGGCGCTGTTCCGGGCGGCCGCCGCCGAAACCGTCAATTTCGGCACGGATTGGAAAGCCGAGGCGGAGCATGGCGGCTTCTATCAGGCGATCGCCACCGGCATCTATCAGCGCCACGGGCTCGAGGTGAATTTGCGGCCGGGCGGGCCGCAGGTGAACCACGCCCAGCTGCTGGCGGCCGGCGTGCTCGACTTCAACATCGCCTCCAATTCCTTCGTGCCGCTCAATTTCGCGCGCGAGAACATCCCGATGGTCGCCGTCGCGGCGATTTTCCAGAAAGACCCCTCGGTGCTGATCGCCCATCCCGGCCAGGGTATTGACAGCCTCGCCCAGCTCAAGGGCAAGCCGATCATGATCGGCTCCGACACGCGGGTCACCGCCTGGCAGTTCCTGAAGCAGAAATTCGGCTACACCGACGATCAGATCCGGCCTTACACCTTCAGCGTGGCGCCCTTCCTGGCCGACCCGAAGGCGGTCCAGCAGGGCTACGTGACGAGCGAGCCCTTCATCATCGAGAAGGAAGGGGTCAAACCGGTGGTGATGCTGCTGGCCGATGCCGGGTACAGCAGCTATGGCGCGCTGATCGAGACGTCATGGAAGCTGGCGCGCGACAAGCCCGATCTGGTGCAGCGCTTTATCGATGCCAGCATCGAGGGCTGGTACAGCTATCTCAAAGGCGATCCCACACCGGGGAACGCGCTGATCAAGCGCGACAATCCGGAAATGACCGATGCGCTGATCGCCTACGGCGTCGACAAGATGAAGCAATACGGGGTGGTCGACAGCGGCGACGCCAAACAGAACGGCATCGGCGCGATGAGCGAGGCGCGCTGGCGCGATTTCTTCGAGACGATGGCAAGGGCCGGGCTCTACCCGCCGGAGATGGATTTCAAGCAGGCCTTCACGCTGCAATTCGTCAACAAACGCGCCGGGATGGCCTCCGACGCGAAATGATCCTGCCAGCACCCCTCACCCCGGCCCTCTCCCCGCTCGCAGGGAGAGGGAGAGCCGCGGCGCTCCACGAGAATCCCCTACAACGCTTTTGCAAGCCGTTTCAGTTGCGTCCCCTCTCCCCGCAAGCGGGGAGAGGGACAGGGTGAGGGGCTTGCCCGACCCAACTCCGCCGAATCTTTCCCTGCCCGATGTTGTGGGATCAGCCGGTACGGAGCCGATTGTCCAGCTGCACGGTGTCGGCAAGCGGTTTGCCTCGGGGCTGGAGGCGCTCGACGGGATCGAGCTGAGCGTCGCGCGCGGCGAGTTCCTCAGCCTCCTGGGGCCGTCCGGCTGCGGCAAGAGCACGTTGCTGCGGATCATCGCGGGACTCAGCGAGCCGACCCGCGGCACCTGCCGGGTAAGCCTCGGCGAACCGGGCAAACCGATCCCGTCCGGCCGTATCGGCTTCGTGTTCCAGGACCCGACCCTGATGCCGTGGAGCAATGTGGCCGCCAATGCCGAGCTGCCGTTTCGCATCGCCGGCCGAGTCGGGGCCGAGGAACGCGACCGGGTCGCCGCGGCGCTGCGCGCGGTCGGGCTTGCGGGTTTCGAGGGCGCCTACCCGCACCAGCTGTCGGGCGGGATGCGGATGCGGGTGTCGATCGCCCGCGCGCTGGTCACCGACCCCGAGCTCCTGCTGCTCGATGAGCCCTTCGCTGCGCTCGACGAGATCACCCGCTTGGCGCTCAACGACGATCTGCTGCGGTTGTGGGAGACGCGGCGGCCGACCGTGTTGTTCGTCACCCACAGCGTCTTCGAGTCGGTCTATCTGTCGACCCGCATCGCGGTGATGAGCCCGCGGCCCGGGCATATCGTCGCCGATCTACCGGTGGCGCTGCCGCATCCTCGGGAGGGAGCGCGCACCAGCCCGGGCTACGCCGCGATGTGCGAAACCGTGTCGGGTGCACTCGGCATGGCGATGACGGACGCCCGCACATGATCGGGCAGCGCGCCTGGCGGCTCCTCGCGCCGCTGCTGATCGGGGTGGTGTTCCTCGCCATTTGGGAGGCCGTCGTGCGATGGCGCGGCATCCCGCCCTATATTCTGCCGGCGCCGAGCGCCGTCGCACAGAGCCTGTGGGTCGATGGGCCGAGCCTGCTCGGCTCGCTGCTGGTGACATTGCGCATCACCCTGGCGGCGCTCGCTGCCGCGGCCCTGATCGGCGGCGCGATCGCGCTCTTATTCTCGCTCTCGCGCGTTCTTGAGCTGAGCCTCTTCCCTTACGCCGTGATCCTGCAGGTGACGCCGATCGTCGCGATCGCGCCGCTCATCATCATCTGGGTGCGCGAGCCGTTTCTGGCGCTGCTGGTCTGCGCCTGGATCGTTGCGTTTTTCCCGATCGTCTCGAACACGACGGTCGGGCTCAACAGCGCCGACCGCAATTTGTTGGCACTGTTTCGCCTGTACGGCGCCTCGCCGGGGCAGATATTGCTCTATCTGCGGCTGCCGACGGCGCTGCCCTATTTTCTCGCCGGGCTGCGCATCAGCAGCGGACTGGCCTTGATCGGGGCGGTCGTCGCCGAGTTCGTCGCCGGCACCGGCGGCGCCGAAACCGGACTTGCCTTCCGCATTCTGGAAGCAGGCTACCGCCTGGCGATCCCGCGCCTGTTCGCGGCGCTGTTCCTGCTGTCGCTGACCGGGATCGTGATCTATCTGCTGCTCGACTGGCTGTCGCGCCGCGTCCTGCAGCACTGGCACGAAAGCGCCGCCACGGCCGCGGAGGAGTAGGAGCAAAGCCGGATGGATTGCTTCGTCGCTTCGCTCCGAGATCACGGCCTCGTCAGTACGTAGATTTGCGAGTCTGCATTCATCGAGCCGAGCATCTGGTGGTAGTAAAGATGCTTCCCATCCCGCGACAGAGAACCGTTCTCCACCCTCTGACCTGCGATTGAAATCACGGCGGAGGGATCAAACGG
>Ga0066709_100005139_pt1 | contig 10675 bp, 9 predicted proteins | sample GraSoiAngelo_158_FD_79665 | JGI IMG/M metagenome (GOLD analysis project Ga0066709, IMG submission 79665) | Grasslands soil microbial communities from the Angelo Coastal Reserve, California, USA - 14_1009_16_30cm | ecosystem: Environmental > Terrestrial > Soil > Grasslands | place: USA... | reverse complement strand
TGTAGTACGGCACGTTGCCCACCAGCTTGTACGGCCCACCGGCGGCCGCGGCGAGGTTCGTCGCCAACACGTCGCCTTCGATGACCGCGACACTAGGACGCTGCGCGTAGCGCTCAGCCAACCGCGCGGCGAGCGCCCGATCATATTCGATCAGCACGAGTCGTGACGCGCGCTGAACGAGCAGCTCGGTGAGACTGCCGCGGCCCGGTCCGATCTCGATCACGGTGTCGGCGGCGCTGATGTCGAGTGCCTCGACGATCCGTTGCAGGATCCGCCGGTCGTTTAGAAAATGCTGGCCGAGGCTCTTGCGGACCGGTGGCAGGCCCCGTGGTGCGCCGCGACCGCGCGGCCGCTCCATCACGCCTTCAACTGCGGAGGATCACGATCGTGAGATCGTCACGCCGCGGCACACTGCCCGTATGCGCATCGAGCACGGCTACGACCTCGTCGAGAATCTCCGCGGGTGGCCGCCGCCGGTGGCGGCGGACGGTCTCGAGGATGCGGTCTTCACCGAGCCGCTCCCCGGCCTGGTTGCGAGCGTCGCTCACGCCGTCGGTGAAGAGGACGAGCAGGTCTCGCTCGCGGTTCCACCGCCGCCTCGCTGTCACGGGCGGGCGATCATCCATGCCGAGTGGCGGGTCCGCGGCCGGGAGCCGCTCGAAATCGCGGTCCTCGGCGAGGATGAACGCGTGTGGATGGCCGGTGTTCGAGTAGCGAATCTCGCCGGCGCCAGGGTCCACGACGCCGTAGAACGCCGAGATGAACATCTCGGTCGTGGCGAGCTCCTCGCGCAGCGTGGTGAACAGGGCGTAGAGAGTTTGGCCGGGATCCGACGTCGATTGTGCGTGGATCGCCGCCGCGCTCATTGTCAGCGCCATGATCAGCGCCGCCTGGTAGCCGTGCCCCGACACGTCTCCGATCATGACGCCGGTGCAGCCGCGGCCGAGGCGGAACAGGTTGTAGAAATCCCCGCCGACGCTCTCGGCTGGTACGACTCGCGCGGCCACCGTCGCATCGGGCGCGACGACCTTGTTGTCCGGCAGCAACTTCATCTGCAGATCGTGCGCGAGCTGCATCTCGTACGACAGACGCTGCTGCTCGACGGATGCGCGCACGAGCCGGATGTTCTGGATCGCCGTGCCGATCTGCGTGGCGATCGCCGCGATCAACTTTTGGTCGCCGGCGGTGAACGGCTGGCCGGATCGGCGGTCCGACAGATTCACCACGCCCAGCGGTTCGGCGCCGCGCGGTGCGGGCGCGGTCCACATGATCGGCACCGACAGCATGGCGCCGCGGCGATACACCGCCTCGGCGTCGCAGAGCATCTGTCCCGCATCGACGAGCATCGGGTGCTGTGTGCGGAACACGCGTGCGCTGACGCTGCACGGGTCGTCGACGTCAATGGCCGGAACGGCAACGGGATCGACACCGAGGGAGGCCACGGCGCGGAGGGTGTTCGTGGCCCGGTCGTGCACCAGGATCGACGCGCGCCTGGCGCCGACCGTCTCGGAGACCTCGCTCAGAATCGTGCGCGCCGCTTCGTCCAGCGCCACGGTGCGACCGAGAATCTCGCTGATCGTATAAAGTAGGTTGATCTCCTCGTAACGTTCCGCCAGCTCGTTGGCCGCGTGTTCCACCTCCAGCGCCGATTGCAGGTACTGCTCGACGACGGGAAGCAGGAACTTCATGCAGTTTTCCAGCGAGATGTCGGGGCGCGCCACCGGCCCGAGCGCGAGCCACGCGCGCCGCGGGCCTGGCACCGGCGCGATCAGCAGCTGGCCCGCGGACGACGGCACGAGCGCTTGCCCCTTGGCGGGCGTCGGAAACTCGGATGGTGTCGGCGCACCGGTCGTCATCGCTGCCGGCGCGCGGTCTTGCGCGGTCTGCGTCCAGACGGCCGCCTCACACTGCGTGGCGTCGCGGAATGCCGCGAGGACTCCGGCGAGATCCGTCATGCCCGGTGCAGCGTCATGCGCACGATGACGCCGCGGTCCGCCTCGATACTCTCGACGTGATCCATGAGCTTGCGCATCAGGAACAAACCGCGGCCGTCCTCACGTTCGACGTTCTCCGGGGTTGTGGGATCGCGCGTACTGCGTTCAAGGTCGAAGCCGCGTCCCTCGTCCTTCACCTCGACGACGAGCTGCTCCGAATCGACAGTGGCGTGTACGTGAACCTGCTTGGCGGGATCCTCGCAGTTGCCGCGAAGGATTGCGTTCGACAACGCTTCGGTCAGCGCGACGGGCACGTTGAGCATGATCTGCCGCGGCCCGAACGCCATGACCTGACACTCGCGGCGGACCAGCTCGACGACGCGCTCAATGTACCGCACATCGCTTGGAATGTCGACGTGCACGACGCGAACTTCGTCGCCCGGCGGGTCGTCATCGATGGACACGCTCATGGATCACGACGAATCCGGCGACGGCACGTCATCGCGCCGGCGGCGCGCGACGACTCCATGACAACGGATGCCGCGCCGGCTCAGAAGCTATTGAGCGCGCGCTCGCGCGTATCAGCAATCTGAAACAGCGTGTCGAGCTTCGTCAGCTCGAAGAGCGTTTTCAAGTCGTCGTTCAGGTTCGCCAGCCGCAACTCTCCGCCCTGCTCGCGGATCTTTTTCGAGAGCGATACAAGGACGCCGAGTCCCGAGCTGTCGATGTACCCGGTCTGGGAGAAGTCGATGAGGAATTTTTTCTCGCCGCGCTCAAGCTCGTCGAGGACCTTCTGCTTCAGCTCCTGCCGATTGCCCACGATGAGTTGGCCCTCGACGTCCACCACGACGACCTCACCGTCCTTCTTGATCGAGAAGCTCATGTCGTACTCTCCAGGGGGACTCGGTCTTGGCCACTGCCGGCTCCGCCGCGGCTTGGAGTGCCGTAATGGCCGCCACATTGATTATGTCATCCACCGCCGCGCCGCGCGAGAGATCGCTACACGGCCTCCGAAGCCCTTGAATGATCGGGCCCACGGCGCTAGCACTCGCCAGTCGCTGCACCAGCTTGTAGGCGATATTTCCGGCATCGAGCGAGGGGAACACGAGAACGTTAGCTCGGCCGGCGACGGCGCTGTCCGGCGCCTTGCGCACCGCGACGGTGCCGACCAGCGCGGCGTCTCCTTGCAATTCTCCGTCCACAGCAAGGTGAGGCGCGCGCGCGCGGATCTCCGCCAAAGCCTCTCGAACCAGCTCCACGGAGTCGCCGCGCCCGCTTCCACGAGTGCTGAACGACAACAGCGCAACACGCGCCTCGTCGCCGACAATGCGCACGCGATCCGCAGCGGCGGCGATGGCGATGTCCGCCAACTGCGTCGCGGTCGGATATCGGACCACCGCGCAGTCGGTGAAGGTCAGAACCTCGGCGCCGGTCGTCTCGCGGAACGGTGGCACAATCATATAAAACGCGCTCGACACCGTGCTGACGCCCTCTGCCGGCCCGACGAGCCAGAGCGCCGCCCGAAGCACCTCGGCCGTGGTGTGGACCGCGCCGGCGACGCAACCATCCGCTTGGCCGGCATCGACCAGTCCGGCGGCGAAATACAGCGGCGTGTTGGCAAGTGATGTCGCGATGGATTTTGTGATTCCGCGCGCTCGCGGCGAGGACAGGAGCCTGTCGGCTACCAGCGTCGTGAGCGCGTCACTCGACGGGTCGCACACCTCCGCCCCGAGCGACCGCACGAGCTCATAACTTTCCGGAACCCGCGAGTCGAGCACGACGATCGGCTCGACGATGTGACGTCGCCCCAGCTCGCGCACGGCGCGTTGCGTCCGATCGTCCGCACTCTCCGGAAAGACGATGCGTCGGGGCGCCGCGGCGGCGCGCGCCCGAACGTCCGCCAGGAACGTCATCGTGTCACGGACTTTGCCCGGAGCGCGCTCGCCACCGCTGGGTGCACGAGGGTGGTCACGTCACCGCCGTAGCGCGCGATCTCGCGAACGAGGCTGGCGCTGATGTACGTGGTGTCGAGGGACGGCACCATGAAGACCGTCTCGAGCTTCGGCGACAGATGTCTGTTCATTAGCGCCATTTGGTACTCGTATTCGAAGTCGCTCACCGCGCGCAGTCCGCGGATCAGTAGCCGGGCATCCACCTTGGCGGCAAACTCGACGAGCAGGCCTGCGAAGCTGTGCACCTCGATCCGCGGCTCGCCCGCCATCGCCTCACGAATCAACCGCACGCGCTCCTCGATCGAGAACAACGGGTGCTTCGTGGAATTGATCGCCACCGCCACCACGAGCCTGTCGACGAAATCCAAACTGCGCAGCATGAGATCCTCATGGCCGCGCGTGATCGGGTCGAAGCTGCCGGCGTAGATGGCGGTGGTCACCTGTGACTGCCTGCCCCCGCTGCCGCGAACACTCTTCTCATCTCAGCATCCCGTGATTCTTGTCTAAGATGTGCCTTCGGCGGGATACGGCCGAATCGGCGCTTCACACCAACGAAACCCCACTTACCCCAGCATCCTGTCGCGTGAAGATAGCAGGCTAGGAATACGCGAGCAGCTGCTGGAGTGTACGCATTTCTCGGCGCACGCCCTCACCAATCGCCCCTCACACCTCGACCCTCAGAAAGCTCACCACGGTCCCGCCGTAGCGCCGCCGCTCCGGCTCTCCCGGCGGATGCTCGTCCACCCGGTGTTCGATGCCGAGGATGTCGGCGAAGGGAACAGCCAACCAGTGCTCCGCGAGACGCGTGGCGAACGTCCTGTCGTATGGCGGGTCGGCAAAGGCAATGTTGTAGGCGCGTGCGGGCAGCTTCTCGACGAAGCCCATCGCGTCGGCGCGATGAACCGTCGTAGCGGCGCCGGCGCCCAGGCTATCAATGTTGTCACGGAGCGTCGCCACGCTCGCTGGTGCGAGCTCGACGAAATCCACCGCCTCGGCGCCGCGAGACAGTGCTTCGAGGCCCAGCGCGCCAGAACCGGCGAACAGATCCAGCACGCGCGCACCCGGGATCGACGGTCCGACGATGCTCATCCACGCCTCACGAACGCGGTCACCCGTCGGGCGGACCTGCTCTCCCGGCGGCGCCGCGATGCGCCGTCCGCGCCATCGGCCGGCGATGATCCGCACGCCCGGCGTTAGTCCGCGGCGAGCTGCGGAGGTTTGAAATCAGTGAGGCGCGCCTGCAGCCGGGATACGCCGTTCCATTCGTCGCGCTCGAGCCGAAACGCGATGTCGACGCTGCGTGCAACGTCGAGCTCGCGCGCGCGCGGTGCCATGCCCCAGCCAAGGGCGATGAGGTCGCGATTGCTGCCGCGAAGCGCCAACCTCAGTCCATCTTTGCCGACGACGCGCGGCGGCGCCGTCAGGATGACGTCCCGTGCGACGAGAACGGGTGATGGGTTCCCGATGCCGCACGGCTCCAGATGGCGGAGCAACGTTTCCAGCTCGTCGCCGACCTGGTCGAGCGTCACCTCGAGATCAACGCGCAGCTCGGGCACCAAGTCATCCTCTGTCAGCCGACCGGCAGCGACGGCGTTGAAACGTTCGGCGAACTCCGCGACACGTGACGTCGCGATCGTCACGCCGGCGGCGGAACGATGCCCACCAAACCGAAGGAACAGGTCCTTGCATTCGCTCAAACCGGCGTGCAGGTCGAAGGCGCTGATCGAGCGCCCCGATCCTTTTCCTTCGTCGCCGTCGAGCGCGATGAGCATCGTTGGCCGTCCGAACTCTTCGACGATGCGCGAGGCGACGATTCCGATTACGCCCGGATGCCAACCGCGCTCGGCCAGCACGATGCCGTACGTGTTAGACAGGTCGAGTGCCTCGACGAGATATCGCGCGCGCTCGAGCGTCGCGCGGTCGAGGTCCTGCCGCTTGGCGTTCAGCTCCTCGAGCTCGCGCGCAATCGTGTTCGCCTCATGCTCGGTCGTGGCCATCAAGAGCTCGACGCCACGCAACGCGTGGCCGAGGCGGCCGGCGGCGTTCAGACGCGGCGCGAGGATGAAACCGATGCGTCCCGCGGTGAGCGGCTTTCCTTCGAGCCCGGCCGCCTGCGCCAACGCGCGAACGCCGAGTCGCGGCTCGTTGTTCAGCAGCCGAAGGCCGTAGCGGACGAGCACGCGGTTTTCACCGCGCAGGGGCGCGACGTCAGCGACGGTGGCGAGTGCCACGAGATCGAGCATTCGATAAACCGCGTTCTCGCTCCCGCCGAGCGCGCGCGTCAGCGCGAGTGCCAGCTTGAATGCGACACCGACGGCTGCCAGGTCTTTGTCCGGCGACGGGCAGCCCGCGCGTTTGGGGTTCAGCACCGCGATTGCCGGCGGTAGCTCGCCGCCGGGGAGATGGTGGTCGGTAACGATGACGTCGATACCATTCGCCTGCAGCTCGGCGATCGGTGCGTGCGCACTCGTGCCGCAATCGCAGGTCAGGACGACCGTGGCGCCGGCGGATCGCGCCGCCGCCACGCCGGCGCTCGACAGGTCGTAGCCATCCTCGAGACGGCGGGGGATGAACGCGAGGGGCTTGCCGCCGAGCGCTGATAGCGTGCGCACCATGAGCGTCGTCGAACAAATCCCGTCCACGTCGTAGTCGCCGTGAACGAGTATCGTTTCGCCGCCGCGGACGGCGCGCGTGAGCCGCTCTACCGCGCAGTCCAAATCCATGAGAAGAGTGGGATCGCTGAGCTGTTCGAGCCGCGGGCGAAGATACGTCTTCGCGTCGTCCGTCACCGCGAAGCCGCGGGACGCCAGCAGGCGACACATCGCGACCGGCAGATGGAGCTCCTGACACAGTCGCTCGACAACCGCCGGATCAGGACTCTCCGGCACCAGCCACCGGGATTGTGGACGAACTCGGGTCGCGGGAGGCGCGGAGGCTGTCACGGGTGAAAGCTATGTGTGGTGCGCGGGGCCAACAAGCATCAATCCGCCGCGTACAGCATCACTCCACAACCTTCACAAATCTCCGTCGCACCGGTTCCGGCCATGATGCTGCGCCGCTGCAGCGGAATCATGGTGTCGCAGTGGCCGCAGGAATTGCCGCGCAGCGGATACACGGCGTGCACGCGTTTTCGCGAACGGATGCGCTCGTATCTGGACAGCAGCGACCGCGGCACCCCGCGCGATTTCTCTTCGCGACTGCGCTTCGCTTCGGCGATTTGCTGCTCGAGCGCGCGCTGGTCGGCGGCGAGCGAGTCGCGCGCCTGTGCTTGGGCGGTCTCGAGCTCACGCGCCAGCCGCTCGCGCTCCTCCGCCTGGCGATTGGCCTCGACCAGTCGTTGGCCGATCATCGCGAGCTCGCGCTCGTCTTCGTCGATCATCCGCTTGGCCTGCTCGAGTTGCGCCGTCGCCGCCGTCGCTTCGCGCATCGAGGTGACGCTGTTCAGGGCCGATTGGTTTTTCTCCTGCAGCGCGCGGTGCTGGACGACGCGCGCCGCGACGTCTTGACGCCGCTTCTCCTCGGCGGCGGCGGCTTGGCGCGCCTCCGTCAGGGTAACGAGCGCGCGGTCGCGCTCCTTGGCCATCGTCTCGAGACGCGGCTGCAACGCGGCCAGCCGAGCCTCGAGCTCGGTGATCGTGACGTCTTCGTCCTGGACGGTCAGCAGCGCCGCAACGTCGGGATGCACGAAACCTCCAGCAGTCAAGGTCGGGGAGAGCCGAAACTTTTCCAGCGCGGACGGCCGAGACCCTGGATTTCGGCTGCGAGCCGCTGCTTCTCGCGGATTAGATCGTCCTTTTCGTCGCTCGTGGCCAGGGGTAGCAGGCGATCGATCTCCATCAGTCGCTCGTGAATGTCGCGCGCCAGTAGTGCGTTCACGCTGTCGTCGACGGCTTGATCGGGGCGGCCGAGCCCACCGGTGTCCATGAGCAGCTCTTGCAGCACGGCCGTTGCGTTTTCATCCAGATCGCGCGCGAGATCCTCGACGGATGCCTCCGGTCCGACGTCCACGAGGCGCGCGAATATCTGCCGGAACGCCGGATGAGTGAAAATGTCCGCGCCGACGCGTTCACGCACCGGCTCGAGGAGCATGCGCTGATGTAGCAGCGTTCGCACGAGCTCGCGCTCGGCGCGGACACCGCGGCTCCAGTGATCGCGCCGCCGCTCGCCACGCCGCACCGGCGCGTCGGCACTCCCGTTCCGACCGCGTATAGCGGAAGTCGGATCGTGTACGCCGCGGCGCGCGTCCGGCGCGGAGGACCCAGACCTCAGCTCGCGCTCGAGCATCTCGCGCGATACGCCGGCCACTTCGCTCGTGCGTGTGAGGTATAGGTCGCGAAGCAGTCGGTCGGCCGTCACGCGAATCGTCGGAAGGAGCTTGTCCAGCGCCTGGCGCTTGCGGCGCAGATCGGCGAACCAGCCGCCGCGTTCGAGGATCTGAATCTTGCGATCGAATACGTCCACCGACGCCGCGGCGGCGCGCTCGAACCCCTCGGCACCGACTTTCGCGACGAACGTATCAGGATCCTCGCCTTCGGGCAGCGTGATCACGCGCACCGCGATTTCATTTGATAGCAGCTCGTCGCCCGCGCGAAACGTCGCGCGGAGGCCGGCACGATCGCTGTCGTACAGCACGAACACGGTCTTCGTGTATTTGCGAATGAGCGCCGCCTGCGAGTCTGTGAGAGCCGTCCCCAGCGGCGCGACGACTTCGTGAATACCGGCGAGCACGAGACGGATGACGTCGAAGTATCCTTCCACGATCACCAGACGCTCGGCCTTCCGAACCGCCTGCTTCGCCCAGTTCAACCCGTAAAGGAGATTCCGCTTCGAGAAGATCTCGGATTCGGCGGAATTGAGGTACTTGGGCCGCCCCGCGAGGTCGCCGAGGACGCGGCCGCCAAAACCGGCGATGTGACCCGCGACGTCGAAGATAGGAAACATCAAACGGTCGCGAAACCGCGGCGCCAGTTCGGGCCTGTCCTCGCGTTGCACGAGCAAGCCCGCGGCGGTCTGGCGCGCATCATCGAACCCGAGATTCGTCAGGTACTCGCGCATCGCACGACCGTCGCGCGGCGCGTATCCGAGCCCAAAACGGTCGGCGTCGGCGCGGCTGATCGCCCGCGACGACAGGTACTCGCGCGCGGCAGCGCCGGCGGAGGACTCCCAGAGCTGGGCGGTGAAAAACGCGGCGACAGTTCCGTGGACCTCCCACAACGGCTCACGCGCATCGCGATCGTCGACGCGCTTGCTGACCTCGCGCACGTCGACGCCCACTTTGGCGCCGACCCACTTGACCGACTCCACGAAATCCAATCCGAGGTGCTTCTGCACGAAGCTGAACACGTCGCCCGATTCGCCGCAGACGAAGCATTTGTATCCGCCGCGCACGGTGACCGCGAAGTTGGCGTCTTTTCCGTGGTGGAACGGACACGGCCCGCGAAAGCTGTTGCCGACGCGTTTCAGCTTGACGAACTCGCCGACTATGCCGACGATGTCGGCCTCGTCGCGCACGCGGTCGACGATGTCGTCCGGAATCACGCGAGGTCCGCCACCGTAACGCCCGCACCGCCCTCGTTCCAGGCGCCGAGCCGGAAGCTTTTCACGCGCGTGTCCTTGCGTAGCATTTCCGCGACGCGTTCGCGAAGTGCACCCGTTCCCTTCCCGTGAATGACGCGAAGACTGCGCAGATCGGCGCGCACGGCGGCGTCTAACGATTGCATGAGCGCCGACTCGGCTTCGTCGGGCCGCATCCCGCGCAGATCGAGCTCCGTCGCAACCTGCACCTCGGGCAGATCACCTGTCCAGGCGACGGCGGCCTCCGTCGCCGGTGGCTGCTCGCTGCGCACGAGCGTCTTTCGCGGTACCGTGAGCTTGACCGCGCCCACGGTCACGACGGCGTCGCTGTCGCGCAGCTCGGTCACGCGTCCCAACTTGCCGCCCAGCGTCGCGATTTCCACCGTGTCGCCGACACCGACGGGACCATTGCGACGAGCCGCCGGCGCAGCAGCGCGACGCAGAACATTCGCCTCCTCTCGATCGAGACGGTCGAGCTCCGTGCTCTGCTGCGCCGCGAGCTGCTCGGCGCGCTGCCGCGCCTCGCGTCCGGCGTCATCGATCGCTTCGGCGCCGCGCGATTTGAGGTCCTTGATGGTCCGCTCAATCTCGGCGCGCGCGTCGAGTAGATAGCGACGTGCCTCGTGGCGCGACTCACGTTCGGCCACGCGTTCGCGTTCCCGCACCCTCCGCTCGCGTTCCGCCACGGTGGCGATGCGTCGCCGCGCGTCTTCCAGAATCGCGGCTCCGTCGCGCTCGCGCGCCGTGAGCTCCTTCTCGCGCTGTTCCAGCTTCTCGATCAACGCGGCCATGTCTCGCTCCTGTTGCGGTAGCCGCGCTTCCGCACGCACAATGATTTCCTCCGGCAGCCGAAGCCGGCGGGCGATCGAAATACCGTAGGAGCGGCCGGGAATGCCCTTGATCAGGCGATATGTCGGCGCGAGCGCCGCGGCGTCGAACTGCAGCGACGCGTTCACCACCCCGGGCACCTGGCTCGCCAGCTCTTTGAGCGCTCCCAAATGAGTCGTCGCGACGGTGAGCGTACCACGCGCCGTGAGCGCTTCGAGAACCGCCCAACCGAGCGCTGCGCCCTCCAGCGGATCAGTGCCCGATCCAAGCTCGTCGATGACGACCAGCGAGTCAGCCGTGGAGAGCCGCAGAATCTCGCCGAGGTTTTTGAGGTGGGCGCTGAATGTAGAGAGGCTTGCTTCGATGGACTGCTCGTCACCGACGTCC
>Ga0066709_100005137_pt1 | contig 10679 bp, 9 predicted proteins | sample GraSoiAngelo_158_FD_79665 | JGI IMG/M metagenome (GOLD analysis project Ga0066709, IMG submission 79665) | Grasslands soil microbial communities from the Angelo Coastal Reserve, California, USA - 14_1009_16_30cm | ecosystem: Environmental > Terrestrial > Soil > Grasslands | place: USA... | reverse complement strand
ATCCGTGGCGCGGCTCGGCATCCGGGCCGCCGCGCGCGTCGCGTGCGCCGAAGACGCGCTCCAACTCGTAGGCGGGCGTGACTTCGAGCTGATCGTACCGACAATCTTCCGGGCGCTTGTCGAGACGCCAGCGCAGGAACTGCGCGGCATGTCGGAAGCGAGTCCCCTGCATGTGGTCGTACGCGGCCTCGCAGACACGTTCGGGCCGGAGTGGCTCCCAGCTCAGATCCTTGCCGCGGTTCCACCGGCTGGTCGCACCGGGTAGTCGCTGACCCTTCGCATTCGCTTCCTCTTGCATCTCGGCCCAATCGCGCCACGGATGGTGGTCGAGCGCGTGCTCGCGCAGCGGCGCCAGCTCGACGACGAGCTGCTTGCGCACCACGTTGGTGAAGGCGGCGACGACACCGACGTGGTGCAGCGTGTGATCGTCGTCGTACAGGCCAAGCAGAAGTGAGCCGACCATCGTCCCGCGGCCATTCTTGTGCCAGCGGAACCCGGCGACCACGCAGTCGGCCGTGCGCTCGTGCTTCACTTTGATCATCGTGCGCTCGCCGGCGCGATAGGGCGCGTCGAGGCGCTTGGCCATGACGCCGTCGAGCCCGGCCCCCTCGAAGCGACGGAACCAGTCCTCCGCCAGCGCTCGGTCGCGCGTGGCCGGAGAAAGGTGCACCGGTGACGCCGCGCCCGCCAGTACCTGCTCGAGCCGTTCGCGCCGTACCGCGAGCGCCGCCTCGCGCAGGTCCTCATCGCCCAACGCGAGCAGATCCCAGGCCACGAACGAGGCCGGAGACTGTGCAGCCAGCAGCTTCACCCGCGACGCGGCGGGATGGATACGCAGCAGCAGCGCTTCGAAGTCGAGTCCGTCGGCGCCGACGATGACGATCTCGCCGTCGACGACGCAACGCTCGGGCAGCGCGGCTGCCAGCGGGGCGACGAGCTCCGGGAAGTACCGGTTCATGGGCTTCTCGTCACGGCTCTGCAGCAGGATCTCGTCGCCGTCACGAAACACCAGCGTTCGAAAGCCGTCCCACTTTGGCTCGAACTGCCATCCCTCGCCGCCGGGCAGGCCGTCCGCGGCGCTGGACAACATGGGCGCGAGCGGCGGCGCAAACGGCAAGCGCACAGCCCTTCCTAGCGCTGCCCGACGGCAAATAGCAACACCGCGAATGCCATGACGCTCAGCGCGCTGCGGACCGCGTGAAGCGAATTCCATCGCCTGAGAAGCTCAGGCGCGCTTCCAACCCCGCCTCGGGCGTGGAGTTCCAGCAGACGTTTGTTTGTCGGGTAGATGACGAGGAGCGTGAACGGCACGACCGCGAGCAAGAGGGACGCTCCGACGAGATACCCGCGTCCGCCCAGGAGCGCCCACGCCAACAGACCGCTCGCGCCGCCGAGCAGCGCCAGTGGGGCCTGCATGACGGTGGCCCGCCGATAGCTTGGTGCCCACTGGCGGAGCGCAATGTCCTCACCACAGCTCAGTCGAGCCGGGTGCTCGACGAGGTTGATGTAGAGCGCCGCGCCTGCGAACAACCCGCAGCAACCGGCGGCGAGGAGGGCGAACAGATTCGGCATCGTCTACGCGTTCACGGCGGCGCGCGTGTCCGCTTCGAGAACCATTTCAAGCCTCATCGTTCTCCTCCTCTCCGAGAGTCCAGCACCCGAACCGTGCTCCAGTTGCGCCGGCCGTCACGGGAACGCGTTGAACCGGTGCGTATCGAGACGCCATTGCCATCCTGACGCACACCACCGCCATCCTTTATATAATGCGCGCCACCCCTCAGCGTGTCAGATAGGTCCGATCACGGGACAGTGACGTCCTTCAACCAAGGAGAACTTCAATGAGCACGATCACGACGAACGACGGCACCGAGATCTACTTCAAGGACTGGGGTAAGGGACAGCCGGTGGTCTTCAGTCACGGCTGGCCGCTGAGCGCGGATGCCTGGGAAGACCAGATGCTATTCCTCGGTGAGCGCGGCTACCGCGTCATCGCCCATGACCGTCGCGGCCATGGACGATCGAGCCAGCCGTGGACCGGCAACGATCTGGACACGTACGCCGACGACCTCGCGGCGCTCGTCGAGGCGCTCGATCTCAGGGGCGCTGTCCACGTGGGCCACTCCACCGGTGGCGGCGAGGTCGCCCGTTACATTGCCCGCCACGGCACCGCGCGGGTCGCGAAAGCCGTCCTCATCGCCGCGATTCCTCCGCTGATGCTCCGGACGGCCGCCAACCCCGGCGGCCTGCCCATCGAGGTCTTCGACGGCCTTCGTGCGAGCATCCGCGCCGATCGCGCGCAGTTCTTCAAGGACCTCGCCATGCCGTTCTACGGGGCGAACCGGCCGAGCACGAAAGTCTCGCAAGGTCTGCGAGATTCGTTCTGGCTCCAGGGAATGCAGGCCGGCTTCAAGAACGTCTTCGACTGCATCAAGGCGTTCTCGGAGACGGATCAGACCGACGATCTCAGGAAGCTCAACGTCCCGACGCTGTTCATCCACGGCGACGACGACCAGATCGTGCCGATCGGCGCCGCCACGCACACGGCGGTGAAGATCGCGCCCAAGGCAAGCCTCAAGGTCTATCCCGGCGCTCCGCACGGCCTGTGCAGCACTCACAAGGATCAGATCAACGCCGACTTGCTGGACTTCCTGAAGTCATGAGGTGATGTTGATGGATGCGTTTCTGCCGGGTGTCGGCAACTGGAAGGAGGTCTGGCTCCTGGTGCAAGGGCGGGAGCGGATCTACTTCGAGCACTTCTGGAACGACTTTGCTGCCGATCCCAAGAACTCGGTACCGGAGGCCGATCGTCGAATCTACGCGGAGGCGTACGCCCAATGGCGAAGACGCGGCTGATCATGCCTGTGCTCGTTCTCACCGGCGAGAGGCCAGCGGCCGCTTCCTCATCGAACAGGCGGAGCAGGTAGCCGTCAACGTTCGTGGCGAGGTCATCAAGGGGTCGGGCCACGGTTGATGGAAGAGGCCCCCTCCCAGGTCATTCCCGCCATCGCCGGCTTCGTCAACTAACCCACGGGCAAGGAGTCGACCATGAATCGACCGCGCTGGAACACGCAGAACGACCTCGCCGAGAAGGTGCGCCGCGAGGCGATCGAGCTTCTCAACCAGCAGCTCGCCGACGGGCTCGACCTGGCGCTGCAGGCCAAGCAGGCGCACTAGAACGTGAACGGGCGGAACTTCATCAGTTGTTCGAGGACGCCGACGACCTGGCCGAGCGCGCTGTCCAGCTCGGCGGCACGGCGTTCGGCACCGCGCGGTCCACGGCGAAGACGTCAAGGCTGAGCGAATACCCGCTCGACATTGGTTCAGGCCGCGAGCAGTCCTCGCGCTTTCGGGCGCGCTCGCGAAGTTCGCCGGGTCGGCGCGGGCCGGGATCGATGCGGCAACCGCGCTGGGCGAACGCCGACACGGCCGATCTCTTCACCGAGATCTCGCGCGGTATCGACAAGCTCCTGTGGAAGGTCGAAGCCCACGCCTAGGCGAGGACTGAGCAGAGGCCAGATGATCGCGACGGATCGAAGTTGCCCGAGGGGCCGGTGAAATAGTTCGTGCGGTCGATCGCGTTCAACGCGGGCTGCGTGACGATGACACCGTCGTCAAGTCAAGATGACTACCCTGGGATTCGGACTGTCCCGTCGCACGATCGTCGCGGAACCGTAACCTTCAACTCCTATACTCCGCGGGCTGAATGTCGATGCCGGCGCGCGTCCCGCGGGCCGCCCGGAGCGCAGCAACTGGATGGGTGGCCTCCGCGAGCTTTCACGGGCCGCCGGAGAAGAGGGTGCGATGGCGCGGAAGGCCAAGGATGCGATGGGGGCGACACGAGCAGGCCGACGTTCGTCACGCCGCCCTCGTCCGGCCCGCCGTCGCGCCGACGCGCGCGGCGTCCAGCGCGCCATCCACGATGCCTTCAACCGAAGCGACCTCATCGGGGTGGGCGTGCTGAACCTTGCCAGGAACACCATCGTGACGGCACTCGCCGGCGTACAAGACGTGGGCGCCGAGCTCGGCGGCGCGGCGGTGGCCGTGGCGCGCGGAGCGATCAGGGCCGCCTATCGCATCAGCGGAGATCTCGGCTCGGTCGCACGCGAGGCCGTTCGTGGAACGATCACTGCGGCGAAAGAGATCGGCGGCGACGTCGGGGGCGCCGCGAACTCGGCGGCGCAAGGAGCCGTGAAGGCCACCGGCGAGGTTCGTGGTGACGTGGCGACGGTCGCCCGCCGGGCGGTGGAAGGCAGCATCGCGGCCGCCCGGGAGATCGGCAGCGACGTCGGTGTCGTGGCGAAGAACGCGGCGGCTGGCGCGATCGAGGCGGCCGACCGGATCGGATTGGCGGCCGGCCGGGCCGTGAGGACGACGCTGGCGACGACCGTGGCCGGCGTTCGTTCGCTCGTCGACGACGCGCAGTCTCGAGCTCCGACCAGGACAGCCGACGGCCCGCGCGCTCGACGGGCGAAGGATCGACCGCAACCCCGGACAACGCGGAAAGGACCGAAACAGGCGCGCTGACGGTGGCCGCGTGCGAAATGTCCTGGCTTTCGAACGACCCGATGTGCCCGATCTGTGACGCGCTGATCTCGTCCAGCGACGTCGTCGTCCTCGACGAAGGAGAGCTCATCCACGCCGCGTGCGCCGATCCGAAACGCGCATCGGCGTCACCCGAATCGCCAGTGAGCCGGACGACCAAGTCCTCCCGCCGCGGCCCACGACGGAAGCGGCGCGCCGGGAAATCGCGTCGCGAGCGTTGATTACGTTTGTGCTACGGAAGAAGTACTTGACAGAAGTGCGACCGGGGTTTCGAATGTGCGCCTCAATCCCGATGGGTCCTCAGGAGGAGGCTCTCATGCCGACGATGCCAAGACGCTCTCGCGCCACGAACGGTCACGCGCCGCTTTCCTACGACACGATGCAGAGAGTCGAGGCGCTGTCGGTGGGTGCGGTCGAGGTCGTCACCGGGACCGTGGTCTCGGCCATACGCGGAATTCAGGAGATCGGCGCCGAAGTCGGTTCGACGGCCGTCAGTGCCGTCCGCGGCTCCATTCGCGCCGTTGAGGTCATCGGCGGAGATCTCGGACGCGTGGCTCGCAATGTGATGGATGGCGCGGTCACGGGCAGCCGCGACGTCCGTGGCGACGTCATCCGCATCGCCCGCGACGCGGCCGACGGTGCGCGCGAGGCGGTCGATCGGATCGGGTCCGCCACGCTGCGAATGGTCCGCGGAGTGGTCGACGAGACGGCCTCGCGGGCCTCTTCCCGCGGCCGCAAGGCGCTGCGCCGGACGGGCCCACGGTCCACGGTCCGCGCTCCACGCTCTCCACGCCGCGCCGCCTGTCATGCGGATTCAGCCGTTTTCGTTCATCCTCGGCCTTGGCGTCGCCTTCATGGTCCCGCTCTTTTCGAAAGTGCTGCGTCCCCTCGCCGTCGAAGCGACGGCCGCCGGCCTCGGTCTCGTCGAGGAAGGCCGCCGCATCCTCGCCGAGCAGATGGAAGTGATGGAGGACATCGCGGCCGAAGCGCGGGCTCGGCGCGAGGTGATCGTCGCGGCCGGCAACGGCAACGGCCTGGGACACGAGCAAGAACACGGAGCCGAGGCCGCGAGTGAGAGCGAGCCGGCTGCCACGGTCGGACGAAGCCGCCGGCGCGGCAACGGCACCCGTCGACACGCTTCGTAGTCGGGCGCCGCCGTGCCCCGTGAACCGCTCGCCATCGTTCACGATATTCCCGGGCGGCTTCGCGTTCGCTTGCCGGCAACGGCTAACGTCGCCGATCTGGAAGCCACCATCACAGGATTGTCCGGAGTCGCAAGCTGCCGCTGGTCGCCACGAACTCGAAGTCTCCTGACGACCTACCGTCCTGACGAGGTGGATCCGGCCTCGATCGTCGATGCCATCGCCGACCACGCCGACGTCGATCCTGGTCCCCCGCCCGCCGTCTCGGCTGAAACGCTCGACCGGCCGCCCCTGGTCGCGGCACTCCTCGAGACCGTCGGCGACGTGGATCGTCGGCTCGGGCGGGCGAGCGGCGGAACGTTCACCCTGGGAGTCCTGGTTCCGCTCGCGCTCGCCCTGTGGGCCGTCCGTGACATCACGCGGGGCCCACTGCGCTCGATGCCGTGGTCGACGGCGCTCTGGTACGCCCACGGGCTCTTCCGCGACTACAACCTGTCCCGGCGCGACTGATCGCGTGCGATACGAGATCGCTCACGCAGTCCGGGGCCGCCTGCGGGTCCGGTATCCGGTGTCCTGGTTCGCTCGCCGGCGCGAGGTGGTCGAAGCCGGTCTTCGTGGGCTCCCCGGCATCCGCAGCGTCGACGGCAATCCGATCACCGGCAGCCTCCGTATCGTCTACGATCCGTTCCTCCTCGCCGAGGCTTCGCTCGTCGACAGCCTGCACGAGTTGAGTCAGGCGCTCAACGCACCGCCCGCGCCGGCCACCGCGGCGCCGCGGCCCCGGATCGAGACTCGACGGACTCCACTCTTGAACATGCTGGGGACGGCCTCGGTGTTCGCCCTGACGTGGCTGCCGGTGGCGACACCGCTGCGGGCGGCCTTCGTACTCGCGAGTGGCCTACCCATGCTGGCGCGCGCGACGCAGACCCTGGCCCGCCGCCGTCGCGTCGACGGCGACGTCCTCGACGCCTCCACGTTCGGGCTGCTCGCGCTGCGGGGCAACTGGCCCGCGGCCGCGTTGCTGCCCGGCCTGCGAGCGCTCGGGGATTACATCGTGGCCAAGAGCGTGGTGACGGCGCGCCGATCGGTGCGCGGCGTGATCGGGCCCGAGGACGAGGTCGTTCAGCGCGTGGACGGCGAACGTCGAGTACACGTTCGCACGGCGTCGCTTCGCCCCGGTGACGTGATCGTCGTGGCCACCGGCCAGAACGTCCCGGCCGACGGCACGGTCGTGAACGGCGAAGCGCTCGTGAATCAGCAAACGATGACCGGCGAGGCCCTGCCGGTGGAGCGGCGAAGCGGTGACCCCGTGTTTGCGGCCACGCTCGTCGAGCACGGCGAGATCGAAGTGCGCGTCGACCGCGTCGGCCTGGACACCGCGGTCGGCCGCATCGTTCAGACCATCGAAGCGGCCGCCGACGAGAAGCCTGACATCCAGATGTTCGCCGAGCGCCTGGCCGACCGCGAGGTGGGCCGCACGCTCGGGCTGGCCGTGCTGGGCACGGTCGTGTCTCGCAGCATCGACGCCGGCGTCGCGATCCTCGTCGCCGACTACGGCACGGCCGCGCGCGTCGGAATCCCCGCGGCCGTGCTGACGGCCATGAAGCGAGCGGCTGCCGAAGGCGTGCTCGTCAAAGGACCGCGCACGCTCGAGACTCTCGCCCGCATCGATACCGTCGTCTTCGACAAGACCGGAACGCTGACGTCAGGGACACCGCGCGTGGCCCGCGTCGTCTGTCACACTCGAGCGCTCGACGAGGATGCCCTCATTCGGCTCGTGGCGGCGGCCGAGCATGGATTCCAGCACCCGATCGCCCGAGCCGTTCGCCGGCTCGCCGCCGATCGGAAGCTGAGCGTGCCGGCCGCCACGACGACCGCCAGCCAGATCGGTCTTGGTGTCGACGTCACCGTCGAGGGCCGACACGTGTTGATTGGCAGCCGCCGCTTCATGGAATCGCGCCACGTGGGACTGGCCGCAGCCGAGGCCGACGAGCGCGCCGCCCACGGGGCCGGCGGGGCTGCGACGTTCGTGGCGGTCGACGGTGAGCTGGCCGGGCTCCTGGTCCTTCAGGATGAGCTTCGGCCCGAAGCCCGAGAGGCCGTCAGCGCCCTGAAGGCACGCCGGATGCGCGACATCGTCCTTCTGACCGGCGACCACCCGGAGCCGAGCCGCGCCATCGCCGAGTTGCTCGGGTTGCGTAATCACTACGCCGAGCTGTCTCCAGATGAAAAAGCGAAACTCATCCATCGGCTCAAGCGTGAGGGTCACGTGGTGGCCATGGTCGGCGACGGCGTGAACGATGCGCTCGCGCTGGAGGAAGCCGATGTCGGTATCGCCGTCCCTGGCGGGGCCGAAGTGGCCTCGGCGGCCGCCGATGTCGTGATCATGAGCGGCGGCCTCGACCGGGTCGTACGGGCTCTTGATCTGGCGGCCGAGACCATCGCCGCAGTGCGGCGCACGGTGAACATTGCTGCCCAGGCCAATCTCGGGGTCGTCGGCCTCGCATCGTTCGGGCTCGCGAAGCCGTTGGCCAGTATCTTGCTGACCCACGGCATCACGCTCGGCGCCGCCATAATAACCACCAGGCAGCCAGCTCAGACCCGCTCACCCCGGCGCCGTCGGCCAGCCCTTCACAAAAACGTTCGGCGCTCGTCATCGAACTGACATGATGGCTATGTACCCTGGGAGTCGACTACGGGGCCTCGCTGGCCTGCCGGGGAGGTGGTTCGGTGGCGCTGGTACATCTGCTGATCGGGCTCTTGGCCGACGTCGTCTTCGAGTCCGCTGCGGTGAAGCATCGTACGTTCCAAGCCGAGATGTCGCGTTACATCGCCGAACGCGGCCTCGCTACTGGCAAGCGCACCCGCCTGGCGACCCGCTAGCCCGGCGGCGCGCCCGCCAGCGGCGGGCCGCTGAGTACGTTGCGTCATGACTACGGCCGCGCCGCGGCGCCGGCCGCCGCTCCGATCTTTCGCGCTTCCGGCTGTCGTTCCCGTCTTCGTCGCCCTCCCTGGGCGGGCTCGCCTCCGTGTCGAGGGTCTGCGTCGACGCCCTGATGTCGCCGCGCGGCTCACCGCGCAGCTCACCGGACAGTCGTCGATCCATCGGGTGGGCGCGAGCGCGGTCACCGGCAACGTCCTGATCCTGTTCGACGCCACCGCGCTCGACCTGCGCCGGCTCGTCGCTGTCGTCGCGCAGGCTGCTGCACCAGGACCGATGCCGAGCGAAGCCGTCCGCCCGGGTGCTGATCGATGGCACACGCTCACGGCCGACGCCGTCGTCAGCGAGGTCGAGACGTCGATCGCGACCGGCCTCGATACCACGGAAGCGGCCGCCCGGCTGGCCCGCTTCGGTGAGAACCGACTGCCCGAGCCACGCCCCAAGTCAGCGCTCGAGATCATCACCGGTCACGTGGTGTCGGTGCCGGTGCTCGTGCTCGGTGTAGCGGCCGCACTCTCGCTCGTGAGCGGCGCCCTCATCGACGCCGGAGTGATCCTCGCCGTCGTTACCGTCAACGCCGCGATCGGTTACGTCACCGAGCGCCGGGTGGAGCGCATCTTGATGTCGCTCCAGAGCGCGACGGTGCCCCACGCCCTCGTTCGTCGCGAAGGCGCCGACGTCCGGATCGCAGCAGCCACGCTCGTCGTCGGTGACGTCCTCATCCTGCGGGCCGGTCACGACATTACGGCCGACGCTCGCGTGATCGACGCCGAAGGGCTCGCCACCGACGAATCGTCGCTGACCGGGGAAAGCCTGCCCGCGGCCAAGCGGCACGATCTGGTGTGCGATCACGCCGCCGGACTCGCGGACCGCGCCAACATGGTCTTCGCGGGCACCGTCGTCGCCGAGGGCGCCGCCCTCGCCGTCGTCACGGCGACGGGCCGTGACACCGAAATCGGGCGCGTGAGGGCCCTCGTCGGAGAGACGGCGACGCCCACGACGCCGCTCGAACGCCAGCTCGACCGGCTGGGCCGCCGGCTCGTCGGAGTGTCGCTGGCGTTCTGTGGCGGCGCGCTCGCGCTCGGCCTGCTGCGGGGATTCCCCTTCACCGAAATGATCCGCTCGGTGATCTCGCTTGCCGTCGCGGCCGTGCCCGAAGGCCTGCCGGCCGTCGCGACGACGACGCTCGCGCTGGGCGTTCGACGGATGTCGGCGCAGCGCACGCTCGTCCGCCGGCTGGCGGCGGCCGAGAGCCTCGGGGCAACGACCGTCATCTGCGCGGACAAGACGGGCACGGTCACCGAAAACCGCATGACCGTCTACGGCTGGCATCTGTCCGGAAGCGAGTACCGCTCCCCGGCGGCCGTCTACGACGCGCGACTGGCCCGCGCGCTCGCCATCGGTACCCTGTGCAACGAGGCGGAGCTGGCCAACGGCGGAGCGGAGATTCGCGGTAGCTCCACCGAAGGCGCGCTCCTTCGCGCGGCCCGCGACGCCGGGTTCGACTACGAGCCGCTGCGTCGCCGGTTCCCGCTGCTCGGGGTTCGCCCGCGCCGTGACGGTGAGAACTGGATGGCGACGCTTCATCACGACGGCGATCGCCGGCTCATCGCCGTCAAGGGCGCGCCCGAGGAGGTCCTCGCTCGCGCGACCCGCTGGGTCGACACGAGCGGTGCCCAACCGCTCACGGCGGACGCGCAGCGTGCAATCCGCGCCGCCAATGCCTCGTTCGCCGCGCGCGGGATGCGCGTGCTCGGGCTGGCCTATCGCGAGCTTCCCGGCGATACCGAGCCCGTCTACGACGAGCTGGTCTGGCTCGGCCTGGTCGCGCTCAGCGATCCGGTCCGAAGCGGCGTTCGCGAAGCGATCGCCGCCTGCCGCACGGCAGGGATCCGGACCATCCTCATCACGGGCGACCAGGCCCAGACCGCCGCCGCGATCGCCCACGACCTCGGGATCGCCCACAACGGCCAGGTGCGAGTGGCCGAGGCCGGCCAGCTTGCCGGACTCGACCGTTCCGCGTTGGCAACGCTGGCGCGCGAGGTCGACGTCTT
>Ga0066709_100005133_pt1 | contig 10682 bp, 11 predicted proteins | sample GraSoiAngelo_158_FD_79665 | JGI IMG/M metagenome (GOLD analysis project Ga0066709, IMG submission 79665) | Grasslands soil microbial communities from the Angelo Coastal Reserve, California, USA - 14_1009_16_30cm | ecosystem: Environmental > Terrestrial > Soil > Grasslands | place: USA... | reverse complement strand
TTGCGCGTTTCCATCATGCCCGCCAGTCACGGTGAAGATGCGGTACTCCGCGTCTTGGACAAAGAAACACTCTCGGAGAAATTTCAGAGCCTTACTCTGGACGTCGTGGGTTTCTCGGGGGAAGAAACCCGCCGCTTCCGGCGCTACATTCGCGAACCCTATGGCATGGTTCTGGTGACGGGTCCCACGGGTTCCGGCAAGACCACCACGCTCTATGCGGCCATCAACGAGATCAAGAGCGACGAAGACAAAATCGTCACCATTGAAGATCCGGTGGAGTATCAGCTCCGTGGAATCACGCAGATTCCGGTCAACGAAAAGAAAGGTCTCACCTTCGCGCGCGGCTTGCGCTCCATCCTTCGCCACGATCCCGACAAGATCATGGTCGGCGAAATCCGCGATCAGGAAACCGCCCAGATCGCTATTCAGTCGGCACTTACCGGCCACCTGGTTTTTACTACCGTCCACGCCAACAACGTGACCGACGTCATCGGCCGATTCATCAATATGGGTGTCGAACCGTACAACTTTGTCTCTGCTTTGAACTGCATCATGGCGCAGCGGCTCGTTCGCGTGATCTGTACGAACTGCAAGAAGGCCAAAAGATATTCTCCCGAGGAATTGAAGGAAGCCGGCCTCGACCCTGTTGTGTGGGGAAACGTGACGTTTGCCGAGGGCGCCGGCTGCCTGGAATGTTCGGGTACCGGTTATCATGGCCGGACGGCGATTTGCGAATTGCTCGACCTGACTGACCGCATCCGGGAAATGATTGTGGATCGCCGTCCGACATCGGAGATCAAGCGCGTCGCTTGCGAAGAGGGCATGATCACCCTGCGCGAAAGCGGGCTGGCCAAGATTCGTGCGGGCATCACCACCGTGAAAGAGATTAACAAGGTGACTTTCGTTGAGTAGCACGGCCGCATTCCGGCAGGGAATTTACCAGTTCGAATGGGCGCGCCGCGTTGCGCGCTGGCTCGATGCCATGCCGAACGCCGCCCTGGCCATCGAAGTTGCCGCGGACCGCGTGGCCGCGGCCCGCTGGAGCCGCACCGGTTCGCTGGATGGCTATGCTGTTGAATCTCTGCCGGTTGGAGCGCTAGCACCTTCGGCCGTCGAAGCCAACATGGCGAACGGCGCCGCCGTTAAGGCCGCTGTCACCAATGTCTGCAACCGTCTGCACACCCGGGAGGAAGAAGATGTTGCCATGATCCTTCCCGACACGGTGATCCGCGTCTTCGTGCAGCACTTTGAGGATTTCCCGCGCTCGGCGGCCGAAGCCGTTCCGATGTTGCGATGGAAGCTGAAGAAGAGCGTGCCCTTCGAAGCCGATGAGACGCTTATCTCCTACATGCGCCAGGCACCGCGCGAAGGCGGCGTTGACGTTGTCACGGCGCTCGCCAGGCTCCGCATCATCAGGGAGTACGAATCGCTCGTCGAGGGAATCGGGCTGCATCCCGGCGTAGTGTTGAGTTCGTCGCTTGCGGCTATCTCGCTAGTCGAAGATGTGAAGCCGACGCTCCTCGCACGCGTCTCAGGTTCCACCTTGACCACCGCGATCGTGCGCCGCGGTGTCTTGTGCGGCTATCGTTGCACTGAGCTTCCGGCACACGGCCTGAACCTCCAGCCGCAAATGCTTCTCGAAGAGATTTTTCCGGTGGCAGCGTATTATCAGGACACCTGGTATGAAGCCATTCAATCCGTGCGCGTCGCCGGGCTTGGCACGCGCCTCGCTGAGTTTGTCAGGCCACTCGAGGTCGAGTTCCATTGCGACGTGCGGTCGTTGCTACACTCCGCGGTCTCCGATGGACTTATCAAAGAAGACGCCCGTCCGCTCGCGGAGCGCGAATTGGAAGGTTTGATCGGTTGGATGCTGCAGCGTGGCTAAGATCGGTTTTTCGGAATTGAGGCAAAAGAAGGCATGAGAGTTCGGCTCAATTTAGCAACCAAGGCACTGGAAACCCACCGGCGGTTCCTGGCCGGTGCCGGTCTCACCGCTGTCGTCGCGGGAGTCATGTTTCTCGGTTTGGGTTGGCATGTCTATTCTGCCCGCAAAGTCGACTATGAGTTGCGCGCTCGTTCGGAGAAAATGCGTCAGGAGATGGTCAAGCTCGAAGCGCAGCGCAAGGATCTGGAGCGTTATTTTGGTCAAAAGGATATCGCCAATTTGCACGATCGCGCCGCCTTCATCAATACGATCCTTGACGCGCGCAGCTTTAATTGGACGCTGATGTTCATGGACCTGGAGCACATCCTTCCGGACGGCGTGCGCGTCATCAGCATCGAGCCCAAGCAGGATGCAGGACACGTCGAAGTGAAATTGACCGTGGGGGCCACGAGTGACGAAGCAGAGCTCAAATTTGAGCGCGCCCTAGAAGAATCGAAAGAGTTTACCCAAGTTCATGTGCTGAATGTTCATTCGGCCAATCCGAGCGGAAGCCAAAGCGGCGATCAAAAGGTCGTCCAATTGACCACCATCTATTCGAGAAGTTAATGCGGCGCGATTTCACATTGCGGAAACGAACCATTCTCGGCGGCGTGATTCTTCTCGTCCTCGCGGATGTTGCTCTTGCGACCTACAGTTGGCGGCTTTCCTCCGCCCCGCACGCGCCACAACAACAGCTTGCCATGGAAACAAAGCAACATAATGTTTTGAAGGCGGATATCAAGCGCGCCCAGGATATCCGCGAGAACATTCCCGCAATCCAGAAAGATTGCGATCACTTTGAACAGTCGCTCTTTCCGGCAGGCTCAGGCTATTCCTCCGTGCGGTCTGAACTCGGGGCCACCTCCAAGAAGAATGGAATTCAGCTTGAGGATCTCTCTTTCCGGGAGACCAAGATTGCCAACCGAGGAATGACGGAAGTGGTTATAGACGCTACCGTTAATGGAGATTATGTGAGCGTGATAGGGTTTCTGAATGGTTTGCAGCGCTCCACCAACCTCTACCAAGTGGATTCATTGACCCTCGCCTCTGAGAACGCGAATCAAGCGTCCGCAAATGTTATTAAGGTCGCGCTGCACCTCAGGACCTATTTCCGGATGGGGACATGACGCAGAAGAAACAACTCGCCGTGCTCGTTGTACTTCTGCTGATCGGCGGCGTCATCTGGTTTTTGTATTTCGACCGTGATAAGCCCATTGTTACCGCCGATGCCGGCTCCGCGGCCCAAGCTTATCAATTGCTCTCCGTGGAAAATCCCCAGCTCCACACCGACAGAGAGAAGAGGGCTCGCGAAACCGAATACAAGAGTACCGGCCGCAATATTTTCAGTGCGACTCCTCCGCCGCCACCACAGCAAGTCACGACCACGCCTCAACCGACGGAAGTTACTTCTGACCCTCAACCACCTCCTCCGCCGCCGACACTGCCGTTGAAATTCTTCGGCTACGGCACCGTCCCCTACGGTAGCGCCCGCCGCGCGTTCTTCACTGACGGCGAAGAAGTCTATGTCGTCGCGGAGGGCGAACTTCTGCTTAATCGCTTTCGTATCCTTAAGGTGGGCAACGCGAGCCTCGAATTCGAGGAAGTCTCCTCGGGGCGCCGTGGCACTGCCATCCTCGAGGAACAAGGGGCGCCGCCATCCGCATGAACGCCGCACGTTCGCAAGCCGCAGGGAAACACAGCGAGCGTGGTTACGCTTTGCTCGTAATTATCTTTCTTGTTACCGCTTTGCTTATTTCCATGATGCTGGTCGTGCCAAACATCCTGACCGAGGGTCGGCGCGAAAAAGAAAAAGATATGATCTGGCGAGGGCGGCAGTACGCCCGAGGAGTGAAGCTCTATTTCCGCAAGTTCGGGCGCTTTCCGACCTCCCTCGACGACCTCACCAAACCGAAGCTGGGTTCACTCCGCTTCATGCGTCAGGTTTACAAAGACCCCATGAACCAGGAAGATGGTTCCTGGAGGTTTATCTATGTCGGCCCCGCGGGACAACTCATTGGCAGCCTGAAACCTCCTCAAAGCCTTCGTTTTCCAGCAGGGAACGCGGGCGCTCCCGGAAATGCATTGAACGGACCTGCTGGCGTCCCGGCACAACCTGGCACAACCGCTCAGCAAGGCCCAGCCGGAACGCAGCCCGGTGGAACGACTTCGGGCACAAATCCGCCGGCTACCACAGGAACGCCTGAAGGGACCGACCAGAGCGACTCGGGATCCAATCCGCAGGCGATCCCTACCGGGGATACATCCACGATCATCGGCGGCAACATTATCGGCGTTGGCAGCAAAATAAACAAATCTTCCATCATGGTCTACGACAAGGCCAAGAATTATCGCCTCTTCGAATTCATCTGGGATCCGTCGAAGGACAATTTCGGAGTGGGACAGCCGGGCATGCAAACGGGAACGGGACTGGGTCAGCTGATCGGTAGTCCCGGCCAGCAACCGCCGCAGAATCCAACTAACCCGCAGCATAATCCGCCGCCCTAGCAATAGTTTTTATTGGGACTGACGCGTCCGGTGCAGGGAAGTCGCTGCCATTGCTCCGGGCGGAGCCGCTGTTTTCACGGAGGCTTTGGATTTGCTCTTATCGTAGCTGCGCTTGACGCGGCGCACATATGAAAGCGTTTCCGTAAAGGGCGGAACGCGGCCGTATTGCTGCACGCGGTCGGGCCCCGCATTGTAGGCAGCTAGGGCCAGCGACAGGTCGTTGTTGTACTTCTCCAGTAGTTCGCGCAGATAGCGTGTCCCCGCGTCGATGTTTTCCTGCGGATCGTAGATGTTTTGCACTCCCAGCCGCGCCGCCGTCTCCGGCAACAGTTGCATCAGCCCGCGGGCATTCTTGCGCGACAAGGCTTTTGGATCGAAGTTGGACTCCACGGCAATTACGCTGGTGATGAGGTCGGCATCCACGCCATAGCGCGCCGCCGCCGCTTCAACCAATTCACGATAGGGCGGCTTTACGATCGGCTTTGCAGGCAGAGGCGTAAAAACCTCTTCCGGCTCGATCGCCACAACATTTTCGGCGGCGACCTCCACCGCGCCTCCGGCCATTTGCAAGCGGTACTTGTCTCCAACAAGCTGGTAGCCTGTTACCTTCAGGCGCTGACCGCTGCGCAGCACCACGTATTCTGCTCGCAGCGCGGGCGCTGCCAACACGATAAGCGAGAGCAGAAGTGCGGCACGTCCCGCAACACCAGCCGGGACGCAAAGGGCGCGCTTCAGACGCAAGGTGCGGCCTCCCGCAACGCAAATTGCTCGATCGCCAAAGCCACGCCGTTCTCGTCGTTCGTGCCGGTTTCATGCCAGCCGTAGGTTTTCAGCGCGGCCACGCCGTTTCCCATCACCACAGGAATGCCCGCGAACGAAAGCATTTCCAGATCGTTGTGGTTGTCCCCGATGGCCATTACTTCTTCGCGCGTGAACCCGCGCAACGCCGCCCATTCCGCCAGCGAAGATCCCTTCGAACACACCGGATTAAGCACATCAATCATTGCGAAGTCTTTGCCCTCGTAGCACGTCACCGCCAGCGCAAATTCTTCCACGAAGGGCGCGCCGCGCAAAGCAGCCTCCGCCTTTCCTATCGACCCAACCTTGCCCGAAAGCATCACCTGGATGGGATCTTCCGTCAAGCAGCTTTCCAGTGGATTCGCCAGCCCGATAAACTCCATGTTTCGCGAGTAGTAGGCGTAGCGCATCGAATCGTCTGGGTCCAGCACTTCCAGCATGAGCTGATTCTCGAGCTGTCGGTCGAAAATCACTGCCGCGCCTTTGCGCCACGGCTTGGTCAGCTCGAGAACCTGTTCCGCCGTGCTGCGCGGCAAGAGATGCCGCAGATGGGTCCGGCCGTCTTTCGAGCGAATCAGCGCCCCATTGTTGACGATCATGGTCAGGGGAGAATCCAGCTGGCGCGCCACCGGTATGGCTAAATCATAGCGCCGCCCCGTGACCAATGCCACCTCGATGCCTCGCCGCGTCGCTTCCGCAATTGCCGCGCGGTTGGCTTCGGGCAGCTGCCAGCGGCTATCCAGCAGCGTGCCGTCAATATCCAGAGCAATCAGTCGCACCGCCATCCTCTGATTGTACCGTGAAATAGGATGCGCTTTCGCCCGGCACTTCCCGCGAGTATCCCATCCGCCTCCCCCGCGCGTGCGGCCCCCTGGTGTCTACGGCTCGTGTCGGGGATGAGAGTGATGACGGTAAGGGTTGGGTTTCCCTCGGTTGCGCTCGGGATGAACCAAAATGGGAATTTGGGCGGGCGCCTGGCCCGTGCCGGCAGCACGGCATACCGTGCCGCCAAGTGGGAGGTTGGGGGTTTCACAGAATCCTTGGCACAGGAAGCGAGCGGCCCCGTTCGGCGTGAACGTGGGTGCGCTTGAACCCGGGGGAATGCGCACGAACTGGGGCGCGCGCACGACCAAAGACACACCTGACCTGCTCCCGGATTATGAACCGTCCGGGGACGCGGTGGCCAGGGCGCGAAGCCTGGGGATGGATTTTTTCGTTGGGCGGCAAGGAGATCGGGAGATTTCTGAGCGCGGTTGCGACGATATATCCACCAGGCGACCAGGTACAGGCAAATCGCCGGAAGATGGAAATAGTAGAAAAGTTCGGCCGTCGTGAACATGGGAGGGATGGTAGCGGAAAAGCGGATGGTGAGGAAAAGAAGTCTGGAGGGAGAGAAGGTACGAGGCGAACTTCAGCGAACCGAACCATAGGCCACCCACCATCCTCTAAGTAAAATGCCTATACCGGGTGCATTTGGCTTTAAGTGTGTTTAGCTATCATTCGGAGAAGGAGTATCTGGGACCACGATGAGCGAGTCTGACGTCATACTGCACATTTCACCTGCGTCGACAGCTGTCCGGGCCCAGGCATCGGGTGGTTTATGGTTTGATCGTGCCAAAGGACGCCGTCGGCGGCGATGGCATTCAACTTGTAGGACGCAACCAAATCGAATTTACCCAACGTCTTCACCGCTCGGGTGGACGAACTAATACCGGCACTGACCGGCCCCCTACGAATCCGACTTCCATGTTCGCGGAGAGGATCGCCAACGAATTGCTGGCGGGACTCCAGGACAAGGCTCAGGCATCGATGCACAATCGCCCCCAGCCCACCCCGTTTTACTTGTTCCCCTGAACCCACACACAAATCGATTGCATAGCCTCTTTGGACTCTGTCTAGCAGCATCAATCATGTAGGGTGTCCTCTTCAGTCAGCATGACGCGGTTGCGCAGGCAGATTGCGGCTTGGTGAGCCAATGAATAGCCAAAAAGGGCTGTGCTAGACTTTCACGGTGATGACCAAGCCCACGAATGTCCTTGAACTGGAATGCTCTGCGTGCGGTAAGAAATACGATGCTTCGATAGAACAGCACCTTTGTACTTGCGGGAAGCCTCTCCTGGCTCGCTACGACCTGTGGCGCGCTGCGGCCACTCTTACTCTGGACAGCCTGAAGAGCCGCCAGCGCACGCTCTGGCGCTACGCAGAAGTCCTGCCGAACGATCCGCCGGTTTCTCTTGGCGAAGGCATGACGCCGCTGGTGCACGCGCAGCGTCTGGGCGCGTCAATGACAGGCGCTACCGGGAAGCGGTCGATTTCATCCACCGGGGAATCTACGGGGAGCAATAAGGGGGGCTTGCAGCGTTTGTACATCAAGGACGAGGGCTTGAATCCGACCGGCTCCTTCAAAGCTCGCGGCATGACCGCCGCCGTCTCTCGCGCCAAGCAACTCGGCGCCAAGGCTTTGGCGGCTCCCACAGCCGGCAACGCCGGTGGTGCGCTTGCGGCCTATGCCGCTGCGGCCGGACTCCCTGCGGTCATTGTCATGCCTGCGGACACTCCTGTTGCCAACGTGATGGAATGCCAGGCGTTTGGCGCCAAAGTCGTCAAGCTGAATGGCTTAATCTCCGACTGTGGCAAGTACGTTGCCGAACATAAGGACCGCGAAGGCTGGTACGACGTCTCTACCCTCAAGGAGCCCTACCGCATCGAAGGCAAGAAGACCATGGGCTACGAATTGTGGGAGCAGTTCGGAGGAAGGCTGCCCGACGTGATTCTTTATCCCACGGGAGGAGGCGTCGGCTTGATCGGCATGTGCAAAGCGTTTGACGAAATGCAGGAGATGGGCTGGATCGGCGTGGGGCGGCCCCGTATGGTGGCGGTGCAGGCCGAAGGATGCGCGCCCATCGTCCGAGCGTGGGGAGCTCACCAGAATTCAGCTCAGTTTTTCAATAACGCTGCGACGGTCGCATCCGGTTTGCGCGTTCCCGGACCGCTCGGCGATCTCTTGATCTTGAGCGTGCTTCGCCAAACGAAAGGGACGGCACTCACCGTCACGGACGAAGAGATGCTGCAGGCGGGGAGAGAACTCGCCTCACTTGAAGGAATCTTCGCCGCACCCGAAGGTGCCGCAACTGTGATCGCAACAAGAAAGCTCGCCGCCTCTGGCTGGATACAGCCGGAAGAGACCGTCGTGCTCTTTAATACCGGCACCGGTTACAAATACACCGAAGCTTGGCAGCGCGCTCTCCAGTCCGCCGGTGGAGGGGCGGTGTGACCACTCGGAGGCTTTATTACGACGACGCCTTCGAAACGGAATTCACCGCACGAGTCATAAGTTGTGACTCGGCTTTGGTTCCTTTCTCCCCGGAGGCCAAAGCCCCAGTCTGGGAAGTCGTTCTGGATCAGACCGCGTTCTATCCTGCTTCCGGCGGCCAGCCGCACGATCTTGGCAAGCTGGGTGATGCCAACGTCCTCGATGTCCGCGATGCTGAGGGCGAAATCGTCCACGTCGTTGACCAACCCGTCGAACTCGGCGAGGTCAAGGGCTGCATCAACTGGCCCCGCCGTTTCGACCACATGCAGCAGCACACCGGCCAGCATCTTCTGTCCGCCATGTTTCAGGAGCGCTTCGGCATGCCCACGGTCTCGTTCCATCTGGGGACGGAAATCTGCACGGTGGACTTGCGCGGCCCCGAACCGACGGAGGAAATTCTTGAAGGCGGGGAGCGGGCCGCAAATCAAGTTGTCTTCGAAGATCGGCCGGTGAATGTCCGCTACGGCACCGCGGACCAATTGTCACAACTCGGCGCGCGAAAAGAAGTCAATCGGGACGGCATCCTCCGTGCCATCGAAATAGAATCTGCCGATCTGCAACCCTGTGGCGGCACCCACGTCAAGCGCACCGGCCAGATCGGCGTGATCCTGGTGCGTCGCTGCACGAAAGTCCGTCAGGATTGGCGTGTCGAATTTGTCTGCGGGCGCCGTGCGGAACGCGCCGCGCGTCATGATTTCCGGTTGCTGCGTCAGACGGCTGAGAGTTTGAGCTGCGCTCCCGAAGACCTCGTCTCCGCTGCCTCACGGGCCCTCGCGGAACGCGACGCGAATTTCAAGAATTTTCGCGCCGTGGTTCAACGGCTTGCAGAAGCCGAGGCCACGCTTGCGTTGCAGACTGCGCCGCCCGGTGCCAACGGCTTCCGTATCGTCTCCCGTGTTTTGGAAGGTGTTCCAGCTGATTACCTAAGCTTCTTTGCCACCGCATTCGCAAAATCCGAAAAGGCGATTGCGCTCTTGGCTGCGGCGGAGGGAGGCCACCTGCTCTTTGCCCAGCATCCTTCTGCCGGCAAGGATATGAGCGCTCTTCTCAAACAGGTCCTCGAAAAAGTCGGCGGCAAGGGTGGCGGAACGCGCGATTTCGCCCGCGGTCGCTTCAATGATGACGCATTTGCAGAGCGAGCGCTTTCCCTCGCCAAAGAAATGCTGGCGGCTGACTAGATCCTGGGCTATAAAACTTGCCCAGTACAATGGCTGAAAAGATCACTCGCCGAAAGGCTCTCAAGATCGGCACCAGTGCCGCGGTCACTGCGGCAATTGCACCGCGCGTTTCATCCTCGGCGCATCCTGATTCCCCGAACCCGGATGATTCGTTGACGAGCCCTCCGGCGGGTTCGGTTCTCTCCGCGACGCCGGACTCAGACATATGTTTCTTGTCCGCGTGGCAGATGGCGGATTTTATTCGTCAGAAAAGGCTCTCGGCGCGTGAGGTGATGGAAGCCCACTTGAAGCAGATCGAGAGAGTGAATCCCAAGGTCAATGCGATTGTCACTCTGGTTCCCAAAGACCACTTGATGGCACAGGCTCTGGCCGCGGACGAAGCTACGGCAAAAGGCAATCTAAAGGGGCCATTGCACGGCCTTCCAGTCGGCGTGAAGGATTTGCATCCTACAAAGGGCATCCGCACGACGTTTGGCTCGCCTCTTCACAAAGACGACATACCCAATTTCGATTGCCTCGTCGTAGAACGTGAAAAGAATGCCGGAGCCATTGTCATCGGCAAGACCAACGTGCCGGAATGGGGTCTCGGCTCGCAGACATTCAATCCAGTTTTCGGACCAACTCGCAATCCTTACGATTTGACGAAGACCTGTGGAGGGAGCACGGGCGGAGGCTCAGTAGCCCTCGCGTGCGGCATGGTGCCGCTCGCGGATGGCAGCGACATGGGTGGCTCCCTGCGAAATCCCCCCAATTTCTGCAATGTGGTTGGTCTGCGAACTTCTCCTGGACGCGTCCCCAATCCTCCAAGCACACTCGGGTGGTTCGCTCTGGGTGTCGCTGGCCCCGTCGCCCGCAGCGTCACCGATTGCGCCTTTTTCCTAAGTGTCCTCGCTGGCTTCGACCGCCGTTCTCCCATATCCATTGATCAATCTGGCAGCCAGTTCTCCCAGTCATTGGGTGGCCG
>Ga0066709_100005131_pt1 | contig 10684 bp, 6 predicted proteins | sample GraSoiAngelo_158_FD_79665 | JGI IMG/M metagenome (GOLD analysis project Ga0066709, IMG submission 79665) | Grasslands soil microbial communities from the Angelo Coastal Reserve, California, USA - 14_1009_16_30cm | ecosystem: Environmental > Terrestrial > Soil > Grasslands | place: USA... | reverse complement strand
ATGATGGTTCGATACTGCATCGGTGCTCGCCGCGAAGCCGAACAGATAATCGACCGTAGCCGCGATTTCGAACGCGCCCTTGTAGCCGTGGCGCATCACGCCGGCGATCCATTTCGGATTGGCAGCGCGCCCCCGCACCACGCGGGAGATCTCCTGCGAAAGCGATCGCGACAGCGGCGCCTCGGGCCGCGAGGTATCGATATGCGCGATGCGCGGAGCCCTGCCCCGCAGCGTCTGCACCGTCGCCGCGAGACCGCCGATGAACTGATAATAATCGTCGGAGTCGAGAATATCATGTTCGCGGTTGTCCTGGGTCCGGGCAACAAGATCGATATCCGCGAGGCGGCCAGCAAACGCGTCGCGCGCGACCTCGCCCTCCACGCCACTGCCATAGGCATAGCCGCTCCAGTCGAGATAGACGCCGGCGATATCGGCCCGCTCGTCCCAGCCGCCCTCGTCGATCAGCGCCTGCAATCCCGCGCCATAGGCGCCGGGTTTCGAGCCGAACACCCGGTAGCCGGCCTGCCGTTGTGCCCGCTCGCGGTCCATGCCGCGGGCTTCCAGCGCTTGCCGGCTGGCGCGAACGTTCGCGGCAATCGGATTGGCGCCATCCGGCTCATCCAGCAAGGCAATGGCGCTGATCGCGCTGGCGACGATATCCATCTGGGTCGGGAACGCGTCGCGGAACAATCCGGAGACGCGAAGGGTGACATCGACGCGCGGCCGCTTCAATTCGGAAAGCGGGGTGATAGCAAATCCCGTCACGCGGCCGGAACTTTCTTCCCACAGCGGCCGCGCCCCGATCAACGCCAATACCTGCGCTACGTCGTCGCCGCCGGTGCGCATGTTCGAGGTGCCCCAGGCCGACAACGCGATCGCGCGCGGCCATTCGCCGGCCTCCTGCCAGTAAGCTTCCACCAGCCGCTCCGCGGCCAGCCGCCCGATCCGCCATGCCGACGGCGTCGGTACCGCGCGAACGTCAACCGCAAAGAAATTCCGTCCCGTCGGCAGCACGTCGGGCCGTCCCCGCGTCGGCGCGCCGGACGGACCGGGACGAATGAACCGCCCGTCAAGCCCACGCAGCAGCGCGTTCATCTCGGCCGCCCCGCAAGCCTCGATCGCCGGACGCAGGCTGGTCGCGATCCAGTCCAGCACAGCCGCCGTATTCGTCCATCCGGTATCGCAGGCCCGCTCGCCGGACACCAGTTGCCGCGCAAGCGTCTCGATGCGTTCGACCGTATCGCCAGACGTGCGCCATGCGGCCGTGCCGATGCCGGCGAGAACATCGGGACGCGGCCCGGAAAATTCATCGGCGAGATCGCGGGTCAGCGGATCGAAAGTGCCGAGCCCGAGATCGCGTGCCAATGCGCGCTGCAGCGAGGCGTCCTGCGGCCCGCTTTCCGAGCGCGGCAGCCGCGCGATCGACACCAGCAGATCGTCGCATTGCGCACGGGCGGGAACCCGGCCCAGGATGTGCAGCCCATCCCGGATCTGCATTTCCTTGAGATCGCACAGATGCGCATCGAGCGCGCGCAGGGCTTCGTGGGTCGGCGTGTCCTTTGCAACGCCGATGTCGGCGTCGAGCTGCTGCGCCCGCGCCAGCGACAGGATATCTTCGGCGATCACGCCGGCGCGCTTCGGATCGAGGTCGGCGGCAAGCGCATATTCGTCGACCAGTGTTTCCAGCCGCGCCAGATCGTCATGCAGCTCCGCCCGGGTCATCGGTGGCGTCAAATGGTCGATAATGACGGCACCAGCCCGGCGCTTGGCCTGGATTCCCTCGCCGGGGTCGTTGACGATGAAGGGATAGAGATGCGGCAACGGGCCCAGCACCGCGTCCGGCAGACAATGCGCCGACAATCCGGCGCTCTTGCCCGGCAGCCATTCGAGATTGCCGTGCTTGCCGAGATGGACGATGGCGTGGCAGTCGAAGCCACGCCGGAGCCACAGGTAAAACGCGAGATAATGATGCGGCGGCACCAGATCGGGATCGTGATAGCTGCTTTTCGGATCGACATTGTAGCCCCGTGCCGGCTGCACGCCGACCACGACGTTACCGAAACGATGCAGGCCAAGGCGAAAACAGCCATCGACTACATGGGGATCTTGATCTGCACCGCCCCATCGTGCCTCCACCGCGGATCTTACGCGATCGGGCAGCGCGGCCATTGCCGATTCATATGCCGGAAGCGGCCACATAACGCCACCCGTCCGCTCCACGCGGCCGTTGAGCGCGTTGGTCGGACCGTCCTGAAGCCGTTGCATCATCGCGGCCGCGTCGATCGGCGCACCGTCAATGAAATAACCCTCACCGCGTATCGCCTGGAGAACATCGAGCAGACTTTGCGGTGTATCCAGACCGACGCCGTTGGCCAACCGTCCATCGCGGTTAGGATAATTGGCCAGCACGATGGCGACGCGGCGGTCGGCGCTCTCCGTCCGCCGCAGCCGCACCCATGCCACCGCGAGATCCGCGGTCGCCTCGACGCGATCCGTCAGCGGCTGAAAGGCGGTCGGCGCAAAGCCGGCCCCGCTCTCGCTGCGTTGCTTGAAGGCAATGGCATGGGAAAAGATGCGGCCATCGACCTCCGGCAGTACGACATGCATCGCCAGGTCGCGCGGCGTCAGCCCGCGCGCGGAGGCCTCCCAGCTTCCGCGCGAACTGCCGGCCTGCGCCACCTGCAGGATCGGGCATCCGTAGGCCGCGAGCACGCTGGAGTGGTCATCGGCGGTCGCGGTGGCGAACGCCGTGGCGTTGACGACGATATCGGGCGGATAAGCCGCCAGCACGGCGCGCAGAAATGCCGTCGAACGCGCGTCCTTCAGGCTGGTGACATAGAGACATATCGCGTTGAGGCCCCGCGCGGCAAGCGCCAGACGCAGCGCATCTATCGCAGCGGTATCGCCGCCGGAAACCAGCGCGCGGTAGAAGATCACGATGGCGTTGGGACGACCATTCGGGGCGATTTCGCCCTGCCAGAATCCGGCCGACGGCATCGGCCGCGCCGGAGGTGGCGCTTCGGCGCGGCCGATCAGATGGGCTGCGAAACGCAACGCCAGGTCGGCGTTCTCGATGCCACCCTCGCTGCAATAGCGCCACAGTGCGCGGGTAGCCTCGCTTTCGACCGTGCCACGCGCGGCGAGCGAGGCGTTCCAGCTCATCTCGCCCGGAACGCACGCAAACAGGGTGCCGCGTCGCAGGGCGTCGTTGCGCAAGGATTACACCCCATGCGGCCAGTAGCTCTCGCGACCGAGCATCCTCAGCACCACGATCCTGGCATCGCACAGTGTGCGCTCGACATAAAGATCGACCGAGGCCGGATGACCGAGCGCCAGCAAATTGGTCAGCCGCACGCTTGGAAAATCCTTCGGCAACGCCGCATAGGCGGCGCCGAATGCCGCAAGATCGCTGTCGGCCGCCGACAACAGCACGATATCGGCGCTGTCCTGCCCGAGGTCGCGGGCGACCTCGCCGTCGTCAATGCTGCCGCTGCTATCGAGCTTCAGATGCATCCGCGTCAGTGCCCGCTGTTACCCTGCCAAAGCGCGCCGTGCGGCTTCAGCGTCGAACCCTTTCAGGCCGATCACCACCAGATGCTCGGCCTGATTTCGATCCGGTCGCGCATAGGCAAGCTCGACACGGCTGCCGACGGCCTGCACCACAAGCGGCGCCGCCTTGTCGACGATGCGGGCATGGCCTTTCACCCGCAACACGCCGGTGAGGTTCAGCGCGCCGCTGACGCGGGCGCGCATCGCATCGACGTCTGCGGCCGCCGACGGCGTCACCACGACACTGTCGAAATCATCGTGATCATGCTCTTCTTCCTCGCCGTGGTGCCCGGCGCGCGCCGCGATATCGTTCTCGGCGGCGGAGTTCAATCCGATCAACACGGCCGGCGCTAGATCGCCCTTCGAGCGCACGATGCCGATACCGGGCCGCAGCACAGCCTTCAGCCGCGTCTCGATCGATGATAGTGCTGCCGGCGACACCAGATCACTCTTCGAGAGCACGACCAGATCGGCGCAGGCCAACTGATCCTCGAATACTTCCTCGATCGGGTCGTCGTGCACAACCGAATCGTCCGCGGCGCGCTGGGCTGCGACCGCATCGTCGTCGAGGGTGACGCGGCCCTCGGACAATGCGAGCGCATCGACCACGGTGACGACACCATCGACAGTCGCGCGCGTCTTCACGGCCGGCCATGCGAACGCCTTCAGCAACGGTTGCGGCAGCGCAAGTCCCGAGGTCTCGATCACGATGGCGTCCAGCGGACGTTCACGTGACAACAGCCTGTCCATGGTCGGAATGAAGTCGTCGGCCACCGTGCAGCAGATGCATCCGTTGGTCAGCTCGACGATATCGCCCGCCGAACAGGCTTGTGCGGCGCATTCTTCCACCAGGCTGCCGTCGAACCCGGCATCCCCGAATTCGTTGACGATGACGGCGATGCGGCGGCCATCGGCCTGCGTCAGCAGCGAGCGCAGCAGCGTTGTCTTGCCGGCGCCGAGAAACCCGGTGAGCACGGTGACGGGAACACGGGGCATTTCAATTCTCCTTAGGATGAACGTTTCAGCCAGAGCGGAAGCCCGGCTGCGATGAACACGACATCGGGAACGGTGGCGGCAACGATCTGGTTCAGGCGCCCCTGAGCATCGCGAAAGTTGCGGCCGAGCGGGGTCTCCGGCACAAGGCCAAGACCGACCTCGTTCGACACCAGCACGACCGGGTACTTCGCCACGCCGAGAAATCGCGCGAGCCGGCGCGCTTCGACCTCGGGATCGCGCTCCGCGAACATCAGGTTCGACAACCACAGCGTCAGGCAGTCCACCAGAACAGCGCGGCCGGTGGTCGCCTCCCGCGTCAGTGCATCGACGAGCGCCAGCGGCTCCTCCACGGTGACCCAGCCCTGACCGCGCCGCAGCCGGTGATGTTCGATGCGCGTTCGCATCTCCTCGTCGCCCGGCGTGGCGGTGGCGAGGTAGACCCGCGCAAACCCGCTGTCGCCGATCATCCCTTCGGCAAAGGCGGACTTGCCGGAGCGCGCCCCGCCCAGCACCAGCGTAGTGGCAAGATCGGTCATTTCGGCGCCTGTCCGTCGTCCGGCGACCAGCGCATCGGCGGTATGCGCGCCACCGTGCCCTTGCGCAGCACTTCGGCGCGCTCCCGCCACGGCACCAGGCCGTAGCCGGACTTCCGATAGGATTTGACGAACGAGACCAGAGCCGCGGCGCCGCTTTCGATATGCAGGTCGCCGAATATGAATGTGTAGCCATCCGCGCTTGTCACGGCGACGGTCGCGGGTCGCTTGCAGACGCTCAGGCACTGCACCGGCCGCACCAGTACATTTCGGTCGAAATCGCCGATCGCAGCCTTCACGGCCGCGAACATTTCCGGGCCAACCACCGTGCCGCCGTCGACGGTCTTGCAAGTGGTGCACACGCTCACGATGACGGGACCGCTCGGCGTGTTGGCACGCTCCGGCTCAGCCAATTTCAGCTCATCGGACTCTTGCTTGATATCTTCCTTGGCGTCTTCGCGATCCATCACATGCTCACGACAGGGCCTTTACGGCCGCGAGCTTTGTTGGGTCGCGCCTACGGCAATCACCGTCAGACTCGCTCCCGTCCGGTGCACCCCGCCCCGACGACGCCTCCAAAGCACTCCAGGTGATGGCAGGTCTCCTGGCTCGCGGGTCGCTGCCCAATCGCCGCCTTCCCGGGGATTCCCAGTGGCACCAGCGCAGGCTCGTCGCTCACAGTTGCGGGGGCAGCGCCGGCATTGAGAACTCTCGCACCGGCTTCCCTTTTCACCTTCCATGCGGGAAGGACCATCGGCGCTGACGCTAGCCGCCGGGGTGGCCGCGGTCAACCGGACTCGATTCAAGGCGCGATTGAGGTGATCGCTCTCTTTGGGTCGGGTAATCCAGCGAAAAGCAAGCTGATGCCAACCGAATCAAGGCCCTTTTGGCGCGACCAAGCCGGCGATCACGGGATCACAGCTAGCCCGCCAGCGGGGTCGCAAATCCCGCTACGATCTTGACCAGGTCGGCCTGACGGCCGGTGCCGGTTTTCACAAACAAGCGACTAAGGTGAGTCTTGATGGTGCTTTCTGCAACGCCGAGCGCCACCGCGACCTCAGGAACTCCACCGATCTCAACGATGGCGAGCAGTACCCGCAGCTCGGTCGGCGTCAGATTATAGGCACGTGCGATGATTTCCGGAGAGGTTGGGATTTCCGTTGCCACCTTGCAAATGAACAGGGCCGCCGTCGCGGCGTAAGTGATCCCGGCCAGACGACGGGCGCCGGATGTCAGCGGGAGGACGTGCGCGACATAACGCGGACCGCTCCGGGATCTCGATGACAAGGCAGCGCCCCGAACCCCGATTGCCGCATCGCCGCCGCTGGCGGCCGCAAGCAACTCTCGAAGCACCTGATCAATCTTCGCGTCACGTGCGCTGATTCGTCCCTCGATTGCGAACAGGAAATCGCCGGCATCGAGAATGCTCTGACAGGCCACATTCGCATGCAGGATGCGTCCAGCCGCATCGACAAGGCACATCCCCGCACTGATGCCATCGAGCGTGTCGGCGAACGTCGCGGCTTCGACGGACTTGAGATCGACATGCCTGCTGATAAGCACTGCCCGGCGAATGTGCGGCACGATAAGGCGCATGCGCTGGCGTATTTCATCGTCGACCACGCCATCGCGTTCGTGGCGAAATACTCCGAACAATGCCGCGCTGCTTACTGATCTGTCGAGCACCGCCGATACGCAATCCACCGGGCCCTGCGGATGTGCCCGCTCCCTGTAAAACGGCGTTTCCAGGAACTCGCGGTAGGGCATCAGATCCGCGACAGTGACAAGGTGCCCGGTCTCGGCAACGCAATCGTCCGTCGTGGAAGGGTCGAGCTTTACATATTCATCGCAATAGAGTTTCCGGTAATACGGATCAATGGCAGACTCGTAATAGACATTGCCGCTCCCGGTGAGCGGGTCCTTGGAAAAGATCGCCGCTGCTGAGCCGCCGACGAAACGCCCGGCCCTACCCACAACCTCGCGCCACCGCGACGGCTCAAGTGCGGCATCATAGATCTCACTAATGAGTTCAGAAAGTTTTTTCGCCTGATCCATGGTCATCCTCGAAGGCGGACACCCGGGCCGGCGATCTCCGATGTATTCGCAGCCGGGCTGCTTTGAGCGACCCCGCATTTTTTCTGAACTCGAAGCCGTTGCCATTTTCGGCCTTGCATATCCCTTCAAGAACGGCCCCACCGGCACGCGCGTTCTTTCGACTTCAACAATGCGATACGTCTCAAAAAATACATCACCACTCAGGGATCCGCATTGGGCCAGCATAGGTGCGGCGCGCCTGCAAAGCTTGGACGGGCGCGACATCTCGACGGACGACGGCGAACTGCCACAAGCCCTGGACGCAGCCTATGCGTGCAGAAGACCGGCCTGCCCGGCGCCGCCGATCGCCAGGCCAACGCCGGTGCTCAACGACACGTCGTCCTGCAATTGTCGGAATGGATGAGAGCTACGCGGCGCACCTCTGGCCGTGACAGGCGCTTGGATATGCGGTCGCGGCAACGTCGCCGGCCGATCCAATTTCATCTCGCGGCTTCTCTGACGTTCTTTGGTGTTGCGCCGTACAGCTTGCGGAAGCAACGGTTGAAATAGGAAAGATCTCCAAAGCCAACGCCGTAGGCGATGACACTCACCGCCTGTTCGGAGAATTGGGATTTACAGAGCATGCGATGCGCGCGAGCGAGACGCTGGTTGAGCAGCCATGTTGAGAAGGTCTTGCCATCGGCCTCAAAAAGGCGCTGAAGGTAGCGCGGGGTCACTCCGAGATGAGCGGCCACCATCGCGATCGAGAGGTCTCTGCGGGCGCTGTTTTCGGTAATGTAGGTCTTGGCTGCTCTTAGCCGGGCGGCTGGTATCCCTCGGGCGTTCGCCGCACACTCGGCGTCGCGCGTTGCGCCGAGCGTAAGCGCCGCGAGATCGGAAACGTGACTGACGACGAGATGCTGAAGCTGGCGTGTGGTCGGCGCCTGCTCGTCGATCAACGCCTTCGCATAATTTGTCAGCAGCTTCAGGGCTCCCGATTCCCGCGGTATGGCGCGCATGGTCGCAGCATCGACATCGACGACGAGCGAAGACAGAATCGAACGCGGAATTCGAAGCGTCAGCGTCTCGCCATAGGAAGCGCGCTCGAAGACCGTGACCTCGTCGCTGCTCCTCAGCAGAGCGTCGCCTTCGCGGAGCGACACCTCTCGACCGTGCGCGGATATCCTGATGCCGCCCGTTCGGCTGATGACGAGGATCAGATCGTCGTTTTCGTCTGCGATAAGTTCTCGGGTGCGCGTGAGGCGCACGGCCGACAGGCCGCTCACCAGCAGATGCAATCCGGGTAGAATCCGCGAGGTTACGTTGGCCTCGAACGGATTTCTTTCCACCGGCTCGAGCTCCACCCTCAGCGCGATACGCCCAAAGTGCTCGCGCCACATCGCAACTCGATCCTTCTCCGGCAGGTCATCCGTGGAGAATCTTATCGTTGAAGACGCGTCGGGTCGGCTCATGATCTCGGGCGCCTCTATCGAGCGGGATCGCGCGGACCGGTACTTGCCGACACCGAGCGAACCACGACCGGGATTGCCGAGCAGACCGCGCTTGCCAAAGTCCCGCGACGCACGCATTCGGCCGTTTTTGAGACTCTTCTTGCGCATCCGGTACCGTGGCTGTCGTCGGATAGAGACGGCCGGATTCGATACAGATTGCAGGTCTGGGCCGCGTCCCTCGATCGTAGGACCTCCATTTTCCTGCAGCACGTGCCTGCTTTGGTCCACACGAGATGGGTCGTCAGGCCCCCGGGGGCCGTCTTTACTCGCACTGCTTGCGGGCCATCCATCATGGCAACCCCTGATCGGCTAAACATCGTTCGTACTCGCACTCCAGCAGGGCACCCCACTGGACGGCGTCGCGCCATGCCGGATTAATCTCGGCTGCTAGTTTATCGCGCCCAACGAAACGGCACTGTGCGACAGAACACACTTCGCCGCGATTCCCGCTGACGACGCCCCACTCTTTTGGCGCGAAACCCCCGGCGCGGAATTTACCTTAACGGCTGAGGAAAACGTTCCGACTGCGGTATTCTCCAAGTAGTGGTCGCGTCAGTCCAAGATGCGAACTGTCACCGCATCTAAGATAGCGGGCGTCGATCCAGCCTGTGCGGCGGCCGACCCCTGGGACTGGGTGGTGTGTTCGGCGCCGGCGTTTTCATCGGCACCGCCAATGTCATCGCCTCAAACTCCTAACCCGGGGCGAGTTTCGGTATTTCCGGCGTTGATGCCTCTTGGCGGCCTCGGGCGTCGTCCCCGAGCCGATGGGCTCTAGGTTAAGTCATTCTGAATTTGGACCAATGAATCTTGTGACAAAGCTATTTGACCTTTCGGCAGATTACGTGCTCCGCCGCGCAAATTCTCCGACCTTCTTTTTCATCCGGGCGATGTCTGGCGGGTGCCGCGTCGTCCGGCACGGCAGGCCCGGCGCTCGAACAGCGCTTCCGGGCTGATTGGGAGATTGCAGACATGACCGTGGCATACCGATCGCTCTCGTGGCTTCCCCGGGTGGAACACGGCGGAGCCAACGTTCCAAAGACGACGAACAGCCTCGCGACGGTGAGCTTTTCGACCGAGGATGTCCCAGAGGCGGAGCGGGTGGCGAGATGGCGTGAGCACCATGCACACGTGGCAGTTAACGTAGAAATTCAGCCGGCGCCTGATTGCCCTTTTAAGGCCTGCGACATATCCCGCATCCTGCCGGTGCTGCATCTGCTGTCGGTCACGATGTCGCCCGCGCGCATCACACGGACACGCGTCAACGACGGCAATGACGAATTGTCGCTGTTCATCAACCGGAGCGGCCACGTCACGGTGTCCGCGCGCGGCCGCGAGGTGCCGCTTGCTCCCGGCGATGGCGTATTGATAAGCAGCGACGACGTCATGGCATGCGATCGTTCGTCCTATGGCGAATCGCTGTCGCTCAGGGTGCCGCGCTCGGTCCTCTCGTCGATCGTCGTCGGTATCGATGATGCGGTGATGCGGCCGATCCCGCGGCACTCCGAAATCCTGCAACTTCTGACGGGTTATGCCACCTCCCTGATGGAGGGCAATGCCCTCGCCGCGCCGTTCCTTCGGAATGTGGCCGTCAATCATGTGCATGACTTGATTGCGCTGGCGCTTGGGGCAACGCACAACGCCGCCGAGGCGGCGAGCGCAGGCGGGTTGCGTTCAGCCCGGCTGCGAACCGCGAAGGTTTACATTGTCGAAAACAGTTACCTGCAGGACCTCTCGGTCGGCAGCGTTGCGGCCCATCTCGGGGTCACGCCACGCTATCTTCAAAGATTGTTTGAGGCCGAAGGCACGACATTTTCCGCCTTTGTGCTCGGGCAACGTCTTACACGCGCCTATCGTATGCTGTGCGACTCGCAATTTTCCGATCGGCCTGTAGGCGTCATCGCCTATGACGTCGGCTTTGGGGATCTCTCATACTTCAACCGGTGTTTCCGGAGGCAGTATGGCGTGACACCCACCGAGATCAAGGAAGCCAGCGCGAAATAGCTATCGGCGCAGTGATCGGAATGGCGGATCGCCACCCGCGCGGCAACAGTGGCCGCAGAT
>Ga0066709_100005129_pt1 | contig 10685 bp, 11 predicted proteins | sample GraSoiAngelo_158_FD_79665 | JGI IMG/M metagenome (GOLD analysis project Ga0066709, IMG submission 79665) | Grasslands soil microbial communities from the Angelo Coastal Reserve, California, USA - 14_1009_16_30cm | ecosystem: Environmental > Terrestrial > Soil > Grasslands | place: USA... | reverse complement strand
GCGTAATCCCAACCCGGGCATCATTCCACCCGGCAGCACATATCGCGGCCAAAGTTATGGCGAGTGGGGAGCACAGTGGTGGAAAACCATCTTCTCCATTCCAGTCGTGGATGGTTATCACCCATTAATTAGCGGAGGAGCCTTTGAAGGAGAAAAAAAAGTAGTCTTCCTCGCGGCCGCGGCAGGCGGAGTTTCCATCGATGTGACGATTCGCCCCGGGGCGTCACTCTTCGTCCCGGTTCTCAACTCGGAGTGCTCGGTCCTCGAGCCGGACCCGTTCCACGGGGATGACGAAGCCGAAATGCGAGCCTGTGCGAATGGTCACATCGATCACACGTCAGGGCTGATTGCCGTGATTGACGGCGTGCCCGTGCAAGACTTGGCGGCCTATCGCGTGGAGTCGCCACTGTTTGAGTTCGGCCCCCTGCCGGCGGACAATGTACTCGGCGCGCCCGCCGGCACGACGTCACTCGCCGTCGATGCCGGGGTCTATCTGATGCTGACACCGCTCAGGCCCGGAAGCCATACGATCCATGTTCGCGGCACATTCGACGAGTTCAACGTCACCTTCGACACCACATTCAACATCACCGTGGAGTAACCGAAGCGCGGCGTGCGCGCGTCATTGAGTTGCAAGAGATTCGCGCCCGTCGCTCCTTCACCGGGTTCCCGCCAGCTTTTTTCACGAAAGCAATTCGCCACCTGTTTACCTTGTCCGGCGTCACGTCCGCCAGCTTGATGCGATCAATCTTTGCAAGCCATGCATCCCGTCCGCCGTTCACGTAATCGAATTTTCGCGCCCGCCTTGAAGCGAGCAAACGTGCGCCGCAAGTGGTCAACAATCCCTAAAGCCGCGCCCGCTCCAACAAAGCAGGAGCATTTCCCAATCAGCCGTCACGTTTCAGCGCGTGGCGGCTTTTTGTTTCGCGCCCTACGGCTCTTTGAAATCGCCCGCGTGCTCGTCCGTTTCGATCACGTTGCCTGTTTCATCGTAGACGCGGATCACAGCATGGCGTGAGCGGCTGTAGAATTTTGCATAGCCGATTGCATTGCTGACTGCGTTTGGCTCGCCGTACCACAGGTGACCGAACGGCAGCGCATCGGAGATTAGATCGACGCCGCGATGATCTTTGCGAGATTGCACTCCGTAAGCGCGCGTTGGCTGCATCGCTAGGTGACATCCACTCGCCAACTGTTGAGAAGGGATGTGGCGCGCTCGGGAAGCGACGAATGAAGATGAACCCGAGAGTTCATGTATGTTCCTCGAGGAAGCGCGACGAATCTGTCGAACATGTCGTTTTGCGGGTTGGAACGGTGAAAGAACGACTGCACGTGAACCTGACGTTTGTCTCCTGACATCATCGGCGGTGCGAGGAGCGTGCCCGCGGAGGCAAACTCAAGTTCAGCGAACGTGTCCTCAAGGAAATCGCGCGTTATTTTCCACCAAGCATCGGCCTCATCTAAATCTGCCTTACGGTGATGAAGAAGATCGCCCAGACGCTCTGCCGACGAAACAAGTACCTTTCGCACAGGTGTGTAAAAGAGCCGAAGCTCGCCAATATCGGCTACCGTCAGTTGAACCTCAACAATCGTGCGGCCGTCTTTAAACACTTTTGATAATTCCATTTCTGACGCTGCGATCCGCCAGCCCTTCTTTTTGCGTTTTGCGATATCTTCCCGCGCATTGAGATACTGTTGCAGGCGCGACTCAACTGCGCAGCGGAGCTCGAAGGCGGCGTAGAACAAGCGTTTGTCGCTTCGCGTGTCGAGCTGTTGCCGTGCGCGAACCAGGTAGGCATAAACGTCGGTTTCATACACGCTCGGCATTGAATCCCTAACTATATTTCGGTTGCTTTTTGCAGTCTAACCTTGATTGACGAAGAACGCGGTGGAAGAATGTCCGAGCGCGGGTATGCCCTCCGCTGCGCTTCGGTTACACCAAGGCGCGATGGGCTATCCGAATCGGTTGTGATCTCTTTCCCATCGGTCTTGCGCCCGACGGAACGCATCAACAACGTCAGTGGACTCAGTCCATTCAAGTTTCACAAGCCGAACGACGATCTTCTCGTCCCCGAGCGCCATCGACAACAAACCGCTGCACAATTCAGTGACATTGCTTTCCTCCCGATCGGAAAGCGTGCGCTTGAGCAACTCAGATTCGATCGTTCGGATGCACGTCACTACCTTGGGCGACGGTTGGGAGCGACCCTGATTTTCTGACGTTGTCCTGTCCTCCCTTCCGCCTCTAAACGCCTCTGACGGCGGACCGGCTGTCGGCGGCGTACGTCGATCGTTTCCAAGGCGCGCCATAAACATCTTCTGAATCTTGCCGACCTGCACTGTTGGCACGGCACCAATGATGAAAATCACAAGCGGCCAGAACAGCGCAAAGAAGGCGTTGGCGATGTTTCCTGACACCAGCAAAAAGATTGCGGCGACTGGACAAATAACCCACTTGAGCCGCGTTAACACTGCGGCAGTGCTGGCGGCGCCAACGCTAACGTGGTGATAGCGAATGAGAATAGCCCAAAGAATGTTGCTGAGAACGACTGCGATGATGACCGCCGGCCAGGTCAGAAACAGCAACATGATCGGCGCGTAAATTTGTGAAACAAAAATTGGCCAGCGTCCCCACTCGACGGCACGCAACCAGCTCCACTTGAGATTTTCTTCGTCGGTATGCTCGGCGGGGTTCCACATTACTTGACTCGTCGAAGGCGAAACGTGCCCCGTAGCATTTCCTCAATCTTGTTCACCGCCTTGAGCACCGTATCTAGGCTGTAATTCGGCAGCGGTTTTCCGCCGGCCAAATAGCCCGCAAGATATTGCACTGAGCCGATGTCGAGATTGAGGCGATCTGTTACAAGGTAGGCCACGGCTTCCGCCTCGAACTCCCGCGCAACCTTATTAGCGCAGCGTCGGTCCGACCAAAATCCTTCCTCAAGATACCCAAGGTGACCGCAAAACGCGTGCGCGAGTTCATGCGCGAGCGTACCGAGTTGTTGGGCCTCGCTGTGTTTTAAGTTCAATACAAGGTGAAATGGTGGTGTTCGGTTTGCGAACCGCTGAATGCTGCCCGCGAGCAGGGTTCCGCGATCGCGCCGCTCGACTTCGATTCCGATCTCCAAACACATCGCGATAAGCCTGTCTAAGGCGCCGACCGGAGGCTGGCCCTTTGCGGGAAATGGATTCTTGACTACTTCCGGCACTAGATCGACAGCGGGGTCGATTGGTTCTGTGTCGCTCAACTCGAACACGAATGCTACCGGTCCGAAGGGTTGCAAAATCACATACGGTCGCGCTCCTGGGCGAACTCGACGATGATAATCGCGTGCCCAAAAGCGTGGTTGAAGGGCGTAACCAATTCCTGGGTTCTGAACGTGGAGCAGCATTGCATTATACGGCGCGATATGCGGAAAGCGCCGCATGAAATCGAAAAGCGCTTTTAGCTCTGGACCCGTCCGGTAAGCAAGAGCGCGGGAAATCAGCTCGTCGAGCGACTTTCTGGCAGTTTCTTTGTGGTAAGTCGAACCGCTGAACGCGATTGTCGTTTCGGCCGGGACTTCTAAATCGAGCGTAGATTGCATCTCACTCACGCCTCTAAAAGAGGAGTCGCTTCCGACTCTGTCCTGACGAATCTGGCTGAATGTGCCATGAATGGCACACATTTTTGGGGACTGAATCTCTAGCGTCAAGTGCCAAAAAGTGGCACCGAAAACGAGGAAACGCCCGGCAATTCGCAACGCACTTGGCCTTGAAATCCGCAAATTGCGGGAGGAGAAGGATTGGTCGCAGTCTGATTTTGCCCGCGAGCTTCAACTCGCAGGTTGGGATGTCGAGCGCTCCGTCATTACCAAGATTGAACTCCGCCGAAGGTGCATCACCGATTATGAGCTCCTGCTAATGTTTAGGACTTTGGGGACTCCTCTCAGCTCATTGAGAACACCAAAGGGCAATGAGCTAAGCGAGTTCTTTTGATCTGAAGAATTTTTTAGTCTGCACAACCTGTGCGATCTGTCCGCCACGGCTATCCTCAATGCAGGTTGGAATGCTTCTAATGAAGGGATCGCTATCAGCGCGCAAAATCTCGGGGAAAACGGGGCGGTCGGCTCAGGTGCTTCTCAATGATGAGCGGACCTACCACGTGGTCGTGCAGCGGTTCGTGCAAACTCTGGGCGCCGGCACCGGCTGGCCGAGAATGTTGTACTGGTGGTGGCTACTTCTCAGCTATCCTGTGGCCTGGCGGACGTTGTTTGAGATTGGGAAAGCAAGATCTACGAGTCTCTGTGGCACCTACTTCAGATCACAGCGGTTCAAAAGTCGTCTGCCTGCTCCGTCATCAAGCCTTTTGGGGCCGCCCCCACGAGGCAAGCAAACCGAAGGCAGATACAATTATGGCAGAGGCGTCGTTTTATATCTATCACGCTCGGCAAGGGTGGCCGCCCTCGAATCACGCAACAACCCCAAAAAGCCTTGGATTTTCATCCAGCGCTTTGAACTGTCGTTTCCAAACCTTAGGTACATCCGGCTTGCCCAGGACTTGGAGTCCACTGCTCCCGTCCTTCAATACTTGCTCATCGAAAGCGAGTATCTCCCAGAGCAGTCGCCATTGGCACATCCATATAAAGCAACTCAGTTTCTCGCTTTTCTTTGTAGGCTCCGAGGAGTTCATGCCATTGAATATCCGAGTGTCTGGGCGGGCTACAAAAACGATCCAGATGCTGTCAATATGGTTATCCTTCCTCCGGCTGTCGACGCTGCGGGGACCATGATGAAAGGAGATCCAGTCGAGTATCGCTGATGAATGAGCTCGCACGTCTCACGTGGGACACGCGACATGTCGCTTTTCAACTTTTGACCCGCAAAAGTTGCGCGCAATCGGAGCGCCCGATCATAATATTTCCCGCTCAACGCCAGGTGATTCGGGGCATAGCCGCTAATGGCCTAACCCAAAAGCGTTCCTCCGTGTCAGGCCCACTAGCCTTGCGCCCCAGTAAGTCCCAGTAACCCCAGTAAGGGCTACATAAAGTCTGAAAAACCTCTATTTTTTTAATACTCCTGTGATCCTTAGTGGGGAGCCGGGGGAGTTACTGGGGAGATTCCAGCACTCGCGCCTGTGCGCATAAGGCGGTCACTTTGTAAGACCGGGAAGAAAAACTTCCTTTACCGTCACCACGATAAACATCTTGTTCTTCGCGCTCGATCCGGAAGCCATCGATTTCTAAAGTCGTCACAGGACTTCCATTTTTTGGAAAAATGCGGCTAAGGATTCCTCCAACAATCTTGCGACCATACTCGCCCTCGTCTCTGCGATCCGATGATACGCCAGGGATCTCCACATCGTACTGGACACACAACTCGTACAGATCTGTCGCTTTTAAAGTGGTGTCGAGGCGCTCTGCATTCTGAATTGCTAAACACAGTTGACGCAAAAAAATCAAACCAGGGGTTGAGACGCGAGCCTGAACTTCTTTGTGGCCACCCATAATCGGAGGAAGGTTGAAGATGTGCTGTACAATCCAATCGAGAACTTGACACCATTCCCTACGATCATGGCGAGTTTCGCTGGTGCGCTGTTTGCCGCGACGGATCCACTCACGGATCACAGTAAAGACGCAGCCGAGATAGTATGGCTGATTAAGTCTAACGTGCTCCAGTAGATCGACGTTTTCGCCGTCGGCCTCAAACTGCCGGAAACAAAACCCTTCCGGCTTTTTTCGGATTCTGATGATATTCGATCGAAGTGCCATATCCAGCCGTAAATCCACTCCGTTGCTTGTTAAAAAGATAAAAAATCGATCGGGCTCGACGTCGATCTGGCCACGATGTGGAACACGAGCCGGGAAAAGACCGTCGGCGGTGAGGAATGATTCGAGATGACGGCTGTCGAATCTCCCACGAAAGTTGTCCAGCTGGATGAACGGCCGACCCGCGACGAGTTGTTCATTGAACGTCTCATCTACTGACCCGACGCCGCCGTTCTTATCAGACACAAGACTGACCCGCTCGTTGTAAACGGCGGCGGTTATTTTCTGTCGATATGTTTTCCCTGCTTGAGATTGATCCGCTTCGGCTACATCGACGGGAACAACGTTTTTAAGGTGACTGCCGGCCTTGAGTCCTGGCGTCAACAGGGAAGCTACCGCGCGGGATTGATCTTCCGGCGTCGCAAAATCAAACTCTTGGAATATTTGCTTGATGGAGGCCACCGCTTGTTCCGAGGGAACTTCGGGAGGTTCTTCACCGCCCGTAATCAATAGACGGGTTTGCTCATCATAACCTGACGCTATCACTCGCAAATGGCCGTCAGGTGATTCCACGGCGAGCGGGCAATTAAAGAGACCCGAAATACATGGAAGCAACGAGGTTGCTTGCTCGCTGTCGAGAAGCGCCTCGGCCAATTCTTTTGGAATTGTCGGAGCGGGTTTCAAAGCAGGTTTCAGCGGATTTACCATCACCCACTTCGCGAAGCGCGCGTACTTTTCGAAGCGAGAACGTGCCGCACTTGGCGTAACGATAGCTAATATCGGGTCACCCCTGTCATTGCGCATGAGTTCAACTACGCGTCCGCCTCGCCGGAACATTGTTTTTCGTGGTGCAATTCGTTCAAACAGCGCCTCCGCCGTATCTGTGAGCCTAACATTGTGGCTCGGGAGAACTATCAGATTTCCCGATTCAGCTACGAACTGCCTTTCGATTTCATCCGGTTCCGACACGCTATCGTCCTGCGCGGCGACAGGCGCCGCGTTCCCAAACGCGCGCAGCAAGTCATCATGCTTTGCGCCTCCTTTTTGCACCCACTCGTTGATGTCCTTGAATTGCTCCGGTGTTTTCGGCCAAAGCACCTTTGTACCGGCGTGCGCAGCTACATCCTTTAGCCATTCATTCCCCGCGCGTTTTCCATTCTTCAATTCATCGTTCTGTTTCCACGCATAAACGATCGCCTCGGCTGGGATCAATCCCGCAACCAGGTTTCCGTTTTGCGCGCCACGTGTGATGATGATCCCGCTGCGCTCGCCACTGACGTCCATGAATGCGAATGCGTCCCACTGCGACTCAAAAACGTGGACGGGCTTACCGGCGACCAGCTCGCCAATCACGAGCGGACGCACCTCTGTGCCTTGCGGAAAGTAGCGCCACGAGCCGTCTTTCAGCCGGTAGTGGATTGCCACAACGTTGCCAGCGCGATCGTGTACAGGAAAGGCGATGCAGCCGTCATACAATCCGACAAATCCATTCTCTTTGAGCCAGTGACAAAACTCGATTGAGTAGCCGCGCCACGCCGCAAGCTGTTCAAGCTGTTTCTCCGTCAACGCTTGCACGCACGCGGGCCAATCCAATGTCGATGTCAACCTTCGTTTCGGTACTAATCGCTCCACTGGCGCTCTCCTTTTCGGTACCAGCGGCGCCAGTCTCTCGACGCCAGCCATTTCCAGAAACAGCTTTGTAGCCTCGGTGTTCGAAATCCGGTGATGCAACTCTAAGAACGTGATTTCGTCGCCCTCGCCGCAACCCGCGTGACACTTGAAACGGGGTGAGCCGTCCTGCCTTTGCCAAACCGAAAAGGAATTTTGCTGATCATCGTGAAATGGACACTTGGCGCTTTTCTTTGCATGCGCGCCCAGACCTAACCGATGCATCAATGCCGGAAGCGGCAAACGCCTCTTTGCTTCGGCTATGTCGCGGTTCATTGGGATCCTCCAAACCTGAACAGCCGTTGTGACGGGAAATCCGCGCACCGCAAACACCGGACCGGGCCGCTTAGTGCGGAGTGACCATCGTGGCCGCCAAGACTCCCATTATCCACCGGCCTGCCGCACACCACGCAGCGCCGAGCAGCACCTAATGGTTGCAAAGAGAGCGACAGGAGATAGTTTTGCCGTAGTCGAGTAGCTTTGGGCGCGCTTGCGGGCGCGCCCGTTCCTTTTCCCTTCATTAGTTCTTTCCCCCTTCATCAGTTCACGCGATACGCGCTGAGTTTTTTCAGGACGTCCGGCCAGCGAAAACGAACCGTCTTGCCGACTCTGATGAACGGCAGCCGCCCCTGCCTCATCCAGTTATCAACCGTACGCTTGCCGATGCGTAGCTTTGCCGCGACTTCCCACTTGTTAAGCAACCCGTCGGTCGCGCGATCGAGGGGTAAGCTATCTTTTTCGTAATTTTCGTGTTCCATGCACCATGCTTCCCTGCATGGCGCATTTACTGCATCACGGGAGATTGAGTTACGAACTCCTGAAAACCCTTCTCTGCGCTACACGCTAGCGCGCCAGGGACCGTAAATGATCGCGACACGCCTTTTGTAAATCGGAGACATAACGTATTCTTTGTTTGATTCCGCCGTGCTCGTCGTCGCGCTTCTTTAGTTTCGGCATCTTTGACACATCGATTTTCTTCCTGATGAACGGCCACAGAAATTCCCACCATTGCGGCTCCGACCTCACGGAGAAGTCGGGTAATTTCAATGTCCGCCGGTACTTACGCGGAATCTTATAATACATCTCCACCTGCTTCGGCTTAACGATCTGAGTCCGGAACGACTTCCGATTTTTCCCGAGTAGGCGACGATAGAAAAGCAGCGCGTCCCGGTAATACTCTGCGGTTGCCAATTCTTTCTGCACGATTTGCCCGATCGGGCCAGGAGCAGCAACAATATCTCGTCGAAGTTTAAGTTTTCTGATTTTGGCTTCCGTCTTACGATACGCCGAATTTACCCTGCCAAGCGTCTTCCTATGCTTCTCAATAGCCACTTCCACATGCGCCAGACTTTTCCCAGCCCATCGCTTCCCGATCGTATTCCCTTTGGCGGAGCCGATGCCCAAAAGAGGATTAATGCATCGGCTGACTAGGACAGATAAGGTTTGGGCCGCCCTCTGCGCCGCAACGCTGTCCTTCTTCTGGAATGCAAGGTTGCACAGACGATCAATCGTCTCGAAAAGATGGCCTGTTAAATGGTCACGGGCCGCGCTACGGGCTGAGGCTCCGATAGTCTCGATCAAACCAAACAATGAATCGAGATTAGAACGGAGCGACAAACTAATTTCAGCAAGGGGAACGCCGCCAAGAACTCTTTTCCCCTCGGGAGTTTTGCGCTTGCGTTTTTCGCTCATGCTTTCCTTTTGGCCAAAAAAATTCCATCCGCCCGAACCTTGTAACGTTTGAACCGTGGGCAACGGCAATGACGCCGCCCCCCCTCGGGTCTTAGGGTGGAATTAAAGTTTTAAAGAGTTTCTTGGGAACCGAGCCCGATCGGCACGACGTTAAGCGCCGCTTGTGGCACAATCGCAAACCATGTTGCCGCCTGCTCTGGCGTTGCCAGTTCCCGGTAATGCCGGAAGATCATCTGCGGTGAATTACCCGCTTCCAGCGCAACACGGTTTACATCCGGGACCACCGCGAGCCGGTAAGAAATGAACGAGTGCCGAAGCGCGTTCTGTTTCCATTTGATCTTTGCATTGTCCGCGGCGCGAACCATCGCTTTGAAAAAGCGATCCTTGCTGTGCGGCCAGACACGCGCGGCATTGCGCGGCGCTATCGCCAGCCAACGCGAGAGATTCTCGGGGATCGGTACGATTCTGCGCGTGGCCGTCTTTGCTTTATGCGCTGCGACTTCGATGAAGCCCTGGTGGCGTTCTATGTCCGACCAATCAAGGCGCAAGATTTCCGCCGAGCGCAAGCCTGCGAACGCAGCGAGCGCGAGAGCGGGCGCGACTTCCGCGGACGCTTCTTGCAGCAACGCTGTTAGCTCTGTAGAGGTGAAGATTTCAACCGGCGCCCGCTTCTCACTGCGCTTTTCTACGCGCGCCAGCAAATCAACTTCTTTCGACAGCCAGCCGTGTTTTTGAGCAAACGCAAAGAACGTCCGCAGCGTTCGATAGAAATTGTTGTAACTGCGCGGAGAAAGGGAGAGGTCATCAAAGAACCTCGCGAGATCATCCGGCGCGAGTGCGCTCCCATCGCAATGGAATGCCTCGGCAAAAACGCCAAGCCGGTAGCGCAAATCGGCAAGGTAAACATCGCTCACGCCCTTGGCGGCTTTCGCAGCGATCATCTCCTGCACCGCGGCCGCTACCCCTTTGCGCTTAATGCCGCGCTGGTGATGCCGAGCGTAGAAGCGCGCCGCATCAATTAGGGAAACACCATCAAGAAGCTTGCGCGCTTCACTGTACTCGAGCGCAGCGGCATCGAGCGGCAATGCGTGCTCGCGTATCGCTTCCAATGCGCGCCCGTAAACGAGACGGTCGCGTCCGGTTAATTGCACCGCGTCCACGTCGCCCCGCGATAGTTGCGACGCTTTCGCTTCCGCTTCGTTGGTCGCAGCCTGAAGGTCGCGGAAGTTGAGTCGGTGGCGTTTGCCGCCCAGGTGGTACGCCACGCGGTAATAAGTGCCTTCTGGTTTACGATCACGGTAAATTTTCACGGCACAGGAGCCGCGTTTTACGACAATTGGGAATCTGATTCTTTTCGCTTTCATGGTGCTTAAGTGCGCGAATACTGTCCGAAAAGTGTCCGAGATTGCAAGCAAAAGTTTCGGACAGACGCGATTTACCTATGAAAGTGGGGGAAGCGGGCAACGGGAATCGAACCCGCATGGCCAGCTTGGAAGGCTGGAACTTTACCATTAAGCTATGCCCGCGCCTCACGTACTGAACGCCGAGGCGTTCGCGAGTAAATAGTGCGTGGTGCCG
>Ga0066709_100005128_pt1 | contig 10688 bp, 8 predicted proteins | sample GraSoiAngelo_158_FD_79665 | JGI IMG/M metagenome (GOLD analysis project Ga0066709, IMG submission 79665) | Grasslands soil microbial communities from the Angelo Coastal Reserve, California, USA - 14_1009_16_30cm | ecosystem: Environmental > Terrestrial > Soil > Grasslands | place: USA... | reverse complement strand
GTGTCAGTGCGCTGGACGGGCGGGACGGTTGCGATCGATGACTCGGTTGCGATGCCCAACACTGTCAGCGGCCGAACTCTTCGCGATTCCTTCTGGGCGGACGTTGAGAGCCTCACCTTCGGCCTCGCGCGCCGCCGGGGCGATTCGGTGTGCCTCGGCCCGTTCGAGATGATCCGCCTGGGACCGGCCGCCGTCACGCGGCGCGGCGTCAAGTGGCCGATCGAAGGCGGCCTTCTCGCGCGGGCGCCGGGCGGCCGTTTGCGCTTCGAGACCCTCTACGGGCGGCTGGTGGCATCCGTCGAGGGTTACCAACCGATGCTCCCGCGCGCCCTCTACGTGCTGACCCAGCTCCCGGTCCACCACCTGTGGACGCGGATGCATCTGCTTCGTGTGCGTGGGAGGCAGCCCGCACCCGGCGTGCCCGTCGACCCTGCGACACGCCTCGCCGCGGCGGTGATCGACGCAGGTGTGTGTATCGCGGTGGCGGCGGTGGCGGGACGGCACCGGCGGTTAGGCGTGTTGTTGGGTTTCACCGCCGGGTACCACGTGGCCTGCTGGAGCGGGTCGGGCCGCACGCTTGGCGGAGCGATCATGAAACAGCGCGTGGTCGCGGTGGATGGCTCGCGCGTGACCGCCGGCCAGGCGGCCTTGCGACTGGTGGCGCTCCCGCTGGTCGCATTGTCGCGACGCAACTTACATGATGAGATTTCCGGGACCGACGTCGTCGCGGATTAGGATTTCACAGTGGCCCCAGGCGTCGATCTCGTCATCTTCGGCGCCTCAGGCGACCTTGCTCAGCGCAAGATCCTGCCTTCGCTGAAGCGCTTCGCCAACCGCGACGGGATGCCGCTCAGGGTGGTGGGCGTCGGGCGCACTGCGCAATCGACGGCCCATTTTCGCGACGTGGTGAGGAAGTCGAGTGGGAGCCAGCGGCTGGCCGCGACCGCGGAGTGGGCCCGCCTCGACTACAGGACGCAAGCCACCTTCTCGGGTTTGAAGAAGCTGCTTTCGGGGGCCGGAAATGTGATCTTCTACCTGGCCACGCCACCCGAGACGTTCAGCGACATCATCCGTGCGCTCGGCCAGTCAGGCCTGACGACTCGAGGCGACCCCGCGCGACGGATCGTGGTCGAAAAGCCGCTCGGCCATGACCTGGAGTCGGCTCGCAAGCTCGACGCGCAGCTGGCGAAGGCGTTCGAGGAGACGCAAATCTTTCGCATCGACCACTACCTGGCCAAGGACACGGTTCAGAACGTGCTCGCGTTCAGATTCTCGAACTCACTCTTCGAACCGGTGTGGAACCGCAACCTCGTGGAGACGATCCAGATCACAGCAGCCGAGAGGGAGGGCATCGGCAAACGGGCGGGCTATTACGACCAGACAGGGGCGGTCCGCGACATCATTCAGAACCACGTGCTTCAGCTTCTGGCTCTGGTCACCATGGAGCCGCCGACCACGTTCGACGCCGAGTACGTGCGCCGCGCCAAGCGTGCGGCGCTGCGCGCGATGTCGCCGATCAATCCGAGCTATGCAGTCCGCGGCCAGTACATGGGCTATCTCGACGAGGACGCCGTTGCCAACGATTCGAGGCGCGAGACCTACGCCGCCGCTCGCCTGTCGATCGAGAACTGGCGATGGGATGGAGTGCCGATCTTTGTACGCACGGGCAAGGCGCTCCAGCGAAGGGTCACAGAGGTCGTCATCAAGCTGCGCGACGCCCCGCATCTGAGGATTGGGGGTAATCGCCAGCGCGGAATTCCCTCGCTGATCGTGATCCGCATCCAACCCGACGAAGGAATCACGATCCGGATCGGCGCAAAGCGGCCTGGGACGCGGTTCGAGATGGTGCCCGCCGGCATGAAGCTCGACTACAAAGGCTTGACCACGGCGCCGCTGCCGGACGCTTACGAGAACGTGCTGTCGGAGGTGCTGGCGGGCGGTCACTCCGCATTTCCCGGGGCCGAGGAGATCGAGCTGCAATGGGAGATCGTCGATCCGCTCATCAAAGCATGGGAGTCTGAAGGACATCCCGAACCCTACGCGCGAGGCTCGTGGGGCCCGCAAGCCGCCGACGACCTGGTCGCCTCGGGTGGCGGGGGGCGATGGATTGTGAGCGGAGACGAGCCGGGCACGGACTAGGGCGCGTCCACGTCATACCTGCGCTGAAAGAAAAAGGGGGCAGCGAATCGCTGCCCCCTTGGACGCGACTTGTCTTAGGCCTTGTGGGCCATGGTGTTGCTGGTGCTCATCCAGAGCTGGCTCTTGTTGGGGTAGAGCCAAAGGAGCATCGCGGCGACGATGATCGAGATCAAGAACGGAACGATGTCGAACTTGCTGACAGTGATCTGGTTGAAGACCTGGTAGATGACCTCGAAGATGGCGTAAAGAATCAAAGCGCGGACCCAGCTCACGTTTCCTTCGGGGTCAAATCCCGCGATCATGACGCCGGCCCCAAACGCGATTCCGGCGACGGAAGCCGATACGCCGGCCCACGTGTCGAAGTCGAAAAAGGTGCCACCAATGAAGCCCAGCCCTGAGCCCATAACTATCAATAAGCCCATGAACCACATCAAGAGCTTCAACGCCAGCGGGTTCCACTTAGCCACTAGTAGCATTCCTCCATGTCGACCGCGGTTTGATAACGGATTGGTTAATCAGCGGTCTTTTCATGCCAACTTGTACCTTGTTTGCACGGTTCTTGCAAGGTTACTCACGCAATTGGCGCCCCTCCGCGCCACACTCGACGAGGTTTTAGACCGTAAGCCCAAGCGAATGCGCCCTCGTGCTCAGCGTCCCAAAGCACGAGGTCAGCAAGCATTGCCGGAGCTACGGCGCCACGGTCCGAGCGCGACACTGAGAGAGCGCCCCCGACCGTCGCTGCGATCAACGCTTGCTCCGCCGACATCTTGAAGACGCCAACCGCGAGTGCGACGACAAGGCTCATGCTCGTGATGCCACTCGTGCCCGGGTTGTGATCCGTGCCGAGCGCAATCGCTGCGCCGGACGCGACCAGCTCTTTCACGGGCGGCAACTTTCCGATTGAAAGGGCGGTGCCCGGCGCGAGAGTGGCGACGACGCCGGCGCGTGCGAGGGCGACGGCGTCGCCGCGATTGGCGCACAGAAGATGGTCCGCGGAAACTGCGTGCAGCTCAGCGGCGAGGCGTGATCCGCCAGTGCGGGCGAGCTCGTCCGCGTGGATTCGCGGAATCAGCTTCGCGTCCAGCGCGGCCTTGAGGATGCGTCGCGACTGGTCGACGCTGAAATATCCCTGGTCGCAGAAGACGTCGCAGAAGCGAGCGCCCGCCTGGTTTGCCTCGGCGCACCATCCGGCCACATCCTTGGCGTACTTGCCAAACTTGGCGCCCCGGTCCGGAGGAAGGGCGTGCGCGGCGAGGAAGGTGACCTCGACTCGCGGCAGGTCCGTGCGCTGACCAAGGCGGCTGAGAATGCGCGCTGCCTCCAGCTCCCCGTAATGCTCGAGGTGATACCCCGTTTTCGCTTCCACCGTCGTCGCTCCGCCGTCGAACCACAGCCGCAGCCGTTGCGCGGTCGCCTCCTCTAGAGCTTCGATGGGCGTCTCGCGAGTCGCCTTGACAGTTGCACGGATGCCGCCGCCCGACTTGGCGACGTTGGCGTATGAGGCGCCGGCCGTCCGCATCGCCACCTCTGCCATGCGGTCGCCCGCATAGACGGGATGGGTGTGCGCATCGATCAGGCCTGCCGTCACCAGCCCTCCGCCGCAATCCTCGTCCTCGCTCACATAACCCATGAGCTCGATGGGCTCGTCGCCTTCGCGCCCGCACCAGGCGATGCGTTCGTCATCGACGACCACCGAGGCACGTTCGACGACCCCCGCCGGCGTGCCCGTGAACAGCCGCCCGATGTTGGTCAGCCGCCTCATCTCGAGACCACCGTCGTTCCGCCGACGACCACGTTGCTCACGTCGCGCGCCGAACGACAAAACATCAGGTAGCCGAGGTCGAGATTGGCCTTTGCGGCGACGTTTGGCGGGTCGATCGTGATGAAGTCCGCGAGCATCCCCTCTTTCAGCTCGCCGGCCTCCCACCCCAATGAGCGCATGCCGCCGATGGTCGCGGCCCGAAACAGGTCGTCTGGTTGATGATGCACGCGGCGTCCGGTGGCTCGACGCTGGTCGAGCTCCAGCCCTCGCGCCTCCTCGAACATGTCGATGACCGCGTTTGAGTCGCTCCCGACGCAAATCGGGCTGCCCGCAGCCGCCAGGCGACCAAGGGGGCCGACACGATCGCCGAGGTCCCTTTCACTCGTCGTGCAAGCGGCAATCGATACCTCGTGCCCGCCCAACAGCGCGATATCCGCATCGTCGACGTGGATGGCGTGAACTGCAGTCAGATCATGACCGAGGATTCCCTCGCGTTCGAGGAGCTGGGTTGGCGTGCAGCCCGCGATCGCAACGCACTGATCAACCTCGGCTTGCTGTTCCGCCAGGTGGATGTGCAGCGGCGCGTTTCGCTTGCGCGCCCACTCCGCCACGATCCGCATCGACGGTGGGTCGACAGCTCGCACACTGTGAATCGCAGCTCCAACACGCACGCCATCCCGACCCGAGAACCCATCCATTCGCGCCGCCCAGCTGTCGGCATCGCCGTCTGAGAACGACTTCTGAGCGCCTTCGAGCCGGCGGCCGTCCAGGCCGCCTCGCAGGTAGCACGCGTCAATCAACGTGACGCGGATCCCCTCCTCGATCGCCGCTTGCGTGACGGCTTCACCCAGCTCATTGCCCAAACCGTGCAGGTAGTGGAACTCACCCACGGCGGTGATTCCCGCCTGAAGCATCTCGCGAAAAACCGCGCGGCAGTGTCCCAGATAGCTTGCCGATGTCCAGCCCTCGGCGGCCCGGTACATCTTCGTCCGCCATTCCCAGAAGTCGCCGCCTCCCGACTCCATCTGTCCGCGCATGGAGTGCTGGAACGCATGGCTGTGCACGTTGGCGAGCCCAGGTATCGTCCAGCCGCGCAGCTTGGTGGCGCCGCTTGGCGCCGGCACGCCTTCGCTCATGGCCTTGATGCGTCCATCCGCGACCTCGATCAGCACGTCATCGGCTCGATGTCCGACCCACGCCTGTTCGGCGTGCCAGAAACCGGAGCCGTTCACCGGCTCATCGGGATGTGGACGCCACGCTCGTTCGCGACATCGATCGCGCGCTGGTAGCCGGCGTCGGCATGCCGCATGACGCCGGTCCCGGGGTCGTTCGTGAGGACGCGCTCGAGCTTTCGCGCCGCCTCATCGGTGCCATCCGCAACGACCACCATCCCCGCATGGATCGAACGGCCGATGCCGACCCCCCCGCCATGGTGGACGCTCACCCAGGAGGCACCGCTCGACGTGTTCAGCAGCGCATTCAGGATCGGCCAGTCGGCGATCGCATCTGAGCCGTCGAGCATCGCCTCCGTCTCGCGGTAAGGAGAGGCGACCGAGCCCGAGTCGAGATGGTCGCGACCGATCACGATCGGCGCTTTGACGGCGCCAGACCGGACAAGCTCGTTGAAAAGCAGACCAGCGCGCGAACGCTCGCCGTAACCGAGCCAGCAGATACGGGCCGGCAAGCCCTGGAAGCTGACCCGCTCGCCGGCAGCGGTGATCCAGCGCACTAACGCCGCGTCGTCTGAGAATTCCTCGACGATTGCGCGATCCGTGACCGCGATGTCGGCCGGATCGCCCGATAGAGCAGCCCACCGGAACGGGCCTTTGCCCTCGCAGAAAAGCGGCCTGATGTACGCGGGCACGAAACCCGGGAACTCGAACGCGCGCTCGGAGCCCCCCAGCCGAGCCTCCGCGCGCAGGCTGTTGCCGTAATCGAACACCTCCGCGCCATGGTCGAGAAAATCGACCATCGCATCGACGTGACGGGCCATGCTCTCGCGAGCGCGCTTCACGTACACCACGGGATCGTCGAGCCGGAGCTCCTGCGCGTCCTCGGGGCTTAGCCCCGCCGGGATGTAGCTCAGCGGATCGTGCGCCGGGGTCTGGTCGGTGACGATGTCGACGTCGAAACCGCGGGCCGCCAGCGCCGGCAGCACTTCAGCCGCGTTGCCGTGCAATCCGATGGATAGAGCGCGCTTCGCGATCTTCGCCTCTGTCGCCAGCTGCAGCGCGTGCTCGAGGTTGTCAGCGCGAGCGTCCAGGTAGCGGTGCTCGAGGCGGCGCTTGATGCGCTCGTCATCCGCCTCGACGCAGATCGCGACGCCGCCATTGAGGGCGATCGCCAGCGGCTGCGCGCCGCCCATGCCGCCGAGGCCCGCGGTCAGGGTGACGGTCCCCGCCAGCGACCCATGAAATCGTTTTCGGGCGATTGCGGCGAAAGTTTCGTAGGTGCCCTGCAGGATGCCCTGCGTGCCGATGTAGATCCAGGAGCCCGCCGTCATCTGCCCGTACATCGTCAGCCCGAGGGCCTCGAGGCGCCGGAACTCGTCCCACGTCGCCCACTCCGGCACGAGCATCGAGTTGGAGATGAGTACCCGCGGCGCCCATTCGTGAGTGTCGAAAACCCCAACCGGCTTACCTGACTGAACCAGGAGCGTCTGGTCGCCTTTCAACACTGTGAGCTCGCGAACGATGGCGTCGAAGGCTTCCCACGACCGCGCCGCCCGGCCGGTGCCGCCATAGACGACGAGATCTTCGGGCCGCTCGGCGACCTCGGGGTCCAGGTTGTTCATCAGCATTCGCATCGCGGCTTCCTGCGCCCACCCCAGACAGGTGAGCGTTGAACCGCGTGGAGCGCGAACGGTTCGGGTCATCTCAGCCTGCCGATCACCGCCTCGGCCGCCTCGACCACCGCGCCGCTCCGCACGAGAGCTTCGGCGGCCGCCAGCTCTGGAGACAGGACTCGGTCCGGGCCCGGGCCGCCGACGTGCTTGCGCACGAGGTCGCGAACCGCGGCCGTCGCCGGCGCCGGCTTCAGCGGGGCGCGGAGGTCGAGCGCGCGAGAGGCGGCCGTCAATTCGACGGCAAGGATGTGAGTCAGGTTGTCGAGCACCGCGCGGAGCTTCAAGGCTGCGCCCCAACCCATCGAGACGTGGTCCTCCTGCATCCCGGAGGTCGGAATGGAGTCGACGCTGGCGGGCGCGGCCAAGCGCCGGTTCTCCGCCACCAGGGCGGCTGCCGTGTACTGAGCGACCATCAGGCCGGAGTTGACCCCCGGCTCTTCGGCCAGGAAAGGCGGCAAGCCCTCAGAGCGGTGGGGATCCAGAAGCCGATCGAGCCGGCGCTCGGAAATCGACCCGACCTCAGCGGCCGCGATGGCCAGGAAGTCGGCGGCGAATGCCAGAGGCTCTCCGTGAAAGTTGCCGGTGGACTCGACATCGCCGTTTTCGAGCACGACGGGGTTGTCGACCACCGACGCAAGCTCGATGGCAGCGGTGCGGCGCGCAAAATCGAGGGTGTCGCGCGCGGCGCCCGCCACCTGCGGGCTGCAGCGGACCGAGTACGAGTCCTGGACCGCGTGGTGCGAACGGCGGTGTGACGACACGATTCCCGAGCCGCTGAGCAGCTTGGCGAGGTTGGCGGCGCTCGCCACCTGGCCGGCGTGGGGTCGGATCTCGTGCAGCTGCGCCTGGAAAGTGCGGTCGGTGCCCAGCAGCGCTTCCGCGGACATGGCCGCGGTGATGTCCGCCGTCCGGAAGCAGCGCTCGGCGTCGGCGCACGCGAGCGCGAGCATGCCCAGCATGCCGTCGGTCCCGTTGATAAGGGACAAGCCCTCCTTCGTTTCGAGCTTCAACGGCTTCAGCTTTGCCGCCTTGAGAGCCTGAAGGGCAGGCCTCGTGGTGCCGTCGGCATCGGTGACCTCGCCTTCGCCGACCAGGGCCAGCGCGATGTGGGCCAATGGGGCGAGGTCTCCACTGCAGCCGACCGAGCCGTGCCTCGGCACAACCGGAGTGATCCGAGAGTTGAGCAGGGCGATCAACGCTTCGGCCAGGACCGGCCGGACCCCCGAGAGACCCATGGAAAGAGTTCGCGCCCTCAGCAGCATGGTCGCGCGGACCACCTCGTTCTCGACCGGTTGGCCCATGCCGGCCGCATGGGAGCGGATCAGCGCCAGCTGGAGCTCGGGCTGCCGGAGCGGGGCCACCCTGGTGCCGGCCAGGGCGCCGAAACCTGTCGAAACCCCGTAGACGGGCTCGCGTGAGGCCGCAGCACGCTCGACGCGCGTCCTGCTGCGCTCCATCCGGGCTCGCGCCGAAGCCGACAGGGCGACCTGCTCGCCGTGACGAGCCACGGCCACGACCTGCTCCTCGCCCAGGCCGGCGCCCCGCAACGTGACTGTCACAGGTGGAAGGCTAGCGACTCACTGTCCGCGCCGGGCTGGCGGCACCTCCTCCCCTGCGGGGAGAGGGCTGGGTAGCGGGGCGTAAGCGGGCAATGTTCTTGATCGCCTCTCGCCGGCTCAAGCCGCTCATCCGAGCTGCGTTCGCCGCGACGTAGAGGGCTACCTCATCGGGATCCGTCCACGCGTAAGACCTGAGCGCCCAGCCGATGGCTTTGCGGATGAAGAAGTTGCGTTCTGCGAGGTTGGGATCGATGTTGGCGTAGAGGAGATCGAGGTCGGTGTCCTTCTTGAATGAGATCTGGCAGATGATCGAGACCCGTCTCTTCCACATGTCTTTGTCGGTGCTCCAGGCGCGCATCACCGGCCGCATCTCATCCGGATGGGCGCGAAGGAGATCGCCAACGAGATGCGCGATCCCATCGACGTAGTCCCACCACGCTCCAGTCACGATCATCTCTTCATATAGCGGCAGCACGTTCGGCCTGCGGCAGTCTCGATGAAGCCGGTGAGCGAGCAGCTCGATGGCGGCATACCGCTCCTCGCGAAACCTCGCTCCGCGCCAAAGGTCGAGGACGGCCGCGTGCCATTCCTCGCAGGATGCGAGCGGGTGGCCGGCGAAGACGCGCCTGGAGATGGCTCTCATGTCCGGCGCGGTGATACCTCGGTATGGCATCTCGGATTTCATGTACGCCTGCATGCCCGGAGCGCGCCCCGGATTCGCACCGGCCTCCAGGGCAGATCTCATCGCATTCCCGAGCGCGGTCATGGCGCCGGGATGTATCGCGCGCCGACCGGCGAACCGTCTTCAGCCTCGACCACCCAGGTCGAGCCTTTGTCGAGCTCCGTCTGAGACGCCTTTAGGATGCGCCGCCGGATCAGCTCTTCGACCAGCTCCTGCACCACGTCGCCGTGCGTGCACAGGACGACGTCGTCCAGGTTTGGGTCGCCGAGGAATCGTAACGCTCCCTTCAACCCGGCGCCCTCGGCCAGCTGCCGGGTCTCCTGCACCGCCAACCTCCGCGCCCGGGCCAGGGGTTCGACGGTCTGGACGCACCGAACGTACGGGCTCGAGATGATGGCCGAGATCGCGTACGGCCCCATTACCGACACCAGCGCCTCGGCCTGTTTGAAACCGCTCTTGCTGAGTGGGCGCTTGCGATCGTCGTCCTCCCAATGACTGCGACTGCCGGCCTTGGCGTGCCGCACCACATAGAACGTCGACATTCAGCTTGTCAACGCGTCAGGGCATCCAATCGCGCAGGCTCTTGCGACCGAGAGATTTCCAGACCTTCGGCCATTTTTTGCGGGCGTCCTCGGCGGCGAGGTGCTCCACGGCGATCAGCTCTCCCGCCACGAATGCGCGGCGGCCGCTGATACGAGTCCCGCGAAGCCAGGCCTGAGCCGTGACGCTGTCCTGGTGCTCGCCGAGAATGGTCTGAAGCTTGGCCGCGTACCGGGCGAACGATGTGGCGCCTGCACCGACGACAGGCGCGACGGCTTCAGCTGCGTAACGCGCGCGTTTGGCCAGGATCCGGATGCGATGCAGGTCGGCGTCTGCCGGCGGATCGGGCAGATTCTTGACTGCGGAGCGGAGGCGGCGCCAAGGACCGGTGGCGAGCAGGGGAAGCACGGACGAAGCGGGCTGATCGGCCTCCGGCAATGCGGCCGGCGCGTGCGCCGCATCGACGAGCCTCTCCAGGAGATCCACGTAGCGGGTGGAGTCCAGGTCGGCGAGCAGCTTCTTACGAAGGCCTTCGATCTCCACCTCCAGCAGGTGAAGGACGCCGACCGCGGACCGCAGGTCGTTGGCCGGGAGCGACTTCGCCCGCTCGCGCAGCCGCTCGAGCAGCACCTCCTTGTCTCGCACGGCGCCAAGGCCGAGCGCCAGCCAGCCGAGCTCGGATCGCAGCGGGTCGATCCATTCCGGGTCGAGCAGCGGCCCGAAGGTTCTTAGATGCGACCTCAGTTTTCGAGTCGCCACGCGCGCCTGGTGGACTGCCTCCGGATCGGGACTCGTCCGCACGAGCGGGTCGTGATAGAGCAGCGCTGCGACGGATTGTGCGATGACGCTGCGGATCACGTCCCGCGCCGGCGAGGCTGGCTCGACGACCATCGGCGCCACCTCCGGCGGTTCCATCGCGCGAGGGCCCAGGGCCCTGATGTGCTTGGGAGTCGGGTCTGGAGCGCCCGCCCCCGCGGTGCGCAAGCGGGCCACCAGAGGCGCCACGATGCCGCTGCCGTTCTCTCCGCCTTGGGCGACCTCGACCTCGATCTCACGGAAGCGGGCGGCGACTCGCCGACCGTCTCTTACCGACACCTCATCGTCGACGACCTCGGCCAGCGGCCTGCCCGAGCCGTCGAGCAACCTGACGCGCCGGCGGAC
>Ga0066709_100005127_pt1 | contig 10690 bp, 9 predicted proteins | sample GraSoiAngelo_158_FD_79665 | JGI IMG/M metagenome (GOLD analysis project Ga0066709, IMG submission 79665) | Grasslands soil microbial communities from the Angelo Coastal Reserve, California, USA - 14_1009_16_30cm | ecosystem: Environmental > Terrestrial > Soil > Grasslands | place: USA... | reverse complement strand
TGCAGGAGACCTGGCTCGCGGTGCTCGAAGGACTGGAAAGGTTCGAGGGACGGTCCTCGCTCAAGACGTGGATCTTCCGCATCCTGACGAATCGGGCCATCACCCGGGGACAGCGGGAACGCAGAAGCATCCCGTTCTCGTCCCTGCTCGACGCCGAAGCGGGCCAGGCCGAGCCCGCCGTGGACCCCTCGCGGTTCCGCCCTCCGGGCTCGCGGTGGGCGGGAGGGTGGCTCGAACCGCCCCGCAGCTGGGACCCGATCCCCGAGGACCGGCTCCTGTCCAAGGAGACCCTCGCGGTGATCTCGAGCGCCATCGACCAGCTTCCCCCCGGGCAGCGGTCGGTGATCACGCTTCGGGACATCGAGGGGTTCGGGTCCCAGGAGGCCTGTAACGTGCTCGAGGTCTCCGAGACCAATCAACGGGTACTGCTCCACCGTGCCCGGAGCCGGGTGCGCCGCGCCCTGGAGCGCTACTTCGACGACGCCGACGAGAGCGCCCGCCCGGAGCGCGGATGACGAAGGACGAGAGTTCCGCGATGGACTGTCATCAGCTGGTCGAGGCCATCACCGACTACCTGGAGGGCGCGTTGCCCGCGGAGGAGCGGGCCAGCCTCGACGAGCACCTGACCGTCTGCCCGGACTGCCGGACCTACCTCGAGCAGATGCGACAGACCATCAGGCTGGCCGGCCGGCTCACCGAGGAGTCGATCCCGGCAGCCGGGCGTGACGAGCTGCTCGCGGTGTTCAGGACCTGGCGCGCCCGCAGGTCATGACGCCGGCGCGGAGGCCGGCTCGGACGCGGCCTCTTTCCGCTTCAGTAGGCCGACCGACACGGCCGGGAAGATCAGGACCGAGAGCAGGCCGGCCGCGATCAGCGCCGCGGCGGTCGCCGCGCTGATCTCGCCCAGGTTCACGCCGATGGCCGTGGCGGCCACGATGAACGGCAGCGACGTCGCCTGGAGCAAGGCGGCCGCGGCAACCTGGCGGGGGCTCGCCGAGCTCCGGTACAGGAGCGCCGGCACGCCCCGGACCAGGACCAGCGCCAGCAGGAAGATCGGAACCCGAAGCACGGTCGAGGCGGAGGAGAACAGCGCGCTCAGGTTGAAGGCCAGCCCGCTGGAGACGAAGAACACCGGCACCAGGAAGCCATAGCCGATCCCTTCCAGCTTCACCCGGAAGTTGGGGTGGGTCATCATCCGGTCCCGGTCCACCATCCGCAGGATCACCCCGGCCATGAATGCCCCGAGGATCGTCTCCAGGCCGAACCGCTCCGCGACCGCCACCACCCCCACCAGCAGCAGGACGGCGCCGCGAACCCGGATCTGAGCCGTGGTGTCCTGGAGGCGGAGCAGGACGCCGGAGAGCCGCGACCACCGGCCGGCCCCCGCCACCGACAGGCCCACCACCGCGAGCACCAGCACGAAGCCACCCAGCAGGATCAGCTTCGAACCCACCCCGCCGGACTCGCCGGAGAAGAACAGCGAGAGCAGGATCACCGCGCCGAAGTCGGCGATCGTCCCCGCCGCCACCACGAGCTGGCCGAACTCGGTGGCCACCTCGCCGGCGTCCTTCAGCACCGGCACCACCAGGCTCAAAGAGGTGGCCACCAGAATGATGGCGATGAGCACGGCTGAGCGGACCTGGCCCGCGGCCCGGAGCGACGCGCCGACCGCGAGCGCCAGCGCCAGCGCCAGGACGAACCCGCCGCCGGCCAGCCGGAGCAGCCGGCCCCGGAGGCGTTCGAGCTCCACCTCGAGCCCGGCCAGGAACAGCAGGAAGGCCAGGCCCATCAGCGAGAGCACCTGGATCGGCAGGTCGGGCTTGACCCACCCGAGGGCCGCCGGACCGATCACGATGCCCAGGACGATCTCGAGCACCACCGCGGGCAACCGGACCGTGGGGAACAGGCCCAGCAGGAGCGGGGCGGCGAACGCCACCGCCGACACGATCACCAGCCCCGAGAACGAAACGTCCGGCATGCCGCCCCCCGTTCGGTATGGATGACCGAAGAGTCTCGGTCGCCCGCTCGCCCATTACCGTAACGAAGGGAATCCGTTCCGGACTGCCATAGTTGGAAGGTCCGGACCCTGGAAGGAAAGGACACGACCCGATGAGACTGTTCGGCAGGTACCAGCCTGTGATGCCCTCGGCCGATGAGGCGCTTCCCGGCCGCGACCGGCCCATGGCCGTGCCCGAGCGACACTTCGTGAACGGCAACCCGATCGCCCCACCCTTCCCGCAGGGACTGCGCACCGCCGTGTTCGGCATGGGGTGCTTCTGGGGGGCGGAACGAGACTTCTGGCGAACCCCCGGCGTGTGGGCCACGGCCGTGGGATACGCGGGCGGATTCACGCCGAACCCGACCTACGAGGAGGTGTGCTCCGGCCGCACCGGGCACGCCGAGGTCGTCCTGGTGGCGTTCGACCCGGAGAAGGTGAGCTACGGGGAGCTGCTCAAGGTGTTCTGGGAGAACCACGACCCCACCCAGGGGATGCGGCAGGGGAACGACGTGGGGACCCAGTACCGCTCGGCCATCTACGTCTTCGACGAGGAGCAGCGGCGAGCCGCCGAGGAGTCACGGGACGCCTACCAGCGCCAGCTCTCCGCGGCCGGGTTCGGAGAGATCACCACCGAGATCGGCGAGGGCGGCCTGTTCTACTACGCGGAGGACTACCACCAGCAGTACCTCGGGAAGAACCCGAACGGGTACTGCGGCGTGGGTGGGACCGGCGTCAGCTGCCCGGTCGGGCTCGCCGCCGCGGAGTAGCCCTGAAGGGCAGTCGGGCGTCCCCGGGGGTGTCGCCTGCTCTGCTGGCTGCTAGAGTACGGCGAGCCCGAATCCGATCGGAATCAGGATGGAAACTCGCCGAGCAGCAGCCTGGGTGGTTCGCGTGCGCCGCATTGCGGGCGCCACACTGCTATCGCTGGCAATGGCAACGAACCTCGCAATGACGGCCCGGGCGGCCACGCCAGCCGTCCGCCTTCCGGCACTGTCGCCGCAGCAGACGGACGCCGACACCTCCCTCCACGGCCGGGGCCCCCTGGACGCGGTCGCCCCGACCCGGCCCCGGGGCCCCTTCGCGTTCTGCCCGGTGGACCGGCCCCGCCACTACCGGGACGATTTCGGCGAACCCAGGTACGTCGGTGGCTACCACCGGCATCAGGGGATCGACATCTTCGCCCCCCTGGGGACGGCCATCCGCGCGCCCTTCGACGGCGTAGCGGAGGTGTCGGACAGCTCGGCGGGCGGCCTGCAGTTGACGCTGACGGGCAAGCGAGGGTTCGTGTTCAACGCCCACCTGTCCCGGCCGGGCAGAACGGGGAAGGTCCGGGCCGGCACGGTGATCGGCTTCGTCGGGAACAGCGGCGACGCCCGAGGCGGCTCGACCCACGACCATTTCGAGTGGCACCCGGGGGGAGGCCCGGCCGTGGATGCCTTCCGGTTCCTGAACGCGGTGTGCCGGCCCCGCCGCTGACCCGGAGACACAAGGCGAAAGGGGCCGGTCCGAAGACCGGCCCCTTCCTTCTTGCTCGCTCCGGATGTCCCGAAGCGTTGGTTCGTCCTCCTCAGTACGTGCTTCTCAGCTCACCGCGGACGTGACCGAGGTGGGTCGCCACCCGGTCGTGGCCCGCCCTGAACTGCGGTCCGGCCGCGGGTAGCGGGGACTTCGGCGCCACCATGGCCATCTTGCAGGTGGGCGATCCGCCCTGTGTGCAGTTGGACGACTGGGCAGCGGCGAACACCGTCTGGGTCCCCCCGGTGACGTAGGACACCGAGGAGTAGTCGCCCACCATGTAGCCGGAGACCGTGAACGGGATCCAGTGGAGTCCGAGCGGGCCGAACACCTGGGTCGCCGTCCCCCAGGTGCTGCCGCCGGTGCTCGACGTGATGTACCCGTACGAGAGCTGGCACGTGGTGTCCGTGCAGTTCGCCTGGGGATAGAACCAGTAGACCAGGGCGAGGCCGGCGGAGCTGCCGGACGTCCCGGGCTTCACCGCGATCCCAGGGATGAAGTGGTCGTCGGTGCTGGTGGTCGGGTCGATGGGGATGCGAACCGGGGTGGTCCAGGTCATCCCGTTCGTCGACGTGCTCATCACGATGTCGTTTGACGAGCATCCCGACCGGAACCGGCAGTCGTACCAGACCACGTAGATCTTCCCCGAGGCGTCGACATCCGTGGACAGGATGTCCAGCGCCCGGAGTGATCCGGCCGGACCGTGGATCTGGTAGCTCGCGATCGAGAAGGGCCCCGAGTAGCTCGTGCCGCCGTCAGTCGAAACGAACGACTCGGCTGAGCTGGCGAACCCGTCGTCGATCGGAACCACCACGGTGCCGTTCGGCTGCACCACAGGCTTGCCGCCGATGACGATCGAGCCCGGCGTTGTGGCCTCGTGCCAAGTGAGCCCGCCGTCGGTCGAGGTCGACAGGTGCAGGATGTTGCCGCTGCCGTTGTCGTCCCACTCGACGTAGCAGTTCCCGTAGTGCGGGCTGGTCGAGGTGTTGTCGCAGTTGATCCACGTGCTGTCGAAGCTCTGGAACCCGGAGGCGTTCTTGACCGTGACCGGGACGCCCCAAGTCGCCCCGCCGTCCGTGGACCGGCTGACCGTAACGGCGTTCCCGGTGAACCCCGATGTCGCCAGCGAGTCGAGCGTGACGATCATCCACACGTTGTCCTGCGCGTCGTACGTCACCCCAGGGTCGGTGGCCCGATGGTAGGGCCCCGGCGGCACCCCGTTGATGGTGAGGTTCGGCAGGCCGTTGCTCTTCCACGTGGCCCCGTTGTTCGGGGACGTGGCGAAGCCAACGTCCGTGGATCCGCCGTCCTGATACCGGCCCAGCTGGAACGTGGCCACGATCGTGGAACCGAATGAGGCCGTGTCGGGCTCCACACCCGTCTTGTGATAGACGGTGGAGTCCATGTTCGTATACGGGTCCCCCCTGACGAGCGTGATCGCCACGTTGGCGAAGGCGGTTGACGCGAGAGCAAGCGTCACTCCTACGACCACGCCGATTGCCGCAACCCTGCGGGCGCGGCGACTGAGGCGAGAAGCGCGTAGCAACAAGATCCCCCCTTTCGTTGGTCGACCGACTGCGGAAACCCGACAACCCTATGGCCTCACCCGCCGAAAGGTCAAACGATTCCGGCTGAGCGGGCGACGAGCACAGGGCGTGCTTCCCGGGTTAGCCTGCGGCGTCGGTCGCTGGCGGCCCTTTGAGGCGAAAGGAGCCCTGGATGAGGCGGAAGGGGATCTTCGTGGTGCTGGTGCTGGCCATGTCGGTGGGGGCCGCGGGGACAGCTTCGGGCGGCGGATTGACACCCGCCCCCGCCGCACCGACGAACTGGACCCAGTTCGGCTTCTCGCCAAGACACGCCAGCCTGAACCCCTTCGAGACCGTGCTCGGTCCATCCAACGTCGGATCCCTCATCCTCTCGTGGAGCGGTCCGTTCGACTTCAACCCGATCTGTTGCTCGTCGCCCGTGGTTGTGGACGGCGTGGTGTACGTGGGCACCGGGGACAACCGCGAACGGGCCTATCAGGCCAGCGACGGCACCATCCTGTGGAACGCGAACGTGGGGGGTGGCGAAGTCTCGACCGCGGCCGTCTCGCACGGATTGGTGTTCGTCGGCTCCGGCGACTGGAACGTCTACGCGTTCTCCGCGCAGACCGGCCTCCAGCGGTGGGCATACAAGACCGGCGGGCCGGTCGTCGGCGGGCCCACCGTGGTCGGGCGCGTGGTCTACGTCGGCTCCGACGACGGAAAGGTGTACGCCCTGAACGCGACGAACGGCGACTTCCTGTGGAGCACGTCGATCGGCGGGGAGATCAACCACTCCCCGACGGTGGCGCACGGGGTGCTCTACGTGGGCAACTTCACCGGGTCGTTCGACCTGTACGCGCTGGACGCCCTCACCGGGGCCGTCAAGTGGACGGCGCCCACCGGCGGCTATCTCGACTGGAACACTCCCGCCCTGGCGAACGGGGTCGTCTACGTCGCGTCGGTCGACGGCGAGGCCTACGCGTTCAACGCGGTGACCGGCGCGAGGCTGTGGCAGGTGACGCTGCCGGACCTGGTCGAGGCCTCGCCTGCGGTGGCGGGCGGCCTCGTCTACGTCGGGGCCTACGACGGCCACGTCTACGCCCTGGACGCCGCCACGGGAGCGAGGCGGTGGCGGGCCACCACCGGGGACATCATCGCCGGTGCGGCCGGGGTGGCGAACGGCGTGGTGTACGTGGGGTCCACCGACGACCACGGGTACGCGTTCGACGCGGCAACAGGAGCGAAGCTCTGGAGCGCCGCATTCACCGGACCGGACCAGTTCGCGGAGCCGATCGTGGCCGACGCCCGGGTGTACTTCGCCGCCGACAAGCTGTACGCCTTCGCCCTTCCTTGAGGCCACAGCGTAGAAATGATCGAGCCACAGGCGGCCCCATGGTGATCGTGTGGCGCGTTGGTGAAGGTACGCCCGTTCGGCGCGGGCCGCGGGCGGTACCGTAGTAGAAGTAGCCATGGGTCGGATCCGGCGTTCTCCGCTGTTGCTGGCGCTGGTCAGCGCGGTCCTGGCCTCGGGCATCGCCGCCGGCCTGGCGGCCCAGGCCTCCAGCCCGACCCTCCCGTCCATCACCCCCGAGCGCCTGATCGCCTCCAGCCTGCGGGCCCTGATCGCCGATCGGCCGGTCGCCGGCCAACTCTTGGCCCATGTCGATCTGGGCCTGCCCTCGCTGCCCGACGAGGGGCCTAGGGCGCGGGGCGGGCTGGCCTCGCTGCTCGACGCCGTCAACGGCGACCACCGGGTCCGGCTGTGGAGCTCCCGGGACGGCTACCGGGTGGCCGAGCTGCTCCCGGGCGCGGAGATCTCCCTGGCGGTTCGGCGAGCGGGCCGCAGCGCCGACGCCTGGGCCTGGGACTCCCGGTCCTTCAGCGCCACCCACCTCGGGCCTGTGACGGCCCCCGCCCGGGCCTGGTCGCCGCTCGGGACGCTCGATCCCCTCCAGGTGGCCCGGCAGGGCCTCGTGGCCATCTCGCCCACGACGCGGATCTCTCTCGGACCGAACGCCAGAGTCGCCGGACGGGCGGTGTACGTCCTGAGGATCGAACCACGCACCGCCCAGACGCTCGTGGGCCGTATCGAGGTCGGCATCGACGCCGAGACCCGGCTGCCGCTCAGGGTGGCGATGTTCGCCCGGGGGGCGGGCAAGCCCGCCCTCTCGCTCGGGTTCACCTCGGTGAGCTTCGGATCGGTCGACCCGGCGGTCTATCGCTTCTCGCCTCCCCCCGGCGCGGCAGTCCACGAGATCCGCGTCCCCGGCGACGGCCCGAGACCGGAAGATGGATCGGGCGCGACGGGGGCGGACGAGACACTCGGCGAATACGTCCGGACGTTCGGCCAGGGCTGGGCAACGGTCCTGGCCTACCGGATCCCACAGCTGCCCACCGATGCCGCGGGAGTGGACGTTCGGTCGTTGCTGCCGTTCAGCGGCCCCCTGTTCTCGGCCGGGCTGGCCGAGCGGGGGGACCACGCGTGGCTGCTGGTCGGCGCCGTCCCTCGGACGCGCCTGGCGGCGGTGGAGCCGCAGCTCCCCTGAACGCCATCGCCACGCGGGCGCTGACCAAGCGCTACGGCGACATCACCGCCGTGGACGGGCTGGACCTGGCCGTCGAGCAAGGGGTGCTGTACGGCTTTCTCGGTCCGAACGGGGCCGGCAAGACCACGGCCATCCGCATGGCTCTCGGCCTGATCTTCCCCACCGGCGGCGCCGTCGAGGTCCTGGGCGAGCCCGTGTTCTCCGAAGGTCGCCCGGGTCCCGGGAGGGTTCTCCGGAGGGTCGGGGCGGTGGTCGAGGAGCCGGCCTTCTGGAAGTACCTGTCGGGCCGGCACAACCTCGAGTACTTCGCCAGAGCCGCCGGTCCGGCTGCCGACCGCGAGGCACGGCTGGCGCGGGTGGACCGCGTGCTCGGGCTGGTCGGCCTGGAGCAGGCCGCGGACAAGAAGGTGAAGGCCTACAGCCAGGGGATGCGACAGCGGCTGGGAGTGGCGCTGTCGCTGCTTGGCGAGCCGGAGGTGCTCGTGCTCGACGAGCCGACCAACGGCCTCGACCCTCAGGGCATGCGGGACGTGCGGCTCCTGCTCCGCCGGGTGGCCGACGAGGGAACCACGGTGTTCGTCTCCAGCCACCTGCTGTGGGAGGTGGAGACGATGTGCGACCTGGTCGGGGTCCTGGCCCGGGGCCGCCTGGTGGCCGAGGGTCCGCCGTCCGAGCTTCGAACCGCCGGCGACCACATCCGGATCGCGGTGGACGACCGGGCCCGGGCCGAGCGGGTGTTGGCGCGGTTCGACGGCGCGCTGGTGGTCGAAGATCCCGAGGCCACGCCCCCCGGCTCGCCCCCGGGCGGATCGTGGATCAGGGTTCGCCTGGCGCCGCCGGCCACTCCGGCGGCGGTGAACGCCGCGCTGGTCTCCGAAGGCGTGCAGGTCGGGGCGGTGGTGCCCGAGCGGGCCACCCTCGAGGAGGTCTTCCTGTCACTGGTGGAGGGGGCCGATGTTCCTCGTTGAGCTGGCGAAGGCCTTCCGACGCCCGAGGACCTACGTCCTGGGAGCGCTCCTGGCCGGCGTGGCCGTCCTGCCGGCCGTCATCCTGGCCACCTCTCAGGGGAGCAGCGGGGGACCCGAGTTCTTCGACCTGATCCGCCGCAACGGCCTGTTCGCCGCCCTGGCCGCGGTGGTCGTCATCCAGCCGTTCATCCTGCCGCTCGGGGCCGGCCTCCTCTCGGGCGAGTCGATCGCCGGCGAGGCCTCGGGCGGGACGCTCCGGTACCTGCTGGTGCGGCCGGTGAGCAGGGTCCGCCTCGTGCTGTCGAAGTACGGGTCGGTCATGGCCCTGCTCGCCATGGCCGTGGGGTGGGTGATGCTGGTCGGGGTGGCGGCGGGAGGGGTTGCCTTCGGATACGGCCCCCTCCCAACGCTGTCGGGGACGACCATCGGCGCTGCCGCGGCGGCGACCAGGATCGCCCTGTCGGCGGGCTACGTGGTGGCGGGGATCGCTGGCTTGGCGGCGATCGGGGTATTCATCTCGACGATGACCGAGTCGGCTCCGGGAGCCAGCATCGCTGCCGTGGCCATCGCGGTGATCAGCCAGATCCTCGACGGCCTGTCGAGCCTCCGGGTCATCCACCCGTACCTGCTGACCCACGACTGGTTGGCCTTCGCCGACCTGTTCCGGTCGCCGGTGGCGTGGGACGCCATGCGCCGCGGCCTGCTGGTGTTCGCCGCCTACACGGTCCTGTTCCTGGGCGCCGCCCTCACCGTCATGACCCGAAAGGATGTCACCTCGTGAGATCGGCTCATGCCGGGGCGGGTGAAGGCTGCACGGAGCGCGATGGACTCCCTGCCATCCGCTCGATCTCGCCCGCCGGAACCGCCCCGCTGTAGTAGAAGCCCTGCCCGATCCCGCATCCGTTCGCCAGGAGGAACTCGCGCTGCGGCTCGGTCTCGACTCCTTCGGCAAGCGGCAGCATCTCCAGCCCGTGCGCCACCTCCACGATGGCCCGGACCATGCTGCCGGCCGCCGGGTCCTCCGGGACGCCGATCAGGAAGGGACGGTCGATCTTGAGGATGTCGGCGGGGAGGTGCTTGAGGCGGGACAGCGACGAATGCCCCGTCCCGAAGTCGTCGATGGCAAGGCGGAGGCCTTCGGCCTTCAGCTCCGAGAGGATCCGCTCGGTCCGGCGCGGGTCGGTCATGGCGCTCGACTCGGTGATCTCGATGACCAGCTTCGACGGCTCCACGTGGTTCTCCCGGACCCGGCTCAGCACCCTGGACACGAGGTCCGGCTGCCACAGCTGCCCAAGCGAGAGGTTGAAGCTGGTGAAGATGGGCAGGCCCGAGGCCTGCCACAGGCGAGCCTGGCGGCACACCTCTTCCACCACCCAGTCTCCCAGGGCTCCGATCAGGCCGATCTCCTCGACCAGCGGGATGAACTGGCCGGGCAGGGTCAGCTGGCCGTCCGGCTGCTGCCACCGCACCAGGGCCTCCACGCCCAGCAACGCCCCGTCGGACAGGTCGACGATGGGCTGGTAGCGCAGCACCCATTCGGCCTGTTCGACGGCCTTGCGGAGCCGGGTGGTGAACGAGAGCTTGGTGGCGGAGTCGGCCATCTCGTTGACGAACACATGGTGGCTCCCCGGGCTGGCCCGCTTGCTCGAGTACATGGCGGCGTCGGCATAACGCAGCAGTGTGGGACCGTCCTCGGCGTGGGACGGGAACAGGCTGATGCCGATGCTGGCCGAGGTGTACACCTCGGTACCACCGGTGAGGAACGGCCGGCGGAGCGCCTCCTCGATCCGCGCCACGACCGCCTCCGCGGCCTCCAGGGCCCCACGGTGGTCGTGCGGTTCACGTTCCAGGTCCGCCAGGAGGATGAGGAACTCGTCTCCCCCCTGCCTGGCGACGAGGTCCGTCTCGCGGACCGTATCCCGCAGGCGGGATGCCATCTCCCGGAGTAGCTCGTCCCCGGCGGCGTGGCCCAGGCTGTCGTTCACCAGCTTGAAGTTGTCCAGATCCATGTACGCGACGGCGACGGCGAGCCCGGACCTGCGGGCCCGGGCCAGCGCCAGCTCGAGCACGTTCTCGAACATCGCCCGGTTCGGGAGTCCGGTCAGGGCGTCGTGGAACGCCATGAACTGCAGGTTC
>Ga0066709_100005125_pt1 | contig 10690 bp, 7 predicted proteins | sample GraSoiAngelo_158_FD_79665 | JGI IMG/M metagenome (GOLD analysis project Ga0066709, IMG submission 79665) | Grasslands soil microbial communities from the Angelo Coastal Reserve, California, USA - 14_1009_16_30cm | ecosystem: Environmental > Terrestrial > Soil > Grasslands | place: USA... | reverse complement strand
GATCCGATTGTTCGGCGAGCGCGTGCTGCCCTACTGCGGATCTGACCGATGAGATTCGGCGTCTACCTTCCGACCTTCGCGTGGGCCGATCTGACCTTCGAGCAGGCCGCGAAGGTGAAGGCCTTCGCGCGCAAGGCGGAAGATCTCGGCTTCGACGCGCTCTGGGTGGCCGAGCATTTCCTCGTGGCGCCCGGGCTCTACGGCACCGTGTGGATGTCGCCTCTGCTCTGCCTCGCCCACGCGGCCAGCGTGACGAGCCGCATTCGCCTGGCCACCGGGCTCCTGATCGTGCCCTACTACCATCCGGTGCCGCTGGCCCGCGAGATCCAGACGCTGCACCATCTCTCGGGCGGGCGCTTCGTGCTCGGCGTGGGGCCGGGCTGGGATCAGCGCGAGTTCGAGACGCTCGGGATGAAGCTCGGTGAGCGCGGGCGCCGCACCGACGAGATCATCGCCGCGCTCCGTCGCCTCCTCACCGAGCGCGACGTCAGCTTCGAGGGCCGCTACTATCGCTTCGAGCACGTCTCCATCGATCCCCTGCCCGGCTTCCCCGAGCTGTGGGTGGGCGGCGGCTCGAAGATCAAGACGGCGCTGTCGCCCGACAACACCTACATCGCGCCCGCCGTGCTCGCGCGCATCGCCGGCGCCAACGGCTGGCTGGCGCGGGCCGCAGGCAGCCAGCAGATGGTGAAGGACGACGTGCAGGCCATTCGCGCCTACCTCGCGGCGCACGGCCGCGATCCGTCGAGCCTCCGCTACGGCCACCTGAACTTCACTCACCTGGTGGACACCGACGACCGCGAGAAGGCGCTCGCGCTCCAGCGCCCGCACATCGAGCGCGTCATGGGCACCCACCGGTCATTCGAGAATCTCCAGGAGTCGTACTTCCTGGGCACCACCCGCGAGATCGTCGAGCGCATCGCCGATCTCGAGCGCGCCGGCATCCAGGACATGGTCCTCGCGACGTGTGGCGACGATCTGGAGCAGCTCGAGCGCTTCGCCAGCGAGATCGTGGCGAGGTTCCCGGCTGAGCGGAAGCCGTCACGCTGACCCCGGGGCGATCACAGCGGTCAACTGCCGCAACATAGTCAGCGGCGCTCAAGCGAGTTGGGAGTTCGCCATCGCCGGCAGGCACGGCGCTCACCTTCCCGCGCCGCCTTCGGCCCCGAGCTTTCGACGGCTCGCCGCTCGAAATCGCTCAGGTGAGCCCTTCACCAGCTCAACTTCGTACCGGCGCCGATCGAGTACTTCCAGAAAGCCCATGATCTGTGCATCTTCGACGAAGATCTTGCCACCTGTCTCGGTGATCTCGACTCCCGTGGCCTTACAAAGACTCTTCAGGGCGCGCTCATCGATGTCCTGCGTCGACTTTTGCCCTCGAATCGAGGCGAGATAACGGGCCGCGCGAGGATGCTTCTTTGCATAATCTTTGATCGTGGCGAAGTTCACGAAGGGGATATCGCGCTGGATCAACTTACTGTAATGTTGTCCGGCGCGGCGGCTAGCACTGCATCTTGAAGCTTGCCGACGAACTCAAATCCGCTAGGCCGCAGAATATGGACGTTCACTCCATCGATGAGCAGATCGAAGTCGTTATCGAGCTTGAACACTTTCCCCGCGACGAGCTTGAGCGCATCGGTGGTGAGCCGAATCACGCGACTTTTCAGCAGGCCCTTGAACTGAGTCGCTCGTCGAACAGCCGTGAGCCGCCGGCCCTTCTTGTCGCTCATGCGCGCGAAGTAACAGAACACCGTCGAGGGGTCAGAGAGCGCCGCCGCACGCATTGGAATGTTCGTCGCCTCATGGAGTCTCCGAAGCTGGACCGCTAGGTCGTCGTTGAGCGGTACGTGGACGTACTCGGAGCTCTCATGCTTTTCTGAGGCTTCGTACGCCGGCGGGGCGTCGGTAAGTTCCTGCATGGCATCCCAGGTGGCGGCCGCCATCTCGCCCAAAGCGTCCTGCACGTCTTCGTCCACAGGCACGAGGCGAAACGTCTGCTTGCCAGCCTCGTCGCGCCCGACACCGAACTCCGTAACCTCCACTGTCTCGAAATTGAACGCCAGCTTCATTTTTCCGCCTCGAAGTATACGTCGTCGCTCAACCGGTAGGCCGTGATACGATCGCCGGGCAATAGGCTAGCTCGTCGCGAGATCAACACCTGGCTCGTTCGTCCGCTCAACGGATTTTCGTCTCGAGGCGGCAACACAGTGAAAACCCGGTAACCCAGCACTGCAAAAATTAGATTCATGTAGTGCAGATTGAGGTGCCAGAAGAGAAAGATGATGAATGCGAGAGCGGCCAATACGGCGGCAACGTCTCGCCACGTGCCAAGTTCGGCGGTGTAGAGTGGCAGCAGCATGGCGAAGAGATAGACGAGCAGATTCTCACGATGATCTTCCGCTACACCGACGGTCACTTCGCGCTGCTCGCGCAGCCGTTGCGTTGTCCTGATGCGTGCCCAGAGGAAGAGATTCGGCAACACGATGACGACAGCGCTGAAGATGAACAGGTAATGGTCAGGAACCAGCTTGTTCCCGCGGAAAGCCCACAGGATGAAGAGCGGCGAAATGCTACTCAGCACCATGAGCAGCCGCGCGGCCTTTAGACCTTCGTCATAGCCTCCGTTTGACATGCTCCGCCATATCGCGCATCGCGTTCATCAACGAGCAGCGAATAAGAATTCTGCCGCGCCGTCGCCAACGCCGCAGTCTACTGCTGCGAATCAGCTCATACTGCGCAGCCAAGTGTAGACAGCCCATAGGGCATCGAGGTCTTCCTCGTTGTACCTCGCGATCTCGCCGATCAGGGACGCCGCCCTACTAGGATCTTCGGTCTCCACCGCCTCGATATACGTCGCCATCGACCACTTGCCGCCTGCTTCGGGCAGCTGCCTTGTGTACCCGGCAAAGCGTTCGATCAGCTTGAGGCCGTAGCTCGGCGTGGGGAGAACCAGCGATGCCTCCACTACCGGCTGGAGATCGTACAGGCAAGTTAGAATGCGTGCAGCGATTCCGTCTCTGTCACCGTACTTTTCGACATACTTTCTGATCTGTGTCCGCTCATAAGGGCTCCAGTGCACGAATGGAATGTCTCCGCGCTCTGCGAGAATCGTTCGACAGTTTTCCAAGAACCGCTCCCATCCAGGGAGATCGCCCTGCTCACCGACGTCGGCAATTGCCGGCCGGTACGGTTCAGGCCGCTCGCCGCGCAGTTTCACGCCCCAAAGATACGTCTTCTCCGAATACTCAAGGTGCGGCGGAATTCCCTCGACGTCGAACATCACGAGACTCGGGACGCGTTTTAGTATTACAGCGCCAAGTCGAATAGTTTCACCCGATACGTACGCCTTCGCATGTTGGAGAATCTTCGGCGCAGCGTTCCCGACGCGCCGCGGCTTCCCGCCCACATCCTTCTTTACCTCAGCAAGGGTTACCTCAGTGTGCCGAGCCAAAAGCTCGTCGTACGTGGCGATCCGCTCGACTCGGAGCGCTCGGGCCAGCGCTTGATCCACCCCTGGAAGCTGCGCAACGTCGCGCCGCTCTCGGGCCCGCCCCCAACAGAACTCGCTGAACCCACCGTCGAGACACTTTGACCAGCCGATGGGGTCGTATGGCTCTTCGGCCAGTCCTTTCACTTCTTGGATGAATAAGAGCGCAGCGAGCGCGCGGTCCGGCTGATATGCGACTGTCCTTAGCTGGGCGTCGCCCATGTAAGCCTCCAGCCGGACCGGTGGCCGGCCGAAGGTCTCTTCATACAACCATCCGTAGAGCTCAAGCTGGTGGAAGATTTCGGGATGAACATCTTCACTGAAGCGCCTTGAGAGCTTACAATCCCGAATGAGGTATTCAATGCCATCTCGAATCAAGAAGTCGGGCACGCCTACTACCTCACCGTACTTTGGATGCGTTACCCGCAGTGCCGCCTGGTAGATAACGCGCGCCTCCGCGGCGACGGCGTCCCGGGTAGCCTCAACACTGCCATTGGCGTTCACATGTTCGCCAAGGCCCTCCAGATGCTGATGTTCGTGGCGCTGACCGAGTTTCACGAGGAGCTTGTGGTAAGCGTCCGGCTCGCTGGGCGTCACGCCTCGCGCTCGGAGATAGACCCGCAGCGAACAAGGCTTGAGTTGGTAGTACGAATAGAATTCACTTGCAGCGAAAGGCGCCATGATCGCCTCCGGCGTCGTCGCAGGCCACTCCGCGCATGTCTCGCCCACTGCCACGTCCGCCGCGGAAAGCGGACTGTTTATCTTGATGGATGACGACGAGGTCTGCCGCGCAGGCGCGCTATGGGAACGTGCCTCCTCGTAAGTGAAGCGTGATGCGCGCGGCCGAAGCTCCTGCCCGCAGATGTGCGCAACAGCGTCCTGCACGAGCCCGTAGTCGATCCGCTCCTGCTCTAGGCGCACGCGCTCGCCAAACCTGTCGCCGCGCAGATCATCGTAGAGCGCACGCTCCTCCGCGTGGAGCCCATGTAGATCGTGCAAGCACCTCTGATCCTGCGGCTCCTGGCTCCAGAGATCCTTGTGGCCAAGCAGCGTTTCGCGATCCATCAGAAGCGAGTGCACGTGCGCCCAATGCCCACGCAGCCTGCTGAGTATCGCAAAGCCGTGGGTGTCTATATCTCCCCAATAGTAAACAGTTCTATCACCAAGCCAGGCCACACCTTCCAGCCGCTCGATGGCATAGCCTCCACCAAACACGGCGAGGCTGCAGCTACATTCTGGCAATGTCAGGAAGTTGATTTTGTTCTCGGTCACGACCACTCGCTCACACTGCGGGGCATACGCAATGAACTCGGAAAGCGGCACCGTGGCGTCTGCGATGCGACCGGCGAGCATGACGGACCGATCGAGCCAGCGGAAGCGAATCAATGACTCCTCAAAACGCAACCCGAAGCGCCGTTCGAAGCCGTTGTCGGCTAAACCGCATACCGTCGCGTCGACAGCCTCAGTCGGGAGCACTCGATCTAACCACTCGCCGAGTAGCGCACGGTTCTCCTCTATAAACTTGCTGTCCACTCCCGGGATGCCCAGCTCGCGGGCAAAGCGCATCGGCCTCGGATGTGCCTTGAAGTGTTCGATGACAGCCAATAGTTGCGGTAGCGATCCATCGCACTCGAGCGCCCGAAGAGGCCTCTCGGCGAGCCAGTCAGTGAGGCCCGGCTCCCGGGACCGAAGGATTCGTGCGACCTGGGTAAAGCGCCGCAGCTTCGGACTCTCCCCGGCACACGCTGCGACGTCCTCGGCGCTCTCGAAAACGATGCGGTCGGGCACGCGCAGATGCCCCAGCTTCTGGTGAGCAACCTCTCTGAACGCAACCGCGTAGCCAACCCCGAGCCTTGCCTTGCTCGCGGCCTCCAGCCGCTCGACCTCGGCGCGCAGCTCGGCGAAGCGTTCGAGCCAGTCGTGCGCAGAAGGCCTCCGAAACGGAAGCAAATAGGGGAATAGCTCTGTTGCACCAAGCCAGGCTCGCAGGGGGTCGCCGCTGGACCAGAGCCTTCGAGCGCGCGCCTGGATTTCCTCCGAGGAAATCATGCGGATGCAGCTGCGAGGAACGCTTGCTTCCGCGCGCGATATTCCTCGATCGTGAGGTTCTGGACCATCGAGTTCGACCCGGCCTCGTTATGTACGAAGTGCACGGCCGAGATGTAATCCTCGATTACGGCGATCTACTGCAGTGGCGTAACGACCAGAAGCTGAAGGTCGAGCGTCCTGAAGAGCTCGAGCCCATATCTAGTTCTGTCGTCCGATCCACGACCGAAGGCCTCGTCGATCACCACGAAGCGAAAGTGTCGTTTCCTGGAGTGCGTATCGCCCAGGCCGAATTGGTAAGCGAGAGCAGCCGCGAGAATAGTATAGGCAAGCTTCTCCTTCTGGCCGCCGGACTTGCCTGATGAGTCGCGGTAGAACTCGCGCTCGCCGCCATCAGCGCGCCAGCGTTCCTTCGCGCCAAACTCAAGCCAGTTGCGAACATCGGTGACCTTCGTCCTCCAGCGCGCGTCCAGGTCCGCCTGCCCCTGTCGTCCGTTCAACCGCTCGACGAGTGCCTTGACTTGCAGAAACTTGTGCTCCGTGTACAGCTCGCCGTTGTCGTCCCCGCCGCTGATGCAGTCACGCAGATCCGTCTGAAAGTCGCGGACCTCCGCATCCGGGGAAGCCAAGCTGACTAGTTCGATGTAGGTGCCCTGGCTGCGGTCATACTCGATGCTGGCGAGCGAAGCATTGATGACGCGGATTCTCTCGTTGATCTCGTGGCGGCGCTTCTGCAGATGCGCCTGGAACGCTGCCATGCTGTTGATGGTCTCCTTGTTGAGCAGTTCCTTGAATTTCGCCTCGAAGCGCGGAAGATCGTCCTCGCGCAGCACTTGCAAGCGTCGGCGGTACTCCGGCAGCGCCTCGGTGCGGGCGTCCATCTCCGCTGTCTCGGCCGGGTAGGCGGCCTTGTAACGCTGCATCTGCTCGACGATTCTTTCCCTCAGCCGCTGCGCCGCTTTGTCATCGGCGTCAATTTTCGCCTGCAGCGCGTCGCGGATGCGCCGCTGCTGGGAATCGAGAGACCGTAGTTCCAGGGCTTCATCGCCAAGCACTTGCCGCCGCCACGCATCCAGCAGGGGTGCGTTGACGATCCTTTCGGATTCGGACAGCACACCTTCGTCGGCGCGCGCGTTTCGGCAGTCGTCGTTCGCCTCGCTCAGCCGATCGAGTGTGCTTCCCTGGCGTCTAGTGGTTTCCTGCTTTTGTCCATCTGCGTGTCCGTATTCCTCATCGAGTTGCGCAAGCTGGGTCCGGAGCGTCCGCAACTGGTCGTCAGAATCTTCCAGAGCGCGCTTCTCGTCTTCGAGCCTCTGAATCGCAGCGGCCGTGCCTCGCCAATCGATACGCGAGAAGTCCTTGAGCTCGAGCAGCCGGTCGGCGGCCCGCAGCTCCTGTTCGCGTGTTTCACGCCGGCGATCCAACTCATCACGCTCCCCCTCCATGGCAAGCAGGCGGCGCCGAAGCTCGTTCTGCTCGCTACGCAGTGCCTTCAGCTTCGCCCGGTTGTCCCAGCCGAGAACATAGCGCGAGCGATCCTCGATCCGATGCCGGTCGTCCTTCTCGTGGCGGCGGTCGTTCGTCTTGATGAGACCGCTCATAGTGAGTGCGCGCTGCAGCCTCCGGAATTCCTCCAGGTTCTCGCAGCAGGTGTAGTCGAACTGGTCAGCAAGCTCACGCTCAAGGAATGTATAGAATCCGCTGTCAGGCTTAATCGAAAGCTTGCGCACCACAGATTGCGGCGAAAACGATCTCACGGTCCTCCGCTGGAGTTCGTCGCGCACTCGCAGATAGACGAGCCGTCCTCGTAGATGCGTGCGATCCACGTAGTAGCTGACTTGGGCATAAAGCGCCTCAGGCACGAGCAGATTCAGCGCGAAGCCGTGCAGCAAGCGTTCGATCGCACCTTCCCAGGCGCTCGCCTCCGCGCGCACCTGGAGGAGCTCGCCGGCGAAAGGCAGATCTTCGGGATTGACGCCGAGCGCTTCTGCCAACGCCGCCCGGATGCGAATGTTATCGGCGGGGATATTGCTCGCACGGCTTTCCAGAGAGTGGATTTCGTCCCAGAGCGCCTTGTCGCGTTCGCTGCTGCTCTTCAACTCAACCGCCTTGTCGATCGCCAGGCGATCTAGCTGCTGCTTGTCCACCTCTACTTCCCCGCGGCGAGACTCCGCGGCACGTGTCGAGCCGAGGAAAGTTTCCAGCGTAGTACCGGGCTTAACCGCGAGCGAGGTACAGAGGCGCCTGTAGTCCTCATCGTCCGCACGCTGGCGCCCCCGCTCCGTATGCCTTTGAGCGATAGTCGCATCGATCTCGCGGATGCGCCCGCCGCCCTGGCGCTCGATCGCCGCCTGCAACTCGGCTCGCCGGCGAGACAGCTCTTCCAGGAGCGTCCGCTGCGCCTCGAGTTGCTGCTCCCATTTCTTCTTATCGAATTCCAGCTGTTCGATCTGCTTTTCCAGCAGCCCTGCGCGATGCCCGGCGAACCAGGCGGCGAGCGCCTCTCGCGCCCGTCGCAGCGCCGCGACGTGAGCCTCCTGCGCTTCGAGGCGCTCTCCGTCGGCTGCGAGCGGGGCGAGGCGCTCAATCTGATCTCTGGCCCGCACCACAGCATCGTGCGCATGATTGAGGTTCTCGAAATTGGCGATCAGCGCGCGGATACGGTCGTCAGTATCGTCGGGCTCGAGCATGTGTCGACGCACGAACTCGGTCAGGTTACCGACCGATTTCATCGACACCGTCTGGTAGAAGAGGTCGAGCGCCTGCGAGTGTGGCACTCCCAGTTCGCGGCGGAGGCGTGAGCTGTATTCCTCAAAACTATCGAACAGCGCGACGCGCCGGTCCCCGCGCAGCCGCTTTCGAAGGTTCCGGATATCCTCGCCAAATCCAGTGAAATCTTCTGTGATGGTGAGCTTGTCACTCGAGACGACATAGAACCTGTCCGGGTTGCGCTCTCCTTCCTTCGTCCAGAAGACCTGGGCGAGTGTCACCTGGCGCTCGGCGACCTGGTCGGCAAACACGGCAAGGATCACGCTGTAGCTGTTGTCCGCGCGCAATGACTGGGCTTGAGCACCGCCAGTCAGCTCATTCGAGACACTGCGGTATTCGCCCCGCACATAGGAGTAGAGTGAGCGCTCTCGCGCCTCGGCGCCCGCCGCCTTGTTATAGGTGATCTTACGCGGCGGAACGAGCAGCGTAGTGAGCGCGTCCACCAACGTGGACTTGCCCGAGCCGATGTCGCCAGTGAGCAGCGCGTTCTCGCCGCCGGGCTCGATTCTCCAGACGCGTGCGTGGAACGTGCCCCAATTGAGCACCTCGACGCGTCCCAGCCGGAAGCCCAACGGCAAGGTGTCACTCAAGCCGCTGCGCATGGTCGCGGTAGGCCGCCTCAAGCTCGGCGAGCCAGTCGGCGCTAACGAAGGCTCGCAGGATGCGCCGCACCTCGTAGAGGTCCTCATCCTGCTTCAGACTCCGCAGAAATCCGAGTTCTTCGACTCGCGTGATGTGGCGGTCGATCTGGTCCTCAGCCTTTGCCTCGTTGGGACCCGTGACTAGAAAGGTCCGCATCATGTCGACCATCTGCTCGCGCGAGAGAACAAGCCGCGTCTCGCCCCCTTGGGCGTCGTGCTGGGCGAGGCGCTTGCGCAGCAGCACCAAGAGCAGGCTCACTGGATAGCTAAGCGGCCGGCGCGGGATAAGCCGCGGCGTCTCTTCATCCACGGCGGCCGCATCCGGGTCGCTTTCGTTCTGTCGTAGGTAGGCGTAGCCCTCCGCTTCGTCGATGATGATCTCAAGACCGAGCAGCCGGAGATGGTCCCGCGCTGCGCCCTGCAGGTTCACGAGGTCGCGCCAGAGCGTTGGTGCCTGCTCGCGGTACACGACCCCCTTGAGAAGTCCTACCAGGATCGAAGGAAGCTCGTTGCCTTGCGCTGATTCCAACGCGCTCACTCGGTAAAGATCACACGCGGCAGGCGCACGCGCTTCTCCGCCTTCTCGCCGCTGGCAGGAATCACTAACGTCTCCGTCACGGACTCGTCCACCGCCGCACCGTCGTTGCCCGCGATTCTCAGGTAGGCGACGACTTCGGCCAGACCATGCTCGGGCGGAAAGGCCGAAGTGACTTCGGCGAGCGTCACCTGAACGCGGCTACGCAGTAGTTCCGCAACGCGCTCGCGCAGCAGCTTCTCGTCCACCGCGGTTTGCGCGAACAATGCGCCTAGGTTCAGTTCGGCATCACCCGCCTCGATCGCGCCGAGATCGAGAACGGGGTTACGGGGCGGACGATACAGCGTACGGCACAGGGGTAGGCTAAATTCAGGGGCCAGCGCGTCGAGCATGGCGAACGCGGGCACATGCGGCGGATCGGCCCTCAGGCGAATGGCGTGCGTCTCGATTTCGCGGATGAGATCGAGGATGCGTCGGTTTTCGAGGTGAGCCTGATCGTCCACGAAACGTCGCAGCTGCTCGACGAGCTGCGCGACGGTGCCATGGACTTTTTCGCCAGCGTCGAGAAGCAGGAACGGAATATTGCGCACGAACTCTTCCTGCGGGAGTTCCCGTACCGCCGACAGCTCATGCACCCTGCGCAACCACGCCTGCAGCTCATCCTGGCGCGCCGGCGACATCAGAAACTCCCAGAACGCATCGAAGCTCTTACCCTGGTCCGAGCGGCGAATATGGTCTGTCTCGCCAAATATCTCTTCCAGGAGTGAGCCCTTGGGCAGCGCACTGGTCGCGACGCGCTCGCGCGTCTGCACGTCGAGCCCGCGGAAGTTCTCCTCTACCTGGCGGAAGTCGCCCAGCAGGTGGCGAGCCGTGTCCTCGACCTGAAGATAGCGCTCCTTCAACTGCGTCGTGTCAAGCGGACCCGCCTGACCGGTGCGCACGCGTTCGATTTCATGCTCAAGCTCACCCCTGCGCCTCTCGAGTTCCTGAATGCGAGCGGCCGGATCGTCCTGCGCTCTCGTAGCCAGATCGCGTAGCAGGTGGAAAAGGGTCAAGAGGCGCGACTCCGTACCCACGAACTGCTGTGGCCTGAGGCCCTGGATCCAATCGATCGCCTTCTCGGCGGCGGGCGTCAGGTCAAACTCAGCATCCTCACCTGACTTCGGGTAGTACTTGCGCAGGTAGCCCCGCTCAAGGGAAGCCCAATCCTCT